>Ga0315286_10002165_pt1 | contig 18264 bp, 14 predicted proteins | sample YL17G10_0_MG_FD_205038 | JGI IMG/M metagenome (GOLD analysis project Ga0315286, IMG submission 205038) | Sediment microbial communities from Yellowstone Lake, YNP, Wyoming, USA - YL17G10_0 | ecosystem: Environmental > Aquatic > Freshwater > Lake > Sediment | place: USA: Wyoming | collected...
CCTGGAAAAAATAACCTCACAGTCTGCGGAAGGGGCTTCAGTAATTACGCTTAAATTCATCTGGGGGACTAATCTGGATGCTGCTTCTAATGATGTGCGCGACCGTATTGATTTAACTAAGCGTTTCCTGCCGGATATCCCCGCTGAAATGGATAATCCCTATATTTTTAAATTCAATTCCGCCAGTATACCGATTCTTTTTTTTGGTGTCACTGCCGAGCGTTCATATACAGATCTCTATGAGTTAGTTGATAAAAGAGTAGGGGATGCCCTTAGGCAGTTACCGGGTGTGGGCACAGTGCAACTTTTTGGAGGCCTTGAGCGCCAAATTAATATCTGGCTGGACAGGCAGCGCCTGGAAGGATATGGTTTTTCCATTCTGGATATCCAGAATACCTTAAGTCAGGAGAATGTTGCTCAGCCTTTAGGGAACTTAAAAAGCGGATTAACCGATTATCTTCTACGCCTACCCGGCGAGTTTGCTTCTCCCGAAGAAATTAATACGCTTATTCTGGGTAAGCGGGACGGCAAATTTGTCTATCTTAAGGATGTAGCCAAGGTAGAGGATAGTTTTAAAGAGATAACCTTAAATGTACGCATCAATGGTAACCGCGGGTTAATGATGATGATCCAGAAGCAGGCCGATACCAATACCGTTGAGGTGGCTAACTTGATCAAGAAAAAAATCAAAGAGTTAGAAAAAATATTACCTTCCGATGTTAAATTATTTGCCATTTTTGATACTTCACAAGACATTATTGATTCCCTGAATTCACTTAAAGCTTCGGTTTATTTAGGAATTGTTTTAGTCGTACTTGTAGTCTGGTTTTTCTTAAGGCAGTTTTTGCCCAGCCTGATTATCGCCCTGACAATACCGTTTTCGCTCCTGATTTCTTTTATCTATATTTTCTTAAGTGGGCGCACTATCAACACCATCAGCCTTTCTTCTTTGGCTATTGCCGCAGGCATGGTGGTGGATAATGCCATTGTAGTGGTAGACAATGTCTACCGTAAATTAGACAGGGGTAATCGCCCTACAGAGGCGGCGATTTTCGGGACCCAGGAGATGTTTTTGGCTATCTCTGCCTCAACTTTCACCACGGTTGTGGTCTTCTTGCCTATGCTTTTTATCCCAGGAGTAATTGGTATTTTCTTTGGAGAGCTGGCAGTGATCGTGACGGTCACGCTGTTAGGTTCGTTATTTACTGCCGCAACTTTTACCCCGATGCTCTGCTCTAAATGGATGAAAACTACCTATGATCCAGAGAAAAAAGCAAAATGGTTTACTAAATTTTATACCTTCTCTGAAAACATGTTTAAATCCTGGGAGGCTTTTTATGGGCGGACCTTAAGTTTTTGTCTACAACATAAAAAATTAGTGCTTGTTGGATTTACTGCCGCACTTTTTGCCACCATGTTCTTAATACCTTTTGTAGGGAATGAGTTTGCCCCTGAAGAAGATACCGCAGATGTGCGCCTGACTATTCAACTATCCTTAGGAACTCGCCTTGAAGAGAGTGATAAAGTAGCTAAAAGGATAGAACAGATGTTGAAAGCTGATGTTCCGGAAGCAAGATTTTATTATGCCCGTACCGGCTCAGTTCCTGGCCAAGGCCGGGGCATGGGCCAAGTCTCCGGTACAAATATTATTACCGCTGGGGTAAAACTAGTGGCTAAGACCGAGAGAAAGCGCTCGGTTTGGGAAGTAGCTCAAGTTTTACGCCAGAAGGTAAAACAAATTCCCGGAGTGTTAAAGATTGATATTCAGACCGGCAATCCTATTGGCCGCATGATTACCGGTATGGGCGGCAAGAGCGTGCAGATAGAAATCATTGGCCATGACTTTACCGAAACAGATGGAATTGCCCAAAAAATAAAAAAGATGATGGAAAAAATCCCTGGCGCGGTTGATGTTTCGATTTCAAGAGAATTACGCCGTCCGGAGCTAAAGATTGAAATTAACCGGGAAAAAGCAGCTAGTTTGGGCCTTAATATGAATCTTATTGCCAGTAGCCTGAAGGCCTATATCCAGGGATCAACTGCGACCAAGTACCGGGAAAAGGGAGAGACTTATGATATCTATGTCAGGTTAGTTGAGGCTTCGCGACAAAAAATAGAAGATATCGAAAATTTATCTATTATTTCACCAGTAACACAAACTCAGGTAAAGCTATCCAATATTGCCCGGATTTACGAAGCCTATGGCCCCTTATCCATTGACCGCCAGAACCGTGAGCGAGTGGTCAGGGTCGAATGTAATGCCTATCAACGTTCATCCGGGAAAGTGGTAGAAGATGTTAAGAAAGAGCTACAACAGATGGTTTTGCCTAAGGATGTGATGGTAAATATCGGCGGAGAAGCAGAAGAGCAGAAAAAAGCCTTCCGGGATTTAACGCTTTTGTTGCTGTTAGGCATTGTTCTGGTTTATATGATTATGGCAGCGCAGTTTGAGTCGCTGCTGGATCCGTTTATTATCATGTTTGCCATACCCTTTACTTTTATCGGCGTGATTTTAGGTTTTCTTTTTACCCATACGACCTTAAGTATTATCAGTTACTTAGGCGCGATTATGCTCATTGGAATTGTAGTCAACAACGCCATTGTCTTAATCAGTTATATCATTATTTTGCGCGGCCGCGGAGAATCTATGCATGAGGCAGTGACTAATGCTGGCAGGGATAGGCTAAGGCCGGTATTAATGACTACCATCACTACCCTGGCGGGCCTGTTACCATTGGCAATTTCGACCGGAGTAGGATCAGAGACCTGGCGGCCTTTGGGGATTACCATGTTTGGCGGATTAACCGTATCCACATTAATTACCATGCTCTTTGTGCCGACACTATATGCAGTATTTCACAGAAAGGCGCAATAGCCGAAAGGATTTGTAATGATGAAAATGGTGATGATTGCTTATAATGAAGCCATAGATACGGAAGTGATGGAAGTTTTAAAAAATTGCGGCCTAAAGAATTATACCAAGCTTACCGGTGTTTTTGGTAGTGGTACAACCTCTGGCATCCATGAAGGAAACGATATCTGGCCAGGAATGAACAATATTCTCTATATTGCCTGTGAAGAGAAGGTTGCCCGACAAATGCTTATCTGTGTTAAAGAACTAAGAAAAAAATTAGGCAAAGAAGGTATTAAGGCTTTTATCCTGCCCGTAGAAGAAGTTACCTAACCAGAATCATTCCAAAATGTTCTACTCCTGAAAAAAATTAACTTGACAAAAAGTTCCTTTACTAGTAAAATTTAAATAGTAAAATTTTACTATATTTGAGGGGTTATTTCTCCTATTATGTCCGAAAAAGCCAAGGTTTTAAAAAAACAGATTATTAATATCGGTAAGAAACTCTGCCGGTTAGGTCTCGTTTCTGGCCGTGCCGGCAATTTAAGCGCCAGATTAGATAGAAATAACCTTTTGATTACAGCTACGGGTTGTGCTTTGGGCGATTTGAAATACTGCGATATTCTTCAGGTAAACCTTACCAAGAAAAAAGAGGCAAAGACTAAGCCGGTAAGTTCTGAGTTTCCCTTGCACAGTTTAATTTACCAAAGTTTTGCCTCTAAAGTGGTGATCCATTGCCACCCTCCTTTAACTAACGCCTATTTTTCCGTATATCCTTCAATTAAGGCGCTCACCTTGGAAACTAAGTTTTATCTGGGAGAAATTCCGGTAGTCAAACAAAAGACGCCTACGGTGACCAGGCCTGAGGCAGTAATTTCCGCCTTAAAGAAGGCTAAACTTGTGGTGCTGAAAAATCACGGCGTAGTTTCTGTGGGAGAAAATTTTGACGTAGCGTTATCTTTCATTGAGACCCTGGAGGCCGCAGTGAAGGTAGTAGTAGTCGCCAGATTACTTCAGCAAAAGACCCCCGATCCATTAAATAAACAGTTAAAAAAATATTTAATCTAAGATGGATATAGCCAGGATATTAGCAGAAAAAGCTAAAGCCTTGCCGCATAAACCCGCCATAATTTTTAAAGAGCAGATCCTCACTTTCTCTGAATTAAAAGATATCTGCTTTAAGCTGGCCGATAGCCTCAGCAAACTGGGATTAAAAAAAGGCGATAAAGCCGCTATCTATCTGCCCAACTGGCCGGCATATATTTACAGCTATTTAGCGGTCTGGTGTTGCGGCGCCACCGCGGTACCGCTGGATTTTATGTTTACCGACGATGAGCTAATCTCCTGTATCTCCCATTCCGAGGCAAGCGTATTAATCGTTAAACCAAAGGCCAGTATTTCATTAGCGCAAGTCCAAAAGAGTTGCCCGTTATTAAAAAATATTATTCTCTGCCAAGAAAAAACAGAGGACGCGTTATCTTTTAAGGAATTAATAGCGAAAGGGGAAAATGTAGCCTCTGGGGCTAAGAGCGAAGATAAGGATTACGCGATTATTTTTTATACTTCCGGGACCACGGGCAGGCCCAAGGGGGTCTTAGTAAATTATCTTCAACTGGATGCACCTCCCAAAGCCATGACATTTTTTGTGGATTTTAAAGCAGAAGACATTATTCTTTGCGCGCTTCCTTTTTCGCATTTGGGGGGCCTGGTTTATTTACAGAACAACATTGCTTTTGGTCTGACCCTGGTTTTAATGGAGCGTTTTATTCCCTTAGAGTTTTTAAAGCATATTCAAAATTATAAAGTAACTTGTTTGTGGTTGGTGCCTTCGATGTATTATGCGCTTTTACAATTAAAAGAATTTGAGAGCTTTGATTTATCTAGCCTGCGCTGGATTGTTATCTTTGGCGCGCCCAGTTCACCGGATGCCCTTCGTCGATTTAATCAATATTGCCCCAAAACACACCTGTTAAACGGATGGGGCCTGACTGAGACCAATGCTCCTACTTGCGTGATTCCGATGGGCTCAAAGAATGTAGAGAGTGTAGGCAGGCCTCCACCCTGGATAGAAGTAAAGGTATTTAATGAGAATGAACAAGAAGTACCTTGCGGTCAAATCGGTGAAATAGTAGTCCGGGGTTGGGTAGTTACCGATGGCTATTACAAAGACCCTGAAGCTACTGCCCAGGCCATTCGTAATGGCTGGTTTTATACCGGGGATCTGGGCAGGATTGATGGCGAGGGCTATCTTTATATTGTCGGCAGAAAAAAAGAGATGATTAAAGTCGGCGGTGAAATTGTTTTTGAACCGGAGGTAGAGGCAGCGATTCACAAACATCAGGATATTGCTGAAGTAGCAGTGGTGGGCCTGCTGGATAAGCTAAGAGGAGAAATTCCTAAGGCATTTGTGGTATTAAAAGCAGATAGTGATCTTACGGAGGAACAGCTGCGCTATTTCTGCCGGGAGCATTTGGCTCACTTTAAGATTCCCCATTATTTTGCGTTTGTCAAAGACCTGCCTAAAAATCGAGCGGGAAAGATTGACAAGGAAAAACTAAGGAAGGCGCAATGTTAAATAAGTTCCTGCACTGGTTTAGCCACGGCTTAATCAGGTATAGATTCGGATTTTTAGCGCTCTGCCTGATTATTAGCTTATTTTTTGCTTATCAGGTCAAAGACCTCTCCTTTAATACCAACCTCGGCGATTTTTATCCTTTAAAACATCCATATCTGGATATCCAAAAAAAATTAAGCCAGATTTTTGGCGGCCTCAACCAGGTCTCCATTGCTATTGAGGTAAAAGACGGCACTATTCTAAACCCGATTACCCTCGAAAAGATCTACAAAATTACCAATGATTTATATCTTACCGAGGGTATTAATGCCGGACGTGTAGTCTCTTTATCGGCACGAAAAGTAAAATATATCCAGGCAAATGAAGAGGGTTTCCTCACCGAATGGATGATGCATGATCCCCCCAAAGAGCAACAGGAGATTGAGAAGTTGCAGCAAAAAATCATCAGCAGCCCGCTCATCTTCGGGCCAGTAGTTTCTAAAGATTTTAAGGCTACCCTGATTCAAGCAGATTTTGAGTCGGGAGTTTCTGCCAGGAATATATTTAATTTATTACAAGGCATAAAAAAGAAATATGAGGATTCCAACCACGCCATCCATATTTCCGGGCAGCCGGTTTTAGAGGGCTGGCTGGATTTTTATCTGCCCAAGATGTCCAGCCTTTTTATGGTCACCTTATTAGCGATGTCTTTTGTTTTATACTATGCTTTTAGATCTAAGCGCGGAGTGCTCCTGCCTTTATTATCTGCATCTATGGCCACACTTTGGGGATTGGGGATGACCGCTATTTTAGGTTATAAAATTACCCCTTCAACGGTGCTGGCCCCGTTTCTGGTCTTTGCTTTGGGAGTAAGCCATTCCGTGCAATTCATTAAGCTTTACTATGAATATATGAGTAAACACAAGCGTAACTCCAAAGCCGCCTCCATTCATATTACGCATAATTTATTTGTCCCGGCATTTACCGGGCTACTTACCGACGGTATCGCGCCATTTACCTTATTTTTTGTCCCCTTAGGCATGGTCAAAGGCCTGGCTGTAGGCATCGGTTTTGGCATATTAAGTATATTTTTTAGCACCATCATTTTAGTTCCGAATCTACTTTCTTTTATGCAGCCGCCCCGGCGCCTGGAGGTGATCAAGGAAGAGAAAACCACCCTGACTAATAGGATCTTGGCTCGATTTGCCGGCTTAGCAATAAATAGACGCACGCGCCTGATAGTGATCGCCTCTTTTTTTATCTTAACCTTTGTTTCTATATTAGGAATTCGTCAATTGGCGGTTGGGGATAAATTACCCGGAACATCCCTGCTTTATAGTAAAGACCCCTATAATCAGGCAGAGAAATTTATCAGTGAAAAATTTTCTACCTCAGACCCTTACTATATATTTGTCGAGGGTAAGGAGCAGGATACTTTATCAAACAGTGAGGTGCTTAAAGAAATGGATAGCCTGCAGCGTTATCTGGAGAAAGAGGTACCGGGCGTAGGGCGCAGCCTTTCTTTGGTAGAATATGTCAAGGGAATGAATATGGTGATGTTTGCCGGGAATCGTAAAGAATTTAGAATTCCCGATAATGACCAGACCATTGCAGAATATCTCTTTTTATATTCCTTAACCGGATTCCCCGGAGATTTTGATCCGGTAGTGAATTTTAATTATAAATACGCCAATATCAAAATAGATCTTAAGGACCATAAGGCAACCACTATTAATAAGGCGCTAGAGAAAACCGAAGAGTGGATTAAAACAAATCACAAAACCAAAGATGTAGAATTTTTTTATGCCGGGGGGGGCATCGGGATGTTAGCGGCGGTCAATCAGACAGTCAAGCCGATGCTAAGCGGAAATTCCATAGTCACAGCAGCGCTAGTATTATTTTGCCTTATTGTGGCCTACGGTTGGGTATTAGGTTCTGGAGTTTTATTTCTGCCCTTGATCTTTCGGACTACGCTTTTATTAGGCATACTCGGATTTTTAAAAATCGGCTTGACCGCAGAAATTATCCCTGTAGTTGCCTTAGGCATAGGGTTTGGCGATGATTTTGGGATATATATTGTATCACGGGTGATGGATGAGCTAAGAGAAGGAGGTGGTTGCTTAAAAGATGCATTAATCGAGGCCATGTCAACGTCAGGCAAAGCAGTATTTTTTACCGGACTTAGCTTAACCACTGGCATAGTTGCCTGGATGCTGTCCCCTATCCTTATGCAGGTAAGATTAGGAGCACTTTTAGGTTTTTTAATTTTCTTCAATGTCATCGGGACCTTGATAGTGCTGCCTTCGATCATTATGACGATTAACCCGAAATTTTTACAACGTTAAAAGGAGGGAAGAAAGATGAAGCGAGTAGTTTTGTTACTAGCAGGAATAATGCTGACCTGGAGTTATCTCTCTGCTGCCGAATTGGAATACTTTCAGGTCTATAAACCCAAAGAGGGGATGAGTGCTGATGAGATTATGCAGATCAAGTATTTCAATAAGTATACCCTTTTTGCTCATGATATGTCCATGACAGGCAGGGCCTATTTTATTGACAAATCCGGAGCCACCCGAGAAAGAAGCACTGCCAGAAAGAGAATTAACCTAGGCAGAAAATCTGATGGCATTGCCTATAAAGATTTGACTATTTTTACCGGCCCTACACAGGTAAAAGGGCTCTGTAGTTTAGTCTGGACCTATCTTAATGCTAAAAAAGAACAGGAAGTGTGGCTGTGGTTGCCCTCTTTAAAGAAGATCAGGAAGGTATCGCAGTCTGCTTCCGACGATTCATTTTTGGGAGGCGATTTTAGCGTCGAAGATATTACTACCAGGCGCTTTGAAGACGAAACCTATAAAATAGTCAAAGAAGAGAATTTCCCCGGTTACACCTCGGATTTTATGAAGAAGACTTATTACAAAGATACTCCCTGTTTTGTAATTGAGGCTACTCCTAAAAGAGCAAACTGGTATTATGCCAAAAGGCTGATCTGGATAGATAAGAATTACGGGGTCAATATCTATGAAGAGAAATATGATGCCAATGGCAAGAAGTTTATGACGTTGCTACGGGGCCATGAGATTTATAATGTGGATGGCAAAGAATATCCTATGCAGATGTATTTAGAGGGCAAAGACCTAAGGTCAGGCCACATTACAGAGATCATTAATGAAACAGTAAAAATAGATCAGGGTTTATCTGAAGACGAATTTACTGAAGCAGCACTCAGCCGTTCACGCTGGTAGAAAGGAGGAACAGATAGATGTTAAAACGCACATTATTTATTTTTCTGTTATTAATCTGCAGTTGCTCTTTAGCCTTTGCCGAGCTATCTAAAGGCGATCTGACCATTGCAGGGTATCTTAAGGACGAATTTTCCTTAGGGCTAAAGACTTTTAACGAGGTCAGTAAGTTTAAAAATATTTTGCAGCTTTCCGGAGAATACAAATTTAGCGACCAATCAGTGTTTTTTACTTCTGCTAAATACTGGTATGATTCTGTCTATGATTTACGCGAAAAGTATGACGCCGCGCGACATTATATGGGGCATATCCAGCGCACTGACTGGTTAAGAGATTGCTATCTGGATTATACCAGCGGTCCTTGGTTTTTAAGGTTGGGTAAACAGCAAGTCGCTTGGGGCCAGGCAGACGGAATTACGATTTTAGATAGAGTCAACCCCGCGGATTTGACTGAATATTGGTTACCCGATGCCGTAGACTTACGCATTCCGCTTTGGATGGCCAACATCAATTATTCGCCAAAACTCAATTCCAATCTACAGCTTCTGATTATTCCGGATTTTGAACAGTCTACAGCTGCGCCGCCGGGAGCGCCATTTGCCTTCCGGTCTTACAAGTTATTTATGGATTTTAAGGACTTCTGGGAGGGGCCGCCTATTCCTTTTATAAAGCCCAATTATGGCGTGTTAAATACAAATATTTATTATCCTGCCAAACAGTTTAAAAATTCAAAATTTGGCGTGCAATGGCAGGATAGAATTGGTGATTGGGATTATACTTTGAATTACCTCTATGGTTATGATTATTTAGCGAGGACCTACTCTGATGGCAGTGGCTACCGTTTTGGTATTCCGTATCCCACGATTACTCTAAACTACAGCCGCAGGTTTAAACTAGTTCAAATGGCCGGAGGTTCCTTAAACCACACCTTTACCGAGGAAGGTTTGCTTAAGGGGGTTACTTTAAGAGGAGATGCCGCGGTTTATCTAAATGAGCCCACATATTACGGAAATGCAGCTACAGGTAGAAGCGAAGGTGTAAATCGCTGGAATAACGTCTTCTGGCTGATCGGGTTAGATAAATCCGTAGTTACCAACTGGGTGGCGAGTTTTCAGTTTGCGCAATATATTATGGAACATTCAAAACCAGGGGGCGGTTATCAGACTCTTAATTCCTATACTAATGGCGCACAAGACGCGGTAGAGAATATTTTTTCTTTAAAAATTTCTACTGATTTTCTGCATGAAAGACTGAAACCAGAGATTCTCTGGAGCTGTACTGATGACAATCAGGGAAGGATTTCGCCGAAGGCAACTTATGAGATAAACGATAATCTCTGGTTTACGTTAGGGATACACTATTTTTACGGAAAAGAAGTTGACAGTAACGGCCAGTTCCGCGATGTCAGCCAATTCTATACCCAGATAAAATACACTTTCTAAAGAGAACCACTTCGTGCTAATGCAGGGCGCCCTATTTCAATAGGGTGCCCTTTTTTATGGTATAATATTAATCCTATGCAAGATATAAAAGACTTCAACCTCTCAGAACTGGAAGAGCTTTTACGGAGCTGGAGAAGCAATAGTTACCATGCCAAACAGATCTTCTCCTGGATATATCAAAAAGGCGCGCAAAATTTCGGCCAGATGAGCGATTTACCTTTAGATTTAAGAAAGCGGTTAAAGGAGAACTTTTATCTCTTTGGTTTAAATTTAGCTAAATTACTTAGTTCCAGGGACGGGACCGAGAAGTTCCTTTTTGCATTAAAAGACAAAAATTTTATAGAGGCAGTAAGTATACCGACCGGAGAAAGAATTACCGGCTGTATCTCTACGCAGGCCGGTTGTAAATTCGGTTGTTATTTTTGTGCCAGCGGCCTTTTGGGTTTTAAAAGAAATTTAACCAGTGGTGAAATATTGGAAGAAGTTTTGTATCTGAAGAATGATTCGAAAGCTAAGAAAATTACGCATCTTGTCTTTATGGGGACAGGTGAGCCGCTGGATAATTATGAGCACGTTTTAGGAGCGATCAGGATTATAAATTCTCCCAACACTTTTAATATCGGCGCGCGCCGGATTACTATCTCAACCTGCGGCCTTATCCCCGGTATCAAGAGGCTATCGCAGGAGGGGCTACAAATAGAATTATCTATATCATTACATGCCGCAGATGATAAAACGCGCTCGCAGCTTTTACCAATAAATAAAAAATATCCTCTACCGGATCTCATGACAGCTTGCCGCGAATACATAAAAAAGACAAACCGCCAGATTACCTTTGAGTATGTTTTGATCAAGAATATAAATTCGGCATTGCCAGATGCCCGAAATTTGAGTAAAATAATAAGAGGCCTAAACTGTAAGGTTAATCTTATTCCCTGTAATACTATAGAAGAACAAAAGGCAGAACCTCCGAATAGGCTGGAGATTTTATTATTCAGAGATTATCTTTTAAAAGCAGGCGTTAATGTTACTTTAAGAAGGCCGCGAGGGCAGGATATCGAAGCTGCTTGCGGGCAATTGAGGCTAAGATATGAAAAGAAATAGCGTACAACGTAGAGTGTATAGCGTATTGCGCAAAGATATTTTACTTGTGGTTTGTAGTTTGTGGCTTGTGGCTTGCCTGGGTTGCGCCAAGAGAGAGATTAGAAATGTAGATTCAAGAGGCACAAATATAATTTGTTTTGGCGATAGTATCACTTTTGGATACGGCGCACAGACACAAGAGAGTTATCCTGTAGTATTATCCAAAATGATTCAGATTCCGGTGATCAATGCCGGTATCGACGGAGATACTACCGCTGAAGCGCTCAGGCGTTTTGATTCCGATGTCTTAGAGAGAGACCCGCTTTTAGTGATTATTGAGTTTGGAGGGAATGATTTTTTAAGAAAGATCCCTAAGGAAGTTACCGTAAAAAATGTTAAAGAAATGGTTGAACGGGCACAGGCAAAAGGAGCAATGGTGGCGATCGTAGATATCAGCGCGGGTATGTTTCTTGGAGAATACCGGACAGCATTTTATAATCTTGCTAAAGAAAAAGAGGCGATTTTTATCCCGCGCATATTAAGCAATATCATTACTAATCCTAGCCTAAAAAGCGATTTCCTGCATCCTAATGCCGAAGGTTATAAGATAGTTACCCAGCGCATTTATCGCGGCATCATGGCCTACCTTAATCAAAATACCGTATTAAAGCGAATCGCAAGATAAAACAGCAATAAATGCTGGAGGTGGGAGTTGAACCCACACGGGTGTGACCCCACCAGTTTTTGAGACTAGCGTGTATGCCATTCCACCACTCCAGCATTTGATTTTATTGCAAAGCGCATTGACTTATCGCCTAAAAACTTCTCTTATAGGCCTACGCGTAAAATAAAATATGAGCAGGCCATGATATACAACAGAGATTAAGTTTTTCGCAGAGGAGGGGATAGTCGTTTCTAGAGCTCCGTTAAGGCTGATAACATGAGTGAGGATAAGAATTTTACTTAAGACAATAATTTTAGAGAAAAAAAGTAACAAACGGTAACTGGTTAAATTGCCGCCGAGTATCCCAAAACCCAAAGCCGCGGAAATAGCGGCTGTTGTTAAAACAAATACAGTTACTTCCGGTGGTTTTGCAGAATTCCCTAAAAGAAGGTTGGCGCTGACCGCAGATAAAGTTGCCACCCCGATTATAATCTCTATCAAAGCAAAAACCGTTATCCCCCGTTTTTTTATCATCAATTTTTACCTTTTTTCGGCTTCAGAGGCCATATTTATTTCGCTATACATATTGCGTCGCTCTAGCGTTGATATTAAAGTTAATCATAACATCTTAAATCTTATTTGTCAATTTAAGAAAACCGGTGTATAATATAAAATCTAAAAAGGAGGGCTTTTATGCGTCTAATTTTAGGGGCAAGTTTAATATTGGGATTTATTCTCTCCGGTTGTGCTACTTCAGGAAATGTCGGGGCTTTCGATCCGGAAATCGCTCGTCTGCAAAACAAAGTAGAGGTGCTGGAGTCCGAATTAAGGCAGAAGCAAGACGAGAACTTAATACTCAAGGAAAAAATAGCAGAGTTTGATAAAAAACCTTTCAAATTGCCCACTGGCAAGGACATACAAACCGCATTAAAAAATGCCGGTTTCTATAAAGGAGATGTGGACGGACAAATAGGCTCTAAAACCAAACAGGCAATCAAAAAATTCCAGGAAGCAAACGGCTTAAATCCCGACGGTGCAGTGGGAAGTAGAACCTGGGAAAAATTAGAAAAATACCTTAGCACTCATTGATAAAAAGAAAGAAGATTTAAATGGGGCTGTAGCTCAGCTGGGAGAGCGCTTGCATGGCATGCAATAGGTCGAGGGTTCAAATCCCTCCAGCTCCACCAGCCATTTCATTAATGAAATGGCTGGTGAGTGCCGAATTAATGTAATTCGGCCTCCACCCGATCATTAATGAAATCGTTGGTGGATACCAAAACAATGTGTTTTGGTATCTATTTAAGCAACTTAATGAAAGTCATGGTGAGTGCCGATTTAATATAAAACGGAATCTAGCAGCTTGTTTTACTGCAATATAGAAAAGGGCGGCTTGCGCCGCCTTCTTATTTTAACTATACTTGACCCCGCCCTTTTAGGGCGTATAATAAGGATAATTATTATTAAAAAGGTGGGGGTTGATGCTAACTTGTAAGTAGAGTATAACTTAATTTATTATGCTATTAGGGGTTCATGTATCTAGTGAAGGTAAAATTTACGAAGCCATAGAACGTGCGCACAAACTTGGCTGCAATACCATGCAGATATTTTCGCGTAACCCCCAGAGATGGCGGGATCATTTCTTAGCCACACAAGATATAGAAGAATTTAATCATAAAAAAGAAGAATTTAATATAAAACCGGTTTTTATCCATATACCTTATTTGATTAACCTTGCCTCTCCTAATCCCCGGCTATACGAGTTTTCTATTGAGGCCTATATTGAAGATATCTTAGAAGCGTACACCTTAAAAGCAGATTACATCGTAACCCATATGGGCAGCCATAAAAAGACATCGGAGCCGGCAGGCATAAGAAGATTAATCCAGGCTTTAAATATAATCTTAGAAAGAACTAAAAATATTAAAGTGGGGTTATTATTAGAGAATACTTCTGGCAGCGGTTCGTGGCTGGGTTATAAGTTTATCCATCAAAAGGAGATTCTCCAGGGTTTAGAACATAAGGAACGCGTGGGCCTTTGCTTGGATACTGCGCATGCTTATTTAGCAGGTTATGATATTTCTACGCAGGATGGCCTTGAGGCGATGCTTAATGAAATAGACGCATTAGTCGGCATAAACCTGATTAAGCTTATTCATTTAAATGATGCCAAGGATAAATTAGGCTCGAGGCATGATAGGCATGAGCATATCGGAAAAGGAAAGATCGGTTTGGAAGGCATGAAAAGAATTATTAACCACCCTAGATTAAGAGACTTTCCTTTTATTTTAGAAACGCCCAAGAAAAGCTATAAAGATGATGCGATGAATTTAAATACAGTAAAGAAATTAAGGCTCAAAATGAGTAAAACATGATTTCCCTGATCCCGGCAAGAATAAATTAAGAATTTACCTATGAGCTATCCCTTTAAAGAAATCGAAGAAAAGTGGCAGAAGGAATGGTCGAAGCAGAAGATCTTTAATGCCGTTGCCTACGCCAAAAAGAAGAAATACTATCTTTTGGAGATGTTCCCTTATCCTTCAGGAAAAATACATATGGGCCATGTGCGTAATTATACGATAGGCGATGTTGCCGCGCGTTTTAAGCTGATGCAGGGCTATAATCTGCTGCACCCAATGGGATTTGACGCCTTTGGCCAACCGGCAGAAAATGCCGCCATAAAAAATAAAACCAAGCCGGATATCTGGACCCACAAATGTATCGAATGGATGAAGTTGGAGCTTAAAAAAATGGGATTCTCCTATGATTGGGAGAGAGAGATTTCTACTTGCGATAGCAAATATTATAAATGGAACCAATGGATATTCTTAAAGATGTTTGAGCGCGGCCTGGCCTATAAAAATAAAGCCGAGGTAAACTGGTGCCCGGATTGCGAAACCACCTTAGCCAATGAGGAAGTCATTGATGACGGATGCTGGAGGTGCCAGGCTAAAGTTGAGCAGAAAGATTTGGAGCAGTGGTTTTTGAAGATTACCGATTATAGAGAACGCCTGCTTGAGGATTTAAGCAAGCTTTCAGATTGGCCGGAACGCGTGATTGCCATGCAGTCTAACTGGATCGGCAAGAGCCAGGGGGTAGAAATATTTTTCCGCCTCCAAGATAACAATCAAGTAATCCCTGTTTTTACCACTCGAGTAGATACGATTTTTGGTGCCACCTATATTGTCTTAGCTCCGGAACACCCTCTCGTCAAAGAGATTATCAAGGGCAAATCACAGGAGAAAGAGGTTTTAAGATTTATGGATAAGGTGGGCAAAGAGAGTAAAGTTGTGCGCGCGGCTGCGGATGTGAAAAAAGAGGGCGTATTCACCGGAGCTTATGCCATAAATCCGGTGAATAATGAAGTAATACCTATCTGGGTAGCAGATTATGTCTTAATGGAATACGGCACTGGGGCGATTATGGCTGTGCCTACCCATGACCAAAGAGATTTCTTATTCGCAAAAGAACATAAGTTACCTCTGCGCGTTGTCATTCAACCTCCAAACTCCCTGCCTGACCGGCAGGCAGGCGAACTCCTAACCCCAGGCTCAATGAGAGAAGCTTACGAAGGCGATGGTACGCAGGTTAATTCCGGCCAGTTTGACGGCCTTGCTAATCAGGAAGCAAAAATCAAGATTGCTGAATGGATGCAAAAAACAAGTATTGGTAAAATCAAAACCCATTGGCGGCTGCGCGATTGGCTGATTTCGCGTCAGCGTTATTGGGGGACACCCATTCCGATTATTTATTGTGCAAAATGCGGGATTGTGCCTGTGCCTTACGCGGATTTGCCCGTAGAATTACCGAAAGATGCGCATTTTACCGGAGAAGGAGGCAATCCTTTAAGTAAAGTGAAAGAATTCGTCCATGTTTCTTGCCCTAAGTGTAAGGCTGCTGCCCGTCGGGAAACCGATACCATGGCCACTTTTATTGATTCCTCCTGGTATTTCTTAAGGTTCTGTTCCCCGAAATTTACTCAGGAGCCCTTTGATAGAGAAGAGGCTAAATATTGGATGCGCGTTGACCAGTATATCGGCGGCATAGAACATGCGATTTTACATTTATTATATGCGCGCTTCTTTACCAAATTCTTTAAGGATTTGGGGATGATAGAATTCGATGAGCCATTTATTCGCCTCCTTACCCAGGGTATGGTTTTAAAAGACGGCGAGGTGATGTCCAAGTCGCGCGGCAACATCGTTGATCCGGATTTGATTATTAAAAAATGCGGCGCGGACACTTTAAGATTATATATATTGTTTGCCGCGCCCCCGGAAGTGGAGATGGAGTGGTCAGAGCGCGGCATCGAAGGTGCCTTTAAGTTTTTAAATCGGGTCTGGCGTTTACTGGAGTATTCAGAGAAAAGACCTGATACAAAAGCCGGCAGCGGGGATTTACAAAAAAAGATACACCAGGCAATAAAAGATGTAACCGAAGATATTGAAAGCTTCAAATTCAATACCGCGATATCCCGCATTATGGAATTAGTAAATGGGATTTATCAGAATCTTACCTGCGATATCGCTGAGGCAGTGGAGACTACAGTAATATTAATTTCGCCGTTTGCCCCGCATTTAGCTGAAGAGATGTGGCAGAAATTAGGCCATCAAGAGAGTATTTTGAAGGCAGGATGGCCTAAATACGAAGCGAAATTCTTACGCGAAGAAATTATTACTTTGGTTATTCAAGTTAACGGAAAAATGCGCTCTAAAGTTGAAGTGTCTTCCGATATAACCGAAGATAAACTGAAAGAACTCGTTCTTGCCGATGAAAAGCTAAAACCATGGATTAAAGATAAGCCTATCAAAAACTTCATCCTCGTCCCCCAAAAACTCGTCAATATCGTCATTTAATTTTAGGTTTTTGCTTCCGCGTGCTGAAATTTTTTGCCGTCTGCTACAGTTTACGCCTCGTTCCCGCATAGACTAACGCAATGCGTTTCAGTCCTCCACTCGGCGTAAATCCTTGCAGACTTCTGCCAAAAAATTTCTAATGCACGCTCTAGCAAAAGCCCTAAAATTCATCAGTCCAAGCCACTTAAATTTTCCATCAATAAAGTGTTATGAAAATTTAACCCTGAGCGAAGCGAAGGGCCTTGCTAAATCACTCGAAATTTTGAAATGGAAGTGGTATAATTGGGTGAAAAGGAGGGAGACATGAAAAATATTACAATTATTTGCTTATCAATTTTGTTGGTATCTATTTTTGCATTGGCTAAAAGTAATGCTTTTGCTTCATCTGACGACTTTTTTATTAGAGACCCAGAGGCAATCTATGATGGAGATTCTGATCTTGTAGTTGAAATACCAGGGCATAAATTAATTCCAGAAGTCATGCCACCTCAGCAAAAGGAATACTATGACTACGCTAAGAGCATTAGCCCTGAAATTATGGAAAAAGCCAAGGAATATGTTGCATATCGTAAAATAAATTTTTTTTCTGACATCGCTAGAGCTTATAACATTTATGCTGCCAAAGAATTAGGTAATTATATCTTATTATATTTTACTTTACCCGAAATTACCGATGGTTTCTTTGAGCTCATATATTCAAAGAAGTTGAATAAGATTATTGGAACTTTTCCTGGAGTAGAAGCAGGATAAGCTATTTAATTTATTTCACCCACCCCAAAGTAAAGGAGCAGTTTAAGTAAGTAACACACCATTATAGCCAATCCTTCAGGGCTGGACTTAACCGTTCAGCCCTTTTTTATTGTTACTTACCATAATAAAAAATTCCGGTTAGATTTACCCTCCTTTTACGTCTATTGATAGCAGAAGGGGGGATTTTTTATGTTTAGTTTCACCAGCCAGGAACGCCAAGTCATTTTATTTCTCGTCACTACAGCTTTAGTAGGGGTGGGGATAAATTTCGCCTTAAAAGTTAATGCAAATATAGAAAGATTGGTTAAAGTGGGCAGCCATATTGCCCAAATAGATATCAATAAGGCCAGTTATGAAGACTTACTGAATGCCGGAGGTATCGGCCCTAGCTTAGCCAAAAAAATTATGGCATATCGCGCCAGCCACGGAACATTCAATAGCCTTGAACAACTAAAAGAAATAAAAGGTATTGGCGCCAATCGAGTTGAGAAATTAGAGGAGATATTTTTTGTGCCATGAAGCGGCCTTTAGCCACATTAACTCTTGCCTTTTGTCTAGGAATATTTGTTGCCCGGAACATAAAAATGCCTTTCCCATTAGTTTATAGTATTGCCTTACTATTTCTGGCCTTGAGCATTTTATCATTCAGGAAAGAATTAAGATCCGATATTTTTTTATGCTGCCTGTTTTTTTGTTTAGGGGCAGTTTTATTAAAAAATTCCCAGATATTACCCAGATGCCATATTTCTAAATTTAGTACTTATAAAAATGATAATCTCTATACCGTGAGAGGTTTTATTAATAGCCCGCCGGGATCAAAATTTA
>Ga0315286_10002167_pt1 | contig 18254 bp, 14 predicted proteins | sample YL17G10_0_MG_FD_205038 | JGI IMG/M metagenome (GOLD analysis project Ga0315286, IMG submission 205038) | Sediment microbial communities from Yellowstone Lake, YNP, Wyoming, USA - YL17G10_0 | ecosystem: Environmental > Aquatic > Freshwater > Lake > Sediment | place: USA: Wyoming | collected...
CTGCTCGCACGCCGTGGCCTGCGCCGTCATCCGCCGGGCGGTCGCGGAAGGGCATGCCGACGCGAGCGTCCTCGTGAACCTCGAGGAGTCGGTCCGCCAGGCGATGTGGTTTCCGGAGTACCTCCCGATCCGCTACGAGCCGCGGGGGGATGCCGAGCGGCGGGAGGCACCGGCCGGGAGGGAGGCCGCTTTCGAGCACCTGTACCGAAAGGAGCCGGTTCTCGTCGGGCGCTAGAAAGGAACAGAGAGGCCCGTTGACGGAAACAGGGCAGGCCGTCACGCTTCGCGAGTGCACGGCCACGCGCGGCTGACGCTTGACCGCCCGGCCTTACGTGAGAATCGCCGGGCGGACGCGGTCCAACCCGGCGGAGTCCCGGGCGAACTCTGGTGGCTCCTGGCCCTTCTCGCCGCCGCCTTCCTCTTCCGGGTTTTCGAGAGTTGGGGCACATTCCTCGACCCGGACGAAGCCATTCACGCGACGATCGCAGGGGCCTCGAACCTGGCGTCTGTCTACAGGCTGTCGACCGAGCAGGCGCACCCGCCGCTCTATTTCTTCCTGCTCCATTTCTGGGCCGGAGTGGTCCGGACGGATTTCGGCCTCCGGCTGCCGAGCATCCTCATGGCAACGGCTGCGGTTGCGTTCCTCTTCGCCGCCTTCCGGCGGCGTGTCGGATTCCTTCCGGCCTTCGCGACGGCCTCGCTGCTCGCCCTCTCTCCGTTCGTCGTCGACCTCACATCCCAGGTGCGGGGATATTCGCTTCTTCTCCTTCTCCTCTCGGCCGCGCTTTTCGTCACCGCGTCGTCTACCGGTCTCCCCTCCGCGAGACAGCTCGCGGCGACCGGCGGACTGCTGATCACGGCGGAGGCAACCCATTATTCCGGCATTCTCTTCGCCGCCTCCCTGACCGCGGCCTTGCTGGTCGACCTGTGGCACCGACAGGCGCCGCGCCGAACCTGGGCGGCTTTCTGGGCCTCCACGGCGTCCGTGGCCCTCTTCACGGCTCTTCTCTGGAGCAGACACGTGAGCGTCCTGAGGGGAGGTGCCGTCGAGGCGGATGCGATGGCCGGGTGGCTCCGTCCCTTCTACTGGCAGCCGGGAGAAGGGCTCGTCGGCTTCCTTACCGGAGCCTTCGTGGGTGTCTACTCTTTCCTCCTCGGCCCTACGGTCGCGGCGGGCGGCGCGGCGCTGGTTGCGCTCATCGCCCTGGCGGTACGGGCCCGAAGGGACCCGGGAACGACTGCCCTCCTCGCCCTGCCGTTCGTTGTCGCTTTCTTCGCCGCAGCGATGCGGATCTACCCCTTGGGGCCAACCCGGCACTCTCTGTGGCTATTCCCCGCGGCATCCGCGGCGCTCTGGCTCCCCCTCGCACGGATGAAGCCGGCAGCCTCGCGATGGATCCTGCGCCTGCTCGCGATCCTGCTGCCCGTCTGGGCCTTCAGCATGCACGGCTACCTCATGTCCGGGATCCCGAGGGCCGACCGGAAGGACGAGCATTTGCAAGGCCTTCTCTCGATGCTCTCCCGGCGCGTCGGGCCGTCGGACGTCGTCTTCGTCGACAAGCAGACGGCGACTCTTCTCCGCCGGTACCTGCCGGGTCCACCCCTCACCGCGGGTCCGGCCCATTCGGCCTTCGGGCGCGAGACTCCGGGTGGGATGAATGTCTGGGTCTCGCAGACCTGGCTCCTCGACGCCCCGACCTTCGTCAGCGAACTCACCCTTCTCCGGATGGAGGCGGGGCTCGCACCGGGCCAACGGGTCTGGGTGGTCAACGCGGGTTCTCGTTCGTCGCTTCTTCCGGATCTCGTCTCCGCTTACCCCGGGGCCCCGGTGACCTTCCCTGCCGGCTTCGGGAACTCCATCTGGATGTTCCGGATCGCCCTGCCCTGATCCAGAGAGCCTAGTCCTTTGCTGGAAGGGCCCGCCTGGCAGCAAGACAAGCTATTTATGGGTAAGAAGTTAGGCTGGTGCGCCCGCCGCGATTCGAACGCGGGACCTTCAGATCCGGAGTCTGACGCTCTATCCGGGCTGAGCTACGGGCGCCGAAGGCTCTCCAAAGAACTGGGGTGAGAGACGGGATTCGAACCCGCGACCATCGGAGCCACAGTCCGATGCTCTACCGACTGAGCTACTCTCACCGCGCTCGATCGGACCGCGGAGGATACCAGAACTGGCCCGCCTTGACTTTGCGCCAATTCGGCACTAGCTTTCGCCACAGGGAATTCGGGGAGAGTTTTCGGGATTCGGGGGGATTGCGCCGCCTCTCGATGGGAAAGGCAGGTTGCATCATGGCAACGCGTCGTTTCGTTCCGGTTTCGGCCCTCGTGCTTGCGCTCCTGTGCGTTCTCTTGGCACCGCGGGCGGACGCAAAGATCACGGCCCACGGCGCCACCGTCATCCAGGCGCAGGAGGGGGTCCCCGTCAAGGCTTTCCTCGCCTACTTCACGACGTCGCGCGAGAGCACCAGTCCCGAGGAGATCAACATCACGATCGACTGGGGCGACGGGTCCGTCACCGCGGGCTCGGTCGTGTACGACGGAAACGGCCGGTACTGGGTCTACGGCGACCATCCGTACGGCACATCGGGCACCTACAAGGTGAAGATCAAGATCTTCGACCCGATCATGGGATTCGGGACGACCGACATGCGTCCCGGCACCATGTAGCCGAAGCAGCGACCCCTCCTACGCTCCGCGGTCCTCTCCTTCAGCCCTCGAGGGCGCGGGAGAGGACCCGGCCGAGCCGGCGAACTCCCTCCTCGATCACTTCCGGCGTCGCATGGGAGAAGTTGAGGCGCATCGACTCGTGGCCTCCTCCCTCGGGGAAGAAGGCCGCCCCGGGAACGAACGCTACCTTCTCGGCCAGGGCGTCCTTCAGCAGCTCGCCGGTGTCGATCCCTTTCGGGGCCGTGGCCCAGAGGAAGAGGCCCCCTTTCGGCCGCGTCCAGCGGAGCCCCGGAGGGAAGTGCCGCGCCAGCGCCTCGAGCATGGCGTCGCGCCGCACGCCATACGCGGCGCGGAGGCGTTTCACGTGCCGGTCGAGAAAGCCTTCGCGCGCCACCTCGTAGGCCACGTGCTGGCAGAAGGTGCTCGTGTGGAGATCCGCCGCCTGCTTGATCTGGGCGAGCTTCCGGACGACGGACTCCGGGGCGACGACCCAGCCGATCCGGAGGCCGGGCGCCAGCGTCTTCGAGAGCGTCGACAGGTAGATGACGTTTCCCGTGAAGGCGCGCTCGCCGCTGGCGCAGCCGTGGATCTCGGCGTCGAGCGTGACGAGCGGCGCGAGGTGGTCTCCTTCGTAGCGGAGCTGGCCGTACGGGTCGTCCTCCACGATGGGCGTCCCGTAGTGGTTCGCCAGCTCGACGAGACGCCGGCGGCGCGGGAGCGACAGGGTCGTGCCGCCGGGGTTCTGGAAGTTCGGCAGGATGTAGAGGAACTTCGGGCCGGCGCGGAGCTTCTCCTCGAGCGGCTCGATGCGGAGGCCGTCGTCGTCGGTCGGCACCGGGAGGAAGCCCCCCTGCTGGGCGCCGAAGGCCTGGATGGCGCCGACGTAGGTCGGTTCCTCGGTCAGGATCCGGTCGCCCGGGTTGATGAAGAGGCGCGCGATGAGGTCGAGAGCCTGCTGGGAGCCCGACGTCACGAGGACGTTCTCGGGGCCGACGCGGATCCCGTACCGCGCCATGTGCCGGACGAAGAGCTCCCGAAGCGGCCGGTAGCCTTCGGTGACGCCGTACTGGAAGGCCCCCTCGGACGACGAGGCGACGATCCGTTCCACGGCGGCGCCGATCTCCGTCCGCGGGAGGAATTCGGACGCCGGGAGGCCACCGGCAAAAGAGATCAGGTCGGGGGCCTCCGTCAGCTTCAGGAGCTCCCGGATGATGGAGCTCGTCATCCCGTGGGTCCTCTGGGCGAAGCGCGCCTCCCACGGCGTCGTCACGTTCACGCCCGGAGCGGCGCTCGCGGACCCGGCGAGGCCTGGAGCGAGGATCGGGACCATGAGAACCTCCGGGGAGCGCAAAGGTCCCCTCTCTTCGTATCGCACCGGACGGCCCCGGCCGCCATGAGGCAAAGATCTCAGGCACCCGCTTTGTCAGCGGGGCCGGAGCCCTCAGAATCGCCCCCGCATGAGCAGCGGCGTCCTCGCGGACGGAGTTCTCGTTCTCCCCCACGCCGTGCGGATCGGCGACACCGGTCTCCGGGGGTCGCTCTCGCTGCGGGCTCTCTGCGAGCTCCTCCAGGAGAGCGCCGCCCTGCACGCCACCGTCCTCGGCGTCGGCACCGGCGTCCTCGGGCCCCGGGGACTCGCGTGGGTCCTCGTCCAGTGGTCGGTCGTGATCGAGGCCTGCCCCGCCTGGCGCGACACGATCGTCGTGGAAACCTGGCCGTCCGGGCTCACCGAACGGATCGCGATTCGCGACTTCCTCCTCCGGAGCGCGCGCGGCGCGGTCCTCGCCCGCGCCACGAGCCACTGGGTCATGCTCGACCTTCTCCGCCGCCGGCCCGTCCGGATGCCGGAGATCGTCCGGGAGATCGCACTCGCGCCCCGACCCCGCGCCCTCGAGGAGGGACTCCTGAAGCTCGCGGCGCCCGACGTCGCCACGGACGTCGCCGAGTTCGGGGTCCGGTTCGCCGACCTCGACGTCAACGCCCACGTGAACAATCTCGCCTACGTCGAGTGGATCGCCGAATCGGTGCCGCGCGAGGTCCTGCGCGCCGCCGACCCGAAGCGCTTCGACATCTCCTTCCGCGCCGAAACGCACGACGGCGTCACCGTTCGCGTCGAGTGCGAGCGCGACCGCGGGGACGCCGGAACCGCCTTCCGGCACCGGATCGTGGAGACGGCGAGCGGCCGCGAGCTCGCGCTGGCCCGGACGGAATTCGATTTCGGCTGAGAGCACCGGACTGGAGAGCTCCGGGCGGGGCGACAGTGCGTCCGCCCGCTCAGCCCCTTCCTGTCGCCGTGAGCACGCTCTCGATGAGGGCGTCCTTTTCCTCCCAGATCCTCCGGACGTCGGCCTGGACACTTTCACGGAACGCGGCGTCCTCCTGGTAGTCGCCGGTGAACCATTCGGATGGGATCGGCAGCTCCCGGGCCCGGACGACGACCCTCGGAACGCCGCGCGAGAGCAGGTCCCAGACGGTCGGCCGGCCGCCGGGGTAGACGATCGTCACGTCGAGAAGGGCGTGGAGCGTCGGGCCCATCGCCGTCGCCGTGAAGGCGATCCCTCCCGTCTTCGGCGGGAGGAGGTGACGAAACACGATGCCGGAGCGACGCTGCTTTTCGGGAGTGAAGCGGGTCCCTTCCGCGAAATTGAGGATCGAGACGGGGACGTCCCGGAAGCGCTCGCACGCCTGCCGCGTCGTCTCAAGATCCTCCCTGCGCTTCTCGGGGTATTTCTCGAGGATCTCCTTCGAATGCCGCTTCATGAACGGGAAGTCGAGGGCCCACCAGGCCGCCCCGAGAACCGGAACCCAGATCAGCTGCTGCTTGAGGAAGAAGCGAAGGAACGGGATCTTGCCGAGAAATACGCGCTGGAGGACCGGGATGTCGGCCCCTGACTGGTGGTTGGGGACGACGAGATAGGACGCGTCGCGCCGGAGGGACGGTGGCAGCTCGACCTCCCAGCGCGTCGGCTGCGTGACGGAGAGCCCCCACGAGTTCACGGCGATCCACGCCTCGCCGATCGCGACGAGCCCTCGCGAGGAGAGCCGCCGCCACGCCGGAACCGGGACGACGATCTTCGCGAGCGTCAGGGCGAAAAGGAGAGCGCACCAGAACACGGTGTTCAGGACGAAGAGGAGGAACGCCAGCGACCCGACGAGAAAGCGGATGGGCTTCGCCGGAGGCATGAACCCCGAATCGTAAGGCCCCGGGGACCCGATCGGCTAGACGCCTCCGCTCAACTCTCGATCGCCCCTCCGCAGGAGCTTCCCGCCCCGGCCGTGCAGCCGAAGCAGTGCCGACCCGTGACAATCGTCCGCGTGCCAATCGTCTGCGGCGAGACGTCTCTGACGTGAAGGGGCGTGCCGCCGGTGGAGCGGGCCGGAAGCTCGAGCATCTGGTTGAAGTCGCAGTCGAAGATCCGCCCGTCCCAGGAAACCGAGAGCGTGCTCTTGCACATGAGGCCCGCGAGGGTCGCCGGGTTGAAGGAGTTCACGAGGAGCTCGAGATACGACGCGAGGTTTCCGCTCGCCTCCAGCCACTCGAGGAACCGCGAGATCGGCATGTTGTTGAGTACGAGGAGCCGGTCGAAGACGAGCCCGTGCTCCCGCCGGAGGCCTTCCTTCCACTCTCTTTCCATGGCCGCCTGGTTCACCGGGAGGAAGGCGCCGACCGGATTCGCCACCAGCGTGAGCCGCCGGCGCGGATCTCCCTGCCCGTAGCCGGCCCCATTGAGCCCCCGGAGCGCCTCGAGCGACCTCTGGAACGTCCCGTCGCCCCGCTGGGCGTCCGTGCCGCGGCGGCGCCAGTGCGGGAGCGACGCGACGACCTCCACGCCCCGCCGCGCGAGCCACTCCGGCAGGTCGCGCTGGCCGGCCGACAGGAGGACCGTCAGGTTGCACCGGTCGATGACGTGCTTGCCGCGGAGGACGGCCGCATCGACGAGGTAGCGAAAGCTCGGGTTCAGCTCCGGCGCGCCTCCCGTCAGGTCCACCGTGTGCACCTCCGTCCGGTCGAGCGCGGCGAGGCACGCGTCGACCGTCGCGCGGTCCATCACCTCGTCGGCTCGGTCGGGCCCGGCGTCGACGTGACAGTGGCGGCACGTCATGTTGCAGAGCTTCCCGAGGTTGATCTGGAGGATCTCGACGGCCCCGGACCGGAGCGGCTCCGCGCCGCAGGCCGAAAGGGCCCGGCCGAAGTCGCCTCCGTGGGGCGCCTCCGAGAGGTCCACCGCCGCGACGGCCGCAACCTGCCGCTCGGCCGACGCCAGCGGCACGCCGCGCGCCCTCAGCGACCGGAGAGCGTCACGCACGCCGTTTTCTCCCGGCCCGGATCACATCGACGCCTTTTTCACGTGCTCGAGCATCTGCACTCCATGTACGAGCGAGGCGCCGCCGCGGATCGCGACGGCAACGTGCAGGGCCTCGGTCATCTGCTCGAGGTCGGCCCCGTTCTTCAGGCACTCCTGGCTGAACGCGTCGATGCAGTACGGGCACTGGACGACGTGGGCCACGGCCAGCGCCACGAGCGCTTTCTCCCGGGACGAGAGCGCCCCGTCGGCGAAGACCGCCCCGTAGTACGCGAAGAATTTTTCGGCGAGCGCCTTGTTTCCTTCGGCGATCGAGCCGAAGTGCGCGAGGTGCTCGGGTTTGTAGTAGGTCTCCATGGGACCTCCCTTCCGGTGAGATGCATTCTCGCCGTGAAGGATCTCCGCGGGAAGAGAGGGCCGGCGAAGAGGGCCTTTGCTATCGTTCCACCATCCTCCCCGGAGGTCGCCGCATGATCACGACCCTGCTCGAGGGAAACCGTCGCTTCGTCAAGGAGACGTTCGAGAAGGATCGCGAGTTCTTCGCGACGCTCGCCAAGCGCCAAAGGCCGACCGTCCTCTGGATCGGCTGCTCCGACTCGCGCCTCACGGTCAGCACGATCACGAACACGAGGCCAGGGGAGGTCTTCGTCCACCGGAACATCGCGAACATCGTCGCGACGAACGACTGGAACCTGAGCGCGGTTCTCGAGTTCACGATCAACCACCTCCAGATTCCCGACCTCGTCATCTGTGGCCACTACAACTGTGGAGGAATCGCGGCCCTCGACCGGAGCGACAGCGACGACCGGTACATCCCGATCTGGCTCATCAACGCGGCGGCCGCCAAGAGGCGCGTGGACGAAAAGATCCGGGCCCTCCACACCGAGCTGGCGCCGGAGCAGCGGCTCCGCCTGATCGTCGAGGAAAACGTCCGGCTGCAGCTCGAGCACCTGAGCGAGTACCCGTTTGTCAAGCAGGCCCTGCAGGAGGGAAAGCTGACGCTCCACGGCTGGGTCTACGACATGGGGACGGGAGAGATCAGGACCCTGGTCTGACCGGGCGCCCGGCGCACGCCGCCTGACTATTGACCGGCGGCCGCCGGAGGTTCACCATCCGGCCCCAGCGCGTTAACGCCTGTTTTTGCACCGCGGATCCGCCCGGAGACGCGGCCCAAGGAGGAATTCCATGCCTCGGGTTCTCCTCACGAGCGTCTGCCGCCCCCTCGGGGAGCGTCACGGCGACGCCCCGAGCGTCGGCTACGAGCTCCTTTTCGGACAGGTGACACGGGCCCAGGGACTCTTCAGCCCGCGCGCGAATCACGTGCAGTTCTCGCTGGAGTACGTCGCGGAGAACCTCGACGCGCCCGCGACGGTTCTTCACTACCCGAGTCGGCGCGAGCTGGTCCGGGAGCTCTCGAAAGGCTACGACGTCGTCGGTATCTCCTTCGTCCTCTCGACGTTCCACCGGATGAAGGAGGCCGTGGCTCTGATCCGGCGGCACTCCCCGTCCTCGAAGATCGTCCTCGGCGGCTATGGAACCGTCCTGTCCGACGAGATCCTCCGGCCGTATGCGGACCACGTCTGCCGTGAGGAAGGCGCCGGGTTCATGCGGCGCCTTCTCGGCGAGCCGGCCGCGGCGCCGCCCCTGAAGCATCCGCTCGTCGTCAGCCGCCTCAGGCTCTTCGGCCGCGAAGCGTCGCGCACCGGCATGGTCTTCGCCGGCCTCGGGTGTCCCAACGGCTGCGATTTCTGCTGCACCTCCCACTACTTCAGGAGGAAACACATCCGCCTCCTTCCGACCGGTCGCGACATCTACCGCGTCGTCCAGCGGTACCTCGAGATCGAGCCCGGTATGTCGATCGCCGTCCTGGACGAGGACTTCCTCCTGAACCGGGCGCGCGCGATGGAGTTTCGCGACTGCGTCCGCGAGGGGGGGCAACCTCTCTCGATCTTCGCCTTCGCGAGCGTGAAGGCCATCAGCCAGTACTCGGTCACGGAGATTCTCGAGATGGGGATCGACGGGCTCTGGATCGGGTACGAAGGGAGCCGTTCGAGTTTCGCCAAGCAGTCGGGACGCCCCGTGGAGGAACTCTTCCGGGAGTTGCGCGAGAACGGGATCAGCGTCCTGGCCTCGATGATCGTCGGCCTTCCCTACCAGACGCCGGAGATCCTCGAGAAGGAGCTGACCGGTCTCCTCGACCTCAAGCCGACGCTGGCCCAGTTCCTCATCTACGGCCCGACGCCCGGGACGCCGTTCTTCGACCGGGTGGAGAAGGAAGGACTGTTTCACCGCGAGGTCGCGGCCGACCCGGAGGCGTATTACCGCCGCTGCACCGGCTTCTATTCGCTGGTGAAGCATCCCCGGATGAGCGCGGCCGAGATCGAGGCGATCCAGGAGCGCTGCTTCCGGGAGGACCTGCGGCGGCTGGGCCCGTCGATCTACCGGTCGCTCGAGACCTGGACCTCCGGCTACGAGACGCTCAAAGGCTCCGGCAGCCCGCTGCTCCAAAAGAAGGCCGACCTCTTCGCCCGCGAAATCCGGAAGGCCTACCCGGTCTTCCTCGCCGGACGGCTTCTGGCCCCGGGGCGCGACGTCAGGCACCGGATCGGGGAGCTCGAGACGCGGATCCACCGTGCGCTCGGACCGCCGACTCTTTCCGAGCGTCTCCGCTCCGGCGTGGCTCTCGCGCTCGCCGCGTGGACGGGCCTGACGCTCAGGTTCGGGCTCTTCCAGCACCCGGCGCTCACGCGACACACGTTCCGGATGCCGGAGGAGTCGCTTCCCAGCCGGGTCTGGCGCCGCCTGCGCGGGTCGGACGCCGCCGGCCACCGGGTGGAGGTCGAGCTGCGGCCGGAGGCGACCGTCTGGGTCAGCGTCGCCGGCCGGCTGTCGCTTTCCGGAGCCGACCGGCTCGCCTCCGGGCTCCGGGATGGTCTGAAGCGTCGGAAGGAGCGGCTCGTCCTGGATCTGGCGCGACTGGCGCAGGCCGAGCAGGACGCACTCGAGAATCTCGCCGAGCACCTGCGCGACTATCGCGGCCGGATCCGGGTCGTCGCTCCGCCCACGCGCGAATTCGCCACCCTGGCCGCTCTCTTCGCCCTCTATCACTGACCCAGCTCGCACCGTGGTGAAGGGGTGCACGTCGACTTCGACCTCACGCGCCCCGACCAGATCGAGCTGACCGCGCGGTGCTAAAGTACCCCCTTTAAATGAGAATCGTCGGGAGCCGAAACATGTGCGGAAAGCGCCCCATGCACCGATCGATCACATTCTTCTCCGGACACCTCGGGGTGCCCGCCGCGCTCCTCTTCTTCCTGCTCGCGGCAGGAGCCGCCTCCGCTCAGGAGGCGCCTGACGCCTCACCGACCCCGACGCCGACACCTCAGGCCGAGACCCCGGCGGTCACGAAGAAGGCTCCCCCGGCGGCCGATCCGAAGTTGAAGCGAAGCGAGGATCTCGTCGTGACCGCCACGCGGAGTCCCATGTCTCTTGAAGACGTGCCGGTGAGCGTGACGCTCGTGCCGCAGGAGGTCCTCGAGAGGGCCCCCTCCCGGACGCTGGACGACGCCCTTAGGACCGTCACGGGCCTGAACCTCCCCCTCGGGAACAGCAACATGGTCCAGCCGTCGACGAACCACGTCTCGATGCGGGGCCTCGGTGGCGACCGGGCGCTCGTTCTACTCGATGGCATCCCGCTGAACGACTCGATCGCCTCGTACGTCCAGTGGAACAAGGCACCCCTCTCCGCCATCGAGAGAGTCGAGGTGGCCCGAGGGGCCGCCGCGAGCCTCTTCGGAAACTACGCGATGGGGGGCGTCGTGAACATCTTCACGCGCCCTCTCGGGGGAAGCCAGGTCGACGCGAGCGCCTCCTACGGCTCCCTCAACACCAGCCGGATCAGCGCGTCGGTGACGGAGGCTCTCGGTCCGGTCTTCGCCGCCGGACTCTTTGCAGACTTCGAGAACACCGACGGGTACATTCGCATGATTCCCCAGGAGCGCGGCGCCGTCGACATCGCCACCACCTCGCAGAGCCTGAACCTGATGGCGAAGCTGGAGGCGAGAGCGGATTCCGGCGCGGAGGCGCACGTGAAGGGGAACGCCTTCGACCTCGACTCGGGACAGGGAACGCCGATCTCGCACTTCCACCGGCGGATCTACGACGTCAACGGCGGCGGAAGCCTCCCTCTCGGGAACTCGAGGCTCGCGCTCAACGCCTTCTTCCAGGAGGGGACCTACAACATCGACAACTCGCAGTTCGTGCCGGGGGCCGGCCGGGACCGGGAGTACTACTCGGGCTACTCCCAGCAGCCCGGGCACGACGTCGGCGGCTCGCTCCAATGGTCGAAGCCGCTCACCGGTCTCTTCACCTTCTTCACGACGGGGGTCGACCTCCGCGGGGTGACGGCCAACTCGAGCTCGCTCACGTACAACCTGGCGGGGAACCTGACGGCCACGCGCCTGACCAGCGGGCATCAGACGTTCGCCGGACTCTTCGCGGAGACGAACTTCCTCCCCGACCCCCGGCTGGAGATTCTGCTCAGCGCCCGCGTCGATGCGTGGTGGAACACCGGCGGGCAGGAGGTGGGGTCGGGGACCGGTCTCACGACGTACGAGGACCAGAGCACGACCCGTTTCGATCCGCGCCTCTCCCTCCGCTGGTCCCTCAGCAACGTCGTGGCCCTGCGCGGCGCCGCTTACCGCGCCTTCCGCGCGCCCACCCTGCACGACCTCTACCGGACCAGCTTCAACCGCACCCAGCAGGTCCTTCCGAACCCCTTCCTCGGGCCCGAAACGCTCCTCGGGGGCGACGTCGGAACGGACCTCAAGGCCGGAAGGTTCACCGGGCAGGTCAACCTCTTCTACAACCAGATCGACGGCCTCATCGCCCGCACCTCGCTCGCCACGACGCCGATCCTCATCCTCCAGCCCCAAAACCTCGGCACCGTCCGTGCCCAGGGCGTCGAGGTGATGGGGACGGTCGCGCTGGCGAAGACCGTCTCGCTCGAATTCGGATACGCCTTCACCGACTCGGTCGTCACCGACAACCCCGCCAACCCGAAGATCGTCGGCAATCAGATTCCCGACGTCCCCCGAAACGCCGGCTCCCTTTCGCTGAACTGGGCGCCCACTTTCGGACTCGCGGTCACGCTCCGCGGCCGGGCCCAGAGCCAGAGGTACGGCGACGACGCAAACACCCTCGCCACGGACAGCCACGTCGTCTTCGATTTCTTCGTCTCCTATCCGCTCCTGAGGGAGCTCGAGCTTTTCGTCTCCTGCGAGAACCTCCTCGACCGGCAGTACGTCTCCGATGTCAACCTCGGCCGCCGGCTCGGGCCGCCCCAGGCCTTCTTCGGCGGCCTCCGTCTCCGCGCGCTACTGCCGAGGTCCGGAGCCACCGCATCAAAGACCCCGTGACCCGGCGCTGGACGGCTCTCGGTCTCTCTCTCCTCGTCGCCCTGTCGCTCGCGGTCCTTCCGGCGAAACCCTTCCCTTCGACGCGGTTACCCCTCAAGGTGCTCTACGGGCGGTACCTTTCCCACGCCCCGCTCGCCATTGCCCGCGCCGAGGGCTTCTTCGACGCCCAGGGGCTCGACGTCGAGTTCGTCCATCTCACCGGGAGCACCGAGGCGGTGCCGCTGCTGATCCAGGGCGAAATCGACGTCGCGGCCGGCCTCCTCAAGATCGCCGACTTCAACGCCATCGCCCGCGGCGCCTCCCTTCGTCTCGTCGCCGACAAGGGGAGCTTCGCGCCCGAATCGTGCGTCTCGTCGGCCTTCGTGGCCCGACCGGAGTTCCTCAAAACGAAGAATCCCGACATCGCCGGAGACCTTCGGGGCGCCCGCGCCGCCGCGACGCCCCTCTCGTTCAGCGAGTACCTGCTCGAGACGTTCGTCGCCTCGAAGGGCCTCAGGCTCTCCGACCTCGAGGTGACGAAGATGCTGGAGGCGACCGCCGCCGAGACTCTCATGAGAGGCTCGCTCGACTTTCTGCATCTGGGCGAGCCGTTCCTCACCCGCGTCGTCCGATCGGGCCGTGCCGTCGTCTGGAAGTCCGTCGTGGAGATCCTCCCCGGGGGCCAGCTGGCGGCGATCTTCTACGGCCCGACTCTTCTGACGAAGAACCGGGACGCCGGGCGGCGCTTCATGGTGGCCTACCTGCAGGGCGTCCGGCAGTACAACCGCGGAAAGACGCCCCGGAACGTCGAGATCATCTCGAGGGAGAGCGGGCTCGATGCGGACCTCGTCCGGGAGGCCTGCTGGCAGCCGATCCGGGGGGACGGACAGATCAACGTGGAGAGCGTCCTCGATTTCGAACGCTGGGCCGTCCGGAGAGGCCTCCTCGACGCGCTGCTCCCGCCCGAGAAGTTCTGGGACCCTCTCTTCGTCGAAGAGGCGGGCAGGATCCTCGGTCCAGCGGCGCCCTGAGAAGGCGATCGGAGCGCCAGACCTTCGCCTCCCAGATGCTAGAGTCGCTCTCCGACATGACCAGGAGGCGCGCCGTTTCCTCCCGCTCTCCCGCGGGCAACCTGATCCTCGCCGCCCTCACGGCCGGCGCCGTGCTCCTGACGGCCGGAGCGAACCCGCCCGAGCGCATTCACCTCAAGGTGCTCCACGAGCGGTACCTCTCCTTCGCCCCGATCGCCATCGCTCAGGCGGAAGGCTACTTCCGCGCCCAGGGGCTGGATGTCGAGTGGGTGGTCCTGCCGGGCAGCAGCAACGAGACCACGCCGGCGCTCATCCAGGGCCAGCTCGACGTCGTCGTCGGAATCGTCAAGGTCGGCACCTTCAACGCCATCGCCCGGGGCGCCCTGCTCCGCGTCGTCGCCGACAAGGGCCACTTCGAGGAAGGACCGTGCATCGCTTCGGCTTTCGTGGCGCGCCGCGCCTTCGTCGAGGCGGGGTCTCCGGACCGTCCGGAGCGTCTCCGGGGGGCGCGCGTGGCGGCCCGGCCGCTCGGCTTCCCGGAATATCTTCTCGAGATCCTGCTGGGCCGCATGGGCCTTGCTCTCACGGATCTCCGGCTGATCCGGATCCCCGAGGTGATGGTGAACGAGGCGATCTTCAACGATTCGCTCGACGCCGGGCAACTGGCGGAGCCGGATCTGACCCGCGCTCTCAAGTCGGGCCGCGCGGTCGTCTGGAAGCCCGTTCAGGAGATCTCTCCCGGAGCGCAGCTGGCGGCCGTCACCTTCGGCCCGAGCCTCCTCGAACGGAACCGCGAGGCGGGGCGGCGTTTCATGGTGGCCTACCTGCAGGGCGTCCGGCAGTACAACCAGGGCAAGACCGCCCGGAACGTCGCGGCCATCTCGAAGGAGACCGGCCTCGACCCGGAGCTCGTCCGGGAGACCTGCTGGCAGCCGATCCGCGCGGACGGGAAGATCAACGTGGAGAGCGTCCTCGACTTTCAGCGCTGGGCCGTCCGGCGCGGTGCCCTCGACGCGGTCGTCCCGCCCGAAAAGTTCTGGGATCCCTCCTTCGTCGAGGAAGCGGTCAAGGTCCTCGGGCCGCCGAAACCCTGAATGTCGCGTCATCACGCCGTCCTCGTCGGCAGGCTGGCCGCCGTCCTGACGCTCGGTGCGCTTGCCGCGGCTTCCCTGCGCGCCGCCGGACCGGCCCCTTCTCCGGTCCACCTGAAAGTGCTCTTCGTCCGGTTCCTTTCATTCGCCCCTCTGGCCATTGCCGAGGCGGAGGGGTATTTCCGCGCCCAGGGGCTCGAGGTCGAGCCGGTCTCCCTGACCGGCAGCAGCGAGGCGACTCCGCCGCTGATCCGCGGCGAACTCGACGTCGTGACCGGACTCATCAAGATCGGTGACTTCAACGCCATCGCCCGGGGGGCCTCGCTCCGCCTCGTCGCCGACAAGGGCCACTTCGAGGCGGGGCCGTGCGTCCCGATGGCTTTCGTGGCGCGCCGGGGTCTCCTGAACGGTGAGGGAGCGGACGAATCGGCCCGGCTCAAGAGTGCCCGCGTCGCGGCCTCGCCGCTCAGCTATGTGGAGTACGCCCTGGAGACGCTGCTCGGCCGGAAGGGCCTGAAGCTGGCGGACGTCAACCTGGCCCGGATCCACGAGGGGATGGTCGGCGAAGCGATCGAGAAGGGCTCGCTCGACATCGGAGTGCTCGTGGAGCCGAACCTGACGCGCGCCCTGAAATCCGGGAAGACCGTCCTCTGGACGCCGCTCCAGGCGATTCTCCCCGGAGCGCAGCTGGCGGCCATCTACTTCGGGCCGGGCCTCCTCGAACGGAACCGCGGCGCGGGGCGGCGTTTCATGCTCGCCTACCTGCAGGGCGTCCGCCAGTACAACCGGGGAAAGACCCCGCGCAACCTGGATATCCTGGTTTCGGCGACCGGCCTCGACCGCGAGCTTCTCAAGGAGGCCTGCTGGCAGCCGATCCGGGGGGACGGAAGGATCAACGTGGAGAGCGTCCTCGACTTTCAGCGCTGGGCCGTCCGGCGCGGCGCCCTCGACGCCGTCGTCCCGCCCGAGAAGTTCTGGGATCCCTCCTTCGTCGAGGAGGCGGTCAAGGTCCTCGGGCCGCCGAAACCCTGAAGCGCCGATCGGAACGAAGGCCTCGCCGCGGCAGATGCTAAATTCCGCCTCCGCCATGCGAATTCAAGCCGATTCTTTCGTCCCCGGATCCGCGTCTGTCCAGCGGTCCGGCTTACGGCCCCGTCCGTGGCTGCCGGCCACCGTGCTTCTCACCGCCGTCCTTGCGGCTGGCCCCGGCCCCGCTCAGGAGGTCAAGGACGAGTCCCCCGCCCCGACGCCGACCCAGGAGGCCACGGCCGCGGACGCGAAAAAGGTCCGGACGGCGGCGGATCCCCAGCTGAAGCGAAGCGAGGACATGGTCGTGACCGCGACGCGAAGCGAGCGCTCCGCCGTGGACGTCCCCGTCAGCGTGACGCTCGTTCCCCGCGAGGTTCTCGACGAAGCGCCCAGCCGGACCCTCGACGACGCCCTCCGGACCGTCGTCGGCCTGAATCTCCCGCTCGGAAACAGCAACCTGATCCAGCCGACGACGAACAACGTCTCGATGCGGGGGCTGGGCGGAAGCCGCGCGCTCGTCCTTCTGGACGGTATTCCCCAGAACGACGCCGTCGCCGGGTACGTCCACTGGAACAAGATGCCCCTCCAGGACATCGAGAAGGTGGAGGTCGCCCGCGGGGCGGCCTCGAGCCTCTTCGGCAACTACGCCATGGGGGGCGTCGTGAACATCTTCACGCGTCCCCTCGAGCCGGGGCGGGTCGCGGCCGACGCTTCATACGGCTCCTTCAACACGAGCCGGCTGAGCGCGTCGGTGACGGAGGGCCTCGGCGCCGGCTTCAACTTCGGCGTCTTCGCGAACTACGAGAACACCGACGGCTACAACCGGACGCTTCCCGAAGAGCGCGGCGCGATCGACATCGCGAGCAGCTCGCGGACCTTCAACCTGATGACGAAGTTCGACTACAAGACGGCGTCAGGCGTCGAGACCTTCGTCAAGGGAGGCGTCGTCGACCAGGACATGGGACAGGGAACGCCGCTCAACAACAACCACCAGAGGATCTACGACGTGTCCGGCGGCGCCCGCTTTCCCCTCGGGGACTCCCTTCTCTCCGCGAGCGCGTTCTACCAGGACGCCAGCTACAGCCTCTACGCCTCCTCTCTTGTCCCGGGGGCCGGCCGCGACAAGGAGTACCCGTCCGTATCCGGCGAGCAGCCGGGATGGGACCTCGGCGGCTCGCTCCAGTGGTCGAAGCCGCTGACCGGGCTCGTGAAGTTCCTCACATTCGGACTCGACATCCGGAAGGTGACCTCCCACGACACCAGCCAGGCCTTCAACATCTCGGGGCAGCAGACGTCGTCCCGCGCCAGCCAGGGGCACCAGCTCTTCGAGGGCGTCTTCGGGGAAGCCAGCTTCCTTCCGGACCCGCGCCTTGAGGTTCTGCTGAGCGCGCGGCTCGACGCCTGGCAGAACACCGGCGGACAGGAAGAAAACACCCCCGGCGGTGTGACGACCTACGAGGACAAGAGCGCAACGCGTTTCGACCCGCGTCTCTCCCTCCGCTGGGCCGTCAGCGACGCCGTCGCCCTGCGCGGCGCCGCCTACCGCGCCTTCCGCGCCCCGACGCTGCGCGACCTCTACCGGAGCAGCTCGCAGCGGACTCTCCAGACGGTTCCCAACCCGGATCTCGGCCCCGAGACGCTCGTCGGAGGGGACGTCGGCGTGGACCTGAAGGCCGGGCTCTTCACGGGCCAGGTCAATTTCTTCTACAACCAGATCGACGGCCTCATCGCCCGCACGGCGCTCGCCACGACGCCGATCCTGGTCGTCCAGCCCCGGAACATCGGCACGTCGAAGAGCCAGGGCGTCGAGTTCATCGGGACGTTCGCGCTGGCGAAGAACCTCTCGCTCGACCTCGGCTACGCCTTCAACGACTCCGTCGTGACGGACAACCCGGCCAACCCGAGCATCGTGGGCAAGCAGCTTCCCGACGTTCCCCGGAATGCCGGCTCCCTCGCGCTCGCCTGGGCGGCGCCGTTCGGGCTCTCGACCCTGTTCCGGGGACGGGCCCAGAGCCAGCGCTACGGGGACGACGCCAACCTGCTCGCCATGGACAGCCACGCCATCTTCGACCTCTTCGTGTCGTATCCGGTCACGAAGGCCCTGGAGGTCTTCGTCTCCGGGGAGAACCTCTTCGACTATCAGTACGTCTCCGAGGTGAACATCGGCCGCCGGCTGGGACAGCCGCAGGCGTTCTTCGTCGGCCTCCGCTTCCGGCAGCCCCTCGCTCGCCTCGCCTCCAGCGCGAAGACGGGCCGATGATCGGGCGGCGCTTCGCCCGCGGCGCCTTCCTTCTCCGGAGTCTGCTGCTCGCGGCGCTCGCGGGAGGCGCCGCCGGACTCCTGGCCGGAAACCTCCCGTCGCCGCGGACGCACCTCAAGCTCCTCTACGGGCGATACCTCGCGTCCGCGCCGCTTGCCATCGCCATGGCCGAGGGGTTCTTTGAGGCCCAGGGCCTCGACGTGGAGTTCGTCCATCTCACGAGCACCGCGGACGCGATGCCGGCGCTCGTCCGGGGCGAGATCGACGCCGGCGGCGGGCTGCTCAAGGTGGCCGACTTCAACGCCATGGCGCGGGGAGCGGCGGTCCGGATCGTCGCGGACATGGGACACAACGAGCCGGGGCCCTGCGTGCAGGCGGCTCTCGTGGCCCGCCACGCATTCCTGGAGGTCAAGAGCCCGGATCGTCTCCGCGGCGCACGCGTCTCGACCACCCCGTTGTCTTACGGCGAGTACATCCTC
>Ga0315286_10002171_pt1 | contig 18240 bp, 10 predicted proteins | sample YL17G10_0_MG_FD_205038 | JGI IMG/M metagenome (GOLD analysis project Ga0315286, IMG submission 205038) | Sediment microbial communities from Yellowstone Lake, YNP, Wyoming, USA - YL17G10_0 | ecosystem: Environmental > Aquatic > Freshwater > Lake > Sediment | place: USA: Wyoming | collected...
GTGCGCGAGGTTCACGCCTGGACGAGCACGGGGGCCCGCCGCTGGACCAATCTCACCGAGCGGCCGAAAGAGACGCCGCCGGTCCCCGCCGGCTTCGACTGGGAGCGCTGGCTGGAGCCGGTGCCGCCCCGCCCCTACCATCCAGACTACGCGCCGGTCCGCTGGCGTTCCTGGTGGCAGTTCGGCTCCGGCACGATCGGCGACTTCGCCTGCCATCACCTGGACCCGGCCTTCTGGGCCTTGAAGCTGGATCAGGCCGAGCGATTCCAGGTCGAGGCCAGCTCCTACGGCACAACGGAGGAGGTCTGCCCTGCCGCCTCGCTGATCTACTTCGACTTCCCCGCCCGCGCGGGTATGGCCCCGGTGCGGATCACCTGGTACGAAGGCGGCCTCATGCCGCCGCGTCCGGCCGGCCTGGAGGCGAGCCGAAGCCTCGGCGAGAACGGCATCCTCTTCGTCGGCACCAAAGGCGCCATCCTGGGCGAGGGTTGGGGCAGGTCTCCGCGAATCATCCCCGAAACAAAGATGCAGGCCTACCGCCGGCCGGCCAAGACCCTGCCACGCGTCGCGGGCCACCATCGCAACTGGCTCGACGCCTGCAAGGGCAAGGGCCGGCCCAGCACGCACTTCGACTACGCCGGCCCGCTGACGGAATTCGTTCTCATGGGCAACGTCGCCCTCCGCGCCGGCAAGAAGCTCGACTTCGACTGGCCGAAGCTGACGGTGACAAACGTCCCCGAAGCCAACAAATTCATCAAACCACAATATCGCGAAGGCCGGACCATCTGATTGATGAGGGATGATGGTCGATTGATGATTGGCTCCGTGTCGGGCGCTATGTCCCCGCTTGCACGCGCATAGCTTGATAAACACTGTCCCGGGCGGCCGAACAACGGGCATGACATGAATAGACCAGAACGTCATGGCGACCGCAGCGAAGCAATCTCGGGCACACGGTGTCTCACATGCGGCAATAGAATAAAATACCCTCCCAGGCGTAGTATTCTGTGAGAACGATCGTTCTTGAGACCGCGTGAGCAGGCAGCCGATGTTGGAAGATGAACTGCTGAAGTGGAAGTTCAAGCGGGGCAGCGATGAGGCGTTGACGCTCATCTATGAGAAGTATCTCAACTCGATGCTGACCCTGGCCCTGGGTCTGCTCAACGACGCGGGGGCCGCCGAGGATGTCGTGCAGGATGTCTTCGTCGCCTTCGCCCAGTCCCGGCGGAGCTTCCAGTTGTGGGGCAGCCTCAGCGGCTACCTGGCGACCAGCGTGGTCAACCGCGTCCGGGACTACAAAAGGCGACAGCGCAGACTGATCGGTAGAGACGCAGAACCGCGCGTCTACACCGACCGGCCGGGCCCTGAGCAGGCCGTGATCCTGACGGAGCAAGCGCAGCTCCTTGCGGAGGCGGTCGGCCAGTTGCCCGAGGAGCAGCGTGAGGCCGTGCTGCTCCGACTCAAGGCGGGCCTGAAGTTCCGGGACATCGCGAAGCTGCAACAGACGTCCGTCAATACGGCCCTGAGCCGATACCGGTACGGCCTGGAAAGACTGCGGTCCATGTTGGACGGCGAGGTAGAAAAATGAAACCGATCGGAAGCATCGAAGAAGTCATCCGAAGTAAGCTGAACGTCACCGCCGGCCCGGCACTGCACGACCGCGTGCTCGCCCGGGTCCGGCACGCGAAGGAACAATTCGAAACGACAGCGGCTCTTCGAGAGCCGACCATAAGGAGAATGATCATGAAGAATTCGATGGTGAAGTTGGGTATCGCGGCGGTGATCGTCGCCGTACTCGGTATAGGAATCGTGGAGTTCCTCGGCACCGGAGGCACATCCGGGGTAGTCTGGGCCGACGTGGCCAAGAATGTGGAGGCGAGCCCGGGCGTCATCTTCCGGTCAGGAGGGACCGGTTTGCGCAATCCGATTGACGACTGGCCCAATGGCTATAGGATCACCTGGCGTTCTGCGGCGGTCACGCGCACGGACTATTATCGAGGCGGCCAGATGTATCGTACGATCTACACGAATGCGGATACGAAGACCGTGATAGCGCTGTTCCATGATGCCAGAAAGTACAACAAGGAGGCAATGAGCGATGAGCAGGTTCAGAGAGCGCGGGCGGACAAGGGTCGTTGGACGGACCCCCAGGGCCTGCTCAACCTCTGCCTATCTCTCGAACACCATGCGTTGGGCCAAAAGACGATCGACGGCGTTCTCTGCGAGGGCATCGAAGCGACGGGCCCGGACGGCTCTACAGGGCGGCTATGGGTCGGCGTGGAGACCGGCTACCCCGTCCTCGCGAAAATCGAGGGTATTGACGATGGAAAGGTCCGTCATACAGGCACGATGGACCAGTTCCGGTGGAACGTGGACCTGTCGGCCGAGGGTATCGAGCCTGAAATCCCCGCCGACTACGAACCCTTGTAGCGGCAGATAGCTCGTTGCACAAAATGACCCTTCCAACGGCCGGGCTCCATCGTCCGGCCTTTTTCATGCGCGTCCTGAGGCAGGCCGCCCGACAGAAACATTGTTCTGTAATACTAAAACCGGCAGTCTTGGTGTGCTATAAGAGAAGAAAGATCTTTCTGTGGTTCGATGCGTTCGATGATGGAAGACCGGCTACTGATCTGGAAGTTCAAACGCGGCAGCCCAGATGCCCTGCGGCGAATCTATGAGAAGTACAAGAACGACCTGCTGAAGCTGGCGACGAACCTGCTCGGCAGGACAGGCCGCCGGGGAAGAGCTGTCGCCGCAGGATGCACTTGACTAACAGCCGCGAGTGGCACAAAGGCCGGGCCGGAGAAAGCTCGGCCTTGTTTATTTGGTGGAATCGCCCGGAAATGGTAAGATGGGTAAGCGTGGCCATCGTTTTGTTGGATTCGGAGTCCCAGGAGTGCTCGGAAATGTTTACTGTCCCGTCTGAGAAGTTGAGCGGCGGATCGCCTTCGGCAACTTGGCGTTGCCTGAGCCCGTTCTTGTGTCTGCTTCTGTTGGCCTCATCCGGGTCGGCGGCGATCACCATCGAAGGCGTCGCGGACAAGAAAGTCTACGCGGACCGCGTCTCCTTCCTCGTCCGCTCGGAGGCGGGCTCCGATGTCACCGCCGAGCTCAACGGCGCGCCGGTGGCCACGGATGTCTCCATCAAGGTCGATGAGCCGGAATACTACGAGCTGAACGTGCACAAGCGGCAGCGGTCTTCCGGGGCCGAGGAGAGCCGGCTGGTGCGCTTCATCGTTCGGGCGACTGCCAGAGGCAACTCCGAGTGGGGCTTGCCTCCCTGGACCCCCTACCCTCCAATCGATTCGGCGGCGGCTGAGTTCGCGGGAGCCCGGCTCGTGATTGTCACGCCGGCCCAGTATCCCCTGGGGCTGGAAATCCCCGTCGTCGCCCGGGTCGAGGATGCATCCGGCCGTCGGGTCGGCGTCAATGGCAGCGTCACGGCCCCGGGCTTCCAGAATCGTCCCTTGCAGCTCTTGCGCGGCGTCGGGTCGGTCTTTCTGCCCGCCGCCAAAGAGCCGAATACCGTCTCCTATACGGCCGGGATTCGCTCGCTTGCGACTGCGAAGAAGATCCTGATCGAGAGTGCCACGAACTGGCGGATCATACCCGCCGGCGTCGTCGGCTCCACGAACTGGGGCGAGAATGCCCGGATTCGCATCAGCGGCAAACTGACGATCCCCGCTGGCGCGACGCTGACCATCGGCAGCGGGAGCGTGATCGTGGCCGATCCCGGCATCGGGCTTGCCGTCGAGGGCCAAATCGTGGTCAACGGGACAACGGAGCGGCCGGTGGTCTTCACCTGCCAGGACCGGAAGGTCCCCTGGGGCGGATTCGTCTTCGAGAAGAGCACGTCGCGCGGGGACTTCACGGGCACGATCCTCACGGGCAGCGGCGCCGATCCAAGCTGGTTCAGCCACAATCCCGGCCACGGCGGCAGTCATCGCGGCGAGCAGCCCCTGCTGTATGTCTCCAACGCGGCCCGCCTGACGCTGACCGACTGCTACATCGTGGAGAACCACGGCCAAGGCGGCCACGGCGAGGGCGGCTATCTGACGATGACGCGATGTCTCGTGCAGAAGTGCATCACCGCCGGCCAGTACAACGGCGGCGCCATGACTCTCCGGGACTGCGCCCTGATCGAGTTTCCCTCGGCGACCGCCCCCTTTGCGGACGACGACAACGACGGTCTCTACCTGACGGGCGGCGCCCACTCGCTCACGGACTGCCTGATCGGCTGGTCGCTGGACGATGGGATCGATGCCGGCAGCGGTGCGGCGGGTTCCGTGACGGTCCGCCGGTGCTGGTTCGAATCGTCCTATCACGAGGCGCTGGCCTGGTCGGAGACGCGGGTTTGCACCTCGATCGACACCGTCACCCTGAACTGTGGGCAAGGAATCGAGTGCGGCTTCGGGGCCCCGGATGTGAACGCCGTACACTGTTTCAGCACGGCCAATGCTGTGGGCGCCCGCTTCGGCGACAATTACGACTGGACCTACAACGGCTTTCTGAAGGTCCGCGACTCGCTGCTGCTGTTCAACAAGAGGGACATCTGGGGCCGGGCCTGGGACAACTGGACCGTGCACCTGTCCCAAATGAACCTTCGCAACAACTACGTCAGCACCGCGTACAGCGATTTTCCCAACAATCAGCTCTGGAATCCGCAGGCCGACCCAAATCAACTGGATGAGCTCGCATTCTTCCTGCCAACGCCGGCCGACAAAGTTGGCGCCGGGCTGGCGGTATGGGAAAGCACCCCCGACCTCGCCACGATCTCCAAAGGGATTCCCGTTCGCCTGAGCACCTTCACAACGAATCCGGTCTCCGTAGACTACGCCCTCGCGTCAGAGAAAGGACCTCTCACCACCGGCACGCTGCACTTCACGCCGGGCGAGACGGTGAAACGTATCCCCTTCGAGATTCCGTCCGCGGAGAACCCCCGTCAAGTCCAGGTGACGCTGAGTAAACCGATCAATGCCGAGCTGACCGGCCGTCAGCAGATAACCTATCAGGGCGCGGGAGCCGCGGTTCTGCCGCTGATCCAAGAAGGCGACGAATGGCGGTACTTCAAAGGCACGGCGGAGCCTCCTGCGATTTGGAACGCGCGAGTGTTCGACGACCGCAGTTGGCTGACCGGGCGAACCCCGATCGGGTATGAGGCCGAGACGGGTTATGAATCGCGGATCGCTACGAACCTGGGCGACATGCGAAACAAGTATCTCACCGTCTACGCCCGGCGGCAGTTCTCCATCAAGGACCCGTCGCAAGTGACCCGGCTGGTCTTCACGATGGACTACGACGACGGCTACATCGCCTACCTCAACGGCGTGCAAATCGCCGCCCGATTGGCCCCGGCCTCCCCCAAGTACAACCAGCCGGCGACAGCGAGCCACGAGGCCTGCAGCGGCACCACCGCCCCGACCGGCCCCTGCCCGCCGGAGCAGATCGACCTGAGCGGCCACATCAAAGACCTCGTCGCAGGGACCAACGTCCTGGCGGTGCAGGTCCACAATCAATCGCTCTCCAGCTCCGACTTCCTCTTCATCCCGGAGCTGTCCGGCGTGCTCGCCCCCTAAGACCGGTGAGATCCCGTGCCGGACGATCCCCACCGACCGCAATGGCCTCCACTTCTACAGCGCACTGGGGCACGGGGCCGCAATGGGTTTTCTGAGAAATCAGTGGTGCCGTGGACATAGGAACCGACCGGAGATATACTGAGGTTGTCGGTGGTATCGGCTTCGAATGCCTCTGCGTTCGAAGATGGAGAGGTCGAGAACATGATTTGCCGTGAGAATGAGCTTGGGTGGCGCCTGCACAAGGGCTGGTTTGGCTTCGCGATCAAGCACGCACATCCCCCGCTCCGCAGTCGCATCAGGCAGTTGGGCCCGGTATTTCTCAACCTCTTGCTTGTCCTGGCCGTGTGGCTGTCGGGAGGCGGTACAGAGAGGGTTCGGGTCGTTCTGTACGCCAGTCCATTTTCGCTCTTGCTTGGCCTCTGGTGCTTCCGCCCTGGCGTATTGTACGTGAGCGTTCGACGCCGCATTCTCGGTGACGCGACGGGAGGTATGCCGTTTTCATGGCTGCGCACCGAACTGAGCCAGGACCAGGAAAGTGGATTGTACAGGGTCTACTTAAGAGGCGACGAGCCTTCGGAGGCTACGACGCAAGTCACCGTATGGAAACGTCTCGTGTGGGAATCGCCCACCGAAGCGGAGGCATCCGCCGTCGCGGAGGAATGCCAGACCTGGGGAATTGGGGTACCTGATCCGATTATCTTGGCTGTCAGGGGAGATAAGCGTCTTCGCTTGCTTGCTTATGGCGGACACCTTCTGTCTGTGGCAGCGTTGGTTGCCTTCGTTGCGTGGATGGGACACCGGAGCGCGAAAGGCCTTGTCGAGGCCCGGCCTATGGCGCTTCTGCGAGCCGTACAGATCATCATCGCATTCCTCTTCCTGAGCGTGCTTCCGTTCGCCACGTACCTCTGGCGGCTCGGGCGAGGGGCCGTCCGGCAGGGGCAGATGCCCCCGCCGGGAATGATGATCCTCTCGGATATGAAGCTGCTTGTGGGCGACAAGGCCGTGATGCGGGGGCGCATACTGGCAAGCATTGGCGTTGTGCTCATCATAGTTGGCCTTGTCGGCGGTCTGTACGTTCCCTACAAGCTGCAGAGCCTGTATGGGGCCCAACTCCGACCCGCGACCCCGATTGTCTCACATCACAAGCAGTTGCCATTGGAGAAGTGAACATGTTGCGAGTTGTCTGTTTGCTAATCGTCCTCGGCAGCGTGTGGCTGCTGATGTCCGATGTCGCATCGGCGTCGGATAAGCCCGTCACTGCCCCCGTTTCTTCGAGTCGCCAGAAGGCAGAGGCCGTGAGGGAACTGGTTCTGCAGAACAAGTATCTGAACCTACCGGTCAAGAACGGAGCGACGAAGCGCAGGATGAGTCTGGCGATCGATGGGCAGACCCTTCGGGAGTTCGAGATCGAACTGGCGGGCGGCGAGCCCGATTTCTGGGTATTCATGGACGTAAGCATGTTCACAGGCAGCCGGGCGGCGCTGCGGCTCGCTTCTCCAGGCCAGGACTCAAAGGGGCTGGAAGCCGTCGTACAAGGCGACACGATCAAGGGCGGCGAGAATCTCTACAACGAGAAGCACCGGCCGCAATTTCACTTCTCCTCCCGCCGAGGCTGGAACAACGACTCGAACGGACTGGTGTTCTACAAGGGCGAGTACCACCTGTACTATCAGCACAATCCTTACGGCTGGAGCTGGGGCAATATGCACTGGGGACATGCGGTGAGCGTGGATCTGGTGCATTGGAAGGAACTGCCCATCGCGCTGTATCCCCGGAAGTTCGGTGACTGGTGCTTCTCGGGCAGTGCGGTGGTTGACGGCAACAACACCGGCGGGTTCAAGGTGGGCGAAGAGGATGTGATTGTCACGGCGTACACGAGCACCGGCCGGGGAGAGTGCATCGCGTACAGCAACGACCGGGGACGCACGTTCACCGACTATCCGGGCAATCCGGTCGTCACGCACAAGGGGCGCGATCCGAAGGTCATCTGGTACACGCCGGGCCGGCATTGGGTCATGGCGGTGTACGATGAGCAGGACAAGTCGCGGGGCATCTCCTTCTACGTGTCACGCAATCTCAAGGACTGGCAATTCGGCAGCCGCATCGATGGCTTCTACGAGTGCCCCGAGATCTTCGAGCTGTCTGTGGATGGCAATCGAAACAACAGGAAATGGGTCGTTCATGCGGCGGACGGCAACTATGTGATCGGTCAATTCGACGGTAAGACGTTCGTCACCGAATCGGCCCAACAGCAGTGGAGCTACGGCAACTGCTTCTACGCGTCGCAGACGTTCAACGACATGCCGCCGGAGGACGGCCGACGGATTCAGATCGCCTGGGGCAGGATTGCGACGCCCGGGATGCCGTTTAATCAGTGCATGTTGTTTCCCTGTGAGCTGACGCTGCGGACGACCGAGGAGGGGGTCCGAATGTTCGCCGCACCGGTCAGAGAAATCGAGGAGCTGCACCAACAGGCATATCGCTGGACGGACAAGGCTCTGACGCCGGACACCAACGTGCTGTCGGACGTCACCGGCGAGATTTCCCACATTCGGGGCCGGTTCGAGATCGGCAACGCCGGCGGTATCGAGTTGGTGATCCGGGGCGTGCCGGTCGTTTACGACGTCGGTAAACAGGAGTTGTTATGCGCAGGCAAGAAGGCCCCCTTGAAACCGGTTGGCGGAACGATTCAGCTTGAGGTGCTGGTGGATCGAACCTCGATTGAGATCTTCGGCAATCACGGAAGGATGTACATGCCAATCGGGGCAATCCCAGCCGACAACGACAAGTCTCTCCAACTTCACGCGACAGCCGGCAGTGCCATGATTCGGTCGATGGAGGTCTACCGGCTGCGTTCGGCATGGGAGTAGTCACAACACAGAGAGAAACTCATGCGCCGCGTCATCAGGATCTCGTCGGGCCTCCGCGCCTAACGTGGGACTGAATACGGTTGTCCTTCGCCGGCGACCTGTGGTATGCTGACCGCGTGTATCCCGGTTCGGTGGCTCTGTGGCTACCGTCCGGACTTGGAGTGACTTGGATTGGCAGGCACTATGAAATCGCGCGGATTGCTGTTGCACAGCACAATCGTGGCGGCACTGGGGGGATTGCTTTTCGGGTTCGACACGGCCGTGATCTCCGGCACCACCGATGCCCTGCGGAAGGTGTTCGACCTCACCAGCCAGCAGCTCGGCTTTACCGTCGCCAGTGCGCTGATCGGTACGATCCTCGGCGCGATCGCGGTCGGCAGACCCACAGACATCTTCGGAAGACGCTCGACACTGATCGTCATGGCAGTGTTGTACTTTGTCTCCGCCGTGGGCAGCGCCTTTCCGTGGGACTGGTACTCCTTCCTCGTGTTCCGGTTCATTGGCGGTCTGGCCGTCGGCGGCGCCTCGGTCGTTTCGCCCCTGTACATCGCCGAGATCTCCCCCGCCCGCCTGCGCGGGCGGCTCGTGGCCATCCAACAGTTCAACATCGTGCTTGGCATCCTGCTGGCGTTCTTCTCGAACTACCTGCTGGCCGGCATGGATCTGGGCAACGTCACGTGGCGGTGGATGTTCGGCGTCGAGGCGTTCCCCGCCGCCGCTTTCTTCTTCCTGCTCTTCGGCATCCCTCAGAGTCCGCGATGGCTCGTCGCCAAAGGCCGGATGGAAGAAGCCAGCCAGGTCCTGGGGATGCTGGGCACGGATGCGGGCACGGTCGAGCAGGAAATCGACGCGATCCGGCAATCGCTGACCGTCGAACACGACAGTCTGCACGAGCCGCTTCTCCGTAAGAAGTACGCCAGGCCCATCATGCTGGCGGTCCTCATCGCGATGTTCAACCAGCTATCGGGCATCAACGCCGTGCTGTACTACGCACCCCAGGTCTTCAAGATGGCCGGGGCCAGTGAGAACACCGCACTCATGCAGACCGTGGCCGTGGGCGGCACGAACCTGATCGTCACGATGCTGGCCATGACCGTTATCGACTATTTCGGCCGAAGGGCCCTGATGCTGGTCGGGTCTGTCGGCTACATCATCAGCCTGGGAACGGTGGCATGGGCCTTCTACACATACGGCACCCAATTCACCGCGACCGGCAGCGTGATCATCCTCGGTGCGCTGATGCTGTTCATCGCTTCACACGCCTTCGGCCAGGGCGCCGTGATCTGGGTATTCATCGGGGAAATCTTCCCGAATCGCGTCCGCGCCCGCGGCCAGGCGCTCGGCTCGTTCACGCACTGGTTCATGTGCGCGCTGATCTCCTGGACCTTCCCGGTGATCGCCGACATCTCCGGCGGGCACGCCTTCGCCTTCTTCGCGGCCATGATGGTCCTGCAACTGCTCTGGGTCCTCTTCCTGATGCCCGAGACCAAGGGCATCCCGCTCGAAGAGATCCAGCGGAAACTCGGCATCGAGTAGCCCGTCTTCTTCTGCACGGATTGACGAAGGCGATTTCCTGGCGACAGCAACGGGCGAGCCGGCTCCTCTGCTGTCACCCCTGCGCAGGCAGGGATCCAGGAAAGTCGCAGCGCAACTGGATTCCCGCCTTCGCGGGAATGACATAGGACGAGGCTCCCCCCCGCAATCCTCGAATCACCGCAACTGTGCCTTTCCAACGCCCAGATGGTTCGGTAGAATACCCGCCTGAAGTCAGGCGCACGATTTCGTGTGGCGTGCCGGCAATGGATGAACTCGTCGGGCGTTGGAAAGGATTTGACAGGATCATGGGCTCCAGCAAGGCAAAGTATCTCTGCGGCAAACGGGTTCTTCCGGAACCGATTTCCGCCACTACGGATATCGTGCAACTGATCGACGGCATGGACGCCTACAACGGGGGGCGGCTGCGGGCCGCCTGCCACCTGCTGCGGGACCGGTATTCCCAGGACGATGTGACCATCGGTTTGAGCTTGGCCGGCGCCCTGACGCCGGCGGGACTGGGACCGTCCGCCGTCATTCCGCTGATGAATCACGGCTTCGTGGACTGGCTCAGCGCCACGGGCGCCAACATGTATCACGATCTGCATTTCGCCTTCAACCTGCCCATGCACCGAGGCAGTCACAAGGTGGACGACACGGACCTGCGGGACAAAGGCATCACGCGGATTTATGACATCCTGTTCGACTATGAGGACGTCCTGATGGAAACCGACCGCAGGCTGCGGCGGATTCTCGTCCGTCCGGAATTCCAGAAGGAGATGGGCACGAGGGAATTCTATCATCATCTGGGCAAGATCCTCTCCGAGGACGAGCAGAAGAACGGCCTGGGCCAGGTGAGCATCCTGGCGGCGGCCTATCGAAACGGGATCCCCGTCTTCACCTCATCGCCCGGCGATTCCACCATCGGGATGAACGTGGCCGGCCTCGAGCTGCTGGCGGAAGCGGCGGGCCTGCTGGACCGGTTCAAGCTCAAGATCAATCCCAGCATCGACGTCAACGACTCGACGGCCATCATCCTGAACGCCAAGAAGTACGAAAACGGCAAGACCGGCGTCATCCTGATCGGCGGCGGAAGCCCGAAGAATTTCATGCTTCAGACGGAGCCGCAGATCCAGGAGGTCCTGATGATCCCGGAGGTCGGCCAGGACTATGACATCAACGTGACGGACGCCCGGCCCGATACGGGCGGACTGTCGGGGGCCCCGCCCAGCGAAGCCGCAAGCTGGGGCAAAATCGACCCGACGAAACTGGAGGAAGCCGTGACGGCGTACCTCGACGTCACAGCGGCGCTTCCGATGATGGTGGCCTACTGCCTGAAGACCACCAAGCCAAAGAAGCAGAAGCGACTGTACGACCGCGGGCAGGAACTGCATGAGAAGCTGACCAGGTCTTATCTCGAGAACAGCAAAGAGGTCGAGGCCCTCAAGGCACTCATCCGGCAGCTTGGCTCGTAGCGTGCCCGTAAGGGCATCGAAAGCAACGCCTTCCGGCGTCACTACAAACGGGAAACAACCAGTATATGAACGAAGAAGCTCTCAAGCTGGCGCAGGAGCATGGCACCCCCCTGTTCATCATCGACCACAACGTGATCCGGGAGAACTACCGCACGTTCAAGAGGCACCTGCCCCACGTCCAGGCGTACTACGCCGTGAAGGCGAATTCCAACCAGGAGATCGTCAAGACGCTGTTCAAGGAGGGCGCGAGTTTCGACGTGGCCTCCTACAACGAGTTCATGCAGGTCTACGAGTACATCCGGCACTTCGAGGAGAAGGACCAGGACTTCTACATCTGGGACAGGATCATCTTCTCGAACACCGTCAAGGACCGGGACACCCTCCGGAAGATTCGGCGGTACAAACCGCTCGTCACCTTCGACAACGAGGATGAGCTCCGGAAAATCAAGGACCACTGTGACACCGCCGGCGTGGTTTTGCGGCTGAAAGTCCCGGACATCGGCTCGCAGGTGGAAATGAGCTCCAAATTCGGCGCCGAGCCAGGCGACGCACGGCACTTGATCGGCCGGGCGTCCGACCTGGGGCTGGTGGTCGAGGGTCTGAGCTTCCACGTCGGCAGCCAGTGCACCACCTTCGACAACTACACGGCCGCCCTGGACATCGCCTCCCGGGTTCTGCACGATGCTCGCAAAAAAGGCCACAACGTCAAGATCGTGGATATCGGCGGCGGGTTCCCCGTTCCCTACGACGCGCGGGTCCCGCAATTCGAGAAGCTCGCGGAGATCATCAATGCCGAGTGCACGAGGCTGTTCCCCCAGGACGTGGAGATCATCGCCGAACCGGGGCGATTCATGGTGGCCACGGCCGCGGTGTTGGTCTCGGAGATCGTGGGCAAGGCCAGGAGAGATGGAAAGATCTTCTACTACATCAACGACGGTGTCTACCAGACCTTCTCCGGCGTCGTCTACGACCACTGGACTCCCAATTTCCACGCGTACAAACCCGGCCCTCTGGAGGTCTGCGCCGTGGTCGGCCCTACATGCGACAGCTTCGACAAAATCTCCCTGTCGGAGCAGCTTCCGGCCGATCTCCGGATCGGGGACTTCCTCTGCACGGAGAACATCGGCGCCTACAGCATCGCCTCATCCACCAGATTCAATGGTTTCGAGGGCGCCAGAGTCCTGCACCTGAATCAATGAATCCGTGGCGGGTGACTACCTGGAGCACCCGTCTCAGTCTTCCGGCAGCGGCTTGCCCTTGGTCTCCGGCGCCCAGATCAGGGCCACGATGCCCACGAGATAGATCAGGCACATGATGACCGCCACTTTGCGGAACGGCAGCATGGTGCTCAGCCAGCCCAGCAGCATCGGAAACGGCGCTGCCAGGTAGCGGACCGTGTTGTAGCAGAAGCCCACGCCCGTGCCGCGAAGCCGGGTCGGGAAGATTTCCGGGAAGTAAATCGAGTAGCCTGCGAAGCAGGACAACGTGCCGAAGCCCATGATCGGCAGCATCCAGTACACGTCCGTCTCCGTCTTGAGCGAGTAGAACACGAAGGCCACCACCACTAGGCAGAACGAAAACGCCCCGAAGAACGCTGTGCGCCGGTTGAACCGCGACGCGACCCACGTAAAGGCCAGCATGCCCAGCATCGCGCCCACGTCCTGCAGCAGCGTCCCGCGGCTCTTGCACTTGTCGATGGTCCGTTGCAGCTCGGCGATCGTGCCGGGGAAAACCTGCTCCAGCAACTGCCGGTTCAGGAAGATGATGTTCGGCTTCTCGCCCTTGGCCTCGACCAACTGCACCAGGTTCGACGTGCGTTTCGTCAGAGTCACCGGCTGGAACGCGGCGGCATCGTAGAGGCTCCCTTCCAGGATGAGCCGGTTCAAATCGGTGAGCAGCGTCCCCTGCGTGGCCGCCGGAACGTCCCCGCCGGCCTCGACCTGGTCCAAGAGTCCCCGCACCTCGGCGGACAATTGTTTCCTGACGTGCGCCGCGGCGGAGTTGGCCGGGGTCTTGAGGGCCAGGCAGATCTCCGCCGGCTTGACAATCTCCCGCGCCTGCAGCGGCCGGTTGCGGAACGCCGTCGTGATCAGCTCCGGCGAGAAGAACGCAATGCCCCACAACCCGACCATGCCCGCCACACCGAAGCAGATGCCGATGTGAGCGCTTTTGCGCCAGCGAATCTCGACCGGCAGTTCTTTCTTCGGCAGAAACCGCAGCATGAAGTATCCGGCAATCACCGCCAAACCGGCCATCAACAGCAACAGCGTGCTCTTCGGCCACGTCGGCGGCGCCTTGAACGCAACCAGTCCCATGCTGATGACGATCAGAATCAACCCGAGCCGACTGCCGCTGCGATTGCCGGCAATCGTCCAAGAGGCGGCCACAACCACGATCAACGCCAGTATGGCATTGATCGGCGCCCTCGGCCACCAGGGCACGACGCGGGGCACCACGACAAAGCCCACCGCCGCAATGGCCGCGATCAGCGCTGTATAGTACCACGTAGGATTGGCCAGCAACTCGGCGTAGGAGCCCATTTTCTTGCCCCGGTCGGCGGCCGCGTCGGCCTTGGCCTTCTTCCAGGGTTCCGGCTCCTTCAGAATCAGAACGATGGGCACCACGAGGATGATCGGCAGCACACCCACGAAGAACAGCACCTGCCAGCCGCTCCAATGACCTATGAAGTTCTCCTGGCCGAGCACGATGCCGATGCTCACGCCCGAGGCCAGGATGTTGCCGCACGCCGACAGTGATTGCATCATGCCGAGGGCCACGGTGCGGAATCGCGGTGTCACGCTCTCGGCCAGCAGCGTCGTGGCCGCCCCGAACATGCCGCCGACGCCCAGGCCGCACAGGAAGCGGTAGATCAGGAATTCCATCCCATTGCGGGCCAGCCCGGACAGCCCGGCGAAGATCGTATACGCCAGCAGCGTGGCAACCATCGCCTTGACCCGGCCGTATTTATCGCTCATGATGCCGAACAGAATGCCGCCGGTGGCCCAGCCGATCATCAGGATCATCGTGGCCATGCCGCCCCAGTACTTCACGTCGCCGTCGCTGGCGGTGGCCCCCAGCAGCTCCCGCAACGCGGGCTCCCGCGCCAGCACGAAGATGCGTTGGCCCATGCAGTCGAACAGCCAGCCGCACGCCGCGAGGATCAGCACCAGCCAGTGATACAGCGTGACTTCCCGCCACCACGGGGTCTGGGCATTTTTCGGTAGGGCAGTCGGTTCAGCCATGTGCAATTCTCCTTACAAAAGCACCATCGGCCGGGATTCTACCGCCAACCGGCCGCCGGGCCAACGGTTTTTTCCAAAAGGAATGTCGCCACGGGAGCAGTGCTTGACGCCCTCGCCGAATCTTGACAGATCCACCTCTTAGGACAGGTCACAAGACAGGCGATCGCGTTGATCCTTGACGAGTTTGGCCCCAATGTGGTATATATACTTATCGGACGTATTTTGATTTGCCGGGTCTCTGCTCACAGGGGTGCCGCAAGATGCTGTGGGTAATGCTCTTGCGGGCGCACCTTGAGCGAGACATCAGTTACATGCCAGCGATCGTTTGGCCGATATTCAGACTCTGGGCCGGCTGTCGGTGTGCGACGCACGCCCGGCCGGCTTCTGTCGTGTGCAGGAGGTTCGTTCGGGTGTCGCCAACGGGCAAGATCCCAACTATTGTTCCACCTCACAAGGAGAGCATGATGAGAAAGGCAATCGTGGCGGTGTTTTTGTGTGTGTCGATGGGGCTTGGTGCGGCACAGGCCCAATTGAAGATCGACTTCAATGTGACCGGAGGTTCCGTAGCAGCCGGCTATCAAGGGTACTTCGCCACCCGGAGCACTCCGGCAACGTTTACGGCCCAGAGCTATACTGCCTTCGGCACCGCGGTGACCATACAACCCACATGGGCTCCAGGAGCGGCGAATGCGGTCATGGCGATGATCGACCGCGGCGCCAACGCCGTCATCGAGGCCCCGGATCTTCTGCGGGACTGGATCGGCACGGATACCCGCCAGGTCGGCGATCCCATGACCTTGACGATCAAGGGACTGCCCGCCGGCACCTATCAGTGGCTCTCCTACCACCACGATCTCAATGACCAGACGGGCATCTTCAGCGTGACGCTCAACGACGCGGCAGGCTCGAAAACGACCACGGACATCGATATCTCGAATGGCGCGAACTTCAAGCTCGCCACCGTCACCAAGTTCACCACGACGATCGTGGCGAATGGCAAGAGCGACGTCACTCTCGTCTTTCACGTGACTTCCCCGAACAACCCCGTCGCCGGCGCGTTCTTCGTGATGAACGCCTTTGAGATGACGGTCGTCGATACAGGCACGGCCATGGGCCCCGCCCCCGCTCATCAGGCTACGGATGTGCCGAGAGATGGCACGGTTCTGTCCTGGGTGCCGAATGACAAGGCCATCGGCCATGACCTGTACCTGGGCACGGATCTCAGTGCCGTCGAGAACGCGACGACTGCCAGCAAGGCCTATCAGGGCCGCCAGACCACCGCCACCTTCGACCCCGGTCGCCTGGAGTTGGGGCGAGTCTACTACTGGCGCGTGGACGAAGTCCAATCGGGCAACACGGTCGTCAAAGGAAACGTCTGGAGCTTTACCGTGGAGCCTGTCAGTATCGCCTTGGCCGGTTCCCGCATCACGGCGACCGCTTCCAGTGCCAATAGCACCAATGAAAGCCCCGGCAAGACGATCGATGGCTCCGGGCTCGGCACCGACGGCCTGCACGGGACGGAGACGACCAGCATGTGGCTCAGTGCTCCGAGCGATCCCGGCCCGGCGTGGGTTCAGTTTGAATTCGACAGGCTCTACAAGCTGCATCAGATGCTGGTATGGAATCACAACACCAACGTCGAGCCGATCGTCGGCTTCGGCGCCAAGAGCGTGACCATCGACTACTCGAGCGACGGGATCGGCTGGACCACCCTGGGTGGGGCCGATCAAATCGCCAGGGCGCCGGGAGCCAGCGGCTACGCCGCGAACACAGCCGTCGATTTTGGCGGCGTGGCGGCCAAGTACGTGCGGATCAAGATCAGCAGCAACTGGGGCGGTGTTCTGAAGCAATCCGGTCTGAGCGAGGTCCGCTTCATGGTGATTCCTGTGGCGGCCCGCCAGCCCCAGCCGGCCTCCGGCGCGACGGGGGTAGACCCGCGATCCGTCCTGACTTGGCGTGCCGGCCGGGATGCCGCCAAGCACCAGGTGTATCTGAGCACCGATGCCAACGAGGTACGCAACGGCACGGCACTGGCCGGCACGGTCTCCGACGCCAGCTTCGATGCCAGCCCGGTACTCCAATTGGGCAAGGTCTACTACTGGAAAGTCAACGAGGTCAATGACCTTGCGAAACCGCCTGCGTGGGAGGGTGAAGTCTGGAGTTTCTCCACCGCCGCGTTTCTGCCGGTGGACGACATGGAGAGCTACAACGACGCCGAAGGCAAGGACACCCGCATCTATGAGACGTGGGTGGATGGCTGGAACGTGGCCGCCAATGGCTCGCAGGTCGGTCACGACGTCGCTCCGTTTGCCGAGTTGAGGGTCATCCACGGCGGCGCTCAGTCCATGCCGCTCTACTTTGACAACACCACGGCCGCCTACTCCGAGGCAACGCGCACCTTCGACCCCTCGCAGGACTGGACTCAGTACGGTGTCAAAGGGCTGACGCTCTGGTTCTTCGGTGATCCGGCCAACACGGCCACGCAGATGTACGTCAAGATCAACGGCCGCAAGGTCGCGTATGACGGCGATGCGGACAACCTCCTTCGCAAGCCCTGGCAGATGTGGTACATCGACCTGAGCACCCTCACCGGCGTCAACCTGAAGAAAGTCACGGAGCTGGCGATCGGCCTGGAAAGCGGCAAGGGCGTCGTGTTCATCGACGACGTCGGATTGTCCCCACGGAGCCGCCAATTGGTGACGCCGACGAAACCCGCGGCGACGAACCTGATGGCCCACTATCTGTTCGACGGCAACGTCAACGATAGTACCGGCGCACATCCGGGCACCGTGGTTGGCGCGCCGACGTACACCACCGGCAAGGTAGGCCAGGCGATCAAGCTCGATGGCGCACGCGATTACGTTTTCAGCGAAGGCACCTATAGTCTCTCTTCGTACACAGTGGCTCTGTGGTTCCGAGTCGACGGCGGCACGGGCGCACGCGACCTGTTCTCGTTCTATGATGAACTCGTCGCGCACGGGATTCTCCTTGAGGTCACGGGGACCGGCACGGCGCGTTTCCTGCATCGTGCGCCGGTCAGCGCCACCACGCCAGGCACCAACGTGTACACCACCAGCGCCTATGACGATGGCGCGTGGTATCATGTAGCGGCCGTCAAATCGGCGACCACCATGACGCTGTACATCAACGGCGAGCCGGCGGGCTCGGCGGCGGACAACACCGTCTTCGACAAGAATCTGACGCGCCTGACCGTAGGCATGCTCAAGCATAACACCACCACGGATACTCGCTATCTACCGGGGGCGGTGGATGATCTGTACCTCTACGGCCGGGATTTGTCACAGGCCGAGATCGCGTCGCTGGCCGGCCGGACGAAGCCGTTTGACAAACCATAGAGAATAGTCAATCGGAGACGGTACATCCAGACGGCGGTCCCCGGGTAATCGTCCCAACGATTGTGGAACTATTTTTGAAGCACGATGCGTTGTGGTTGTCAGCAACGTAAGTAGCCGTTAATAAATGAAGGTATCAAGTAGGCTATGTCGATTGAGGCCGGATCGTATAGTTCCAGTCCCCATGAAAC
>Ga0315286_10002172_pt1 | contig 18240 bp, 12 predicted proteins | sample YL17G10_0_MG_FD_205038 | JGI IMG/M metagenome (GOLD analysis project Ga0315286, IMG submission 205038) | Sediment microbial communities from Yellowstone Lake, YNP, Wyoming, USA - YL17G10_0 | ecosystem: Environmental > Aquatic > Freshwater > Lake > Sediment | place: USA: Wyoming | collected...
CTTTGCATAAGTTCGATCATGGGCTTGTGGCAGGGGAAAGCGGCGCTGGGGAACCATACAAGGTCCCGCACGCCCAGTTCTGCGGCTGCCTGGAAGACCCTGTTCGCGACCAAGTCCCCATTCCTGAAGTGGTGGTGGGTCGAGATGGTCATGCCATCCCTGAGGCCGCACCTTATGAGGGCCTCCTTAAGGCTGGCCACGATCTTGTTGCCGTCCTCCGGGTACTCGGCACAGGAGCGTATCGGGGGGGAGGCCTTGCGCCCTGTGGGAATGAAGTTGCCGACCCCTTGGTAGGGTACGGCCCTCCGGCCATTCACGATTGTAGGGACACGGCGCCCGATTGCATTCAGCATGAAGCTGATCTCGGTGCCGGTCTCTCCAGCGTTCGTCACGAAGCCATATTCAGTTCCGCTCATCTCACATTCCACCTTATGTTCTATATCGGGCCTTTCAGGCCCAGCAAACGAATGAGGGAACCCCGAGTATATATAATTATTCGTTATTTTTCTACGGATTTCGTTGAAAAAATCGTGTTTTATGACGAAAAACAAGTATTTATAGAGGAAAACACAGCAATTTCGAAAAGCGAAGGCCACCGGCCCTGGAGGGGCATTTCCGTCAAGAAACGCAAGGTCTCTCCGTCGAGGCCTAACGGGCCCAGTTACGAACTCTGTCAATCGATGCTAGGTGAATCGAAATGCGGCATTTGGCCGAACCCCTATCACCTGGAATATCGAATCTGACAATCTTCTGTCGGATTTTGCTCTAGAAATCTACAATCTCTCTAAACACTAATATATACGTGCAATGGGATTTTCCCCCGCAGGTGGCCTCAATGAGCTCAACTATGGCCGAGAAGATCCTGGCAAAGGCGTCCGGTAGCAAGGGACTGAAGCCAGGGGACCTAATCGATGCGAAGGTCGACGTCGCGATGTCGCACGAGAACGCCGGGCTCGTCTCCAAGGTCTTCAAGGAGATCGGTGTCAAGAAGGTCTGGGACCCGGACAGGATCGTCATCCTGTTCGACCACAGGGTCCCGGCCGAATCCGAAAAGACCGCCGAGGGCCATAGGAACGTGCGCAAGTTCGTCAAGGAGTACGGCATCAAGCACTTCTACGACATGAAGTGCGGAATATGCCACCAAGTCCTCCCCGAGCAGGGCCATGTCAGGCCTGGCGAGCTCCTTGTCGGGACGGACAGCCACACGACGACCCACGGGGCCTACGGCTGCTTCTCGACGGGCATAGGCGCCACCGAGATGGCCGCGGTCTGGGCCACCGGGAGCCTGTGGCTCATGGTCCCCGAGTCCTTCAAGATAATCGTCAAGGGCAAGTTCCCGAAATACGTCATGTCCAAGGACCTCATTCTTCACATCATAGGCAAGCTCGGCGCCGACGGTGCTGACTACAAGTCAGTCGAGTTCTTCGGCGAGACCATCGACGAGATGTCCAACGCCTCGAGGATGGTCCTGTGCAACATGGCCATGGAGGCCGGCGCCAAGGCCGCCATGGTGCCTCCCGACGGCAAGGCCATCCGCTACGTCAAGAAGAGGACCGACAAACCATTCAAGATGATCAAGCCCGACCCCATGGCCAAGTACGAGGCAACCTACGAATTCGATGTTTCCAAGCTCGAGCCGCAGATCGCACTGCCGCACCAGGTCGACAAAGTCAAGCCTATAAGCGAGGTCGCGGGCATCAAGATCGACCAGGCCCTGCTGGGGTCGTGCACCAACGGCCGCCTCGAGGACTTCGAGGTCGCCGTCGAGATAATGAAGGGCAAGAAGGTCCACGACGATGTAAGGATGATAGCAATACCTGCCTCCTGGGAGGTCTACATCGACTGCATGAACAAAGGTTACCTTGAAGAGCTCATCAAGGCCGGGGTCGTCATAATCAATCCGGGCTGCGGCCCGTGTTTGGGGGCCCACCAGGGCCTGCTGTCCGCCGGGGAGCGATGCATCTCCTCGACGAACAGGAACTTCCAGGGCAGGATGGGGAGCAAGGACGCCGAGGTCTACCTGGCCTCGCCGGCCGTGGTGGCGGCCTCGGCGCTGAAAGGCGTTATCGCGAAACCTGAAGGAGGCGCTTGAAATGACAGTCGCACCAACACCCAACGACGACTCGAACCTCATGACCGGAAGGGCCTGGAAGGTCGGGGACGACATCAACACCGACCTGATATATCCTGGCAAGTACCTGGCCATATTCGAGCCAGCGGAGATGGCCAAGCACGCCATGGAGGGCATCGACCCCGAGTTCCCGAAGAAGGTCCGGCCCAACGACTTCGTGGTCGCTGGCAAGTACTTCGGTTGCGGCTCGAGCCGCGAGCAGGCAGCGACCTGCTTGAAGCACGCAGGCGTGGGGGCCGTCATAGCCAAGTCCTTCGCGCGGATCTTCTACAGGAACGCCATCAATCTGGGCCTACCGATCCTGATATGCAAGGAGACCGAAGAGATCGGTGCAGGCGACATCCTGAAGGTGAACTTCGTCGCCGGGACCATCGAGAACACCACCAAGGGCAAGACCTACACCGTGAAACCGTTGCCCGAGTTCCTGATGGCCATCATCAAGGACGGCGGTCTCATCCCGCACCTGAAGAAGAAGCTGGCGGCCCAGGGCTCTGCGGCGGGCGCCGCGGTAAAACCCTGAAGGCATCAAGAGGATCACTAGGATATTTGTCACATGGAGAGTGCGCACATGTCGAAGAGATACAAGATCGCATGGCTGGAAGGCGACGGCATCGGGAAGGACGTCATGGAGGCGAGCAAGCTCGTGCTTGACGCAATCAAGTTCGACGCCGAGTACATCCCGGGCGACATCGGCTGGGAGTTCTGGTGCAAGGAAGGGAACCCGTTGCCGGAAAGGACCAAGGAGATGATGAAGACGACGGACGCGGCCCTGTTCGGGGCCATCACCTCCAAGCCCAAGGAGGACGCGGACAAGGAGCTCGACCCCAAGTTCAAGGGCAAGGGCCTTAGCTACTCGAGCCCCATCGTCGGCCTTAGGCAGGAGTTCAACCTGGCCGTCAACATGAGGCCCTGCAAGGCCTACCCGGGCAACCCGCTGAACTATATGGACGACATCGACCTGGTGGTCTTCCGGGAGAACACCGAGGACCTATATTCCGGCGTGGAGTTCCACCCGCTCCCGAAGGAGGTCATGGACGTCCTCGTTAAAAACAACCCCAAGATGAAGAAGTTCCTCAAGGTCCCGCTCGAGGACATAGCGGTAAGCCTCCGGATAAACACGAGGAAGGCCTGCCAGCACATCGTCAGGGCCGGCTTCGAGTACGCAAAGAAGTACAACAAACCCACGGTCACCCTCGTCGAGAAGCCCAACGTTCTCAGAGAGACCAGCGGCCTCATGCTGCGCGAGGCCAGAAAGATCGCCAAAGAATACCCGAACATCAAACTCATCGAAACGAACATCGACGCCCTCTGCATGTGGCTCGTCAAGAGCCCCACGGACTACGGCGTCATGGTGGCCAGCAACATGTTTGGGGACATCATATCGGACCTGGCGGCGCAGCTGGTCGGTGGCCTTGGGTTCTCCCCGAGCGCGAACCTGGGCGAGAAGTATGGCGTTTTCGAGCCGACGCACGGGTCGGCCCCCAAGTACGCGGGCAAGAACATCGTGAACCCCATCGCCATGATCCTGACAACGTCCCTGATGATGGAGCACCTGGGCGAGCACGACAAGGCCGTAAAGATCGAGCGGGCCGTGGCCGCGGTTATAAAAGAAGGCAAGGTCAAGACCTACGACATGGAGAATCGCAAGGCCACGGAGGCCGACAAGGGCGGCACCGTCAGGATGGCCAAGGCCATCGCACAGAAGGTCGAGGAGCAGTAATCGCCTCGGCTCTCATTGTCATTTTTTTTCTTACTTTTCAGAACACGTCCAATTCGAAAATTATAAGTGCTTGGAACAGGCTAGTCAATCCTGTCCTCGATGAACTGCAATTCCGTTCAAGGTGATTCAATGAGCCCTCGCACCCCCGGTCAGGCCATCGCCCTCGCAATGTGTGCTATCATGGTCGTCCAGCCATTGTTCGCGGTCACGATGGCCTCGACGGAACGCGACGGCTCCCGGGCCTCGGCCTTCTTCGTCTGGAGCCAGACGCACCAGCTCACTTACGGCAACACTGGCGACCACATTGGCCAGATTGCCGTCGACAGCCAGGGCAACACCCATTATGTCTGGGTGAACAATACGGGCACCATTTTCTACGGCAGGACGGACCCCAACGGTACCTTCCTGGCCATTGGCCGCATCCTTGGAACGAGCAACAGGGCCTGGAACGCCAATCCAAGGCTCAGCCTTGACGAGGGGGACCAGGTCCACATCACATGGTCAAATGACTCGGGCACGCAAAGGAACCGGGTCTTCGAGTATGTCCGCCTGACAAGCCACGGGTCCATCGTGTCCAGCAAGCACGGCCTCGGGGGCGACGACATAATCGGTTACAGCACCGGTTTCGCCACGCTGCGTTTTTTCAACGTCTCCGGGCCATCGCCGCCCGTTTACGGGCCTCTCTCCCTACTGATCTACGACGGGAGCGGCACCCTCCTCAAGAACCTCACCGTCGGCTACCACCAGCGGACATTCGAACAGGCCACCATGGTGCGAAACGCGACGGGCGACATCTTCATCGTGTACATGATGAACCAAACGGTCATGAACTTCACCAAGGTCCAGGGCCAGACGGTGCCCATCAACCAGATAACGCTTCTCACGGGGCGCGTCAATATGGTGTCCCCCAGGCTGTCCCTCGACAGTGACGGGGACCTCCAGCTCGTCTGGATTGACGGCGTCAAGAACGCGGCCTACCAGGACGCGGGCATCTTTGGTATGAGGCTGGGGACCGACGGGAGCAAGCTCAAACCCGCCGGGCTCCTTGTGAGCGCCGACAGGGACTCTTACAAGCCGGATGACCTTGCCCTCCTGAGCACCAAGGGCTACGACGACTTCCCGGTAATGGCCCGGGGCCACTACACGGACATGGGGAGCGGCGGCTCCGAGATCCCGCAATTCTACCTGTTCGCCCAGGTCCGCAAGGACGGGACCGTGGCATCCTCGAAATCACAATTCATGGAATACTGCTCGGGGAACACGCCGGCCATGGCCCAGGTCGGCTACGGCCAGTATATCCTAACCTGGGGGCAGAGATCGTGCTGGAGCGAGAGCGGGGGCGGGACGAACTACAAGGATGAGGACCTCTTCTTCCTCAGGAGCCTCGGATACCACACCATAGACCTCGCGCTGTCGAAGGGCGATGTGACCTATCCCGGCAGGATATTCCCCGACGAGGGGTTCAAACTCAACGTGACCGTCAGGAACCTAGGGGACTGGCAGTCGACGGACTTTGTTCTGAACATCACCGACAAAGCCACGGGCTCTCTCGTCAAGAACGCAACCGGTAATTTGGGCCCTGCAGCGAACATGACCTTCTCCATCGACTTGAACGTGACGAAGCAGGTCACATATCAGTTCCACGTGGACCCGCTTCTGAACCCGGACGCGAACCTCTCGAACAACAACGCCGAGGTGACCCTGACGCCCGTGCCCAGGCCGGACCTGGCCATCTCGTCCTCTAACATCACCTTCTCGAAGATACGCCCCAACAAGGGCCAGATCATCGAGGTCATGGCACAGATAGCCAACCTGGGCGGCCCCAGCGCGAAGGCCGACGTGGCCTTCTACGACGGCGACAAAGGCCCGAGGCTCGGGAAGACAGCGGTGGACTTCAACACATCATCGAACACGACCTCGGTCTTCTGGATCCCCAAGGCTGTCGGCAACAGGACCATCGTCGTCCGGATAACCAACGTGACGCCGGCGGAGCTTCCCGGCCATGCCGGCAACAACGAGGCCAACCGGACGATCCTGGTAGGCAGCCCGACGGTGCCATCCGTCGAAATAGCGACGCCTGCAGCCGGGGCCAGGCTCGAGATCGGAAAGTACAACATCACGGGAAGGGCCTGGGACCCGGACGGGGATGTGCTCGCCGTCTTCATCAGGGTCGATGGCGGCTCGTGGGCCGGGGCGACCGTGAGGCCGAACACGACCATCAAGGGCTTTGACTGGTTCATTCTCTGGGACTTCGCGGACATCGCCGAGGGGAACCACACCATCACCGCCAAGGTGCTGGACGACATCCACGAGAACACGACCTCCACCACCATCCAACTCGTCAAGTACCTCGTGACCTTCGATGTGACCGGATATACACCGAAGCAGGACCCGACGATAAACGAGACCGAGGGCGTGACTTTCCAGGTGTTCGTGAACAATCTCCATAACCTGGACCTGAAGTACGAATGGAATGTCGAGGGCTACATCGTGAACAGCACGTCCTTGTACGAGCTCAAGACGACCTACAATGACTCGGGTCTTTACAATGTGACCGTTAACATAACGTTCGGGAGCGTTCGCTGGACCCATTCCTGGAATCTCACAGTCAAGGACATCAACCGGCCGCCAGCCATCGGGACATTCTCGCCAACAACGGACCCGCACTTGCATTCGCCGACGAACATAACCTTCTTGGTGACCGCCACGGACCCCGACAACGACACTCTGACCTACCTTTGGACCGTGAACGGTAAGCCCGTCAGCGGAACCAACGGGAAGGCCAGCGTGAACTTCAACAAGACCGGGGAATACTATGTCAATGTGACCGTGTCCGACGGCAAGGGCGGCGTTGTCAACCATTCGTGGCCTGTGGAAGTGAACCTCATTCCGCCACCGTGCTGCAGTCCGCCGCCGCATTACCACACGGTCCTTGAGGACGCGGTCTGGATCCTCATCGTCATCATCGGCGTCATCACCATGACCTGCATCGCGGTGATATACGTGAGGCTCACCAGGGCCTCAAAGGCCACGAAGGCCCAAAAGGCGAAGGACGGCGAGGACAAGGGAACCTCCGAACTGGGCGAGGAGCTGGGCCCGCCCGGGCGCATAAGATAGGGACGGCCCTACTTGCGTTTGTCCAGGATTTTCTGGACCCTCTCAGCCTTCCTCTTCCTTATTTCCTTGATCTGTCCTAACTTGAACTTCAGGTAATTGTCGAACGCCGACCAGACGATCGCGTTGAGCAGGATGCCGGCGTTCTCCTTATCGGCCAGGTTCGACCCCACGACAGCGTTGAACTCCTTCTTGACAAAGAAGTTGAAGTTCTTGGCCTCGGTGATGGAAACCTTGCCGGAGCCGACGATGATGAGATGGACGTCCGTCAGGGCCTCGCCGATGGCCTTGAGCTTGACGCCCTTGGGCAGGTTGTCCATGAGCAGGGCGTCCTTGTACTTGTCCCGGCCCTTGACGGTGGTCAGGGCCTCCTCGGCAATCTCCTTCTTGACAACACCGGGCTCATTCTCGTCGTCGGCCAGGCAAAGACCCCCTATGGCGCGATGCGGTTCGGGGCGAACCTATGACATATCAGAATATAGAACTTATCATTGGTCGGTTATCTCAGTTCTCGATAGAATATAGAAAATTTAGGGGACAGGTCATCCCCATCCCCCTTTTCCTTCCTTTTATAAAAAGGATCCGCCCATGATCTCTGTTCGTCGGAGTGGGCGGGTCCATTTGGTCCAGGTCCGCTTACCTCTTCTTCTTGCCGGACCTGCGGGCCATCTTGGCGCAGGAGATGTCGCCCTGCTTGTCGATGAAGTAGAGGAAGCCCTCTTCCTTCTTGACGCCGACCTTGGCGACCTTCTCCGGCCTGCCTCTCTTGCCCTTCTTCCTTCCGCCGCGGGCCATTATGGTCCTGGACACGTCGCCGTTCTTGTCGACGTAGTACAGGTAGCCCCCGACCTTCTTCACTCCGACCTTTGCTACCTTGTTGGCCATTTTCAAATTCCTCCAAATTCGGGTTCCCCGACGGGGCCCCGACGATAGACGTCATCCCAGTAGGAGGTTAAATACTTTGTTCCTCGTCGGAATTCACATGAAACATAGGTCGGTGACGGGACGTTAACTGGACGTCCGGCCCACGTGCGGGGCCATTTTCGCCCCGTCGGAGAACACTTCTAGCCCCGTCGAGAAACTGATTTATCGACGGAGAATCAAAAATTCCGTTGAAGATATCGACGCTAGGCCCAGACAGGCCCGGTCTCATCGGACATGGCCCATCCAAAGGCGACGTCCACGGTCCGGGCCCGTTTACACAGGAAATCCTCGCGGTTGTCTGTCGGTCCGGCTGGAGATGTTAGCCTCTGTTGATAAAAAAGGATATATGCTATAAGGCTAGTGCCTTCGGTATATCCCTGATATTCTGTTGTCAATGAATGCAAGGTGATGATGTTGAGGCCCAACCACGTACTCATCAATGCGTTGACCGCAATCATGCTCCTGAACGCCCTCGCACTGTTCGGCCCCGTCGGTGTTCTCGGCCAGAGCGGTGCTCCCGAATACACGCTCGCCGCCGACGGCCTTCCGACCACCGGGCAATATTCATATGTCGTTTGCGCCGACATGAACAAGGACAGCAAGATGGACATAGTTGTCGGGGCGGACAAGTACCCGAGCGCGGACACCCACGGGCTCTACGTATGGACCGGCGACGGAACCGGTAAATGGTCCAAGAATTCCCAGGGCCTTCCCGAGGACAACAACTATGGCGGCATGGGCGTCGGGGACCTGAACAAGGACGGCAACCCGGACATAGCGGCCAGTTTCGAAACATGGAGCGGCAGCCCGGGCAAGGGCATCGGCGTATACCTTGGCAACGGCGGCTCGGGCGGGCTCTCCTTCAGCGCTGGCACGGCACCAACGACGAGTGGCGGATACGACAGCGCCTTTGTGGCCGACGTGAACGCCGACGGTAACCTGGACATTGTCGGGGGCGTCCATGGTGGTGGCGGTGGCGTGAAGGTGTGGCTCGGCAACGGTGGGAGCGGGGGCCTCCAGTGGACCGAGAAGGACACGGGGCTTCCCACCAGCGGCGAGTACACGGGCGTCACAGCCGGGGATGTGAACGGCGACGGAAGGCTCGACATAGCGGCCGGCGACTACGACGGCAACGGGATCCATGTCTGGACCCAGAACGCCGACGGCAGCTACACTGCAGCCAACGACGGCCTCTTCAAACAGTCACAATCATTCGATGTCGTGTTCGCGGACTTCAACAAGGACAGCAAGATGGACCTGGTAGCTACTGTCAGGGGCCACGGCGTCTATGTCTGGCTCGGCAATGGCGGGGCCGGCGGCAAGGTCAACTGGACCGAGAGCCGTCAGGGCCTGCCCACCAGCGGCGACTTCAAGCAGATCGGCGTGGCCGATATGGACGGCGACGGGAACCTGGATATGGTCGTCGCCGAGGTCGACAGCGGGATCGTCGTCTACAAGGGCAACGGCGGGGCGGGCGGCTCCCTGGCCTTCACCAAGGCCTCGGGCAGCCTCCCGACGAGCGGGACCTATTACGGGGCCGCCTTCTGCAAGATAAACAGCGACAGCATCTGGGATGTCGTAGGCGCCACCTGGGGCTCCGGCATCAAGGCCTGGACCACGGCGCTGGGCCCTGCCGACACGACACCCCCGGCCAAGATCACGGACCTGGCGGCCCAGGCCCTGAACCACCAGAGCGCGAAGCTGACCTGGACGGCCCCCGGGGATGACGGTGCCACGGGAAAGGCCACTAGTTACGACATACGCTATTCCTCCTCGGACATGACCAGCATGTCCGAGTTCAACGCTGCGTTCAAGGCCCAGGCCCCACCGACGCCAAAGGACGCCGGTACGAAGGAGACCTTCACGGTCACGGGCCTGTCGGCCAACCGGACCTACTATTTCGCCGTAGTGGCCTATGATGAAGCCACCAATCCATCGCCGCTCTCCAACTCGGCCAATGCAAAGACACAGCCGGCGCCGGCGAACCCGAAGCCGCCCACGGTCACGATAACGACCCCCGTCAATAACTCAAAGGTAGGCGGAATCGTCCCGATCGTCATAACCTTCTCCGACCCCGACAATGACGTCAACGAGCTCGAGATAACCCTCGACGGCACCAAGGTCAACAGCCAAAGCGGCATGAGCTCGCCCTATACATGGAACTGGGATACGAAGAACGGGACCACCAAGGCCAGCGACGGGACCCACATTATCCAGGTCCTGGTCCGGGACAAGGCCAACCTAGAGGCCAGGGTGTACGGCCATTACACGGTGGAGAACAAAGCGCCGCCCAAGCCCCACACGGACACTTTCATTCCAGGCTTCGAGACCCTGGGACTGGTCGCCGCCGTTGCCCTGGTCTTGGCCATGAATGCGGGAAGGAGAAAAGTCAATAAAGCCTGAACTTAATCACCATCCCTGGTCCCCGGGGCGTTCACCGGAGGAAATGGCGTGAAGCTGTTCAAGTCCAAGGCCGATAAGGCGTCGGAGGTGCAGCAGGCCTCTCTCGACTACGAGCGCCAGAAGCTCAAGCAGTTCCAGCTCGAGTCCGCATCTATCCTAGAGGACGCGATAGCGGAGCTCGAGGCCACGAAGTCGGTCCTGTCGGCCCCCACGGCGATGGTATCGGGGAAGGTCGAGATCCCCATGCCGCTGGCGGACTTCATCGTGGCCCTGGACCGGTTCTCCCGGGTCGTCAACGTCATCGACATAGACGATGTGGTTGCCCAGGTCTCCATGGACCAGAAGGTCGCAGCCGTCCAGGACCTCGTCTACCGAGGCGCGGTCAAGGCGGATAGCATCACCTTCACGCCCATGCCGGACTCCAGGATAATGACCGTCGGCGGGAAGGGGCTCTACCTGGCCGCCATCTGGCACGGCGAGGTCACAAAGGTCGAGGAGGACATGACGAGATCCTCCTGGGAGAGCGCCTTGCAGTTCTTCGACGGGGAGTTCCCCGAGAAATGGTCCGAGACGGACACCCTCACGCTCTACAATTCGGTCAGGGCCTCCTTCGGCAAGTCGGTCCTCGAGATCGAGGGATTGGCCCCGGAGCTTCGGGCGAAGGTCGCAGCCAGGCCCATCGACCGGCAGGCGCTCCTTAGGGAGATAGACGGCCTCATTTCACGCCTTAAGGTCGAGGGCTTCAGCGTGGACCGGCTGAAGGGCATCCGGGACATGCCCACCAAGGACGCCCGCGGGGAGTTGGACAAGTTCACTTCGGACCTGAAGTTCATAAGGCTTCTCGAGGCTCGCTTCTACAAGCTGGACGCCGTGAAGTTCCCCGACGAGTGCGAGGCCATATTCGAAAAGATGACCAACATGCAGCACCTGACCGAGGCCGCCACGGCGCTCGAGGCCCTCGAGAAGAAGGTGGCGGACTGGGATGCCCAGGAGGAGGCCCAGGGCATGACGGCCGACGGCTTCGATGTCACCGTCGAACAGAAGGAGGGCTTCAGGGAGATCATGGACGGGTTGAGGTCCATGGAGATGTCGGGATACGACGTCAGGTTCGTGTACCGGCTCCTCTACACCGGCGACATGGATGTCGCACGCAAGGGCCTGTTCTACGGATTGGCCAACGTCGAGCGGCTGAGGAAGATCGAGGACCGGCTGATCAAGCTGTGGGCCGAGGGCTACGAGGACAGGTTCATGTCCATCCAACAGAAGCTGACCAACCCGGCCATGGCCGCGACGGCAGAGATGGAGCTCTCGGCCCTGGAGGCTGCCATGAAATCCGACGCCGAGAGGGAGCGCATCTTCACCATATTGCGCGGGAAGCTCGAGGAGTGGGAGCACGACGGCTTCAACGTCAACGAGCTCCGGCAGGTCCTGACCAAGGACCCGGACACGATCATCGAGACCTTCAAGAGGTTCGGCGGCAAGGTCAGCCTGCTGGTCAAGCTCGAGGACGACCTGAACAACCTCGAGGGGACGGTCAAGGCCGACTCGCCCTACAGGAAGGACATCGCGAAGGTGAGGAAGCTCCTGCTCGACCCGTCCATGACGACGGATATCATGGACCAGATTCACACGCTCAAGTTCATTATCTCGAGGAAGGGGGACGAGGAGGCCATCCGGGACGTCATCCGGACGAAGGTAGCCCGGTGGTGGGAGAAGGGCTTCGACGTGTCGGTCCTGCAAAAGCACATCAACGAGCCCGTCGTGGTCCTGGAGGACATCGTCTCCGAGTACGAGGCGTTCGTCAAGGTCCTGGAGGACATCGAGGACGAGCTCAACACGCTTTACCTCGAGGGCGTGGAGGCAGACGAGAAGGAGCTCCGCGGGCTCCTCCGGGACATCAAGAACGTCACCTCGGCAAGGAAGAGGATGGCCGAGCTGAAGGAACGGCTGGCCGAGAGGATACACGAGCAGGACGAGGCCCGGAAGGAGGGCCGCGGCGAGGTCGGCCCGCCCATTCAGAGCCCGTCGCTCCTGGCCACCATAGTTCTTCGGATCGCGCACAGGTTGCCCGTCGCCATGTGGGGCAAGGAGCCCGGCGGGCTGGCCGAGGAACTTCTCCAGACGGAGTACGGGATGACCCGCGAGGGCGAGCTGATATTGAAGGTCGGCAGGAAATGGTACTTCGGGGACCCCAGGAAGGAGGACCAGTTCCTGACCCCGTACACGGTCATGCCCCAAGTGGTGAAGTGATAGGCCTTTCCTATCATCACTGGCTGCGGGCCCTCTTTTCCAGATCGTCGATAATGTCGACGACCTCGGCAACGCGATCGGGATCCTTGATGATGGCCCGAAGGTAGTCGACCTGGTCACCCCGAACGGAGGATTCTATTGCGTCGAGCCTTTCCTCGGCGTTTTCCAGAATGGCGATCGCGTCCTCGAGCTCGCTCACGGCCGTCTCGTAGGCCTTGAGGTCCTTCCGGGAGGCCCTGAGGGCATTGTCGACCTTGTAGCCCAAGGAGCTGTACTTGTCCACGATAAGGGCGAGCTCCTTTCGCCTGCTTTGCTCCTTCTTGAAGGCGTTGATCCTCTGGACCAGGTGATGGTACCGGCGTGCAACCTCGCCCAGCCGGGCCGGGTCGGTCATGATCCCGCGAAGGGATTCTATCTCCACCTCGAACTCGGGGACGGACATCTCGAAGAGGACCTTCTCCATGTTTACGACGCGCTCGACCATCTTCTCGAAGCGATAGAAGACCTTGTCGATGGTCTTGAGGTCCGCGTCCTTCTCGACGAGCATGACGGACAGGCCCGCGGTGTCGAAGCCCTGCTTGGCCCAGATCTCCAGTTTGTGCTGGTAGGGGGCCAGGGTCTTGTGGTGGGCGTCCTCCTTCTTCCGGATGCGCTCCTCGAGCTGCTCCAGGGCGTCGATGGCCACATGGATGTTGTCAGGGGATATCAGTAGACCCTCGACCTTGTTGGCCTCGGATTCGAAGCCGTCCAGCTGGCCGTCCTCCTTGAGCTCCTGGAGCCTTTGCCGGATGCCGCTCTCGTCCTTGGACCAGTCTCCCACAGGCCTCACCTTATAGTCATATAGGTAAAGTTCTAGCGATTTATAAACTTTTAAATTCTCCTGTGAGGCTCGCGCTAGGGTATAATAGATATACCTCACCACTAGGCCTTACTTTGGGGCCGCCCAATGGCCTTGAGGAGGGCCACTGACCGTCCTTTTACTGCGGCAGGTACACAATCTAACCGTGAGCTTGCACTTGGTGCAGAGAATATCCTCCCTCCCGCGATAGACGACGAACATGTTCTCGCATCGTGGGCAGAAGGTCATGATCTTGACCTTGCCGCAATCGCTGCAATATTCGACCATATAGTTACGACCGTGTTCTCGATAAAGGGATGTATAATTAACCTATTGGTATGGGGCTTCATACCGGAAACGTCCACGGTCCTTAATTCAGTTTAATTTTTATATGTCCGCACCTATAAAGCAATCCATACGATCGATGCAGGGGTACCCGAGCTTGGAAAAGGGGTAGGGCTTAGGACCCTATGGTTTAGTCCTTCGAGAGTTCAAATCTCTCCCCCTGCACTATCTTTTGAATGTGTACTGGGTGTTTTTGACGGTAAAAGAACAGGACGGTGACTTGTCCATCCTTTGGCAGTTCCACGGTACATTTTAATAAGAAACTACATAAATATGATTGGAATACGGATGACAGGCCACGGCCAACAATCAAAATGCAATGGGGTGTCGGAATGATCTTCGATCGGCTCGGAAAGTTCATCGTCAAGCGCTACAAGGCGGTTCTCGTTCTGTGGGTGATAATCCTCGCAGTGTCCATCCCGCTAGCCGTCAAGTCCAGCAATGTCGTCTCGTACCAGCAAACGAGCAGCGGGACAACGGGGACCACAGACTCGGAGAAGGCCCAGGCCATACTGGACGAACAGTTCCCAAGGACCATATCCAACTCCACCTTCCTCATCGTCATCCAGGCCGACAATGTGAGCAGCCCCGCGATGCGCGACTTCATGCTGGGGTTCGAGCAGAGGGCTCGTTCTGACCCAAAGATAACGTACATGGAGCAGGGCGAACCGGGCGCCTTCCCGAAGGGGTTCGTGTCCGTTTACACGGCCCAGCGGTATATCCTCATTCAGGCGGTCTCCGGGATGAACGCCGGCCTCTACCTGACCGAGGGCGGGGTCAACCAGACCGCCTATATGCTCTACGGCGTCCCGGCCATGCACGCCCAGAACTGGGCCACATCCACGAATGCATCCGCCAATGTCACGACCCGCGACTTTGAGGCCTACGGCATCACGGCCGCGGCCGTCGCGATGATGGTCAAGGGCATGGACCCGCAGACCGCCGCAATGACGAGCGGATATTTCCAGGCCTTCATGGGCGCCTGGAACGCCACGGCCCAGGTCCCGGCCCTGGCCGCGGACCCGTTCGCGCGGGCTGACCAATCGGTCCGCAACGCGGCCCCGGTGTTCATATCAGGCATGCCTCTGCCGCCGGCCCAGGCCCAGCTCATGGGCGCGGTCGCGACCGCATTTTCGGTCAAGACCTTCTCCAGCCACGCTGCCATCCATGCGTTCTCTGTGGGCATGGTGGCGGCGGGCGCCCACATCACCGACATGGCCTTCCTGGAGGGCGTCTATGGCCTCGGGCCACTGTCGGCCTTGTCACCCGCTGATCAGCTCGGCAAGGTGTCGACCTTCGTGGACCAAAAGGTGCTGCCCAACGGGACGCTGGACACCTATCCCATCGGTGTCCCTGCCGAACTGCGCTCCGGCTTCGTGAGCCAGGACAACACGGTCACCATCGTGTCCGTGGGGTTCTCCAAGGGTGACGAGTACACCGAACCCGACGGCAAGAAACCAATCGTGGAGAACGTGGCCGAGTTCCGTGCCCTCCTCAAGGACATGAGGTCAAACTCCAATGCCACCGGCCTGCACACATATGTCTCGGGCGGCGCGGCCATCTCGTCCGACATCATGTCATCGGCCTTCGGCGACATGAGCATCATCGAGTTCGTGACCATCCCGCTACTTATAATTCTCATGGGGATATTCTTCCGCTCCGTGCTCACGCCTGTGCTGCCGCTGAGCGCAGTGATGATCGCTCTGGGGCTTTCGCAGGCCATGATGTTCATCATAGGGACCTTCATCGCCCCTGTCGATTCCCAGATCAGCACGATGCTGTTCACCATTCTCATGGGGGTGGGTACCGACTATTCCATCTTCATCGTCGCGCGTTACCGCGAGGAGCGCATCAAGGGGGCGACCCGCGGGGACGCTGTCCAGACCTCTGTGACCTGGGCCGGTGAGAGCATAGTCACGTCCGGCGCCACGGTCATGATCGCCTTCTTCTCGTTGGGCATCGCGAACTACCAGATGATTAAGATAATGGGGTTGGTCCTGGGCCTGTCCATCCTCATGGCGTTGCTCATTGCCCTGACGCTCGTGCCCGCCCTGCTGATGCTCACCGGCAACCGCATCTTCTGGCCCAACAGCAAGGAGCGGTTCAAGCGCTACGCGGCACGCATCATGGCGCGCAGGCGCAAGAAGCAGCACGGCTACTTCTACAAGGCGGCCCGGTTCTCGGTGCGCAACGCCAAGGCCGTCGTGCTCGCGGCGATACTGGTCTCCATCCCGACCGCCTATATCTCCCTTACGACCGAGACTAGCTACGACTTCATCGGGGCCATGCCCGCAGTGGAGTCCACGGACGGGATGACCGTCATGACCTCGGGGTTCGGCGCGGGCCGCATCATGCCGTCCACGGTCGTGCTGGTCTTCGGCTCGGACGTGCTGCAGCCCGACGGGAACCTCAGTGCCACGAACCTCGCCATCGTCGAGGCCGTCTCGGCCCGATTAGCGGCCAGGTCCATCGTGCACGAGGTCACCGGGCCGTCCAGGCCCTATGGCGTAATCATAGATTACGCCCATCCGGGGAACATCTCGTTAAATAACAAGCAGAAGGCCCGGGATTTCATCGGGCAGGACAACAGGACGGTGCGGCTGAGCTTCGTGCTCAACGCGGAGCCCATGTCCAACGAGGCCGTCAACGCAGTCCCGGGATTGCGCTCCTCGGTCCGCGACGCAGTCTCGGGCACGGGCGTGAAGGCCTACGTCGGAGGCTCAACGGCCGGCATGTACGATGTCAAGCTTCAGATGGACGACCAGTTCAGGCAGATGGAGATCGTCGTCGTCATAGGCATTTTCATCGTGCTGCTGCTTGTGCTCGGCTCGGTGGCATTGCCGGCGTTCGCAATAATATCCATCGGGATGTCCATCACATGGTCCTTTGCGGCCACGTACCTCATATTCGGTTGGTGGCTCAACGTGCCCATCCTGTTCATGGTGCCCCTCATCCTGTTCATCATGCTCATGGGCCTGGGGATGGACTACAACATCTTCATCCTCACCCGCATCCGCGAGGAGGTCGCCAAAGGCAAGGATAACGAGACCGCTATCGTGGATGCTGTGGACTGGACCGGTGGCATAATCACCGCATTGGCCATCATCATGGGCGGGGCCATAGGGGCCCTCATGCTGTCGTCCACCAAGATGCTTGCCGAGTTCGGGTTCGCGCTAAGCTTCGCGATACTTCTGGATGCGATGGTGGTCCGGACATACATCGTGCCCGCCACGATGAAGCTCCTGGGCAAATGGAACTGGTGGGCACCCGGGCCGCTAGGACGGCTGCGCCGGACGGATCGGGGGAAGACGGCCAAGGGTAGCGGTAAAACGCCGAAGGACGCCTCCGAAGAATAGGACGGACCGAGAAAAAGGATGGGTGACCTTTTTCCTGGCAACAGCGGGCCGTGGATCAAGAATGAACGAGGCCGTGAGCGACAGGGCCCCAGTTTAAAAACAGACCGCTATCCATGGTTGATAACGATGACGGCCGTCCCGTTGTCAACATCGGCGGTCCCGAGCGCTATTATCAAACCGCCATGCTGAAATATCCTGGGCTGTGGACCCACCACCATCTCCTCCTTCCTTCCGGCGACCTCGAGCAGGATCCGTGCGCTCGCCCCCAGGCAGTTCCCGCACCCGCCCCAGCCATACATCCTCGTTCGCACCTCGAGCAGGGTGATGGCCCCGGAGGCCTTCGCCAGCTTGAATGGTGCCGCCACATTGACCTTTAGCAGTAGGTGGCCTCCATCGGCACCGTTGAGGAATTCATCACGCTTCTCCATCTCTCGGATCTCGTCGTCGTCCATGTGCGGCATGGTCTATCATTCTCGATACAGTATGTTGCCATTTAAAAATTCCGCTCACTCTGGCCATTGATGACCGAAGCCTTTATTTTCCTTTAACTCCTCGGAAGCGAATCGTGGACAAGCCCATCGATCCCGCCGGGGGAACGACGCCCGGGGCCCTTGTAGCCGGTGGCGGTGCCCGGGTCAAGGCCGACATCTCGCAAAGGTCCATCTTGGTCTATATCGTCATGATCTCGCTCGCGGTCCTCTTCAGCATCATCCCGATGTTGATGCCCCCATCGATGGTCAAGATAGAATCGGTCTATTCCGACAACATGATCAATGCCGGGGCTATCTTACTGCTAGCGCTCGCCACATATCTAGTGACGATCCCCGGGTCCATGGACTTCAAGCGAATAGCCATCTCCCTGTTCATGTTCATAGTGCTCTTTCTCACGGGCGACCTTCTCTATTCCTATGGGAGGTACGCGCTGAACGTCGAGCCGTCCACCTCGGTGTCGGATATATTTTGGGTCGCCGGGTATTTCCCCCTTCTTTTGATCTCATATTACACGATCTGGAAGAACTACGAGCACATCCCCATCAAAAGCCTCATATTCACCATAATCGGCTGGGTGCTGCTCCTGGTCTGCCTGGTCCTGCCGGTCATTATCCTCTCTTTCATGACAAGCACGAACCTAATCGAGACCTTGGTGCAGCACCCAGCC
>Ga0315286_10002174_pt1 | contig 18225 bp, 17 predicted proteins | sample YL17G10_0_MG_FD_205038 | JGI IMG/M metagenome (GOLD analysis project Ga0315286, IMG submission 205038) | Sediment microbial communities from Yellowstone Lake, YNP, Wyoming, USA - YL17G10_0 | ecosystem: Environmental > Aquatic > Freshwater > Lake > Sediment | place: USA: Wyoming | collected...
GACGGCCATGGGAGTCCCGACCTCTCCTACGTTCTCAACTCGACGATCACCGTCGCCGAAAACCTCCGCAAAGGCCAGCTCGTCATCCTCGAGAGCACGACCTACCCGGGGACGACCGACGACGAGATGCTGCCCATCCTCGAGGCGGGAGGCCTCCGGGGCGGCCGCGATTTCTTCCTGGCCTTCTCACCGGAGCGGGAGGACCCGGGCAACAAGAATTTCTCGACGGCCACGACCCCGAAGGTCGTCGGCGGCCTGACGGCGGACTGTCTGCGGATGGCCAAGGCCCTCTACGATCAGATCATCGTCCGAACCGTCCCCGTGTCGTCGACCAAGGCGGCCGAGTCGACCAAGCTGCTCGAGAACATCTTCCGCTCCGTCAACATCGCCCTGGTCAACGAGCTGAAGATGATCTTCGACCGCATGGGCATCGACGTCTGGGAGGTCATCCGGGCCGCTTCCTCCAAGCCCTTCGGTTTCATGCCGTTCTATCCCGGGCCCGGCCTCGGCGGGCACTGCATCCCGATCGACCCCTTCTACCTGACCTGGAAGGCCAAGGAAGTCGATTACCAGACGAAGTTCATCGAGCTCGCCGGCGAGATCAACACCTTCATGCCCTACTATGTCAGGGAGAAGACCGTCACCGCTCTGAACGAGCGGGGAAAATCGATCAAGGGCGCTCGGGTGCTCGTCCTCGGGCTGGCCTACAAGAAGGACATCGACGACTCGCGCGAATCTCCGTCCCTGAAGATCATCAGCCTGTTCCGGGCGAAGGGGGCGAAGGTCTCCTACAACGACCCCTTCATCCCGAAGCTGGCCGGGCACCGTGAATATCCGGGGATGGAGCTCACGTCCGTTCCGTTGACCCCGGCCCTGCTCCGGAAATCCGATGCGGTCGTCATCTCCACGGACCACACGTCCTACGATTACGACTGGATCGTCAAGCACGCGCCGCTCGTCGTCGACACCCGGAACGCCATCAAAAGACGCAGAAAAAACGTCGTCAAGGCCTGAGCGATCGGCAAACGTTTTCTCTGGCATGATTTTTACTTCCAGGCCGGTACGCGCCGCTCTCTCAGGCTGAACGCCACCCGCTTTGGCGGCGACGGGGACCATCCATATCCCCCGGACCCCCGGGAACCAGTCCCGGCGGTTCCCCCATCGGCAAGCCGATGGGCCCCCCTCCGCTACGGGGTCTTTGGACGGTCCCCGTCACCGCCCGGTTGGCGTTGGGCCCGATCCGGGGACCTGATCCGGGGACATGTACTTCCGGTACGTGTCCCCATTCCTGATTTAAACGCCGGCACGGGCCGGATTCGGGACCTGATCCGGGGACATGTACTTCCGGTACGTGTCCCCATTCCTGATTAAGATATTTCCTAAAAGTGCGACTCCGAGTAACTCCGTCGCACTTTTATCGGTCGCTTCTCAGAATCCGCTCCCTGCCGCTCCCCTTCGACGATACCTTCAGCGCCTATATCCCGCAGCCTCCTCTGGGAACACCCTTGTGCCATCATCTCTGACCACGCTCAGGGAAAGATTTTGTACGGCCGGCCCGATTCGTTATAGGCCTTGAACTCGCTTATCCGGGAGAGGGGAAAATCAGGGGAAGGGGACACGTACCGGAGGTACATGTCCCCCTATCCCCGGATCCGGACCGGGAAGGTGTGAAGAATTAAATCCATTCGACTCCCCGGCCTTAAGCCCGGGGATATGCGCAGGGTTACTACGGGGAGCAGTAAATACTTTGCATAATCCTTGCTGCTCCACGAGTACTAGCCGGGCTATATAGAAATCTGAAGACATCTATTTTCTGCCCGGCTTAGTAAACAACACATCGGCATTTTTATGAATAAGTCAGGCTAGCAAATGCGGGGGAGAAGCTCCGAAGTCAAAGGCTCGAGGAGGCGGAGGCCTCCGGTGGCCGTCTGGAGGAGGAGCTCGCCGGGCCTGCCGACGCGGTCCTGGACCTCGCCGATGACAGCGGCTTTCCGGCCCAGGGGGTGGCTGCGGATAAGGCGGAGGAATTCCCCAACCTTGGCCTTAGGCGCGATGACGACGGCTTTTCCCTCGCAGGCCATGTAGAGGGAGTCGATCCCGAGGAGCTCGCTCGCCGCCAGGACGGGTCTTGACAGAGGGATCTTATCTTCTTCGACAAGAATAGGATAGCGGAGCCGCTCGGCCAGTTCGTAGAGGACCGTGGCCAATCCCCCCCGGGTGACGTCCCGCATCCACAGGGCGCCTTTCTTCCACAGGGGCAGGAGAAAAAGGAGGGGCGCGCAGTCGCTCCGGACACTGGAGCTCAAGCCGAAATCGCCGCGGGCGAGCATGACCGCCAGGCTGTGGTCGCCGAGCGTGCCCGTCAGGATGACCTTGTCCCCGGGGCGGATCTTCCGGACCCTTGGACGGGCGATCGACCGGCCGATGCCGGCCGTGTTGATGTAGATCTTATCCCCCTGGCCCCGGCGGACGACCTTGGTGTCGCCGGTGACGATACGGACGTTCGCGGCCCGGGCCGCGGCGCGGATCGAGCGGATGACTCGTTCGAGGACGCCGAGGTCGAGGCCTTCCTCGAGGATGAAAGCGAGAGAAAGGAATCTCGGCTCGGCGCCGGCGACGACGAGGTCGTTGACCGTCCCGTTGACGGCCAGGCGCCCGATGTCCCCGCCGGGAAAAAAGAGCGGGTCGACGACGTAGCTGTCCGTGGTGAAGGCGATCCCGCCCGGAAGATGGCTGGCGTCGGAGAGCTCGTCGAGGATAGGGTTGCCGAAGGAGGGGAGGATCGTGCCCGCGATGAAATCCCGCATCAGGCGGCCGCCGCTGCCGAGCTCCAGGCTGACTTTCTTCATGGCGAGGGCCGCCGTGTCCGGCCGTATTTGTAGTGAATGAGACAGGCGCCTTCGTAGGAGACCATGCAGGGCCCGAGCGGAGAATCGGGGACGCACTTCGTCCCGAAGAGGCGGCAGTCTTCGGGTTGGATGACCCCCCTCAAGACGTCGCCGCAACGGCAACCGGGCAAGTCGCGGCCGGCCGAGCCCGGCCGCGCCAGCCCGAATTTCGGCGTGGCGTCGAATCCGGCGAACCTCTCCCGGAAGCGGAGGCCGCTCGCCGGGATCGTCCCCAGGCCTCTCCAGGCCGCGTCGAACGGCTCGAAGACCTCCTCCATAAGGGCCCGGGCCACCGGGTTTCCCCCGGCGCGCATGGCCCTCGAGTATTCCAGGGCGACGCGCGGCGTCCCCGTCGCGGCCTGCTCCAGGACCGACCGGACGGCGAGCAGGATGTCCCCCGGCTCGAAGCCGGCGATGGCCCCGGGGAGGCCGTGGTCCCGGGCGACGAACTCGTAAGGTTCTGCGCCGATGATGGCGCTCACATGGCCCGGATAGAGGAAGCCGCTGACGGCGATCTCTCCCGCTTCCAGGATGGCCCTCAGGGCGGGAGGGATGAGCCAGAGCGCCGGCAGGACGGAGAAGTTGCCGAGTCCTTCAGCCGCGGCCCGCTTGGCCGTGAAGGCGATGGCCGGGATGGTCGTCTCGAAACCGGCCCCGAAGAAGACCACCTGCCGCGATGGTTCCCGGCGGGCCTCTTCCAGCGCCTCTTCGGGCGAATAGACGATTTTTATCCGCGAGCCCGGGGCGGGCACGGCCGTCTGAAGCGACCCCTTCCGGGTCGGGACACGGGTCATGTCGCCGAAGGTGGCCAGCGTCAGGCCCTCTTTTTCGGTGACGAGGGAGATCGCCGCTTCGTGGATCCCGGCCGGGGTGATGCACACGGGGCAGCCCGGTCCGGAGACCATCTCGACGCCCGCCTCGGCGAGCAGGGGGGTCAGGCCGTGCCGGAAGAGGGCCATCGTATGCGTGCCGCAGACCTCCATGATCCGCGGCGGGCAGGGGAGGAGCCGGGCTTTCTCCCCGATGTCTCCGAGGAGTCGCCGGATAGCTTTGGGGTCCCGGAGCTCCTTCATCGGCGGGAAGCGGCGCCCATTTCTTTGAAGAGCTGGAGCGTTTCTCGGGCCTCCTCCTCGTCTAGGAGGGAGATGGCGAAGCCCGCGTGGATGATGACCCAGTCGCCCAGCCGGGCCTGGGGGACGAGGGAGAAATTGGCGTTCACCTCGCTACCCATGTAATCGACGGTCCCCTGGCCCGAATCCTCGAGCCGGGTGATCTTGGCGGGCACGGCCAGGCACATTTACGTTTCGCTCCGGACCAATAGTCTACCAGAATTTTCCTCTCTGTTCTACTTCCCAGCTGGCGTCATCGGGTGGAGCGCTAGCGGCGACAGGCACCCCGATTCGCGTTTGTTTCCGCCCCGGCCCATGATATAATATGGGGGCAATGCCGAAGAACCTCGAGGATTATTTCACCCCCAAGACAGAGGAGCACGACCTCCTTCTCAAGGTCGATCTCTGCCGTCTGCCCGGACATATCGCCGTGATCATGGATGGTAACGGACGCTGGGCCGAGCAGAAGGGTCTTCCCCGGGTCGAAGGCCACAACGCCGGCTCGGCTTCCGTCCGCGAGATCGTCGAGGCTTCGGCCCGGCTCGGCATCGAGTTCCTGACCCTCTACGCCTTTTCCCGGGAGAACTGGAAAAGGCCCCGACCGGAAGTCGGCCGGCTCTGGCGGCTCCTCCGGGAATACCTGGGCAAAGAGGACAGCCTCCTCGTCGAAAACGACATCCGGCTGCGGGTCATCGGCCGGAGAAAGGGAATTCCCCGGCCGGTCATCAGGGAACTCGAGCGCGTCGAAGAAATGACCCGGACAAGCGGCCGGATGACGCTCGTCGTCGCCCTCAATTACGGCGGCCGGAGCGAGATCGTCGACGCCGTCCGGCGGATCCTGGAGGAGGGACGGCTGGGCCCGGGCGACCTGGACGAGAAAGAGTTCGCCGCCCGCCTCTACACGGAGGGCATCCCCGACCCGGACCTCCTCATACGAACGAGCGGCGAGCTCAGGGTTTCGAACTTCCTCCTCTGGCAGATCGCCTACACCGAGATTTACGTCACCCCCGTGCTTTGGCCGGATTTCCGGAAGAGGCACCTTCTCGAGGCCGTCCTCGAATACCAGAAACGAGACAGGAGGTTCGGTGACATCCACGCGGGAACCCCTCGGAAGAAATGAGTTGACATGAGTCTGCGCAAGCGCACCTTCACGGCTCTGCCTCTGATCGGAACCCTGTTCGTCGTCGTCCAATATGCCCCGGACTGGGTCTTTTTCCTTTTCGGGCAGGCCTTCATCGTGGCCACCCTAGTCGAGTTCTATAACCTGGCCGAGCGGAAACAGCTCCTGCCCCAGAAGATCGTGGGGTGCGCGATGGCCCTGCTGGTCAGCCTGACCTTCTATTTCCCGGCCATCCCTCTCGAGATCGCCCTTTTCGGCGGTCTCCTCGTCGCGGCCGTCTACTTCGTCGTCACCTTCAACACCATCGAGAAACTGCCCTTTTTTCCCGCTTCCTTCGCCGTCACCGTCATCGGCATGGTCTACATCAGCTTTCCCCTCAACTTTCTCTTCAGGATCCGCTCCGAGGCCGGCCCGTTCACTCTCTATTTTCTCTTCGCCGTGATTTTCCTAGGGGACACGGGCGCTTATTTCATCGGCAAGCCGTTCGGCCGGAAAAAGATGACGCCCATCGCCAGCCCGAACAAGACCTGGGAGGGAAGCGCGGGGGGGATCCTCTTCGCCCTCGGCGGGGCCGTCCTGGCCCGCACCCTCCTTCTCCCCGAGGTCCCCCTCTGGCTGGCCGCCGCGAGCGGGGTCGTCGTCCACGCCGCCGCCCAGGTCAGCGACCCGCTGGAGTCTCTTTTCAAGAGGGCCGTGGGCGTCAAGGACTCCTCGAACGTTTTTCCGGGACATGGCGGATTCTTCGATCGGATCGATAGCCTGATCCTGGCCGGACCCCTTTTCTATTTCATCGTCAAGCACTTCTGGAAATAGGAAGCGGGTTCGATGACGCGCGGCATCGCCATCCTCGGTTCGACGGGGTCGATCGGGACATCGGTCCTGGACGTCGTCGACCGGCTGGGCGGGAGGTTCCGGGTGACGGCCCTGGCCGCCGGGTCCAACCTGCCGCTTCTCGCCGCCCAGGTGGAAAAATACCGGCCCGCCCTCGTCTCGGTCTGCGACAGGGGCGATGCCGGGGAGATTCGCCGCCTTTCGCGGCGGTGGCGGACGAAGGTCGTCCATGGGCCCGAAGGGGCCCTCGAGGTCGCCCGCGCCGACGGGGCCGAAATCGTCGTCTCGGCGATCACCGGGATGAGCGGTTTCGGGCCGACCCTCGAGGCCGTCCGGGCCGGCCGCCGAGTGGCCCTGGCCAACAAGGAGTCCATGGTCGTCGGGGGTGCCTTCCTCCGTAAAGAGGCGGCCCGCTCGGGGGCCCGGATCATCCCCGTCGACAGCGAGCACAGCGGCGTCTTCCAATGCCTGAGCAAGGAGAAAAAGAGGCACGTCCGCAGGGTCATCCTGACGGCCTCGGGCGGCCCCTTTTTCCAGACGCCGCTCCAGGATCTCAAAAAGAAGACCCTCGAGGAGGCCCTCCGCCATCCCCGCTGGGTCATGGGTAAAAAGGTGACCGTGGACTCGGCCACGCTCATGAACAAGGGGCTTGAGCTCATCGAGGCCCGCTGGCTGTTCGACATCGAACCGGCCAAACTCGACGTCCTCATCCACCCGCAGAGCGTCGTCCATTCCCTGGTCGAGATGGAGGACGGATCCGTTCTCGCCCAGCTGAGCGCAACGGACATGCGCATTCCGATCCAGTACGCCCTGACCTGGCCGGAACGGTGCGATTCGGCCCTGCCCGGGCTCGACCTGGGGAAGGTCGGGCGCCTCGAATTCTACCGGGTGGACGACCGCCGCTACCCGCTCTTCGCCCTGGCCAAAGAGGCCCTCCGCGCGGGTGAGAGCCTGCCCGTGGCCCTCAACGCGGCGAACGAAGTGGCGGTCGGGGCGTTTCTCGAGAAGAAGATCCTCTTTCCCGACATCCCGGCCGTCGTCGCGAAAGTCATGGAAGCGCACCGGGCCCGCCCGGCGGATTCGATCGAAGCGATATACAACATCGATAGGGAAGCGAGGCGCGAAGCCCTCCGCTTCATCCCGCAGAGGTAGACATGGCCAACATCATCGGCACCATCCTGGCGTTCGCGATCGTCTTTTTCATCGTCACGTTCGTCCACGAATTCGGCCACTTCATCATGGCCAAGCGGTTCGGCGTTCGCGTCAAGGCTTTCTCGTTCGGCATCGGCTGGAGGCTTTTCGGCGTCCGGGACGGCAAATTCTCGTTCTTCAACGCGCCTCCGGGCGGGACCGGCACCGACTACAAAGTCTGCCTTTTCCCGGTCATCTGCTACGTCCAAATGGAGGGGGAGGGCATGTTCGAGAGGGACCGGCCCATCCCTCCCGACGACATGATGGCCAAGACGCGAGGGCGGAGATTCCTCATCATGGTCATGGGATCCGTCATGAACCTCGTCCTGGCCGTGATCCTGATGTCGGTGGTCAGCGGGATCGGGACGAACGTCGTGAAGTACATCGACGACACGCCCGTTATCGGATGGGTCGATCCCGGCTCGCCCGCCGCCCGGGCCGGCTTGAAGGCGGACGATTTGATCGTCCGCATCTCAGGCCGGGAGGTCAAGACCTGGAAGGACGTCCACGTCGCCATTGGGATAACGCCCGATCGCCGGATAAGCATCGAAGTTGTCCGGGACGGATCGGCCCTGAGCGTCGACCTGCAGACCGGGTCCGACAAGAAGACCGATGTCGGATACGCCGGGTTCAATGCGAGGATATTCACGCAGGTCCGGAGGGTCCAGTCGCGTACGCCGGCCGAAAAGGCCGGGCTCAAGGCGGGGGATATCATTCGGGCCATAGACGGGAAGACCGTCTTCCTCTCCGGCTTCCTCGATGTCGTCCAGGGCAATCCGGGGAAGGAGCTCCTCTTCACGGTCGAGCGGGACGGACGCCTCCTCGACATCCCCTTGACCCCCCGGCTCGAAGGGAAGATCGGTTGGATCGGCGTCCAGCGGGAGGCCGAGTCCATAACGAAGAAATTCGGCTTTTTCGCCGCGATCGGGAATAGCCTGAAAGAGAACTCTTATAACGCCCTCCTCATCGTTCGTATCATCAAGGGGCTGTTCACGGGGGAGACCCCGGCCAGCCAACTCGGCGGACCGCTGGCGATCGCAGATGCGTCCTATGCGTTCTTTCGAGAGGGTTGGTTACCCCTTCTCACATGGATCGCGTTCTTGAGCCTCCAGCTCGGCGTCATCAACCTGATATTCCCCATCCCGATCGTCGACGGGCCCCAGATCGTGGTCCTCGCCCTGGAGTCCATCTTCCGCAGGGACGTGAATCCGAAGTTCCGGCTAGCTTACACTTATGTGGGATGGGCCATGATGATGGCCCTGACGGCGTTCGTCGTTCTCAACGACATCGTCAAGCGGCTGCCCAACGGCTGGAGCAGCCTCGTGCCTTTCTAGGCAGAAGGGGATGCGGATGTTCCCGCGCCGGCAGACTCGTTCCATCTCGGTGGGAGGCGTTGTCATCGGCGGCGGCGCCCCCGTCGTCGTCCAGGCCATGACCAAGACGGACACCCGCGACGTCCGGGCGACCGTCGCCCAGGTGCGACGACTGGAGAAGGCCGGGGCCGAGATCGTCCGCCTGGCCGTCCCGGACCGGGCGGCCGCGCTGGCCCTCCGGGACATCCGGAAAAAAGTCCGCGTCCCGCTCATCGCCGACATCCACTTCGACCACCGGCTGGCCCTGGCCGCGCTCGACGCGGGCGTCGACGGCCTGCGCATCAACCCCGGGAACATCGGCTCTCGCGAAAAAATCCGCGAGGTCGTCGGGGCGGCGGCCGAGAAGAGGACGCCCATCCGGATCGGCGTCAACTCGGGCTCTCTCGAAAAAGACATCCTGGCCCGGGCGGGAGGAGTGACGGCTGCGGCCATGGTCGAAAGCGCCCTGCGGCACGTCCGTCTGCTCGAGGACCTCGATTTCCGACTGATCAAGATCTCCCTCAAGGCCTCCGACATCCCCCGGACCCTCGAGGCTTACAGGCTCCTGGCGACCCGTGTGGACTATCCCTTCCATGCCGGGATCACCGAGGCCGGCCGGCTCCTGGCCGGGAGCGTCAAGTCGGCGACCGGACTCGGCCTTCTGCTGGCCGAGGGCCTCGCCGACACCGTCCGGGTGTCCCTGACGGCCCCCCCCGAGAAGGAGGTTTTCGTCGCCCGGCAGATCCTTCAAGGCATGGGCGTCCGCGTCAGCGGCGCCAACTTCGTTTCCTGCCCCACCTGCGGCCGGTGCGAAGTCGACCTGATGACCCTCGCGGCCCGCGTGGAAAAGACCGTCCTCGGGCTTCGCGCGCCGCTCACGGTGGCGGTCATGGGTTGTACGGTCAACGGGCCCGGCGAGGCCCGGGAAGCGGATATCGGCCTGGCCTGCGGCCGGGGAAGCGGCGTCATCTTCAGGAAGGGGAAGCTCCTGCGGCGGGTTTCGGGCGCCCGGATGGCCGACGAATTCATCGGCGAGGTTTTAAAGCTCGCCGATGAATCCGGCCGGAAGGAGGGTTGACCCGATGGCCAGAAGAACGGGGGAGAGGCTCGCCCCGGCGATAGAGCGGAAATACGCCCGGCTCCAGTCCATTCTCAAGGACATGGATTGCGTCCTCGTCGCCTTCTCCGGCGGAGTCGACAGCACGCTCCTCCTCAAGGCGGCCCGCGACACCCTCGGCCGCGGCGCAGCGGCCGTGACGGCGGCGTCCGTGATCCACCCGGTCTGGGAAACTCGGGAAGCGATGGACATCGCCCGGGCGATCGGAGTCCCGCTCCGTGTCCTCCGCGTCGAGCCCCTGGACGATGACGCCTTCGCCGGGAACCCGCCGGAGCGTTGCTACTATTGCAAAAGGAAGATCTTCGCCCGTTTCCGGGAGATCGCCCGGAGCCGGGGCATTCCCTGGGTCCTCGACGGGACGAACGCCGATGATGCCGGAGATTTCCGTCCCGGTATGAAAGCCCTGGCCGAGCTCGGCATCCGGTCGCCCCTCAAAGAGGCCGGATTAGCCAAGGCCGAGGTCCGGCGGCTTTCCCGGTTCCTGGGATTGCCGACAGCGGCCAAGCCGGCCCTGGCCTGCCTGGCCTCGCGCTTTCCCTACGGCACGAAAATCGACAAGGGAAGCCTGGAACGGGTTGGAAAGGCAGAGGACCTGCTGCGCAAGCTCGGCTTCGGCCAGGTCCGAGTCCGCCACCACGGCGCTGTGGCCCGTCTCGAGGTCGAACCGGCCATGATTCCGCGACTGTTGAAGGCCGACGTCCGCGGGGAAATCAGCCGGGGGTTGAAAAAACTCGGTTACGCCTACGTCGCTTTGGACCTCGACGGCTACCGGACCGGCAGCCTTAACGAAACTCTTAAATCACGCCCCTGAGAAAAGGTTCATCTCCCGATTTCCGGGAAAATCCAAATCTGGAAATTTCCCAGAAGTGTGGCCTCGAGCCCGAATTCGCGTACGCTGCCCGGGCAGTGATGGGGGACGTGCATAGCCCCCGTAGCGGAGGGGCGGCAGGGAGCGGATTCTGAGAAGCGACCAGCAGAAGTGCGGCGGAGCGACCCGGAGCCGCACTTCTGGGAAATATCTGGATCGAGTCTTGAATATCAAACCTCAGTAAATTCGTAATATTGGAGATTCCCTGGCCGACCGCCGGGACTGGTTCCCGGGGGGGCCGGGGGAGATGCATGGCCCCCATTACTGCCAAAACGGGCGGCGTCCTGCGAACAGAGATGGATGTTTAACGAAATCGGGGGATGAACATAAAAAAAAAGGGGGAAGGAAGCGATCTCTCGCTCCCTTCCCCCGTCCGGTTCTCGATCGCAATCGAAGGTGCACGTGGGGGTGAGCCGCGCGCTCAGCCGATCTTTCCCGTCTTCTTCTCCGTGATGATGCCGACCATCTCGATGCCCGCTCCGCGGATGATGTCGATGAGGTCCACGATGGTTCCGTACTCGAGTTCCTGGTCCGCCTTAAGGTAGAGCCTCTTGTCGGCGGCGGTCAGGAAGGCCTCTTCGAGCGCGTTCTGCAAGGTCTCCATCGTTACCTTTTCCTGTTTGACATAAAGGAGGAAACCCTTGGGGTCGCGCGTGTCCTTCTTGATCGCCAGGACGACGTCGGGGTTCTCCGGCATGTCCGTCGTGAACTGGGCATTGGGGAGCCTGACGTCGACGCCTTTCTGGATGAGCGGCGTCACGATCATGAAGATAATGAGAAGGACGAGCAGGACGTCACAGAGAGGGACGACATTCGGTTCGGATCTGACGGGCTCTTTGCCGCCTGTCGAAACTGAGAATCCCATTGTTTGCCTCTCTCTCAATCCGGCCTAACGAAGACCGGGACCTGGTGCCTAGCGGGCTTCGCCGGACTTGATGAAGAAATCGACGACCTGAGACGAGGTGTTGGACATCTCGGCGTCGTAGATCTCGATCTTCGAATTGAGCATGCTGAAGCACCACAGGGCGATGACCGCGACGCCGATGCCGACGGCCGTCGTCACGAGCGCTTCGGAGATGCCGCCGGCCACGGCGCCGATGCCGCCCGAACCCGTCTTCTGCATGGAGCTGAACGCGTTGATGATGCCGAAGATCGTCCCAAACAGCCCGATGAAGGGGGCCGACGTGGCGATGGTGGCCAGGACGGGCAGGCCGCGCCGGAGTTCCTGGTTGAACATGGTCTGAGCGCGTTCGCTGCCGCGCGACGCCGTCTCGATCTGCTGATCGAAACCGAGCTTCGCTTCCTTGCCTTCGATGAAGGCCTGGATGCCGGCCGAGGTGATGCGGGCCAGGTGGCTGCCCTGGTAGTCCTTCTTGTTGGACAGGGCGAGCGCGTCCTTGACGTTGCCGCTCTTCAGCAGTTCCGCCAGCTTGGGGGCCACTTCGCGGGATTTGTCCCTGGCCCGGACGAAGACGAGCTGCCGCTCGATGAACATGTAGATCGAGACGATGGACATAGCGATCAGAATGAACGAGACTGTCTTGGCCACTGGTCCCATGGCCGCCCACATTTCGAGAAGTCCGAATTGCATGGGTTTTACCTCCTGTTTAGATATCGAAAGCCATTGACTGACTTTGCTATTTCAGCTGGAACCGGACGGTGACGGTGAAGACGACCGGCCGGGGACGCCCGTTGATGACCATCGGCTCGTAGACCCACTGGCGCACAGCGTCGATGGCCGCCAGGTCGAGCAGGGGGATCGACCGCAGGACGTTCACTCTGATGACGCGCCCGTAGACGTCCGTCGTCGCCTCGACGATGACGATGCCTTCCACACGCGCCTGGCGGGCGATCTCCGGATAGATCGGGGACACTTCCTTGATGAGCTTCGGCGGTTTGATGTCGCCGATGGCCCGGATGGGGGCTTCCATCTCGCCGACGACGCCGCCGAGGACTCCGCCGACGACGCCGCCGAGGACTCCGCCGACGACGCCGCCTTCGACGCCGCCCTCGACGCCGCCTTCGATGCCGATGTCCGAAAGCGTTTCTTCGGCGATCTGCTCGGGGATCTCAACGGGGGCGACGAGGCGTCCCGGGTCGACCTGGGACGTGGCCTGGACGCGCTTGATCCGTGCGGTCGTCGCCGCGCTCTTCTTCTTGGCCGGCGGCGGGGGAGGGGGTGGCGGCGGGGGAGGGGGCGCGAGGAAGGCGCTGTAGACCTCGACCGTCGGCAGCTCGCCCGTCGACAGTAAGGGAAGAACGATGGCCGTGATGATCAGGACCACATGGAGGATCAAGGCGACCGGGAAGACCAGGGCTTTCCTCGTGGTGCCCTTCTCGCCCTTGAAGAAAGAGTCCTTGAAGAGCTCGGGCACATCCGTCGTCCGCATCTTCTTTTTGACTTCGGCCATGATGCTTACCTCATGCTCGTGTTAATGCAGATTCACACTGTATATATTATAAAATAAAATTGTCTTTTTGACAAGGGAAATTCATCTTCGGCGAGCATTCTTCGGTTTGAACAATTTCTGCCAGAAAAGGACGACCGGGCAGGACAGGTAGACTGTCGAGTAGACGCCCTCGATCGTGCCGATGAGCATGAGGAAGGCGAAGTCGTTGATGACCTCGCCGCCGAAGCCGTAGAGGGCGCCGACGGTCAGAAAGACCGTGCCCGAGGTGATGATCGTCCGGGCCAGGCATTGGTTGAGGCTGATGTTCATGACCTCTTCGAGGGACTTGCCGCGCATCGTCTTCTGGTTCTCCCGGACGCGGTCGAAGATGACGATCGTGTCGTTGATCGAGAACCCGACGATGGTCAGGATGCCGGCGATGATGGGCAGGTTGATCTCGCGGTTGGTGAACGAGTAGAGGCTCATCGTGATCAGGACGTCTTGGGCCAGCGTGAAGATGGCCGCGACGCCGTATTCGAGCTTGAAGCGGAGGGCGATGTAGATGAGCATGCCGATGAGGGCCCAGATGGTCGCCTGGACGGCCTTGCGCCGGAGGTCGGCGCCGACCTGCGGGCCGACGGTCTCCCGGCTCATGACGGTTAGCTTGCCGAGGAAGGTCTTGTCCTTGAGGAAGGCCTGGATTTCGGGCTTGAGCTCTTCCGCGGCGAGGTCCTGGAAATCGCTGATGATGCCGCGCTTGTTCCGGTAGGCGATGACCTTCTGGGCCGCGTCCGGGCCCGACCCGGGGAATGCGCCTTCGAGGAGCCCGGTCAGGGTCCTCTCGTCGATGGCGTTGAGGTCGACGAGGCCGCGGCCGAGGTCCGCCTTGCCGTCGTCGCCGCGGAGGGCGGCGATGATCTTGTCGGCCAGCGTTTCGTGGGCCTCGAGCGGATCCTGCTCGCCGGCCTTGGTGTTGACCGCTTGCATGGCACGGATCTGGAATTCCCGGCCCGTATCGCCCGTTTTCTGCACTTGGCTCTTGCCCAGGCCGACGCTCGCGAGAAGGTCGCGGACCTGGCCCTCGGACGAGGGGGCCCTGAGCATGACCCGGAGGAGGGTCCCTTCCCCGAAATCGACGCCGAGCTTGAGTCCCTTGAAAACCGTGATGTTGAGGATTCCGGCGAGCACGATGACGCCGGTCGCGGCCAGGGCGACGTACTTGTATTTAAGGAACTTGATATTGGGGGTTTTGAAGAGTTGCATGTCAGATACTCAGCTTTTTAGCGGTTTTCTTGACCGTCAGGTCAAACAGGAGATGGGAGACAAAAACGGCTGTGAACAGGTTGGCGACGAGGCTGATCGTCAACGTCACGGCGTAGCCGCGGATCGGGCCCGTGCCGAACTGGAAGAGGAAGATGGCCGAGATGATGGTCGTCAGGTTGGAATCGAAGATGGCCGTGAAGGCCCGGGAGAAGCCTTGGGAGATCGAGCTCATGACGCCCTTGCCCAGGGCGGCCTCCTCCTTGATCCTCTCGAAGATGAGGACGTTGGCGTCGACGGCCATGCCGATGGCCAGGATGATGCCGGCGATGCCCGGCAGGGTCAGCGTGGCCTTGAAGTAGGCCAGAGCGCCGAAGAGGATGAGCACGTTGAGGAGGAGGGCGATGACCGCGTTGATCCCGGACAGCTTGTAAAAGATGACCATGAAAGCCATGACGGCCAGGACGGCCACGAGCCCGGCGATGAGCCCTTGGCGGACGGAATCGGCGCCGAGGGCCGGGCCGATCGTCCGTTCTTCGAGGTACCGGATGCCTGCCGGGAGGGCGCCCGCCTTGAGGACGGTGATGAGGTCTTCGGCCTCTTTGGGCTCGCTCCGGCCGAGCCGGATGACCCCGCCCTGGGTCCGCTGGATCCGGTCCTCGACAGTCGGCGCCGACTGGACCTTCTTGTCGAGGATGATGGCGATCTGCTTGCCGATGTTGTCGCCGGTGACCTGCTCGAACCGGGCGCCGCCTTCCGAGTTCAAAGTGAAGGAGACGTTCGGGTTGTTCCACTCATCATGGGTGAGCCGGATCGTCCGCAGATCTTTTCCGGTGATTACCGAAACTTTGTTGACGAGATAAAACCCCCCCTGGAGCTTCTTGGGGTCTCCCCGCAGGATCTCGGCGTCTTCGGGGACCTGGCCGTTCGTCGCCTCGAGCAGGGCCGCCTCTTCGGCCGCGGGCCCGGCTTTGACCAGCTTCCACTCCAGGACGGCGGTGACCTTGATCAGATCCTTGACCCGTTCGGGGTCATCGACGCCGGGCAGTTCGACGACGATCTTGTCCGTGCCCTGCTTCTGGATGAGGGGCTCGGCGACCCCGTACGTGTTGATCCGGTTGTCGATCGTCTGCTTCGCCTGTTCGACGGACTGGTCGCGGAGGCGTTGGGCCTCGAGCGGCTTCAAGGTCAGGTTGGCCCGGTCGCCCGTGAAACCGTAATCCCAGTCCCGGGAGTACTGGGCGAACATGTCGAGGGTCTTGCTTTCCTCGACCGCGAGCACCCCCTGCACGGCGATCCGGCCGAGGCCTTCCTTCGTGACCTTCTGGTAGGTGATGGCGTTCTTCTTGAGGAGTTCCTCGAGCCGGGAGACCTCCAGGTCCGTTTCCATGTTGATGGAATCGTCGGTGATGACCTGGAGGACGAGGTGGATGCCTCCCTTGAGGTCGAGCCCCCGCTTGATCTTTTTGTCGTTGAAGGGGTAGGCGAGGACGATCGCGCCGGCGATGACGGCCAGCGTCAGGATGGCCTTCCATTGGAGATTTTTTTTCATGGGACCTTCACTCTCGCGAGAGATTCACGGCCGGCGAGGGGCGTCGCCCCTCTGCCCGGGCCCTATTCGCCCCCGGGCTTGTCGGACGCGCCCAGGATGACGCCCACGGCGCTCTTGGTGATATCGACCTTGACGTTGGCCGCGATCTTCAGCTCGATGCGGTCTTTCTGGACGCCCATGACCGTGCCGAAGATGCCGGCGGTCGTGACGATCCGGTCGCCCGGCTTCAGGTTCTCCACGAGGTCCAAGTGCTTTTTCTGTTTTTTCCTCTGGGGCATGATGATGAGGAAGTAGAAAATGACGAAAACGAGGACGAAGGGAAGGATGGCGCTCAGCATGCTGGGACGGGCGGCCTGCGCCCCTCCGGCCTGCCCGGCCAAGATCGAGGTTGCTCCGAAAATCATGTCGTTTCTTCCTTTTGTGCGACGTTAGAAATCAAACTCTTCTTCAGGAGATCGAAAGAGTTAGATTGGATAGAATGGCGTATTTTCCGGAAGATGTCAAGATAGAAGTGTAGGTTGTGGATAGTCATCAGGACCGCCGCCGTGATCTCGCCGCGCTCGAAGAGGTGGCGGAGGTAGGCCCGGCTGAAGTTCCGGCAGGTGCAGCAGTCGCAGGCCTCGTCGAGGGGCCGTTCATCCCGGGCGTATTTTTGATTCTTGATGGCCACCCGGCCGCGGCTCGTGAAGAGCGTGCCGTTGCGGGCGTTGCGCGTCGGCAGGACGCAGTCGAAGAGATCCACGCCCCGGGCCACGGCCTCGACGACGTCCTCGACGTAGCCCATGCCCATGAGGTAGCGGGGCCGGTCGCGGGGGAAGAGGATGTTGCCATGTTCGAGGGTCTCGAAAAGCCGGGTCTTCGGCTCCCCCAGGCCCAACCCGCCGTAGGCGTAGCCCGAGAAGTCGAGCTCGAGCAGCGCCTCGATCGACTTCGCCCTGAGGTCGGGATAGATCCCGCCCTGGCTGATCCCCCACAGCTGCTGGCGCGTGTCGACCTCCGCGAAGCGGGCCTTGGAGCGGCCGGCCCAGGCCGTCGTCAGCCGGACGGATTCCTTCATCGTCTCTTCGGAATAAGGATAGGCCGGGAAATGGTCCAGGCACATCAGGACATCGGCCCCCATCCTGACCTGGAGGTCGACGACGTCCTCGGGTTTGAGGAAGATCTTGGAACCGTCGAGGTGGGAGGCGAACCGGACCCCCTCGTCGCTCGTCCGGACGAGCGACGACAGGCTGTAGATCTGGAAACCGCCGCTGTCGGTCAGGATCGGTTTGGGCCAGGATATAAAGGAATGGAGTCCGCCCATGGCCGCGACGGCATCGACCCCCGGGCGGAGGAAGAGATGATAGGAATTGACGAGGATGATCTGGGCGCCGAGGGCCTCGACCTGGGCGTGGGTCAGTCCCTTGACCGTGCCCTGGCTGGCCACGGGCATGAAGGCCGGGGTTTCGACCGTCCCATGCGGCGTTTCGAGGAGGCCGGTCCGGGCCGCGGAGAGCGGGTCCTCGGAGGTCGTTCGGAAGGCGGTGTTCATGGGGCGAACCGGAAGTAGATGACATCCCCGTCCCGGACGACGTAGTCTTTTCCCTCGAGCCGGATGGCCCCCGCCTCCTTGGCGTGCTGGAGAGAACCGAGCCGCAGGAGCTCCTCGGCCGCGACGATCTCGGCCCGGATGAAGCCCTTGGCGATGTCGGAGTGGATGGCGCCGGCCGCCTCCGCCGCCGAAGCCCCCCGCTTCACCGTCCAGGCCCGGACTTCGTCCTTTCCGACGGTGAAGAACGAGATGCGGTCCAGGAATGCGACCGCCTGCCCGGTGAACTGGGAGGCGCTCATGTCGTCCAGCCCGTATTCGGCCATGAAGGCCTGTTTTTCGCCCTCTTCGAGCTGGGCGATGTCGTTTTCGATCCGGCCGCAGAAGGCCATGACGCGCCGCGAGGCGCCGAGCGCCGGGAAGAGCGCTTCGGGCCGGCGGAGCGAGGCCAGGTCCTTCTCGTCCATGTTGATGACGTGGAGGAGCGGCTTGAGGCTCAGGAAGGCGAAACTGCGGATGAGCTTTTCCTCGGCGGGGGAGAGCGGGAGGTCGCGGAGGCCGCGGCCGGATTCGAGCCCGGGCCGGAGCCTATGGAGCAGCTCCCGCTCCTTTTCCCCTTCCGGGTCCTTCATCTTCTTAAGGTCCTTTTCGAGGCGCTCCAGCCGCCCGTCGGCGAGAAGGAGATCGGCCAGGACGAGTTCCTCCTCCATGAACCGGATGTCCTCGGCCGGGTCGAGCCGTCCCTTGGGATGGGGGATATCCTCGTCTTCGAAGCCTCTAACGACGTGGACGAGGCCGTCGGCTTTTCGGAGATGGCCGAGCAAGAGGCTGCCCTTGACCTCGCCAAAGGAGATGCCGACGAGGTCGGTCAGGTCCGTCGACGCGGCGATTCTCTTTTTCTCGGGATAGACGGCCGCGATGCGGTCGAGGCGCCCGTCGGGGAGGGAGACGGCGCGCACGTTCGGCTCCCGCTTCCCGTCGTCGTAGGCCCGGACCTCGACGCCCGCGCCCGTCACGAG
>Ga0315286_10002175_pt1 | contig 18225 bp, 18 predicted proteins | sample YL17G10_0_MG_FD_205038 | JGI IMG/M metagenome (GOLD analysis project Ga0315286, IMG submission 205038) | Sediment microbial communities from Yellowstone Lake, YNP, Wyoming, USA - YL17G10_0 | ecosystem: Environmental > Aquatic > Freshwater > Lake > Sediment | place: USA: Wyoming | collected...
CTCCGGCTCGTCGAGGGCGGCGGGGAGCTGCGGCCGAGCCTCCAGCTCGGTCAGGCGCTTCTCCAGCCCGGCCAAGCGGCCGCGGAGCTCGGCGAGCTGCTCCGCGGAGGGCGACCCAGGCTGACTGGTCGGGCTCGCCGGACCTGCCAAACTCGTCGGGCTGGGTTCCGGAACGCTCCGGCCGGCCTCGGCCCGGGGCGACTGCTGGCCGGCCAGGAAGTAGCCGGCGACGCCGACCGCCGCCAAGAGCAGCACCGCGCCAGGAATCAGGGCAACGCTGGGCCTCATCCGATCTCCCTCCGTGACTGCCGGCGAATCCGCGGCCAGCGCCCGGGCCGCCTCTGAGGGAAGCTAACCGCCGCGCCGCGGCGCGGTCACACCCTTGACAGCGCCAGCCGGCCCCCCTAGAATCCCGGCCATTCGGGGGAACAGGAAAGCCAGCCGTGGTCAAGACCGCTCACCACTCGCACGCTGCCGACCTTGCCGCATTGGAGCAGAAGCTCGGGCACAAGTTCCGCAACCGCGCGCTGCTGGAGCTGGCCCTGACCCACTCCTCCTCCACGGTCCAGTCCCTGAGCGACAACGAGCGCCTGGAGTTCCTGGGCGACGCGGTGCTGGCCCTGGCGGTCAACGAGCAGCTCTACCGGACCATCCCGGACGAGGGCGAGGGCGAGCTGACCCGCATCAAGAGCGCGGTGGTCAGCACGGTGACGCTGGCGCGGGTCTCCCGGGCGCTGGGCCTGGCCGAGTTCATGCGTCTGGGCAGGGGCCTGGGCGACCGCGGCAGCCTGCCCGACTCGATCCACGCCAACATGACCGAGGCGATCTTCGCGGCCATCTACCTGGACTCCGGGCTGGAGCCGGCCAAGGAGCTGGTCATCCGCCTGCTGGCCCCGGAGATCGCCGAGCTGACCGCCTCGGGCGGCAGCGAGAACGCCAAGAGCCAGCTCCAGGAGCTGGCCCAGCGGCGCTTCGGCTGCGCCCCGCGCTACCGCCTGCTCCACGAGCGCGGCCCGCAGCACGAGAAGGTCTTCGCCATCGCCGTGGAGATCCGCGGGCGGGCCTTCCCGGACTTCTCGGCGCACACCAAGAAGGAGGCCGAGCAGGGCGCCGCCCGGCTGGCCCTGGAGGCCCTGGCCGCCGAGCGGGCCAGACCGGCGGCCGCCGCGCCCCGGCCGGAGGCCGCCGCCGAGCCGGTCAAGCCGGCGGCCGGCAGGCGCCGGCGGCGGGGCGGCCGGGGCCGGCGGGGAAAGGCGGCTGCGGCCAAGCCGCCGGCCGCGGCCGCCAAGGGCAAGGCCAAGGCCCAGCCGGCGGCCAAGGCCCCGGCCGCGCCCTCGCCGGGGGGCCTGCGCGCGCTGCGCCGGCAGACCAAGATCGCCAAGAACCCCTACGACATGCTGGGGAGCTTCCCCCAATAGGGTCTGCTTCCGCGACAACGGCGCTGTTGGCCTGGCCGGTCCGTTCCGGGAGCAGGCAGCGCTTCTCGCGCTGGCGCGCGAGACTTCCGGCGCCGGTCCCCGAGGCTATTGCCTGGCGAACTCCTTCAGGTAGCCGCAGTTTTCGGCGACGATGTCGCCGGACTTGGCGTCCGGCGGGAACATGCCCGCGTTGACGCCGTCGGTGGGCTTGATCGCCGAGAAGACTTCCCGGAAGGCCTCGCGGGGATTGAGGCGTCCGGCGGCCAGGATCTTGTAGGCGAAGCAGGGCCGGGGGAGCTGGCCGATGGCCTCCAGCGCCGGCCGGCGGTCTTCGGGGCGGAACTTCTCGTTCTGCTCGACGCCGAGCTGGCCCTTGTAGCCCTCGAGGTGGTACATGCAGACCAGGTAGAAGTCCGGGTTCCAGCCCAGGCTCTCGATCTCCAGCAGGAAGGGTGGGTAGTGCGAGGCGCAGCCGGCGGGGAGGCCCAGCTCCTTGATGGTTTCGAGCTGGGTGCGGACCGCCTCCTTTTCGCCCTTGGCGAAGTAGGCCTCCATGGTGCCGCCGTGCAGGTAGATGCCCTTGGCGCCGAAGCGGTGGGCCTTTTTGATGTTGCCGACCGGGTCCTCGCCGGGGACGGTCTGGGCCACCCACTGGATCCGGCCGCCCTCGTTCCAGTACTCGTGGAGCAACCGGATGACGTGGTTGTCGGCGCGCAGGAAGGCGGTGTTGACCCCGCACTCCTCGCAGCGGCGCAGGAGCCTCTTGCAGTTCTCCGCGGTGAAGTAGTCGAACATGGCCTTGTCGCGCGCCGGCGTGCCGTGGCTGAAGCCGCTGATCGGGTTGCCGCCGACCACCAGGCGGCTGACCTGGAGGTCCTTGAGGCGGGTCATGGGCAGGGGCATGGCGGACTCCTTCCGACCGGCTCGGTCTCCGGACATTCTAACAGCGCCGGCAGCGCTGTCCATTTCCGATAGCCGGGGGGCGCAGGGCCTGTCGGACCGGGGCCATGCCCGGAAGCCGCTATGAGGATCCCCACCTTTCGCACGAGAAGCGCCACTGGTCGTCGCGCTGCTCGATGTAGAACCTTTCGCCGCTGCGCGCCTCGCGCGGGTTCCGGGCATTGTACTTCTCAACGGCCCTCATCAGGCGTTCGCGGGCTGCGGGATCGTCCAGGGACCCCAGCCTTTGGGCGCAACAGAAGATGGCCGCGGAGGCGATGAGCATGTCCTCGGCCTCAAGGAAAGCCTCGACCTTCCGCCGGATCCGTTCCCTGCGGGGGCCGGCGAGGAGTTCGCCCTTAAGTTGCCAGATGCTGTTGAACACCGTCAGGTGGTCGGCGGAGGACAGCGCCTGGTTGAACCTGTGCTCCTCGACCGCCAGGCGGATGCCCGGCCAGGCGGCGACGCCGGAGGCGGCCAGAAGGCCGCAGGCCAACACCCCGACGATCACCAGGCCGGTGACCAGCCCGGGGCGGTCGTTCCGACTGCCGGCCACGGAGCTAGCTCTCCGGCGGGCCCGCCGGCGGCGGCCGGAAGTCCACCTTGGTGAAGCCCGCCCGGGCGCAGGCGTCCAGCGCGGACATCACGTGCTTGAACGGGCAGCCCTGGGCGCCGTCAATGACCACCTGGTAGCGGTCGCGCCCGGACTGCGCCAGCTGCTGCATCTGGCCGGCCAAGGCGTTGACGTCCGTGGTCTGCCAGTCCATGACCCGGAAGGTCGGGGTCTGCGGCGCCCCCGGCGCGGCGCCGACCTGGATGGCCACCTCCATCTCTATTGGCGGGGGGCCGCCGCCCCCGTGGGGCAGCCAGGCCTCCAGCCGCTGCTCCAGCGTGTGGAACTTCATGGTCAATACAAAGAAGAGCAGGAGCAGGAAGACCACGTCGATGAACGAGGTGGGCAGCTCCCATTCGTGCTCGGCGAGCAGCTCCCGGAGCGTGCGCGACTTGGCGAAGGTGGACATTTTCGTGCCTCCCTTACCTGGGCGCCGGGAGCGCGGGGGCCTCCTGCGGGCCGAGCCCGAAGGAGACCTTGCTGACCCGGGCCTGCCTGCAGACGGTCATCACTTCCTGGACGCACCGGTAGGGCGCGTCGGCGTCGGCGCGAATCTTGACCACCAGCGCCGGGAGCCCGTCCGGGCCGGCGCGCCGGGCGGCTTCCCCGGCAACCAGGCCGGCCAGGGCCTCGCGGCCGTAGGCCGCGCCCATGACCCGCACCTCGCCGTCGCGCCGGACGTTGACCACCAGCCGGCCCTCCCCGCCATCGGCGCCGCCGCTGCGGGCGGCCGGCAGGGTGATGTCCTCCTCCGACTGCATCCGGCCCATCACCGCGGTGCACAGGAAGAAGATGATCAACAGAAAGACGATGTCAATCATCGAGGTCATCTGCAGAGCGACGTCCTTGAGCTCCGTGGTGCGCCGGCTCAGTCTCATGGCCCTGGCCCTCCTCGCCTGCCCTCCTTAACGGAGAGGGCGGCGGGGAGGTTCACCGTGCCGCTTCACAAAAAAACGCGGGTCACCCCTGTGGTGGCCCGCGGAGCCCGCCCGTCCCGGGAGGTTTCAGCCGCCCTGGATTTGGATCTTGCGGGCCTTGGCCTCGGCGCTCTTGGGCACCTTGACGGTCAGGATCCCGTTCTTGAAAGCGGCGGCGGCCTGGTCCTCCTGGAGGGCGCCGGGCAGTTCCACGACGCGCTTGAAGCTGCCGTAACTGCGCTCCACCAGGTGATAGGACTTGTCCTTTTCCTCGCGCTCGGACTGCTTCTGGCCGCTCAGGATCAACTGGCCGTGAGCCAGCGAGACCTCCACGTCCTTCTCGGCCAGCCCGGGCAGCTCGGCGGTGACCACCACCTCCTGGTCGGTCTCGGCCACGTCCACGCGGGGCAGGAAGTGCCCCTGGCCCGCGGCCAACCGGCCCAAGAGCCCCGACTCCCCCCAGAAGTCCTCGAAGAGCCGGTCCATCTGCCGGCGGAAGAGCTCCACGGGGTGGAGCGGCTCCCCGCCCTCCTTAATGTTTCCGGTGCGGTATGATGTTCATGGCCGGTCTCCTTCCTGGCCTTCCTGGCGGTCAACTGCCTCCAGGCACCTTTTCATTCAGGAAAGAAGCAACCCGCGTGCCAGAGGCGGGCCAGCGGAATCCCTTGATCTGCCGCCACTTACGCGCGTCTCCATATCCCCGGCCCATGCGCCAGAATGGCCGGCGGGGCGCCCCGTCCACCTGATCCGGTCTGACTGCCCGCCTAACCTGTCAGCCACCCCTCAGCGCCCACTCAGCGCCAGCTCCGCCTTGACATCCTCCGCGGCGGGAGCTACCATCTGCGCTCCGAGAGGGAGGCCGTCTTGGACATCGCCAAGTTCCTGGAGGAGGTCAAGTCCGGCGCGCTCCGGGAGTTCGCCCAGAAGAAGCTGATCCTCTCCTTCCGCGAGTTCCTGGAGCTCTTCGCCGCCAGCCCCGTGGCGCTGGGCCGCACCGCCCCGCAGTACCTCGCCGACGTCTTCGAGCACTTCGGCGCCGAGCCGGTCCCGGGCATCGGCGGCCGGAGCACCCGGCGCTACCGGCTCTTCGACGCGGCCTTCGACGGCGGCGAGCGCCCGGTCTTCGGCGAGGAGACCGTCGAGCAAGACATCCGCGCGCGGATCCGGAGCTTCGCCGCCACCGGCAAGGCCAACCGCCTGATCCTGATCCACGGGCCCAACGGCTCGAGCAAGACCTCGCTGGTGGACTGCCTCTTCCGGGCCATGGAACACTACTCCCACGAGCCGGCCGGCGCGCTCTATACCTTCAACTGGGTGTTCGTCGAGCGCGAGGACTCCTCCGGCCGGATGGGCTTCGAGCGCTCCGCCGCGGCCGACGCCGGCGAGAGCCTGGCCCACGTGGACGGCAAAGACCTGTCCTGCCGCATCCCCTGCGAGATGCGCGACAACCCCATCTTCCTGGTGCCGCCCGACCAGCGCGCGGCGCTCCTGGACGCGCTGGCCGCCGGGCTCCCCGACGGGCCCGCCGCCGCCGGGCTGCGCGCCGAGGGCCTGCGCCGCGGGGCGATCTGCCCCAAGTGCCGGCTGATCTACGACACGCTGCTGGCCGCCTACGGCGGCGACTGGCAGCGCCTGTGCCGCCACGTCCAGGTCGAGCGCTTCTTCGTCTCCAGGCGCTACCGCGAGGGGGCCGTCTCCATCCAGCCGCAAGGGGTGATCGACGCCGCGGTCGAGCCCTACATGCCCGAGCGGACCTCCGGGCTGCCCCTGCTGCTCCAGGGCCTGCAGCTCTTTGCGCCCTCCGGCGACCTGGTCGACGCCAACCGCGGCATGGTCGAGTACAGCGACGTCCTGAAGCGCCACCTGGAGGCCAACAAGTACCTCCTGACCACTGCTGAGCGCGGGACGGCCTCGCTGCCGCGCTTCGAGGCCTACCTGGACCTGGTCATGATCGCCACCGCCAACGAGCAGCAGCTCACCGCCTTCAAGGCCCACCCGGACTTCAACTCCTTCCGCGGCCGGCTCGAGCTGGTGCCCTGCCCGTACCTGCTGGAGTCCAGCAAGGAGGCCCGCATCTACGAGGAGTTCCTGGCCCGGGCGGTGCGCGGCAAGCACGTCGCGCCGCACGCGGCCGAATGCGCCGCGCTCTGGGCGGTGCTGACCCGCCTGCGCCGGCCGGACGCCGACCGCTTCGACGGGGCGCTGGCCTCGGCGGTGCGCAAGCTCAAGCCCATTGACAAGGCCCGGCTCTACGACTCCGGGCGGATGCCCGCCGGCCTTGAGGAGCAGGAGCGCAAGGAACTGGCCAGCGCGGTCGGCGAGCTGCCCGGCCAGTTCCGGGAGCGGGTCGTCGAGTTCGAGGACCAGGTCTGGGCGGCTTACGAGGGGGCCTTCGGGGCCAGCCCCCGCGAGATGCAGCTGGTGCTGGCCGACGCGGCTGGCTCGGCCCCGGGGTGCCTGACGCCGCTGCGCGTCCTGGCCCAGGTCGAGGAGTTGGTCAAGCAGACCTCCACCTACGACTTCCTGCGCCTGGAGCCGGAGGGCGACTACCTCAAGCCCGCCGAGTTCGTCGAAACCGTCCGCCAGGAATACTACCAGACCGTCTGGCGGGAAACCTCCGGGGCGGCCGGCCTGGTCGACGAGGCCGAGTACCAGCGGCTGCTGCACGACTACTTCGTGCAGATGCGCGCCTTCGTCTCCGGCGACAAGGTCCAGAACCCGGCCAACGGCCGCTGGGAGCCGGCCAACAAGGAGTTCATGAAGTCGGTGGAGGCCCACCTGGCCATCGAGGGCGACACCGACGACTTCCGCAAGTCGCTGGTCACCCGCGCGGCGGCCTGGAGCCTGGACCACCCCGGCGAGAAGCTCGACCCCCAAGTGGTTTTCCGCGAGCAGTTCGAAGCCCTGCGGCTGAGCTTCCTGGCCGAACACCGCAAGACGGTCCGGGTCGTGCTCCAGGCCTTGCTGCGGCTGGGGACCGATGAGGAGCGGGCCCTCCCGCCCGACCACAAGGCCAAGGCGGAAACCACCCGGCGGGCGCTCCTGGCCGCCGGCTACTGCCCGGAATGCGCCAAGGAAGTAGCCGCCTTCGTGCTCCGGCGCATCGAAAAAGAGGACTGACCATCATGGCCACCACGCCAGACTACGAGGAAGCACCCGGCATGCTCAAGATCAACAAGGACTTGGGCTGGGCGCTGGAGGACGAACTCCGCGAAAAGTGCCGCGTCCTGGTCAATTCCAATGCGCTCAGCCTGATCATCGACCTGACGCCAGCTAACCACGTGTGCAGTGCCAACTTGGTGATCTTCGCCTACGCGGGTGCGCTGGCCACCAAGAACAAGAAGTCGCTCAAGCTGCTGATTTCCAAACGGGTGGCTCGCTCCTTTCAACTGGCTGGGTTCGACGAATTTCTGGATCTCAGGGTCGTATAGAAGTCTAGCGCAAGTCACGTAAACAGGCATCTTGCATACACGTGCGTATAAGTCGTGTATATTCGCTAAAACACCATCCGATGACGTAACTGCTGTTTTTACAGGGATTTATGTTGACTTCGGGGTACAGCCGAAATACACTTGTCCGCCCGATGGTTAGAGTGAAACTGGAAGGTTCCCGTAGCCATCTCGTGCTCTTGGGGGCATGGGTATGGGTGGTTCTTGGTCCGACCGTAGCGGGGTGTGGCGCCGCCCAGCCCAAAGCCCCTTCGCTCGGGGGGCTGGAGGGCCTCATTTCGCAGAGGAAGCTGGCCGAGGCCGAGGAGGTCTGTCGCAAGGTTGTACAGGCCGACCCCGAGGATTCGGGGGCGCGCGGGAGTCTGGCCCGGGTGTTGTGTTTGCGGGGCGACGCGGCTCTGGTGGAGCTGGGTTTCCTGGAGCGAGGCCGGAAGGAGCCGGCAACGGCTCCCAGGTTCGCTGCGGCCCGGAAGTTCTTCGAGTCGGCGGTGGTCGAGGCCCGGACGGCGCTGCGCCGGAGCCCCGGGGACGGGCGGATTCGCGGGACCCTGGGCCTGGCCCTCTACCGGACCGGCGAGCGCGAGCTGGCCGTCGAGGAGCTCAAGGCCGCGCTCAAGGACGAGCCCAAGTCCGCCGAAATTAACAATACGCTGGGCCTGATCTGCTACGAGACCGGCAAGCTCGACCAGGCCCTGGGCTACTACCAGGCGGCCCTGGCGCTCCAGAGCGATCTGCCGGAGGCCTGCTACAACCTGGCGGCGCTCTACGAGGAGGACTACGCCAGCACCGGCAAGGCGACGTCCCGGAACGAGGCCATCCGCTACTACGGGCTCTACCGCCGCTACAGCAAGGGCGCCAAGGATGAGCAGGTCGAGAAGGCCATCAAGGACCTGGAAGCCAAAGCCCCGGCCGGCAGCGGGGGTGCCGGGGCGCTCGGCCCGGCGGCCGGGGAAAAATAGCTGCGCAGAGGGCGACACCATGATCCTGCCCGAGGGGGGAAAGATGATCAACTACTACGAGGTCCTGGAGGTCAAACCGAGCTCGCCGCCGGAGGAGATCAAGAGCTCCTTCCGGCGGCTGGCCAAGCGCTTCCACCCGGACCGCAGCCGCGAGGTCGGCACCGACGAGAAGATGCGCATGATCATCAAGGCCTACGACGTGCTCATCAACGAGAAGGAGCGCCGGGCCTACGACCAGCACCTGCGCCAGGAGGCCGAGAAGAACCGCGATCCGTACCGCGAGCACTTGAAGAGCAAGCCCGACGACCCGGCCGCCCAGGCGCGGCTGATCCTCTACAACCTGCTCAACGAGGCCGGCGAGGAGGCCATCAAGATCTACGAGCGCATGAAGGCCAAGTACGAGAGCTTCGACATCGCCAACTACCTGGAGGAGAAGGACTACCTGGACTGCGAGTTCCTGCTGGGCGAGGCTTACGAGAACGGCGGCAAGTGGGAGAAGGCCCTGGACCTCTACGAGCGGGTCTACGCCGAGGAGCGGGAGATGCCGGTCCGCTTCTTCCTGGAGGAGGTCAAGGACCGCATCCGGGACATCTACTGCAAGCGGCTGGCCCGGGCGCTGCCCTCCCTGGACGCCGTGCGCATCTACCAGAAGGTGCTGGACATGGGCCTGGCCAAGAAGGCCGAGGCCTACATCCACAAGAAGATCGCCGAGAGCTACCACAAGTTCGGCGACCTCAAGAAGGCCAAGCAGCACTTGGGCATGGCCTTCGACCTTGAGCCGCGCCTGAAGGGCGCGCAGAAGATCTGCGAGAAGCTCGGCTACAAGCGTCCCAAGTCGGCGGCCCGCGGCGGCATCAGCCGCAACTGACCGTTGCGACCTGGGGGGGAGGGGCGCCCCGGTGCTGCCGGGGCGCCCTGTTGTTTGGCCCGCGCGGGGACATGAACCGGAAGCCTCGCGCGCAGCGCGGGGATCGGTTCGTGTCCCCGGAAGGGCGCCGGGAGGGATGGACTATGGCGGAACCTCCTGACAAGACCCGCGGCACCCCTGAAGCCAAGGGGGGCACCACAGAGGTTTCTTTCCGCACCGCCCTCAAGAATTCGCTCTTCAATCATTGGATGGCGCTCACCGTTGCCCTGCTGATCTTGGTGTTTTTAGCCTCGCTCCTCAGGCCAGCATCGTGCCCCGTCAGGGAGAACGCCAAGCGCGCCAACTGCAAGTCCAACCTCCGCCAAATCGGCCTGGCGTTGCACATCTACTCTGATGATTACGCTGGGACCTGCCCGCCAAGTTTCCGTGAGCTCTACCCGCACTATGTGGACAACGCCCGGTTGTACAAGTGCCCCTCGGACGACTCGGTCAAGTCGCGTGCCTTCGCGGACGCCTCGGGCATCGCCAAGAGCAGCTACGCCTATGTTCCGGGACTTTCTCCGGCAATGCCCGACCAGATGATAGTGGCCTACGACAAGTCACTGAAGCATCACTCAAAGGCCGGCCGCAACGTCCTGTTTGTGGACGCCCACGTCGAGTGGTGGCCGGCCGCGCGCGAGGCCGAGTTCCAGAAGCTGCTCGTCGAGCAGCGCGCCGCCGTCGAGGCCTGGCGGAAGAGCGGCAAGCCGGTAGAATCGCTCAAGGAGTTCCTGAAGCCTGTGCCTGGAAGATAGGGAGCAGTATCATGCCGGACCAACTCCCGCCCGAGGCCCCGCCCCCACGGAAGAATCCCGTCTGGCCGTGGGCGCTCGTTGTCGCCGGAGTCGCGGCGATGCTCGGCAGCGCCGCCATCGGCGTCCGTTGGGTGCGCGAGAACGCCCGGCGGGCCAACTGCAAGCAGACGCTCCGCTCCATCGGCCTGTGCTGCCACATTTATGCCGACGACAACGACGACGAGTTTCCCGAGAACCTCCAGCAGTTTTACCCCAACTACGTGGACAACGCCAAGCTATTCAGTTGCCCGTCACACCCGTCCTCTTACCAGGACTTCGCCTCTGGCAAGGTTACCGAACGGAGCTCAAGCTATGTCCTACTGCCTGGCCGCTGTGCGGAAATGCCGGGCGCTTTCTTCCTGATCTATGAAAAGCCCGAGAACCACAGGTGGTGTGGGTTCCACGTGGTTTACACTGATGCCCACGTCGAGTGGTGGCCGGCAAAGCGCGAGGCCGAGTTCCAGAAGCTCCTAGCTGAACAGCGCACCGCTGTCGAGGAGTGGCGCAAGGCCCACCCGCCCGTAAAATAGCCCCCGTGGAAAAGCGCAGGAAGCTCCTCGTCACCGTGGCAGCGGTGATCGCCGCGGTGCTCTTCGTCGTCGCGCTGGCCTGGTGGGACGCGGTCCATCCGCTCCGCTACCTGCGCGGCGACCGGGTGGTCGCCGGGTACGTCGGGACCATCGCCTCCAAGGGCCGCTCCGGCCGGGACCTGGCCGCCGCCGAGATCAACGAGCTCTGCCGGCTCCTGGCCTCGGCGCGCTCGGTCGGCCCGGTGGACACCCCCGGCGCGGTCCGCGTCGAGCTGGCCACCATGGACTTCGGGGCCGTGCAGGTGGAGGACCTCTCCGGCCCGGGGGCGCGGGTGGTCATCGCCGCCGGCAGCCCCGACGAGAAGCGCACCACCGTCCGCTCCGCCGCGCTGGGCCAGCACCTCGCCAAGCTCTCTGCCGAACTCACGGGAACCACCAAGACCACAACGACAGGGGAGAAGGAAAATTGAACCACCAAGACACCAAGAACACCAAGGATAACGGCAACGGCCTGAACCGCCAGGATGCCAAGGGCGCCAGGAACGGCCCCGGGGAACAGACCGATCGGTGGGCGAACGAAGTCATCGGCGCGGCGATAGAGGTTCATCGGGTACTTGGTCCGGGATTCCTTGAGAGCGTCTACGAGGAAGCTCTTTGTCTGGAGCTTGCGGCCCGGGGCATCCCTTTCGTGCGGCAGGCTGCATTCGCCGTGGACTACAAGGGGACCAAGGTGGGCAAGGCTCAGGTGGACACCCTCGTTGCCGAGTGCCTGGTTGTCGAACTCAAGGCCGCGGACGCCCTTGCACCCATCCACACGGCCCAGGCGCTCTCATATCTTAAAGCCACTGGCTACCGGCTGGCGCTGCTCATCAACTTCAACGTGCCCATGCTCAAGGACGGCATCAAGCGGGTCGTTCTCTGACCATGCTCGTTCTCCGCCGTAGTTGTCTTGGTGTTCTTGGTGTCTTGGTGGGCGGCGTGTCGCCGCTGACCGTGTGTCGCGGCCACAACATTCGGGAATCCGATGGGCATGTCCGCGGGAGACCGCGGCAGCTTCCGTCTTGGTGTTCTTGGTGTCTTGGTGGTTAAAGCTGTTGTTGTTGCTGTTGCTGTTCACCTCAACCCGTACGGGTGTCTTTGTGGTTGAGAAAACTCCGGCCCGCGAGAAAATATGGCCATGCGGCGGTTGAAGCTGCTTCTGCCCTTCGCCGTGCTCGGCGGGCTGGTGGCGCTGGCCTGGCCGCGCGCGGCCGGCTCGGCCGACGACGAGCTGGTCCTGATCAGCCCCCACTGGGAGGGCATCCGCGACGAGTTCACCTGGGCCTTCCAGGACCACTGGAAGCGGACCGCCGGCCGGACCGTCCGCCTGGCCTGGCTGGACCTGGGCGGCACCTCCAAGTGCATCCGCTACCTCCGCTCCACCCAGCCGGGGCGGACCGGCGCGGACCTGGTCTTCGGCGGCGGGGTGGACAGCTTCACCGCGCTGGCCGCCGACGGGTACCTGGAGCCGGTGGAACTCCCGCCCGAGATCTCCTCCGCGCTGCCCCTGAAGCTCGGCGGCTACCCGCTCCGCGACGAGCGCGGCCGCTGGTTCTCGGCCTGCCTCTCGACCTTCGGGATTTCCTACAACCGGCCGGTGCTCCGCCAGCTCGGCCTCCCCGAGCCGCGCGAGTGGGAGGACCTGGCCGGGCCGGGCTTCTTCAACTGGGTGGGCTCCGGCGAGCCCCGTTCCTCGGGCACGGTGCACATGACCTACGAGCTCGTGCTCCAGAGCTACGGGTGGGACTCCGGCTGGGCGCTGGTGACCGGCATGGCCGGCAACGTGCGCAGCTTCACCGAAGGCGGCAACGGCATCCCCCGCGACGTGGCCCTGGGCCAGTTCGCCGCCGGCGGGGCCATCGACTTTTACGCCCTGGAGAAGGTCATCCGGTTGGGGCCGGAGGCGATGGGCTTCGCTGCCCCGCGCAGGCTCCCGGTGGCCAACGGCGACCCGGTGGCGGTGCTCTCCGGCGCGCCGCACCGCGAGCTTGCCGCGGAGTTCGTCCGCTACGTGCTCTCCGAGCCGGGCCAGCGGCTCTGGTACGCGCGGCCGGGCGCACCCGGCGGCCCGAGGAAGAACGCCCTGGGCCGGCTGCCCGTCCGCCCGGCGCTCTACGCGTCAGCCGGCGAGGAGCTCTCCCGCCTGGACCCCTTCAAGATGGAGGGCCTGGGCGGCTACGACTTCAAGAAGGCCTCGCGCCGCTACCGGGCGCTCGACGACCTCCTCGGCGCCGCGCTGATCGACCCCCACGAGGAACTTCGCGCCGCCTGGCAGGCGCTGATCGCCGCCGGGCTGCCGCCCGAGGGCCTGGCCGAGTTCGGCCGGCCGCCCTGCTCCGAGGAGGAGTTCCTGGCCATCGCCGACCGGCTCTGGAACAACAAGCAGGCCAGGGACTCCGACCGCAACGAGCAGGTCAGCGCCTGGAGCCAGTGGGCGCGCGCGAAGTACGCGGCGGTCCGCAAGAAATGGGGGAGGTAGATGATCAGGAAGCTCGTCCTGGTCCTGGCCGCCGCAGTCTTCGCCGCCAGCGCCGCGTCGGCCGGTGAGGAGCCGGCCGAAACCTGGGTGCTCTCCGGGCAGTCCAACGCCTGCGGGCGCGGCGCGCTGCCGGCGCTCCCGGCCAACCCGCTGGTCGAGGCCTTCGACCCCAAGGCCGGCAAGTGGGTGCCCGCGCAGGACCCGCTCCCCAACATGGGCACCGATCGGCTCGGCCCCTGGCACGCCGCCGCGCTGGAGGTGGTCGCCAGGACCGGCAAGCCGCTGCGCCTGGCCGGCTTCGCCGAGGGCGGCCAGCCCATCAGCTACTTCAAGAGCACCGCGCCCGGCGGCAAAGCCCTGCTCCAGAGCATCAGGGCGCGCGGCGCCGGCGCGGGCGTCTTCCTCTGGTACCAGGGCGAGACCGACGCCCTCAACAAGCTCGACCCCAAGACTTACCAGGAGGAGCTCAAGGAACTGGTCGGGGTGGTCCGCGCCGAGGCCGGGAACCCCAGGATGACCGCCGTGATCGTCCAGCTTGCCCACTGGAACTCGCCGGGCCGCCCAGCGGACTTCATGGCCATCCGCGAAGCCCAGCGCCGCTTCGTGGTCGCCGACGGCGACGCCCTGCTGGTAAGCGCGCTCGGGCGCAAGGCCGGCGACTACGTCCACCTGCACCGTGACGGGTACCTGGAACTGGGCAAGGAGATCGGCCGCGCGTTGCTCAAGAGCCGCTACGCGCAGAAGGACCTCGATTGGCCCGGGCCGGTGCTTGACGCGGCTGTCCTCTCCGCCGACGGCAAGACCGTGGTTGCGCACTTCGCCGAGGTGAAGAAGCTCGCCGGCGTGGAGCCCGCCGACTTCGCCATCGTGGACTCGGGCGGAGCGGCCAAGTCGCTCCGCGCCGCGGCGGCGAAGGCCGAGGCGGGGAACACGGTGGTGGCCCTGGCCTTCGCCGAGCCGGTCAAGCTCCCGGCGGCGCTGGTCTACGGCGCGGGCAACAACCCCAAGGCGACGCTGGTGGATGAAGCCGGCAACCGCGCCCCCGCGGTGCAGATCGAGATCACCCAGGGCGCCGCACCCGCCGACCAGCCCTCCGTCGCCGCCAACGGCGCGGGCAAGTAGCGGTCAGTTCTTCGGCGCGGGCGCCTTGGCCGGGGCGTCGGCGGCCGGCGGCTTGGCGGCCGGGTCCTTCGGCGCCTTCTCGGCGCGGTGGGCTTCGAGCGCCTTGCGGAGCTCCTCACGGAGGAACTTCTCGGCCTCGGCCTTCTCCTCGGCGGACGGCTGGATCCCATTCTGCTTCACGTAGGCGGCGATGATCTCCGGCATGAGCTGCCGGGCCATGGCCTCCACGGCGAGCTTGTCCGGGTCGGAGGCGTCCAGGGCCGGCTCGGCCCAGCGCTTCCAGGCCTCGGGAAACTTCTTCTGGAACTCCTCGCGGGTGGGGGCCAAGAGGATCTCTGCGGCCCCCTGAGCCCGCTGCACGGCCACCGTGAACTCCTTCTTGGTCTCCCGGACCGTGACCGTGGACTCGCTGGTTTCCAGGATGATCTCGCGCTCGCCGCTCTCGCTGGGGCGAAGCACCTTGATGCGCACGTGGGCGCGGGCGTGCTTCCCGATGTCCTCGACGAGCCGGGCGGAGCTGGTGGCGACCTCCAGGTCCTTGCTCCGGCTGGCCTGGCGGAGCGCGGCGAGCGCCGGGGCTCCGACCTCCAGCAGCCTCTTGCGCGCGGCCTCGCGCCCCTCGTACTTGGCGCCGCCGAGCTCGGGGATGAGCTTGGCGATCTCGGCGGCCTGCTCGGGGGTCGGGACCGGATCGGCAGGCTGTTCCCCGCCCGGGGCGCTCTCGGCGGGGCGGATCGGGTTCGGCTCGGGCGCCTTGCCGGCCGGCGGCCTCTCGGCGCCCTCGCCGGCAAGACCCGCGGCCGCGCAGCCCAGCGCCGCGGCGCAGGCGACGATCATCAGCCGATGGCTGCTCATCCGGGTGGCCTCCTTCCCAAAACCTAGGACGGCCCGGCCGCCTCCGCGTCACCTGAAAAACCGGACCTTGCGGCCGGCGAGCGCCGGTCTAGTATTGGCGGCGGAAGCGGAGCTTCCCGGGAGAGAGCGTTCAGGGGCGGGCCGGTGGGCAACTCGGTGATCATCGCGGCGATTGTGGTCGGCGTCCTGGCGGTGCTGGGCGCCGTCGTCTTCGTCATCCTCCGCCGCCGCGCGGCGGGCGCCAGGCAGCCGGAGGAAGCGGCCCTCCACCAACCGCCGGCCCCGGCTCCCGGCCCCGGCGGCGAGGCCGCCGCGGTGGCCGACTCGCTGCGCCGCGCGCAGGCGGGCGCCGGCATCGTCGTCCGCCAGCAGGCCGGGGAGGCCGTCGAGCTGGGCACGCCGGCCGCCGCTCCCCCGCGGCAGATCCCCGGGCCGCCGGCCAACTTCACCGGCCGCGCCGCGGAACTGGCCAGCCTGCTGGCCCGCGCGGACGCGGGGGCGACGGTCCTGTGCATCTTCGGCGAGAGCGGGACAGGCCGGACGGCGCTGGCCCTGGCGCTCTGCGCCGCGCTGGCCGAGCGCGGCCCCGACGCGCAGCTGCGTCTGGACCTCGGCGGCGCGGCCGGCCGCGAGCCCTGCTCCGCCGCCGCCGCCCTGGCCCGGCTGATCCGCGCGCTCCACCCGGACGCGAAGCTCCCCGCCGGGGAGGCCGCGCTGGCCGCCGCCTGGCAGTCGGCGCTGGCCGGCAAGCGCGCGCTGATTCTGCTGGAGGACGCCGCCGAGACCGGCCAGGTGAAGGCGCTGGTCCCGCCGGCCGGCTCGCTGCTGGTGGCCACCGCGCGGGAGCGCCTGGCGCTCCCCAAGAGCTTCTCGCGGGAGCTCGCCGCGCCCGAGCCGGAGGAGGCCCGGGCGCTGCTCCTGGCCTTCGCGCCAAGCGCCGGCAAGTACGCCGACCAGATCGCCGGGGAGTGCGCCAGGCTGCCCTTCGCCATCCGGGTCGCCGGGCTCGCCCAGGCCGCGCCTCTGGAAACCGACCCCGCGGACTGCGCCGAAATCCTCGCCGAGGCCGCCGCGGAACTCGGCCGCGGCGCACCCGCCGCGCTCCGGCTGGCCAGCGAGCTGGCCGGCGAGGAACGCGCCAGGTTCTGGGCGACGCTGGGGGTTTTCCCGGCGAGCTTCGACCGGGCGGCGGCCGCGGCGGTCTGCCGCGTTCCCCAGGATGCGGCCGGAGGGCTCCTCGCCGAGTTGGCCCAGCGCGGCCTGATCGAACGCGAGGGCCCGGCCGGCGCGGAGCGCTGGCGGCTGCACCAGCTGGCCCGCGCCGCCGCCGAGGAGCGGCTGGGCCAGGCCGGGCGCGCCGAGGCCGGGCTCCGCCACGCGGTCTACTACATGACTGTGCTGCGCAAGGCCGAGAAGCTCTGCGCGGCGGGCGGCAACTCGCTGGCCGAGGGGCTGGCCCTTTACGACCCGGAGGCCGAGAACGTCTCCGTCGCCCAGGCCTGGGCCGAGAGCCAGACCGGCGCGGACGAGACCATTGCCCACCTCTGCAACGACTTCCCGGCGACCGGCGCGAGGTGCCTGGAGCTCCGTCAGACGCCGCGCGAGCGGGTCCGGTGGCTGGAGGCCGCGCTCCGCGCCGCCCGCCAACTGCGCCTGCGCGCCGCGGAGGCCGCGCACCTGGCGCGCCTGGCGCCGGCCTGCGCCGAGCTCGGCGAGCACAACCGCGCGGTCATCTATGGCGAGCAGTACCTGGTGCTGGTGCGCGCCGCCGGCGACCGCGGGGGGGAGGCCAACGCCCTGGGCCTCCTGGCCACTTCCTCGGCCGCGCTCGGCGAGCACCGCCGGGCCGCCGGCTTCTACGAGGAGTACCTGGGCGCCGTCCGGGCGCTGGCCGACCGCAAGGCCGAGATCGCCGCGCTCGGCAACCTGGGGACGGAACTGCTGCTCCTGGACGAGCGCGCCCGGGCCGCTGAGTGCTTCGAGAAGCAACTGGCCGTCGCCCGCGCCGCCGGCGACCGCCGCGCGGAGGGCGTCGCCCTCGGCAACCTGAGCGCGGCCGGGTCGCTCCTGGGCGACCACGGCAAGGCCGCCGGCTTCCACGAGGAGCTCCTCGCCTTCGCGCGCGCGGCCGGCGACCGCAAGCTCGAGGCCGTCGCGCTGGGGCGCCTGGCCTCAGCCTGCCACGGGCTCGGCGACCTCCGCCGGGTGGTTGAGTGCTGCGAGGCACAGCTCGCCGTCGCGCGAGAGGCCGGCGACCGCCGGACCGAGCTCCTGGCGCTCGGCAACCTCGCCGCCGCCTGCGTGGGTCTGGGCGAGCACCGTCGGGCCGCGGAGGTCCACGAGAAATATCTGGCCGCCGCGCGCGCGGCCGGCGACCGCAAGGCCGAGACCGCCGCGCTGGCCGGCCTGGGCAGCGCCTGGACGGCGCTGGGCGAGCCGCGCCGGGCCATCGCCTTCTACGAGCAGTTTCTCGCCGCGGCGCGCGCGGCCGGTGGTCTGCGCGGCGCCGGGGCGCACCTGGGCAACCTGGGCACGGCCTACTACTCGACCGGCGACCACCGGCGGGCAGCGGCGACCTACGAGCAGCAGCTGGCGGTGGCCCGCGAGGCCGGCGACCGCAAGGGCCAGGCCAACGCGCTCTTCAACATGAGCCTGGCCCTGGACTGCCTGGGCGAGCGCGCCAAGGCGGTCGAGCGCGCCGGCGAGGCCCTCAAGCTGTTCGAGGCGCTGGCCGACCCCAACGCCGCGCGCGCCCGCGAACAGCTCGAAAAGTGGGCGAAGAAGGCGTAGCCCGCTCCGGCTAGCCCAGCCTCGCGCCCCCCATCAGCCGCGCGCCGCGGAGGAAGTCGGCCGCGGCCATCGGCCGCCTGCCCTCGGCCTGGATCTCCAGGAGCCGCAGCGCGCCGGCGCCCGTGGCCACCACGAAGTCCTCTCCGGCGGCGAGGAGGACGGTGCCCGGCTCAGCCTCCGAAAAGGCGCCTGACCCCTTTTCCGCCCGCGCGCGGAGCATCTTCAAGCTGCGGCCGCCGGGGAGCTTGGTGTAGAGCGTGGGCCAGGGGTTATAGGCCCGCGCGGCGCGGGCGAGATCGTCCGCCGGCCGCGACCAGTCGGCCCGGCCCTCCTCCTTGGTGAGCTTGGGCGCGAAGGTCGCCGCGGATTGGTCCTGAGGCGTGCAGGCCGCTGGCCCCGACTCAATGAGCCGCA
>Ga0315286_10002177_pt1 | contig 18209 bp, 16 predicted proteins | sample YL17G10_0_MG_FD_205038 | JGI IMG/M metagenome (GOLD analysis project Ga0315286, IMG submission 205038) | Sediment microbial communities from Yellowstone Lake, YNP, Wyoming, USA - YL17G10_0 | ecosystem: Environmental > Aquatic > Freshwater > Lake > Sediment | place: USA: Wyoming | collected...
GGGCATGTCATGTCCTCGGGGCTAGAGCCGCTAGAGCTGCTTCTCGGTAGCGTATCAGGAGACTACTCCAATCCGCACGAGTCTGCGGAAACCCTGCGGGGAGGCCTTGCACCGTGGGCGTGGCACCATCTGCGGTAGTTGTAACAGGTGATTCTGCAGCAGTTCCCGCAGTACCTACAATACCGTCAGTAGACGTAACGCCCGCGCTACCGCTTATGTCAGTAGAGGGGAATACCGGCGGAGGACCGGGCACGTAGTCGCGAATCTTGATGAAATACGTCGCGGGGAAGAACCGCCTGTTATCTTCACGCAGCGCAGTATTCGGGTTAATCTGCCCTTCGCGAACGCCCTGGTTACCTAAGAAAACAACGTATTCCTCAAGGGTGCATATGGGCCTTGAGCAGTATTGCATTGCGGCTTCGTAGCGTTCGAACAAGTCCGCCGCTGCAGGCTGCGGGATGATGTATCGATCGCCACGAAGATTAGTAGTGACGGGCGCAGTGCGCAGGTTGAGCTCAATAGCGTTGAGCGCGGTAGTTACGTCGGGGTTAGGCGGCTCTCCAGCACGCTGTATGGGCAGCCCGCGCTCTCCTACGTAACCCACCATAACCTGCAGGTCTCCCTGGGTAGCCGTGCCGTCCCGCATCCGTGAAAGGATAGCTAAGCCGTCAACGCGCGCCGTGCTGTCCAGGCCCCCCAAGGAAATGCTCTCGCTTTGCCCGGTTGTCGGGTCCACGAGGCGTATGATGCTGGGGTAGAAAAAGCTAGCGCGCTTAGTAGCGCCTAGCAGCGCACCACTTCCCGTAGCGGGAGGCGGAAACGTCGTAGACGGTATGGTGGACAACGGGTGCGCATCAGGCACCGGGTCGACGGTGGCGTTGGTTTCAGGCCCGACGGTGCTGGTGCTGCGGTCTACCTCAGCCGTTACCTGGTCTGAAGTAAGACGCTCCGCCGTCGGAGACACTTGTCGGAAAAATAACGTCTTGTAGAACGCTTCTGCCCGCGTAAAGTTCTGAATAACATCGCGGATTTCCGAAATGGGCTCTGGGGGCGCAGTTGCTATCGCCCCTACGAGTTGTGCTTGACTGGCAAAGTCTGTCGCCTGAGTGCCTTCGTAGATGCTCGAGCTCGTAGCGGGTGCTGTCACGCCTATGAGCGTATTTTCAAAAGTGAATTGATAGTTTAACAGCGCGAACATCTCTTGGAACGTACGTCCATGCGAGAAGCTAACGTCGGTAGACCAACCGTCACTCTGCAGCCGCTGGCGCACTGTGGTGATGTACCCGAACGTGTCTATCTGTGTTGAGCGGCGATCGAACACCGCACACGGAAAGCCCGGGACCGGGTACGGATTGAATACCAGGGTCAATGCGCCGCTGCGGTTTGAGTAGCGCTCCTTGAAGTACTCGTACTTTGCGTAGAGCCGGAATATGTCGCGGTCACTGTCCCCCGGAAGCACGTCACCGGAAGCGGTGCCCTCCGGTGGCGGGGCAGGCGCGTCCTCGCCTGTAGAAGCCCCTGCCTGTCCTAGAAAGGTGAACCACTGTGGCATCGGGCGGCGGTCTACCACAGGCCCCTTGAAGAACTCCTCGGGGTACACAAGAACGTTCTTGCCGTTCTGGCCCGGGTGATCAATGGCTGCGCGCGCGGCCTGGTTAACCTCCTCGGGGTGCGCCACCGAAAGAGCGTCGCGAATCATGGACGCGAGCCCGGAGCTCGCCGTTGCATCCACGTTGAGGTAGTTAAGCCAAGACTCCTCGCTGAAGTACATCCGCGTTGGCTGCGTGATGAAGTTCTCGTTATACGAGTAACTCACTATTTGCGACGGAAAGAACACGTTGCAGACCGGCGGGATACCAAACAAAAACTGCGGCTTGGTAAAGTAGTTAGTCAGAAACACCGTACGTGTTGCGTCAGTGCGCAGGGGTGCAGGCCCTTTTATCTCGAGGCTCGCATAGTCGGACACTACCGCGGCGGGCGTGGGGATCATGGCGATCTCCATCATCAACACGCCCATGATATTTTGAAACATCTCCCATACAGACCCCGCTGACCCTATGCGTGACGCCTGTTGTGCTACCGCGCTGACCGCGAAGTCCGCGCGTACAGAACGTAAGATGGGCCAAATGCCGGGGTTGCTGCCACTCTCTAGGTAGGGGATGGCAACGAAGCGTCGATGAAAGTTAGTTCGCTGAGTCCACGGAGCAAAGAAATTACACGCGGGCACGCTACGGTTGGGCACGTCTGCGATTAGACCGCGTACTACGTTGTAGACAAAGTCTATAGGGCGCGTAATCAGTCCGTTGCTAGCGGTGCCCCCGTCGGTCGTTGTTGTGGACCCCGGAGCTGTGGTGCTAGCAGGCACTAGCCCTTGAGCGAACAGCGAATACGGGTAAATGGGTGCATAGCCTACGCCCTGCACCCCCGCAGCGGTTACCCCTATCTGATTACCTGACGTGCCCGTTGCTACGTCATCCATACTGGACATGAAAAAGAAAAAGAGCTGTGTCCAAATCTGGATGTAATCAACGCAGTTGAACGACAACGAACGCCCCCGCTGGACGTTGACATAGCTCCACCCGACAATCTCACCGTCGAACATGAGCCTGAAATCAGCGTGCCCGGGGTTAGCCCAGTAGTCACAATAGAATATCTGGACCGATACACGGTCCTCAGCGCCTAGACGAGCGATGATGGGGTCGGGGACTAAGGTAATTTCCGCCTCGGGGATAGACCAAACACCGCATGACGTTGATGCAGTTACGCACGGCACTTCAATGCCGTTGATGTAAACAATCCACGCAACTTGAAATGCGCGGTCTTTGTTTACTAGATCTTCGTTAACCGGCATTAAACGCTCAGCTCTTTGCTCTTAGCCAGCAGTATCATGTTAGCCACTATACTGACGCGGTATGTGGGAATGGTAGAGTCTAAATACTCTAGGAACCCGCTGATGTAAGTCTCCGGAAGAGCGCCTAGTGAGAACAGAGACTGTATGCCTGTTTTCAACTGCTCATGCGTTTTCATCAGCGCGGCGTCTATGAGTAATAGGTTGTTGCGCTCGCATACAACCGTCTTTAGCGCGGCAGCGTTCCTCAAGCGGTACGTATTCAATACGGTGCTTATCTCCGTCTCGAAGCCTATTTGGTATAGAACGCGCGCGGCTTTATTCCCCTGATTCGGGATGGCGCGGGTCCTAAGAGGATCCACGATGAGCGCGTTATCCAGGAACAGCCTACGTGCGGGCTCAATGTCTAAGAAGGTTACCAGCGGCGACTGAATCGCGGTTTCTATAGCCAGTGGGGTTAGCCCGCTATAACAGATAGGGTTACTCCGGGTACGCCAGGACCAGGTGTCTGTAACAGACAGAGGGAAGAACGTAGTGTCCTCAGCGTAGCCCGTCACCGTAACCGTGCTGTCGTAGCCCCAGCCACCGATCTTGAAGATGCGCACCAGGTATACGCCTGCGGTAAAGGAGTACACCCCCACGTAACCACTGGTGAACACGCCTCCCGAAAAGGCCAGGACCCCGTTTATAGTCAACTGTACTGACGCCGGGTTCAGATTCAAATCGATGTCGTAGAAGCGCACGAATATGGGCGCCTCTTCATTTACTTCCGTAGAATTGGGCGCGGGCACCCTATCGATGATGTAGGGTGGATTAACCGGCTCAGGTACCGCAGGAGCGCCACCCCACGGGCCAAAGCCCCACGGCATTGTTCCCCAGTCAGGCATCAGACACCTCCCAATCCGCCACGGCGACGTAGCCCTTCGCGCTCAGGCAGCTCTTGCACGAAGGTGCTGCCATCCGGGCTATCCGTGCCAAACACCGTACCGTATACGTCGCCTACCGTGTTAGTAGTGCTGCCCAACCCGTCATCCGCGGCGCTTAGCGGGTTGACGATGGTCGCGTCTATAAGGCCCCCTATGGCGCTTGAAGTAGAAGCTTCTGCTGCAGCAATGTCAGTAATCACAACGCCCGCCGCGGTAGCGGGCACGCCTTGTACATAGGTAACCGTCTCTACTACGCGGCTTGCAATACCGCTGGCGCGTTCTGCAGCAACCTCGCGCGGGTCCGTAGGGTGCTGCACCCCTCTGACCACCGCTGCAGCCGCGAGTATCGCATCGATGGCATCGTCGGATAGCCCGTCTGCGCGTAGTCGTGCTCGAGTAGCCGCGTCCTCAGACGCCACCGCTGCCGCTGCGGGGTCTATCTCAGGGGTTCCCGTGGTAACACGTTCTCGTGAGGGATCTTGGGGCGTTACAGTCGACGTAACTACAGAGGTTTCAGTAGCGGGGGTGCTCGCGATGGTCGGCGCGCCAATACTTGGCGTGAACACGGTCATGTGCTGCACGCGCATGGAGAATCGGAAGGTTCCCGCTTGGTGGTCGTTATCCCCTGATAGAGATTGGTCTAAGTTTTCTATGTAGCCCGAGACTATGAAGCTGTCGTACCGCAGACGGGCGATCAAGCTCCTGTTAGCTAAGCGCGTGCCGCGTAGCACTTCTCGGTACAGGCGGAAAAGCCACACGCGCTGATCATCTTGGTACGTATTCAGGACTGTCCCGCTATATTGAAATAGCGGGGGCTGTTCGCCGGAATAGAATGCAACGTAGTTATCAGTGAGCGTGTCTACTATCTGCGCTTTCTCAGCGAAGCTTTCCTGCGCACCCGTAAGCAGGAAGTCGATAAAGCCCGTACCCCCTGAACCCGCTGAACTACCCCCGGTAGCTAGCACGCGAGCTAGGGCTTGTGTTTCGGGGCTGATGGATGCTAGAAAATCGTTCACCCCCGAAGGGATTTCCACAAACAACCGCGCCATCGTTTCGCGATATTCTGCGTCCCGGCGTCCGTTGTTGATAGCACGCTTAGGCGTGGACCCAGGGTTCGTACCGAAAACGCCTAAGCGCGTGCCTTCTACGGTTCCAGTAGTCGTGTCGCCGAATAGCGCAGTCGCTAGGTTAGACCCCGTTATGATACCGGGTGCGGGCATAGTGCGGCCTCGTAGTCGAAGGGGTCATCGAGTGGCGGTAATTATGTTTACAATTGCCGCACGTGCCTTCGTGACGGATTCGTCAGGGGCTAGCACATCGGTTGTCAGGGGCAGTTCACTCGTCTCGTAACAAAGGGCGTACGCTCGATGATAGAGCGACGGGATCAACACGAATGAGCTCCGTTTGCCTAGCGCGTTGTCTACTATGTTATCGTTAACGATGCGCACGTAGTCGATAGCAGACGCATAGATTACGTTTTGTGCCATATCACCGTCCTACTAAACCGCCCATGCCGGGGAAGAGTATACTAAATATGCTGGGTGCGTCGCCAGCGCCCGCGGTACCTGCAAGGTTAGCAAGCTGTGCCCCTTGATTGAAAGCTTCAGCTGCGCGTAGCAGGTTAGTGGACGCACGGCTGAAAGTACCCACAGCTCCGACAAAGTCCGTAGGCGCGGTGCCTTCTCCGCCAGCTTCTTCAGCCCCAGGCATTAGGCCGTCCATGGCACCGGCCTCGAGATCGCCAATGACCTCGCCCAGACCCCCTGCTTCGGTGCCTTCGCCAAGGGTGCTGCGCCCGCCCGCAGTCTCCACCGACGTTCCGCCCGCAGCCGCAGCCCCTTCACGCGCCATGCGCGCTCGGTACCCTTCTGCAGCGCGATGTCCCTCTGCGCTATGTGTTTGCATAGCTTCAAGCTCTTCTTCGCTAGCACCACGGATCTCACCGCCGCTCTGCGCTAGCGAGATGAGTGCACCAGAGCCTTCCTGTGCTGCTGCGAAGGCCTCGCTACCCATGGACTCGATCATGGCAGCACCCACAGCGGCGTCCTGTGCGCCGCGTGCGCCCTCGTGCGCCTGCGCGAGTGTCGCGGCTATTTGCGTTTCGTCCTGTCCCGCTAGCGCACCGCCAATGTCGCGAAGATCATTCGTGTCGATATTGGGCATGGCGGAACTGACGATATCCTCGCCCGCCTCACGCTCTTCTGTGCTTAACTCGTCTATCTGCTGCTGCAGCATTGACGCTTGGTCCGTATTACCGGCGGCAGCTGCAGCGCGTTGAGCCAATATCAGGCGGCTGGCCTGGCTACCTTCGCCGGTGGCAGCCATAACTCCGAGGATGGCTTCCTGAGCTTCGTCCGACGTGTGCGAGAAGAAGCCTGTGGACACCCCCAGATTTTCCAGCGTCGCACGGCTCTCGGTACGGGCTTCTTCGCGGAGCTCCCCCGCATCTCGCCCAGCAGTGACCCCTGAGATATCTCCGGCAGCAGAAACAGCGTGGTCTACCACAGCGGTAGCTTCCGGGGACCGCGAGCTCTCTCCTGCGCCAACCACCTGTCGCATGGTAGACGGGTCCGACGCAAGGCGCGTGGCTTCGGCCTCGGACATGCCGCTATCAATAAATGATTGCCGAATTGCGGCTTGCAGTTGTGGCGTGCTCACGGGTGCATCGTCCGACCCAAAAGGTCCAAGATGCGTGTGATGCGCCTCGAGCATCGCGTTTACGGCTGCACTGGCTGTTCCAATGACTGCCCGCGCACGTTCCGGGGTCGCCCCGGCGCCCATAGCACCGCGTACCGCGTCACGCGTCGAAGTGGCCGTGGCTCTGCGTTGCTGCGACGTTTCTACTCCGCGTGCCTCGAACAGCTGTCCTACGCGCTGCATGTCCTGGGCACGCGCGGTGATTTGCTCAGTGCTGGCTGTCTGTCCTAGCGCCGCAGCTAAGCCTGAACCTTGGAATATCCGAGTGCCTAAGCTTTCGTTTGCTTCGACTGTTTCTCGTAAGAACTCCCCGCGCGTGCCCGGCATCCCTATACCGTCAGGACCCATGAAAGCGGAGGCTACCCGGCCCCCCACTGCAGTGCCTAACCCAGCACCAAACAACGCGGGGTTGCCGGTTGCGGCCCCCGCCGCCGTCATTGAAAATGCGGAGCCTCGCTGTTGTTCTTGCCCCATGGCAACGCGATCCTCAGCCGCCGCCGCCTCTTGGATGCGCGGTTGTCGTACAGACAACCGCCGATAGAATGACTCGGTGCCTCCAGCGGTGCGCAGTTCGCGACGCAATGCACGACGCCCAGCGTCAGTACTGAAGTCTCGGCCTGCATCGCCCCTAAGTAACCGGCCGCCACCAGCGGCTTCACGCGCTTCTTCTATATCCTGGCCTGCACCGAAAAGGCTTCGCTGCGCTCGATCAGCACCGCCGCCAACGCGCTCGACCAGGCTGTCCATGTGTCGCGTTACTGAGCGCGAAAAGCCGCCGTAGCCTGCGTCGGCAGCTCGCTCCGCACGCACTTGTGAGACTTCACGGCGCTGCTCCGACAGGTCTTGCCGCTGTTGGCGCCGCATGTTCTCCCAGAACTGGGGACTTTGGGCCATCTGCTCGTAGGTACGCGCCTGGGTTTCGCCCATACCCATCGTGCGGAACGCGCCGCCTAGGCTCATGCCCGGGGTGCCGCGCTGAATCGCACGCGCTTGGATGAATGGCATTAGCGCGGACATCTGTCCGCCCATCATGCCTTGTGCTTGATCCTGCAACTCCCCCTGCCGGGTCGAGAGTTCCATTAGGGCTTCGCGGCCTCCGAGACGCTGTATGCGCTCCGCGCCCTGCTGTGTGACCTGCTGTATAGACATGTCGCCGCGCATCATGCGGCTCATCGCTTGACGATCGATAGCTAAGTGCCCCCCACGACGTGTGAGCATCGAGGCCATAAACATGGGGCTGATGCCTGCTTGAGCAGCGCCCGTCGTAAGGGTACCCGCGATGCCTTCCGCGCCACCTGCACGAGACAGCGCTCGAGGATCCATCAAGGAAGCCATCGACCCAGCCATGCCTGCGCTGGCCATGCCTGCTTGCATACCCGCGGCTCCCGAGAGTCCCGCCTGCTGAAATACCCCGGCTCCCGCCATGCCCTGCTGCATAACCGCTTGAGTGGTGGTACCGGCCATGCGCGCAAAGGAGTGTGCGTTTCGAACTGCCTGCGTAGTTTCGGCAGGGCCCATGCCCATTTGCCGCATCTGGCTCAAGCTACGCATAGCTTCCTGCATGTCAGGCTGCTCTGCGATACGCATGAAATTAGACAGTGACCGCGAGATACGCCCTACCTGTTGGCGTATTTGATCCGCCGATTGCGACTGATCCAGCATGCCCATCTGACCCGCCAACGACGTAATCTTAGATACGTCTTGGCGGTTAAACATGCCGCCAGTGGCTTGTTGAAAACCGCGGCTATCCGCCATGGTGTTAAGGCCGGATTGTAACCGTTGCGACGCTGTCATGGACAGGCCGGTGCCACTCGCGGATAGGTCAGCACCACCTCGCACGAAATTCATGCTTTGGCGCTGTAATTGTAACGCTTCTGTTCGATTGGCAATTAACGGGTTGAACAGGCTTGCGCCAAAATCCTGATCCCGTTGGCCCTGGCCAGAATCTTCGTAGTTATATGCGCCCAGGGGGCCCATGAGCACCCCTGCGCTCAGCGCGCCTAACCCGCGGTTAAGGATGCTTGCGCCCGCTTGCATGCTGCCCATGCGCGAGTTCATGTCCGCAACAGCTTGTTGCCGGCCCATGCCCATAGGGGAGCCAAATATTGACGGCGGTAACGTAGGCATGTTGAAACTGCCCATGCGCTCAACGGGTGTCAGGCTGCCCATCATTGGGGGCGGCATGACTGCCCGTGACATCTGTTGCGCCTCCAGATGCGTAGTCATCAGCTGCCGGGAAAACGCATCGGGAGGCTCCGGTCTATACGCAGGGGGCGGCGTCTGTGCCTGCAACGGCATTGATGTAGGCGGAATAGGCACGCCGCTCGGCGATAGCCCCTGTCTGACCTGCATATCATTTAAACCCTGCAGGAGTTTCCGCAGGATTTGCTGTGTCTGCTGATCAGCGCTGCTGGGCGACGATGCCATGACTATTTACGCCCTTTGCGTGATTTGGTCGTCGGAATCTCGGCGACCGCTAGGGGAACGCGTTTCCCATCCGGGGTTCGAACCTGTAGATGTCTACGACGGAAGCGTCGCTTGACCTCTTCCATGTCTTCAGCGCTGGCAGGACGCATCTGGTCATCTGTAGCAGTAAGCGCGTCCAACTTCGAGAACATCGACGTCCGACTCTCTACTTCGTTATGGTCTCGCGCTGAGATGTCCTTCAAGAGCTTTTCTTTGTCGCGACTAGCTGCGCGAGTGTACGTCTCATGGGTGACCTCCATGGTGTATAGTGTAGTCCAAAGGTCGAATAGTTTCGGGGGGATCGCAGACCCTGCAGTAAGAAGCCGCCCTAGGTACACCTGACCCCGGACGACCTTGCGGTGTTCGCGGGCGATCATCTCACGTGCAACCCGATCTTGTATAGACCCCCGTGCTGGAACACCTTGCGTTGGGATGGTGCGTACGAACATCTCAGCCCGCAGGGTTCCCCACGGGGTACTTAGAAATTTTCGACAACGCCCTCGCTCATGACGACTTGAATCATCCGGTCAAACTTGTTCAGTTTCATGGCGATGAGGGTGACTACTACTTCTGGCTGGCTAGAGATCCACTCGAGCCGAGCTTCAAAAGCTTTCTCTATTACGCGGTCGCTGCCGACCTTCTGTACGGGGTGCTCAAACGTCTGCCCCTTGAAACTTACTAGCGACGCGGCGATGAAATACCGCATCTGAATCTCGCGCTGCTCGTCGACGAACCTGGGGTTAGTTAGCTCCAGCGCCCGCAAGTACCTCCGATAATCGTCATGTGTGCGTGTACGCAGTGTCAAATACACACTCTGCGTGATGGGGATATCTTCCTCATAATGGCCGCGAGTAAGCAGATCGTCTATAATTACGGTCGCCTTCGTACGAGAAATGTCATTTTCAGACAGAATTTCGTCGTAGCTCTTTGCCTTCTCAATAGGATCTCTCGCATCTTCTACGTCACGCTCCATTTCGGACGTGGCGCCGTCGATTAGCTCCTTAGCAGGAGTGTTTTCGACGGGACGCTTATCTTCTACTTGCATTTTTTCTTTAGGGTTCTTGTAAGAACCAATGACCGCGGGCTTAGCCATAGAGCCCGGCACGCTCGCAGTCGGTTCCTGGTTTGCAGAACTGCGCTGCGCGCTCATAGGCATGTTGGGGTTCGCAGTGGAAGTATTACCGGCCATTGAAATTCACCTGTTTCTGGTAGAAGAGTATCCAAGCACTAAACACAAGGACTAAGCGATTCTTCGAGTGTCTAACCCGGCCCGTGGGTGATACGGGTAACTAGCTGAAAGGTTTCACATGTTTCACAAACTGAACGGTCTGATCGGCAGCGCGTTGGCGGCGCTCGTGGTAAGCACAGCGCTGATGCCAGCCGTCGCGCAGGCACAAGATAGTGAACGAGGGCAGGACCTTACCACGGATTCGCTGGCACAAGCAATCTTGGCAAGGATACCCGATATATCTTCTAGCGCTAGGGGGTTGGGCCGCGGTGAACAGCGCCCGCTCCGAGCACACGAGCATGCGGAAGGCATACTTGCTGCAGCTCAGGCGCACAGCGCGCGATGGGAAACGTTCGCTGCTCGAGGGCACTGGGATCATTTCGTCGTTGCTCGAGACCTGCCGCTGCTCATTGCAGCGCTCACATATCGGGAGTCGTCGTTTCAACCAGTCATCCGACTGGATGGCGGTAGCCGCGTGTACGAACTACCGGTGATTTCGGAGATCGTAGGCGGGCATATTCGGCGACGCACGGCTACAGGAGACATGGGGTACATGCAGGTTCGCGCACCGTCCCGCTCCGTACACGACTGTGGGGTTCTTTCGAGGACAGACGGCGCGCGGCTGCTGTCTGACCCCGCATTCAGCTACATGGTCGGTACCTGTGTACTCACAAATCACATCGAACGCTACATCGAAGAGTACACCGACCCGCAGGTGGTGCGTCTGCGCGGAGGCCAGCGCCCCCCTACGGAGTTGCGGTTTTTCGGTATTAGCGGTCCCCGTAGAGGTACGGACGTAGCTATGCGCGCTAGAGAGCTAATCGTCATCGAACGGTACAACTGGGGAAATGGACAGCACTACCTACACCCAGTAGCTAGCGGCTACGCACGTCGCATTATCACCGAGCTCGAACGATTCCGGACTCTTGCCGCGCAGGCACGCGCTGCAGTAACGGATGCGACAGTGGTTCCACTAGGTGGCTAACCCCGCGCGTTTGTGTTAGTCACTTGGGGCCGGGGCAGCGATGCTCCGGCCCTTTTTCTTCTACGTATTTTGTTGTTTTAGGAGTGCAATTTGCGCTGCGACAAATGCAAAGCCGAGTTCCCGTTTGATTTAACGATAGAGCACGATTTCGACTGCATTTTCTGTGGCGGAGCCACGTTTCCCACAGCCGAAGACTTCGTAACATACCCTGAGCTAGGCCTGGCCAAAGAAGTGCGGCCTACGCAGATGGCTCTCACCAAGCTCATAGACCAAGCCGTATTCAACGGCACGGTAGGTATCTTCGAGGCAGGTACAGGCGTAGGCAAGAGCTACGCGTATTTACTGGCCTCTATCCTGAACCACAAGCGCACGGTGATCAGCACGGCCAAGAAGTCGCTGCAGAGCCAGCTCTACGAGAAGGACCTGCCTCTACTGAAGGCGGTGCTGGCTAAGCACGGCAGGCACTTCAAGTTCGCGGTAGCGTACGGCAAGAGCAACTACATCTGCAGGCATGAATTACCCAAGAGCAAAGCAGCTACGGCTGCATGGGACCGGTTTTTCTCGGACAAGTCGGGGAAAGCCTCCTCTGACGCATGGTGGACGTGGGATGCGCTCAACGCCTATACCAAAAGGCCTTCAGCTCCTAAGACGCATCTAAGCATCCTTAAGTACAACAAAGACCACACTGCTGAAAAATGCATCGGCGCTGCACAGTGTAAGCACAGCAGCAGCTGCACCTATATCCAGCATCGCGCTGAAGTACAGGCTGCTGATGTGGTGGTGACTAACCACTGGATGCTTGGCTACCATATCCGCCTAGCCCGTGAGCAGTCCTACGAGCTACTGGGGCCCGTAGAAAACATCATCGTCGATGAGGCGCACAAGATAGAAGACGGCATTCGTACTGCGTTCACCGATACCATTTCGGAAAACAAGTTCGATAAGATCGTCAAGCAGTTCGAGAACCATGTCTACGAGGACGGCCGTACACTCGATGAGGCCGCTACAGTCAAGAAGGCGTGGGTAGACCTCTTCCAGTCGGCTGGAGCCGCTGCAGCCGCGCAAACCGATAACACGGTTACGGACTTCGTAAGTCGCAGCAGGCAGCTACATGCAGAGCTGGCTAAGCTACGTGCTGTATTCTGTACCAAGACGTTCTTGGCGACTACCGTTGGCGTGCTAGGCGCATTCGACGAATCGCGCATTAGTGACTGGTTAGGCGCGGGCGGAACTACCGGGCAGGGCAGTAGCGTACAACGTCCGGTGTCGGTAAATGAAAAACAAGCCGACAAGTGGATCAACTACACCTTGGTCTGGCGCGCGTTAGGCGAAATCCAGGACGCCCTGGTAAATGCAGCGGACCCTGAGTCGCCTCGAGTCACGTACATAGAGACAAATGGTCGCGCGGGCGATAGAAGCATCGCCATCGCGCCTATCGACGTGAGTGTCTACCTGAAAGACCTGCTCAAGGCGCCGCTAGGCGTGACAATGGCTGGGCGCACGTCGGTAGCCTCGCAGATGGCTGCTAACGCTGCTACCGGGCGCTCCGTAACCTACCTCTCAGCTACGCTAGCTGTAGCGGGTAAGTTTGACGTGTTCGCTCACCGTGCGGGGCTGTCAATACAGAATAGCCAGCTAAACACCGCGCAATTCGGGTCAGCTTTCGATTTGAGTAAGCAAGCCACCCTCTACATACCGTCTACGGTCCCGCCGCCTGACCGCGGCACGGGTGCGGATGCTTACCGCACTGCGGTAGCGACAGAAATTCACGCCCTTACCGAGGCTAACCAAGGCAACGCGTTCGTGCTGTTCACCGCTCGAGACGAGATGCTCGACGTAGCAGCGCGGCTGCAGTTTGGGCCCCCGGCATTGAGAAGTACCTTGCCTCTCCTGGTACAGGACCAGGTGTCCGCGAGCGACCTTCTCAAGCAATATCGCACCACGGATAATGCCATTCTATTTGGGCTCAAATCCTTCTGGGAAGGCATCGACGTGGTAGGAGACAAGCTCTCCCTCGTCATAATCACTAAGCTGCCCTTCCCTGGTAGGGGCGACCCGGTAGTCAATGCGCGGCGTCAGAAGGCGGGGGACCTTTGGTTTCCGCACGTCGATGTCCCCGACATGATCTTCGATCTACGGCAAGGCATAGGACGGCTCATCCGCACAACTACGGATACTGGGGTGGTCGCGCTGCTAGACCAGCGTGCATTGACTAAAAACTATAGTAAGACAGTGCTCCGATCTACGGGTTTTGTCAGTGCTCAAACACAACGAGAGCCCGTACTTGCGATCTTGCGGAGGCAAGCGGCTAGTAGGCCTTCGGGACTTACTAGAGATGTACGGGTTGTTGAGGAGGCCGTGGGACTTGAGCCATGAATTAGTACTAGTCGTAGTTACCCCCGAACTGGTCAAGGACCTCGGCTATGACCTCGACGCCTACGTCTATAACGCGCTAGCTAAATTCGACCACCATGAGCCGACGCGACAAACAGAGGCTGTCGACTGCGGTAATTGCGTAGACGGCCACGTCTCAGACGGTCCGGATGGTATCTGCGGCATATGCGGGGGTTCTGGCGCGTCAGGCCGCTATGAGAACCCCGACGGTCGTTATGACAGCTTTGTCATTGGGGGCCGTTTCGGTGTGCACTACTTACAGCTAAGCGCCGAAAGAACGTACGCCCGCTTGGCGCTCACTAACTATGAAGATATGCCCCCCGACTTGAGGGGCCCAACCTGTTACGGCGCGGAAATAGCCGCCATGTATGTGCTGGTCGCTGGAGATATACACCGATGGCCTTTAAGGGATGACATGCGCGATCCTTCGTGGTATTACGTCATCTGCGATGCACACTGCTAATGTTTTCTGACCTACAAATACACGCTTTAGGGGGAGGATGCGCCGCCTGTAGTAAGCCGTTCGTACTCAATCACCGAGTACGGACTGCTTACTGCGCCGGCGACATCCGCTCATTCGAAACCCAGGTAGAGCTGGGCATCATCGGCCGAGGAGTGCGCAACATCTGGGTTCACGTAGAGTGCTCAGACCCCGCGCTACTGAAAGACTACAACATGACACCTGACATCCACCACTGCATCAAGTGTCACGCGTTTCTGAAAAAAGAAGAGATAGTATCCCCTGTTTTTAGCATTGACGACGCTAACGCGATGAACCCTAATGACCCTACAGACAGGGGCTTAGCGTTGCGCGAGCGCGTTTACTTCGTACATGCAGATTGCCGCAATCCGCTGTTGCGGGGGCAGGCTAGTAATATCTTGATCAAAGTATGAGAACATGACAGAGAAAAAGCCAGGCGTGGTCCGAGATCCCTGGCGTACTATTGAGCCCCCCGTATCCAGAGACACCGCGGGTAACGTCAAGACGCCCACGGAGCCGACACTATCGCAAACAGCTGCGTATGAAGCAGGCGACGACATCGCCGAAGACATGGGTGAGCGGCGCTCTGCCACCATCGAGCTAAAAAAGTACGGAGGCATTACGGTGACGGGCGCCGCCTCACCCTCGCATGCTGCAGCACAGGTGCTCAAGCTCTGTGTAGATAACCTCAAGCTAGTGGAAAGCACGCTCACTACCTTCGGCATCATAGTAACTAAGATGCAGCCGGGTAAACTAACCACACCCTTCTATGTACAGCGCGATGATGGATGGACGCTAGCCATCCCCATGGTGCGCAACCGCGATGAAGGCTGCCTGCAGCTTATTCAGGCGATGCTTGCGCTGCGTATGGTTCCCGGCGTAGACGCAAAGATGCAAGCTCTGAAGATTCAGCCCTACAAAATGTGAAAGGACCTTAGAAATGGCCGATAAACCCTGTGACACCTGCTCGAGCTTCGATCCTGTCCTGCGTGGCTTCAACCGCGGAGGGCATAAAGAAACTTCGTGGGGCTGGTGCGCCAAAAAGAGCGTCTACCCTGTAGCTGAAGAACCCGGACAGAAGTTCCCGCCAGGTGTTACGCGCATGGACGCGGCGACCGGCCCGTCGAAGCCGTACATAGTGCGGAGGGGTCAGGTAGTTAGCAACTGCAACGACTACCAAGAGAAAAAGGCTAACGTAATTTCGAAAGCTGATCTGCTGAAGAAACTGCGTGAGCAGAGCGGCAATCGTATTCCTGGCTGAACGTGGCGGCTGCTCGAAAGAAGCGCCCCAGCTGCGGGTGGGTCACTATATTCGTAATAGGCCAGAAAGAGCTCCGCCCAGATAAGCACTTCGCGGCCTTCTCAACGGGCGCCCAGATAATGCTTTACCAGGCCGACGTTCAGGATGGCACCAAAGTAGCCAAGGCTTACACGATCACAAAAGTGATCTTCGATGTTTACAGCGATTTTCAATACGTACACCTAGGAGTCCTCGATGGCGAATAGCCCCGCGTCTCGCTCAGCGATAGAACCACAGATAAGCCTCAAGGGCTTGGATGATTTCAGTCGGAAGTTTCTTACTGGGGACAGCCGCCCTGAGGCCGAGGGTGAAGAGTTCATCCATACCCCTGTGACTAAGCAAGCAGGATCCAAAGCGCCTGCTGCTGCGCTCGAGGCCTACCACAAGCAGCGAAAAGTCGACTTCGTGCGGGCAGCCGCAACCTTCACCGAAGACCTCATCGCGTTCATAGTCGAGCAGCGCAAGGCGCGTAATCTCTCCGATGAAGAGACGGTGTTTGGCATCGCGCTGGCCACCATCAACCTGCGCAATGCCTACGGATCTCCCCAGGGGGCCGAGAAGGCACTTACAGCGGAGCAGCGCACCGCTATGCTCGAGCGCTTCGACGAAATTTGTTGGGGTGCTCAGCAATATTTCGACGCCAACACCTAAATAACTCTTGACGGGTTATTGGTTCGCCACTAAAGTAACACAATCCTCTACTAATAATGCTTCGCTATCGAAGCCAGTAGAATACTAGGAGTAATTCATCATGGCAGCGCGTCCCAACACTTTTCGTACGTTAGTCTATGGCGTCAAGCTCGCTAAGGCGCAGCTGGCGCGTCTCGATAAGGCCATCGCACAGGCGACCAATGCTCTAAACAACAACGTCCTTCTCGAGCCAGCGCAGCTGGAAGCCTACAAGTACGCTCTCAAGGCCTGCAACGAGCAGTACAAGCTGTTCAGCAAGGCGTCCGGGCAGGCCGTGTCCGTCATGGACGTGCAGGGCAAGCCGCGGCGTCCAGGCCGCCCGAGCAAGGCTGACGTCGCCGCGGTTGCGGCTGCGCGTACGGGCAAGCCCGCGGCGGTTGCAGGTAGCGCCGCGCCCAAGCGTCGTGGTCGCCCCCCGAAGGCTAAGGCCGTTGCGGTTGTAGCGGCCGTCGCCCCGGCAGCAGCGCCCAAGCGTCGTGGTCGTCCGCCGAAGGTCGCGGCAGTTGTTGCTGCGGTTGCACCGGCAGCTGCGCCCAAGCGGCGTGGTCGTCCGCCGAAGGTCGCTGCGGTTGTAGCCGCTGTCGCCCCGGCAGCAGCGCCCAAGCGTCGTGGTCGTCCGCCGAAGGCCAAGCCGGTGGCAACACCGTCGATTGCGCAGCTTGCGGTTGCGGCCGTCAAGGGTGCTACTGAGGCCAAGCGGCGCGGTCGCCCGCCCAAGCTGACTAACGGAGCGAGCACCGCCCTCAACTGATCTTGTTAAAGAGTCGCTCTCTTTGTAGGGGCATCTGGCGTGAGTCAGGTGCCCTTAGTTTTGGCGCCACTCTTCAGAAAAGTAACCCTGTCTTAGGTATAAGACCGCGTACCCAGAATGCAGTATTTACTGCAGGGTACCGCCCTGTCCGTTACGCGATATCCTTTAGGTCTGATTTGCACACGCGAGTACCTGGGTAGCTCCCTAACAGTCTCTGCTCCGGAGACCTGGCTGTAACTCCATGCACGCATGGACGGCGCTTTTCGCTGCGCTCCCCGTTATTATATTAAACTTGCAGTTTAATATAATAATGGCACGCACACTAGGCTTGTGTAAGACCTGTTTATCGCGGCCCCTGTCTAGAGTAGAGACTTGGCCCCGACAAATGTTGCGCTGCTTCGGCGCACCTGATACTCAAAGTGACACGTGTTTCCTAGGATCTGGGAATTCACGCGGCACTACTTCTTAGCGTTCAACTCGGCCTACACCCGAGTTGGCTGCACGAAGTACTGCTGGATCTCAGCTAGTCTCATCCTCTACTAATTGAGCAGTTTAGCCGCCTCCTAGTAAGAGGCACCCTGTTAGCTGCGCACCGCAGCTGTTGTCGTTTTTGACCACTACCCGCCAGCCTTTGGCTATGGGGGTATGTCTACATCCGGTGCGATCAAGCTTCGGAACTCAGTAAACTGCCCCAAGTATTGTCAGCTGTCAAAAAAATTAGTAACGCGCATCGTCATGACGATCGTCTCTGTTCCGGAGACACAGCGTTCTGTCTAGATGTTCCTAGACGCTCGGCGGACCCCGTCCGGCGATACTCCGGGCTCTGGAGCGGGCGCCTCAGCCCTACGCCTCGACCGGACTTGGTCCGCCAGGCGTCCATCACACGGTATGAGACCTCGAGGTCTCATACACAGAATAGGCGTTACTGACAGCTAATAGACGCGGCAGGTTAAATAGAGCGTGCGCTACGTTGCAACACGTTAGTACCTGTTCCGGGTACGCCGGGCTTCATCAGCCCCCGTCCATGATGGGTCTGCGCCCCATGATGGACATCCATAATTGCATTACACCTTAGCTACACGGGGCTACGCCCCAGTTGCGCTAAAATGTATTGGGAAATTCACGGCACGCTCCGCACCAAATTAGCTACGCACACTACGCACAATATTCCTTTGCGACGTACCGTCTGCAGCAGAGCTCAATACCTAACGAGGTAGAGCAAGGACTCGCTCGGGCTAACGCCATCCGGGCAACATGCCCTGCTGGCGTTTCACCGCTGGTCACCGACCAGAGGTCGTCGACCAGGGTGAGCGCTCCGCGAGCCCTCAGAGATTACAGGTAGTGTGCGCGTGCCTCAGCGCACGCGCCTGTACATGAACCTAAGTGGGAATCGCCTTTCTCGTGGGGCGCTAAAGGGTCAAAGGCTTAGCCCAACGTGGTTCA
>Ga0315286_10002178_pt1 | contig 18207 bp, 9 predicted proteins | sample YL17G10_0_MG_FD_205038 | JGI IMG/M metagenome (GOLD analysis project Ga0315286, IMG submission 205038) | Sediment microbial communities from Yellowstone Lake, YNP, Wyoming, USA - YL17G10_0 | ecosystem: Environmental > Aquatic > Freshwater > Lake > Sediment | place: USA: Wyoming | collected...
ATTCGTGGATGCCTGGGACAAGCCCGGGCATGACGAGCAAGTGTTGATGGCGCTGCTAGCCAACTGACCCTTCCAACGAAATCCCGATCAGCTTCTGCGTCTCGGCCATGAACTCCATGGGAAGATGCTGGAGCACGTCGCGAACGAAGCCGTTGACGATCAGCGCCACCGCCTCCTCCGCCGAGAGCCCACGGCTCAGGCAATAGAACAGCTGGTCGTCGGAAATCTTCGAGGTGGTCGCCTCGTGCTCGAATTGCGCGGATGCGTTCTTGGCCTCGATATAGGGCACGGTATGCGCGCCGCATTTGTCGCCGATCAGGAGCGAGTCGCAATTGGTGAAGTTCCGCGCATTGGTCGCACGGCGATGCGCCGAGACGAGCCCGCGATAGGTGTTGTTGGAGTGACCGGCGGCGATGCCCTTGGAGATGATGCGGCTCAACGTATCTTTGCCGAGATGGATCATCTTGGTGCCGGAATCCACCTGCTGATAGCCGTTGGAGATCGCGATCGAATAGAACTCGCCGCTTGAGCCATCGCCGCGCAGGATGCAGGACGGATATTTCCAGGTGATGGCCGAGCCGGTCTCGACTTGCGTCCAGGAGATCTTGGAGCGGTGCCCGCGGCAATCGCCACGCTTGGTGACGAAATTATAGATGCCGCCCTTGCCGTTCTTGTCGCCGGGATACCAGTTCTGGACAGTCGAATATTTGATCTCGGCGTCGTCGAGGGCGATCAACTCTACCACGGCGGCGTGGAGCTGGTTCTCGTCGCGCATCGGCGCGGTGCAGCCTTCGAGATAACTGACGTAAGCACCCTTGTCGGCGATGATGAGCGTCCGCTCGAACTGGCCGGTGTTTTCCGCATTGATACGGAAATAGGTGGAGAGCTCCATCGGGCAGCGCACGCCGGGCGGCACATAGACGAAGGAACCATCGGAATAGACCGCCGAATTGAGCGTGGCGAAGAAATTGTCGGTGATCGGCACCACCGAGCCCAAATATTTCTTCACCAGCTCTGGGTGGGTCTGCACGGCTTCCGAGATCGAGCAGAAGATGACGCCGGCCTTGGCCAACTCCTCCTTGAAGGTGGTGACCACGGAGACGCTATCGAACACGGCGTCGACCGCGACGCGCGACTCTTTCACGCCAGCGAGCAGCTTCTGCTCGGAGAGCGGGATGCCAAGCTTGGCATAGGTCTCCAGCAGCTCGGGATCGACATCGGCGAGGCTCTTGGGCCCTTCAGTACTTTTGGGCGCCGAGTAATAATAGAGATTCTGGTAATCGATCTTGGGGTGGTGCACGTTGGCCCAGGTCGGCTCGGTCATGGTGAGGAAGCGCCGATAGGCCTCGAGCCGCCATTCGAGCAGCCAGGCCGGCTCGTTCTTCTTGGCCGAAATGAAGCGCACGGTCTCCTCGGACAGGCCCCTAGGCGCCCTGACCGACTCGATCTTGGTGGTGAAGCCGTATTTATATTTATCGACGTCGATGCCCCGAACCCGGGCGACGGTCTCTTGTACTGCGGCCATCTGCTACCTCAACTCCTCATTACGGCTCACGCCGCCTGGCGGCCGCGCTTCAGCCGCGTAATCATCTCGCCCCAGACCGCGATAAAGCGGTCGATATGGGCTTTCGTCGTATCGGGGCCGAGGCTCACCCGGAGCGCTGCTTGCGCAAGTTCCGGAGCGATGCCCATGGCCTTTAGCACATGCGAGGCTTCGACCTTGCCCGACGAGCAGGCACTGCCGGAGCTCACGGCGACGCCAGCCAGATCGAGCCCGATCAGAAGCGTCTCGGCCTTGGTTCCCGGCACGGCGATCGCGCTCGTATTCGGCAGGCGTAGGACGTTGGCCGAAAACACGACCAGATCGGGCGCGATCGAAACAGCGCGCTCCTCCAATTCATCCCTGAGCTTGCCGATCTCAGCGGCCCGGCTCAGTTCGGCCGATGCAAGCTCGGCGGCGACGCCGAAGCCGACGATGCCGGAAACATTCTCCGTTCCTGCCCGGCGCCGTCGCTCTTGACCGCCGCCCTTGACCAACGGCTCGACCGCAATGCCTTCGCGCAAGACGAGCGCGCCGACGCCTTTCGGTCCGCCGAACTTGTGTGCCGACAGGCTGATCATATCGGCACCGCTTGAGGCGATGTCGAATGGCACCTTGCCGGCAGCCTGGACCGCGTCGCTGTGCAAGAGGCCTCCGGCCTCGTGGACAATCGCGGCAGCTTCGGCGATTGGCTGGAAGGCGCCGGTCTCGTTATTCGCCGCCATCACCGAAACGAAAGGCCGCCTGCCCTTCATTTGAGAATTCGCTAGCGCAGCCGGAAGCGTTTCGAGATCGATCACGCCATTGGCGGTGGCCGGAATAAGCGAGATGGCGTCTTGCTGGAATCTGCCGCCAGCAAGCACCGAAGGATGTTCGATCCCCGACAGATGACAGGACCAATCCCCACGCTGGGGACTGAGTGCGAGCGCGTTGGCCTCGGTGCCTCCGCTGGTGAAAATCACGTCCTCGGCTCTCGCGCCCACAAGACGGGCGACCTTCTCCCGCGCGGCCTCGATCAGGCCACGCGCGGCGCGTCCCTCGGCATGGACCGAGGACGGGTTGCCGCCAATATCGAGTGTGGCAAGCACGGCCTCGCGCACGGCCTCGCGCAAAGGAGACGTGGCATTATGGTCAAGATAGATACGCTCGCTCATGCCTCAATCGCAGATCGCGGCGTCGCCGCCGCCGGTTAGCGCTTGCACGAGCCCCCATCGCGCATGCTATGAAGCGCGGCCCAACTCTGGGGACGCTCTACACGCGGCGGAGTACCGGAGCACCCTTGTTTGGAACAATTCTAATCTTTTCTAATAGGGTTGCGGAGCGGCAAAGTCAAGATTTCCGGCCCGATTGGGCCATTTGGTTGTCCTATCGCCGTCCTTATGTGGATCGGCCAGTCTTTCAATCTCGTCCGAGGTCAGCGGTTCATGCCTGAGGTGAATATTAGCGGCCCCGCAGGGCGTATCGAAGCCCGTTACCACCATGCGGGGGTTCCGAACGCGCCGGTTGCGTTGATCCTTCATCCCCACCCGCAATTCGGCGGGACGATGAATAATCAGGTGGTTTATCACCTCTATTACGCCTTCCAGCGGCGTGGGTTCTCCGTGCTGCGGTTCAATTTCCGGGGCGTCGGACGGAGCGAGGGCCTGTTCGATAACGGGCCCGGCGAACTTGCCGATGCCGCGACCGCGCTCGACTGGATGCAGGGCAATAACGCGGATGCCAGGACCTGCTGGATCGCCGGCATTTCCTTCGGCGCCTGGATCGCGATGCAGTTGCTGATGCGCCGTCCGGAGCTCGAAGGTTTCATTTCGGTGGCGCCGCCAGCGAACCTCTACGACTTTACGTTCCTCGCCCCCTGCCCGTCCTCCGGCCTCATGGTCAACGGAGCGAAAGATCGAGTCGTTCCAACAGAATCCGTGCGCGGGCTCGTCGATCGCCTGAAGACGCAAAAAGGCATCGTGATCGACCATGCGACCGTGCCGGACGCCAATCATTTCTTCGAGGGCCGCATGGACGGGCTGATGGAAGTGATCGACGCCTATCTCGATAAGCGGCTCGGCACGAGTACTAAGAAGAAAAGGCGGAGCGAATCCGCGGCTTGAACCGATTGCTCTGATCGAGCGGGTTACGCATGCGCGCTGCCAAATCCGACTTCCTGCATGAGCTGACCTCCCGCGGCTATGTGCATCAATGCACCGACGAGGCGGGACTGGACCATCTCGCCAAGACGGCAACCATCACCGCCTATATCGGCTTCGACTGCACGGCGCCGAGCCTCCATGTCGGCAATCTGCTCGGCATTATGATGCTCCGGAAATTGCAGCAGACCGGACACCGTCCGATCGTGCTGATCGGCGGCGGCACGACGAAGGTCGGTGATCCTTCCGGCAAGGACGAGGCGCGGAAGCTGCTCAGCGAGCCTGAGATCGCGGCCAATATCGCCGGCATCCAGTCGGTGTTCCATAATTTCGTGAGCTTCGGCAGCGGGCCGACCGACGCGCTTCTCATCAACAACGCGGACTGGCTCGACCGGCTGAACTACATCGATTTCTTGCGAGATTACGGCCGGCATTTCAGCGTGAACCGCATGCTGACCTACGACTCCGTCAAGCTCCGGCTCGAGCGCGAGCAGCCGCTCAGTTTCATCGAATTCAACTACATGGTGCTGCAAGCCTACGATTTCGTCGAGCTCTATAAGCGAACCGGCTGCCGCTTGCAGATGGGAGGTTCCGATCAATGGGGCAATATCGTCTCCGGCATCGAGCTCGGGCGCCGCACCGAAGGCATGGAACTGTTCGGACTGACCACGGCGCTGCTGACAACCGCGTCCGGCGCCAAGATGGGCAAGACCGCCTCAGGCGCGGTTTGGCTCAACCCCGATATGCTGTCGCCTTACGACTATTGGCAATATTGGCGGAACACCGAGGATGCCGATGTCACGCGCTTCCTCAAGCTGTTCACCGAGCTGCCGCTGGCCGAGATCGAAAGACTGGGGAAGCTCAAAGGCGCCGAGCTGAACGAAGCGAAGAAAATATTGGCCACGGAGGCGACCGCGCTGGTGCATGGCCGGGACGCCGCCGACAGGGCGGCGGAGACGGCGCGGGCTACCTTCGAAGAGGGCCAGCTCGCGGAGAGCCTGCCGACCATTGAGGTAAAGCGCAAGGAGCTCGAGACGGGTCTGGGCGTGCTCAATGCCTCTGTCCATGCCGGCTTTGTGAAAACGACAGGAGAAGCGCGGCGGCAGATCAAAGGCGGCGGCATCAAGGTGAACGATGAGGCGGTCACCGATGAGAAGCGCCTCCTCACGCTCTCCGACCTCACACCTGAAGGCGTGATCAAGCTCTCGCTCGGCAAGAAGCGGCATGTACTGGTGAGGCCGGTTTAACAAGATTGCAGATATTTAAGGCGTCGTCGTGCCGAAGGGCGGAGGTTCCGAAGTGGCGTTGGAATCGGCTGCTCGACCTCCCGCACCGCCCTCGAAAATCTGCCGGAAAATACCAGGCGTCAGCACCGACATCGGATTGACCAGCACGGCGGGATCGGTGAGCTTGCCTTGCACGGTGAAGGTGATGCCGATCAGGCCCTCGCCCTGGCGCCCGGTCAACACCTTACCGAAAACGGGAATCGCACCGAACACGCCAGCGTTCAGCCCGTAAGCCGGCACATAGGTGCCGCCGAGATCGACGGTCTGCGTCTTGAAGTCCACGCTGCCGCGCATGGTGGCGCCGAGCTGGGGGCCGTTCATAAAGGCATCGTTTAGTCTGAATTTGCCGCCGCCGACCGAGAAGGGCGCGCGAAGTTGTTTGAAGGAGATGCGGACGCGCTCGGCCTCCCGCTTGTGCTGTTGGCCCAGGGCCGCGGTCGTGCCTGCGTCGGCGAGAACGTCGCGCACGACGGAATCGCCGAGCAAATCGAAATTGCGTACCCAGAGCGTGCCGCTCTTCGATCCTGGCTCGCCGGCATCGAGATTGACTTGAAGCGAAGCCTCGCCGCCGCTGACGCTCGGATAAAAACCGATCAGGCGGAAGGCCGCGCCCGAATCGCGGGATTCAGCCTTGATCAGCCGCGCGCCTGCCTCATTCTCGAGCTTCACCGCGACCGGAGCTTCTCCGTTCAACGCGCCCTTCACATCGAGCGCGACGAGCCTGCCTTTGCGCTTCTGCAACGTGACTTGCGTGTCCTTGAGCGTCGTATCGTAGAAGCCGACGACCGTGTCGATCCGCGCCGAGAGGTTGATACCGAGCACATCGTCAGGCTCCGGCGGCGCATTCTCCGCGAGCTGTCCCGCTGAAAACAGCGACTGGAAGAATTGCTTGCCATTATAGCTTGAGCCCGTGGCGCGAACGTCGAGGATGTTGCCCTCGCGGACCATGGCGGCGATCTGGACGTGGGTGAGAATGTCGAAAGAGAAGTCGGAGAAGTTGAAGGATTTGAGGTGCTGGTCGGGATCGAGAAACACCGAACCGGTAATGGCGATGTCGTCGCCGACGATTTTCAGGTTGGTCAGTTCGGTTGAGCCGTCAGGCTTATTGAGCACGTCGAACTCGATAGTGGCCCGGCGTCCCTTCGGTTTGGTCCAGCCCATATTGGCGAAGATGAGCTCGGCGTCGGTGAGATCCGCCTGCATGCTTATGGCTTGCTCGCCTTTGGCATTGCGCTTGATCAGGATCGTGGACGGCAGCGGTCCCCGTATGAGGTGGTTCAACTTCAAGCCGAGCTTCTCGCGGGTCGGTTCATTGAGCAGCACCGAGATTTTGATCGGCGGCTGACTGTCCTCCGGGGCGAGGAAGCGGCGCTGCCAGGTGAGCGCCGCAGGCACGCCCTTAATCAAGATATCGCCCTTGGCCTCGACGGCTTGCTCGGTGACGCTGACGTCGAGCGCGCCGCCTTGCACATCGACCCCGCCGGCGACGCCCTTGGCGATGGCATCGTCGAGTCGCGCCGCGCCGCGAAGCTTGATGTCCTTGAACCCGAGGTCCACCTTCATGGGCATGTAAACCGTGAAGCTCCCCTCGGCGGTGCCCCCAAAGTTCTCTGGCGTCAGTCCTACCGTTTGCATGTAGCCAAGTGGCTCATGATCGAGGAGTTTTAGCGCCGTCGCGGTCGCCCCGTCCGCCGTGAAGTTGATCTCGGCTTGCTGGGGGTCCTGGCTCAGATCCGGGATGAAGAAGCGCCCCTCGTGCAGCGCAAGCTCTTGTTTCGATGGCAGCACAATCTTGCCTTCAGGAATGTCGACCTTGAAGACCAAGCCGGACACTGTAAGCTTCGCCTTGCCGGTGTGGATCGGCGGCATGTGATCGAGATAGGCGATGCTCATGCCGTCGAGATCGAGTTCTAAATCCATAGCCTTCGGCGCGAGGTTACCCCCGGACTTGACAGCCGCTAGCTCACCCGGTTGCAAGGATATTTCGACCTTGCCACCGAGCACCTGGCCACCGCTAACTTGCTCGCCAACCCACTTCCGCGCTTGCCCCGCCAGGAACTTCGGCCAGAACTGTTTGAGCAGATCGAGCGGCATCGCGCTTACAAAACCGGTCAGATGAACCTCGGGTGATCCTTCGGCATCGTAAACCGCTCCCGAGAGTTTGATCGAAGCAGAGCCTGCACGAATGACGAAATGGGAGAGCGTCAACCTGCCCGACGCTGGGGCGACATTGCCTTCCACCGACCATTCATCGACGCGGATCGGAGCGAGCCCAAATTCCTCTGCCGCGAGCACCGAATTATCCGCTCTTAGTTTGAAATCCCAAGAGACGATCGCATCGCTGTCATCCCTGAGCGGTTTCAGCGTGCCGATGATCGTCGCTTTGCTCTTGCCCCAAGCGATGGTCGAGGGCGCGACCTCTACGATGTCCTGCTGCTTGAGATAGCGCAGGTGGAGATCTCCCTGATCGATCTGCATGGGGCTCTTGTGGTCCCAAGGCGGCGTGATATAGCCCTGCTGCAATTTGAGATTGGCCTCGCCAGAGAGAAACTCGCCGGAGGTGGAGAGTTCAATCGTGGTCTGTCCCGACACGGGCAGGTCGAGCGCTTTGAGCGCCTCGACGCCCGGGAAGTTTTCGACAAGACCGGATGGCACCAAGTCTTGAATGAAGGCGGTGAAGCTCAGGCTCTGCCGCTTCGACCGCTGCTCGGTCTTCAGCCCCAATTGCCAGTCGCCCTTGGGCGAGGCGATCTTGGCTTGGCCAATCAGGACGCTCCGCTGACCCTTGTGCTCGAGATCGATGGCGAAGTCGGGCACCTGCCACATGGTTTGCGCGCCGTCATGGCTCAGAACGACGACAGCATCTCTCACGCCGAAACGGGTTAGGTAGGAGCTATCGCCGGAGCGCGCGCGTTCGAAGATCTGCGCGATGGTGCCGGTCACATCGAGCTGCTTGCCCGGGCTCAAGATAGTATGCTGATCATCCGGTTTGTCGATGACGGTTTCCGGTGCAGGCGTTGCGGCACCCTCGCCGGAGGGCGGAAGCGAGCCGCGGATGAGCGCTTCGGCGTCCGGAGTCTCGGCGCGGCTGAAGCTCAGCGCAAGCCCGCGATCCGCGGTCTGGAACAGCAGCAATCTCGGGCCGATGAAATCGACACTGCCGGGTGCGAGCCGCCCAGACAAAAGCGCGCTGCCGCTCATGCCGATGGCGGCGAGCGGAGATTGCGCCACGATCTGACCGTTATTGTCGATGAGGCGAATATTACGCAGGCGGAATAGGACCCCTGGTCCCTCCGCGGAGCGTTGCAGGATCGCATCGTCGATCTTCACATGCAGATCGGAGAGTTCGCCGTTGATCGCCGTTTCGATGATGGGCACGAGGCTCGTGATCGAAATCGGGCCGCGGCCGAGCCTGCCATAGCCGAAGACGATCAAGACGAGGCCGACAACCATGATGCCGGCGAAGATCTCGCGGCAAAAATGAGCGCCGCGCGAGGAGAATTTCCTGAATTCGAGCTGGACCGGCTCGGGTACGCGCTTGACCAGCGCGCGGCCTCGCGCCGGCAGGGTCATAAGAGCGCGGCTTCCTTCGGAAATTTTGACGAAGGCGTCGGCAATCGGCTCGTTCCGGGCGCCGAAGTCTTGAATCTTGCAGCTGGCGTGGAAAAAGGCGTTGGCATAGGCCGCGCGCAGACATGCGTCGAGCGAACTCAGGCGAGCCTGCGCCGCAGTCAGGTAGCTCCGCAATAGTGATGCCACGGCTGGCATATGGCCCCTAATGGCATCCCCCCAGGACAAGCCTTGACCTCCTTCCAAGATTCGAGACAAGCGTCGATAAGGTAAAGGCTTTACCCATAAAATGGGCGAAAATCGTTCAAAGGAAGGCGGTGTAAGGCTCCCCTTCCGGGCTCCGAGCGGGGTACGATTCCTACTCGCCAAACGCGCGAGAACCCCCATGACAAGTTGTGGCCGAGGCGGTATCCTTAAAGCTTAGCTGGTTGCCGGACTTTGCCCTGCGGCAGGAGGTTTTGTGACCAGCCCCTACCTCAGAGGATGTTTAGGGGCGTAGGGACAGGCCAAACGGTCCGGCGTTGCGGGATTTGCGTTTAGTGGGGGAGGTACCGATTATGTTTACGAAGAAGCCGGAGCGCGAGGCAGGCGGCGATGCGCTCCAAAAAATCACCGATCGACCGAGTGGCGAGAGTTCCTCAACCTATGCCGAGCGGACGCCAAGCTACGCCAGGAGCCCGAGCCCGACCAAGCTCGTTCCCTCGATCATCGGAGAGGACCTTGTCATTACCGGCAATGTCGATTCCAAAGGCGAGATTCAGGTCGACGGCGAAATCAAGGGCGACGTCCATTGCGGCTCGCTCCTTCTCGGCGACAAGTCAACGATCTCGGGCAGCGTCACCGCCGAGGATATTGTGGTGCGCGGCAAGGTGATCGGCGCGGTCCGAGGTTTGCGCGTGACGCTGCAAGCGCAGTCTCACGTCGAGGGCGACATCTATCATCAGAGCCTCGCCATCGAGCAGGGCGCTTACTTCGAGGGTAAGTCCCGCCGCTCGGACGATCCGCTGAAAGAAGGTCTCGCGCCAAAGCCTTCCACTGTCGTCGACAAGACGCCGCGCTTCGAGGGCAAACCTCAAATCGAGGTTCGCGTCGAGCGTTCAGCGGAAATTCCGACGGCGTCACCGACCCGCGCCGCGGAATAGGGTAAGGGTCAGCGTCATCCTGAGGTGGCGACCGCAAGGCCGCCCTCGAAGGATGGCCAGGCTTGTCTTTGACGCATGATCTTTTCCGAAAAGTCTGCAACTTTTCGGGATCATGCGCGAGGCCGCCGCCCTTCGAGGCTCGCTTCGCGAGCGCCTCAGGGTGACGAGTTCTATGCTTGGTCGTGGATGCGCTCGGCGAGAGCCGCCTCGATGAACTGATCGATGTCGCCGTCGAGCACGGCGGATGGATTGGTGCTCTCGACGCCGGTGCGCGTATCCTTTACCAGCTGATAGGGCTGTAGCACATACGACCGGATCTGGTGGCCCCAGCCGATCTCCGACTTCGTGGCATTGGTGGCTTGCAGCGCCTCCTCGCGCCGTTTCAGCTCGGCTTCGTAGAGCCGCGCGCGCAGCATCGCCCAGGCGGTGGCCTTGTTCTTGTGTTGCGAGCGTTCGTTCTGGCACTGCACGACGATATTGGTCGGCAGATGCGTGATGCGCACCGCGCTATCGGTAGTGTTGACGTGCTGACCGCCCGCGCCGGATGAGCGGTAGGTGTCGATGCGCACGTCCTTCTCGTCGATATCGATGGCGATGGTGTCGTCGACGACGGGATAGACCCAGACCGAGGCGAAGCTGGTATGCCGGCGCGCGTTGGAGTCGAACGGCGAGATGCGCACGAGCCTGTGCACGCCAGACTCGGTCTTGAGCCAACCATAGGCGTTGGTACCCTTGATCAGGACCGTCGCGGATTTAATACCCGCCTCTTCGCCGGCATGTTCGCCGATGATCTCGACCTTGTAGTCGCGCGCGGCGGCCCAACGCACATACATGCGCTCCAGCATCTGCGCCCAATCCTGACTCTCGGTGCCGCCCGCGCCGGCATGAATTTCGACATAGGCGTCGTTGGCGTCAGCCTCGCCGGCCAATAGAGCTTCGACCTCGCGCTTATGCGCTTCCTGGTGAAGGCGGCCAAGCCCGGCTTCGGCTTCCGCGACAATGGTGTCGTCGCCCTCCTCCTCGCCAAGAGCGACCAGTTCCACATTCTCGGTGAGATCGCGGGCAAGCCGCTCGAACGAGACAAGCGCCGATTCGAGTTGCTGCCGCTCGCGCATCACGCCTTGTGCCTTGGCGGAGTCGTTCCAGAAATTGGGGGCTTCGATTTCGCGGTCGAGCTCGCTCAACCGTTGCTTGGCGCGATCGGGGTCAAAGATGCCTCCTGAGCAGGCCCAAGGACTGCTCGATCGCATCGACAACGGATTGAGTTTCAGAGCGCATGATACTTCTCGTAACGGCAATATGGGGACGCGGTAGCCTGCCGCCAATCGTGCGGCCGGCCCACGCGGGACTGAATAGTTCGCTTAGTAGAGGCCGCCGGTACCCGATGTCAAAGAGCGGTCATTACCGGGCGTTCCCGGGAAGGCACCGCCTGGAACGCCAGGAATCCCCCGCGGGCCCGGTCGCACCATGTTCGGGGCAGGCCCCGAACCCGGTCCAGGCGGCGGACCGCCAGCAAACGGATCGAACCCGCCCGAGGTTTCAACCCCAGACTCGTCGAGGGGCGCCTCGGGATCGCCAGATTGCGCGCTTGGCTGATCATTCGGCTTGAACGCCTCCATGATCGCGCTCTTGTCCCCCGGGGCGGCCGGCAAGCCAGTCTTTAAATTGACGCGCACAAGCTTGATGCCTGGCGGCGCGCGGAACGGCACCGGCGGCTGATCGGTTAACGCCACCTTGACGAAGTCGCGAACGGCGGGCGCCGCGGTATTGCCACCGGTCTCGCCGTGTCCCATTGGCGAGGGCGTGTCGAAACCGAAATAGGCGCCGACGACGAGATCCGGGGTAAAGCCGATAAACCAGCCATCCTTCTCGTCATTGGTCGTGCCCGTCTTGCCGGCGATCGGACGGTTCAAGACTTTGAGCTTCTGCCCGGTGCCGCGCTGCACGACACCCTCCATGATCGATGTCGTCTGGAAGGCAGTCAGCGGATCGATGACCTGTTTGCGGTCGTCGACGAGTTCCGGCTCCGCCTGCCCGGACCATTCTCTGGCTTCGCAATCCGGGCACTCGCGATTGTCGTGGCGCCAAATTGTTCGGCCGTAACGATCCTGGATGCGGTCGATGAAGGTCGCCTTCACCTCTTTCCCGCCATTGGCGATCATGGAATAGGCGGTCGCCATTCTGAGCAACGTGGTTTCACCGGCGCCGAGCGCCATCGACAGCACAGGCATCAGATTATCGTAGATGCCGAAGCGGCGTGAATATTCGGCGATGATCGGCATGCCGAGGTCGTTAGCGAGGCGCACCGTCATCAGATTGCGCGAATGCTCGATGCCAAAGCGCAAGGTCGAGGGGCCCGCGGCGGAGCCGGATTCGTAGTTCTTCGGGCGCCAGGGCGGCAGGCCCGGCCCTTGGTCGATCTCGACCGGTCCGTCGACGATGATGCTCGCCGGCGTGTAACCGTTGTCGATCGCGGTCGTGTAGACAAAAGGCTTGAAGGACGAACCCGGCTGGCGGCGCGCCTGCACGGCGCGATCGAACTGGCTCTCGCCGAAACTGAAGCCGCCGACGATGGCCAGCACGCGCCCGGTATGCGGATCCATGACGACCATGGCGCCCCGGACCGCGGGAACTTGTTCAAGCGCCCATTGCCCCGTGACATCGTCTTGCGGGTCCTTGGGCTCGCGCGGCGAGACGTAAATCACGTCGCCGACCTTAACCACATCGGTGACGCCTCGCGGGGCCGCGCCCATGCCGCGCTCGCCAATTTGCGGCCGCGCCCATTGCATCGCGGAGAAGGGAACGTCGCCGGTCTCGCGCTCGGTGACGAGCTGACCTTTGCTGTCGCGTGTTGGGCGAAGTCCGACAACAGCCTTGTCCTTGGAGACTTCAAGCACGACGGCGAGCCGCCAGGGATCGATGTCATTCCACATAGGCTCGGCCGCAAGCGTCTTACCCCAATCGCCTTTGATGGCGATCTTCTTCACCACGCCGCGCCAGCCGTGACGATGATCGTAGGCGATGAAGCCATCGATCAACGCTTTGCGCGCGACGCGCTGCAGCGTCGGATCGAGCGTGGTGCGCACCGACAGACCGCCGCCATAGAGTTTGTCCTCGCCGAATAGGTCGATGATGCTGCGGCGGACCTCTTCGGCGAAATATTCGGAGGCATAGATCTTCGCGCCAGGATTTCGCTTTCTTACATTCAGCGGTTCGGCCTTGGCGGCCTCGGCTTGATCACGCGTGACGAAGCCGTTCTCGACCATCCGGTCGATCACCCAGTTGCGGCGCTCGATGGCGCGCTCTGGGTGCTTAAAAGGATCGTAATTCGAGGGCGCCTTGGGAAGCGTCGCCAAATAGGCGACGTCGGAAATGCTGAGCTCGTTGAGCGACTTCTCCCAATACGTATCGGCGGCGGCGGCGACACCATAGGCACCGGCACCAAGATAGATTTCGTTCATATAGAGCTCGAGAATTTGCTCCTTGGTGAAGGCGCGCTCGATGCGGATGGCGAGGATCGCCTCCTTCAATTTGCGCTCCACGGTCTGATCGCTCGTCAGCAGGAAGTTCTTCGCCACCTGTTGGGTGATGGTCGAAGCACCGACAGCGCGGCGGCCAGACTGCATGTTGCTCATATTCTGCACGACCGCGCGGATGATGCCCTGAATGTCGAGGCCGCCATGCTGATAGAAATTCTTGTCCTCGGCCGAGATGAAAGCCTGGATCAGGCGGTCGGGCATCGCGGTGAACGGCACATAGATGCGCCGCTCGCGCGAGAATTCCGCGATCAGATTGCCGTCATTGGCATGAATGCGCGTCATCACCGGAGGCTCGTATTTGGCGAGCACTTCGTAGTCGGGAAGGTCTTGCGACACTTTCCAGAGGACGAAGCCCGCGGCAGCGGCAACTGCCACGAACACGATCATGCCCGCGCCGAAGACGAAGCCCAGAAAACGCAGGAACAGGCTGCCGCGGCGCCGGCGGCGCTTCTGCTCGGGCGGCCTGGTAGGAGCCGTAAGATCCATTGCGATTGATTCCGACCCAGGGTGATTCCGGCGCTGCTTCGCGCGCGGCTTTTGGGCAACCCTAGTCAAGATTATGGCAAGAACAAGCTACGGTCGCCCGAAATCTCAGTCTTGGCGAACGGGCATAAAGTCGCGATAAATCGCCAAAAATCTCAGTAAGGATTGCGGGCCAGACGCTTGGCGAAATAGCCGTCGATCGCCTTGACGACCCGTTCGGCGGTCGCATCCCGCCAGCCATCGGCAGTGAGCTCTTTTTCGTCATCAGGATTGCTCAAAAAGCCAAGCTCTAGGAGCACCGAGGGAATATCGGGAGCTTTGAGCACGCGAAATCCGCCGGATTTCATGGCTTTGGAGTGGAGATTTCCCTTGAGCTCGCCTACCACCGAGCGGGCGAAAACGAGAGATCGATTCTGCGTTTCGCGCTGTGCGAGGTCGATGAGAATATTGGCCACGACCTCATCTGAATCACTGGGGAGTTCGGAGCCCGCGAGCGCATCGGAAAAGTTTTCCTTAGCGGCGAGTTCTTTCGCCTCCTCGTCAGAGGCTTCTTCGGACAATGTATAGACAGTGGCACCTTTGGCGTCGGCCGGCTTCTCGGGAAACGAATCGGCATGAACCGAGAGGAAGAGACTTGCCCCCTTCCTCTGCGCGAGGGTCACGCGATCGCGCAACGGCAAGAATGTGTCGTCCTCGCGAGTCATCTGCACTTCGTAGTGGCCACCCGCTTCCAGCTTTCCTCTCAGCGCTTTGGCGAAGGCGAGCACGACATCTTTTTCCGTGACGCCGCTCGAGCTCGTGGTGCCGGGATCGATACCGCCATGGCCAGGGTCGATCACCACCACTGGCTTGCCGCTCGGAAGGAGCGGAACTTCAGGTGCTGGGACGGAGATCGGCGTTGCTTGAGCGGCGGGGCTCACGGGCAAAGCTTTCATGAACTTGTCGCGGTCGGTCGCAACGAGATCCACGACCAGGCGCGCGGGTTGAGCGTCGCGAGCGTCGAGCACGAAGGCCTTGTCGATGAGAAACGGTCCGTTCACATCGATGACGATGCGGGACTTTCCCGGTGCGAACAGTCCGTAGCGGTAAGCCTTGATCAGCCCGCGCGGTTCCTCGTCGAGGCCCGCCGGCATTTGAAAGCTGACATCCGGTAAATCGATGATGACCCGGTAAGGATCGTCGAGGGCAAAGGCGTGGATGTCGACCTTTCTGGACAGATCGGCGATGAAGCGCGTGCGCGCATAGTCGCCGGCCACACGGGCATCGTTGGCGACCGGGCCCTTGGCGCCGGCCTCCGCCGCCAACGGAAAAAAGACGCCGGCGATCAGAGTAAAGAAGAGGCACGCCGGCCTGAGATGGACGCCCACAACACACATATCCGGCGATGATCCCCCAAAGGACTGATTCCAATCGGATTTCCCGGAACCCGGCCATGGGCCCCGGAAACGGCCGAATCTGGCCCTATCGCCTAAAATTCTATGGGTTTTCGGTTAAGCGATGCTTGTGACGCTTTGGGGGCAATTGTCGCGGCAGGCTTGCCAACGCTCGCCCGAAACCCGTAATAAGGGATAGGTTCGTGCTTCGCATTGAACCGCGCTCGCCCCTACGGACGCTATTGCAGGCGATACAGGGAAAAGCGGGAAGATTTTGTTTTTGCGCGCCAGGCCGATTCGTCAAAGGAGGCCGGGACGCGGAAGGGTTGCCGGCCAGGTGACAGATGGCCGGGATCGAAATGCTCAAGGCCGCGCTTCGCGCGGTGGTTGAGGAGCAGAAATGCACGTTGACAGCATCGGCCTAAGCCCAGGAAAACTTGGAGCTTTATCGCAGCCGCCGCTTGCAGGCGCTGAAACTTGGCAGCCCTTGAGGTTCCGCCAGTGGCACGGGCCGGTGCGTCATCGCGGCGAATCATGGTCTACACAACAATTGCACGCGCGGGCTTCGGGCCAACGCCTGGCATGGCTTCAATCGCCATCCCACGGTCGCGCGGCGGAGAACAATCAATATGGCAAGCAAAATGCTGATCGATGCGGCGCATCCCGAGGAGACCCGGGTCGTCGCGGTAAAGGGCACCCGCGTAGAGGAGTTTGACTACGAGTCCGCAAGCAAGAAGCAATTACGCGGTAATATTTATCTTGCTAAAGTCACGCGCGTCGAACCGTCGCTACAAGCGGCATTCGTCGATTACGGCGGAAACCGCCACGGCTTCCTAGCCTTTACCGAAATTCATCCGGATTACTATCAGATTCCGGTCGCAGATCGTCAGGCCCTTCTCGAAGAAGAGGCCCAAGATGAAATTCGCGCGAGCGCCGCCGAGGCGGCCGAGGATGACGCCGCCGCCGCCGGCCGCCGCCGTGGGCGCCGGGGCCGTGGACGGCACGACCAATCGGCGCCGAATTCGCGGGATGCGGCGAAGCCGCAGGCCTCCGACGAGAAGGACGTCGGAGGCGACACCGCTTCCGGCGAAGATGCTGCGAGCGAGACCGAGACCGTCGTTCTCGAGGCAAGCCATCTCACCCACGAAGTGTCGGAGAGCGCCGAGCGGCCAGAGCCGGAGGACAATGAGGCTCCCGAGCGGCGGTCCGAGATTACCGAAGTGCCCGAGACGAGCGAAGACGATGACGACGACGATCACCCGGAGACCGTGAGCCGGTCCGGAGCGTTTACTGAAGGCGGCAATGGCGCGTCAGCTGCCGAGACGGTCGAATCGGTCGGCTCGGAGGACGCTCTCGAAGAGCTGCCCGAGCGCGTCAGGCGGAGACGCGGACGTCCCTACAAGATCCAAGAGGTCATCAGGCGCCGCCAGATCATCCTCGTGCAAGTGGTCAAGGAAGAACGCGGTACCAAGGGCGCGGCGCTGACCACCTATCTCTCGCTCGCCGGACGCTACACCGTGCTGATGCCGAACACGGCGCGAGGCGGCGGCATCTCGCGCAAAATCACCACCGCCACCGACCGCAAGCGCTTGCGCGAAATCGCGGGCGAGCTGGAAGTGCCGGACGGCATGGGCTTGATCGTCCGCACGGCAGGCGCGCAGCGGACCAAGACCGAAATCAAGCGCGATTACGATTATCTGTTGCGGCTCTGGGAGACGGTGCGCGACCTCACACTGAAGTCGACCGCCCCTGCCCTCGTCTATGAAGAAGGCAGTCTGATCAAGCGCTCGATCCGCGATCTCTACAACAAGGACATCGACGAAGTTCTCGTGGCTGGCGACGACGCCTATCGCGAGGCCAAGGACTTCATGCGCATGCTGATGCCGAGCCATGCGAAGAACGTGAAGCCGTACAAGGAGCCGGAGCCGATCTTCATCCGCTATCAGGTCGAGCGGCAGCTTGGGGCGATGTTCAACCCCCGCGTGGTGCTGAAATCCGGCGGCTATATCGTCATCAATCAAACGGAAGCGCTCGTCGCGGTGGACGTCAACTCCGGCAAGGCCACGCGCGAGCACAATATCGAGGACACCGCACTTAAGACCAATCTCGAGGCGGCGGAGGAAATCTCGAGGCAACTTCGCTTGCGCGACCTCGCGGGCCTCATCGTGATCGACTTCATCGACATGGATGAGCGCCGCAACAACCGGCTCGTCGAGCGGAAGCTGAAGGATTCCTTGCGCAACGACCGCGCCCGCATCCAGGTCGGTCGCATCAGCCATTTCGGCCTGATGGAGATGTCGCGGCAACGCCTCAGGACCGGCATGCTGGAAGGCTCGACCGGGCCTTGCCCCATGTGCCAAGGCATCGGCATCGTTCGCTCGGTCGAGTCCGTGGCGCTCGATGTGCTTCGGTCTCTCGAGGATCGCCTGATCACCGACGGTGTCATGCCGCTTGTCGCCACGACCGCGGTCGACGTGGCGCTCTACATCCTCAATCAGAAGCGCGCGCATCTGAAGGATATCGAGCAACGCTATCGGATTCCGATCACCGTGACGGCGGATGAGGAGATGCACGTCTCCCAGTTCTCCATCGAGCGTTCGGCCGAGACGGAGTTCACCATCGGGGACGGCGCGGTGGTGCATATGGATTGGGCGCATCATGACACGCCCGCTGCGGCTCCGACTGAGCCGGCCCCTGCGGCGGAAGCCGAAGGCGATCAGGCCCGGCGGCGTTCGCGGCGGCGGCGGCATAAACGGCGCGGTCCCGGCGATCTTCCGCATGAAGCGCAAGGAGCTCCGCGACCCGACACGCGGCCTGCGGAGTCCGACCATCCCCACGAGGATGAGGACGAGGCTCGCGCGGAAGGTCAAGCCGAAGAATCGCCTCAGCGCGAAGGCGGAAGCCAAGAGCAACGGAGGCCTCGCCGTAGGGGACGCCGCGGCGGACGCCGTGGGCGCACCGGCGGAGGCCGTGAGCGCAGCCCGGGTGAGACGGCGAACGCCAGTGAGCCGGGTGCAGAGTCCGATCGGAGCGAAGCCCCCCAGCGTCACGATCATGCCGAGCGCTCCAGCAGTAAGCCGGAAAGTACCAATCAGCAGAACGGCTCCACGCCGCGGGATCGAGGCGAAGAACCGCG
>Ga0315286_10002179_pt1 | contig 18196 bp, 14 predicted proteins | sample YL17G10_0_MG_FD_205038 | JGI IMG/M metagenome (GOLD analysis project Ga0315286, IMG submission 205038) | Sediment microbial communities from Yellowstone Lake, YNP, Wyoming, USA - YL17G10_0 | ecosystem: Environmental > Aquatic > Freshwater > Lake > Sediment | place: USA: Wyoming | collected...
TTGCCAATCCGCAATCTTCTAGAACTCGTACTTCAACTGGAACCCCCAGCCGTTGTCGACGCGGCCGTTGGCCACGTTGCCGGCGCACAGCCAGCCCACGGCAAAAGTCAGCCGGTCGCTCAGGATGAACGCCAGGTCGACGGCCTGCCAGGCGCCCTCCTTGCCGACCAGGGTGCCGAGTGTGTTGTAGGGGTTCTTCTTCTGGCGGTACTCGTACGCGATGGCCAGCCAATCGGTGATCAGGTAGGCCACGCTGCCTTCGCCGGTCATCCGGTAGGCGTCGCCGAAGCCGAGATACCCAAGTTGGGCGGCCTGGCTGAACCGGATGCCGCCGGTCAGAATGAGCGGCCGTTTCAGGAGCGGTTCAATGACCGTCTTGGTGGCGGTGAGCGTGAAGTCCGTGCCGTTGCTGCGGGCCATGCCCAGGGCCCTGACGCCGCGGCCCAGGCGCCGGTCGATCGTCTGCACGTCGGGGTTGTACTTGAACGTCACGCCGGCGGTGATGGCCGGGTTGACTTTGCCTTCCTCGAGCAGCATGCCGCGGAGGTTGAAGTTGTGAAGCACGACGTGCTGGAACCCGATGTCAATGCCGGTCACCCGCTGGACGGCCGTCGGGAAGTCGCCCAGGTCCAGCGTGCCCATGGTGTACCCGAGTTCGATCCGGCGGTAGAACACCTCCGTGATGTGGACTTCCTGAACGGTCTTCGTGCCTGCCCTGACGAAGGTGTAACCTATCGTTGGCACGGAGACGCCGGTGCCCGGGAACCCGCAGTTCACGAGGTAGGCCATCGGCACGAGCAGTGTTCCGCCGTTGCCCTCGATGTTGTAGAGGGGCAGGGGCGGGCAATGCTTCGGCTTCTCGGCCGGCTTGCCCTCGGCCGCTTTCTCGCCTCCTGCCGGTGCAGCCGGCGCGGCGGGATCGGCGTAAAGGTCGGGCACCAGTTTCAGCGTCAGGTCCTTTTCGAGGGTCTCCCCCGGATCCGTTGCCGCATCGGCGTCCGGCAGCGCATCCGCCGGCGGCAAGGAGAGGTCTGTGGAGAAGTCCGAGGTTACATCCGCGACGGCGGCCGGCGCCAGGGCCCACACGAGCGCCAGTGCCGCACAAACTGTTGTCCATCGCGTCCAGCCGATTCCCAGCCGAGTGTCACGCATTCGTGGTCTCCTCCCTCGCTAGTTGCCCATGCCCTGAGTTGCGCCCAAATAATGCACAGACACGTCCCTAAGACGACTTGCTGACCATCTTTTCGTCCTTGGGGGGTGTAGATGTCAAGAGAAAAATCCCGCGAGAAAAGAATCGCGATTGGCCGGGGGGAGGCCGGCGGGCAGACTGTGGCCATGCCAGCCCTTTCATTGACCTTGCCAGGTCTACCTGAACTGCCGCCCCGCAATATGTGCTTTTTTGGGTGCAGACGGGACTCCCGGGCGATACCCTTGGCGCCATGCGATGCATCCGCCTGAAGATCCAATATGACGGCACCAACTACCACGGCTGGCAGGAGCAGCCGGGGCAGGTGACCGTCCAGGGCACGCTGGTCGAGTGCCTGGCGACCATTCTGCGAGAGCGGCCGGCCCTGGAAGGCGCCGGGCGGACCGACTCCGGCGTCCACGCGCTGGGCCAGGTCGCGGCGTTCAAGACGGAGCACGCGATGCCGCTGGACCGCCTCCATGCCGCCGTCAACAGCCGGCTTCCGCCGGACATCGTCGTGACGGAGGTCCGCGAGGTGCCGCCGGGCTTCCGCCCGTCGCTGCACTGCCTGGGCAAGCATTACCGCTACCGCATCTGCCGGGGTTTCTTGAGGCCGGTGTTCGACGCGCGGTACGTCTGGCATTGGCACAGGGCCCTGGCGCAGGAGCCGATGCGCGAGGCCGCGCGGTTGCTGGTGGGCCGGCACGATTTTCGAAGTTTCGAGGGCCGCGGGTCGGCGCGCGACGACACCGTGCGCGAGGTCCGCCGCCTCGACATCGTCGAGGCCGGCCAGGAACTCCATTTCGAGGTCGAGGGAGACCGGTTCCTGTACCGCATGGTCCGAAACCTCGTCGGCACGCTGACCGAGGTGGGTCGCGGCCACCGGCCGCCGGAGTGGGCTGGCCAGGTCCTGGCGGCCAGGGACCGCATGGCTGCCGGCCCGACCGCCCCGCCGCACGGGCTGTTTCTCGTCGAAGTGCGGTATCCGCCGGAGTGGGAGGGCGAGGCGGAAACGAATTTTCGATTTTAGATTTCCAAAATCGAAAATGGGCGTTCGGCAAGTCTGAGGCCTCATGAACATCGTCCATATTATCACGCGCCTCATCCTCGGCGGCGCGCAGGAGAACACGCTCCTTACGTGCCGCGAGCAGGACCGGCTGGGGCACAGGGTCACGCTTCTTGCGGGCCCGCCCCTGGGTCCGGAGGGCAGCCTTCTGGAGGCCGCGCAGGGCCTGCCCATCCAAACGGTGCTGGTGCCGTCGCTTCAGCGGGCGGTGCACCCCTGGCGGGACCTTGTGGCCTACAATGACCTCGTCAAGAACCTGCGTGAGATTCATCCCGACGTGGTCCACACGCACTCGTCGAAGGCGGGCATCCTCGGCCGGCGGGCCGCCCGGGCCGCCGGCGTGCCGCGCATCGTTCATACCGTCCATGGCCTTCCGTTCGACGCCCGAGAGGGCCGGCTGGCGAACTGGGCGTACCGTGCCGCCGAGCGTCGGGCGGCCGGCTGGTCGCACCGGCTGATCGCCGTCTGCGCCGACATGGCCGACCGCGCTGCCGAGGCGGGCCTCGCGCGGCGCCAGGACATCGCCGTGGTCTATAGCGCGATCGACGCCGAGCCGTTCCAGGCCGCCGAGGGCGAGCGCGGCGCCGTCCGTCGCGAGTGGGGCCTGGGGCCCGACGCGTTCGTGTACCTCAAGGTCGCGCGGCTGTTTCACCTCAAGGGGCACGAGTTCGTCTTGCCGGCGTTTGCCGAGGTGGCCCGCGGGTACCCGCAGGCCGTGCTTGTGTTGGTGGGCGAGGGGGTCCTCCGGCCGCGGCTTGAGGCAGAGGCCGCGCGGCTCGGCGTGGCCGGCCGCGTCCGGTTCCTGGGTCTCGTGCAGCCCGACCGCGTGCCGGCGATGCTGTGGGCGGCCGACGCGGTGGTCCACGCGGGCCTGAGGGAAGGCCTCGCCCGCGTCCTGCCGCAGGCGGGGCTCGCCCGGCGGCCGGTCATCGCCTACGATGTCGGCGGGGCACGCGAGGTCGTGCGCGACGGCGAGAACGGGTTCCTCCTCGCCGCGCCGGCGCCGGGGACGCCGCTGGAGGCCGCCGTCCGGCCGCTGGCCGAGGCGATGCGGCGGCTTGTCGCCGATCCGCCTGCCGCCTGCCGGATGGGCCGCCAGTGGTGTGAAGAGAGCCTTCGCCGCTTTGACTGCCGGGAGACCACCTGCCAGATCATGCAGGTATACAGGCAAGTCCTGGGGCCACGACAGCCGGCGGTCCTCCGATGACGGGCCGCGCCGGTTTTCCGTTTGCATTGAGGGTCCGGCGGCTTAATCTGGTTGCTCGGCGGTCTGTGCCGCCTGCCGCGAGGGAAGGCCATGACAACCATGAGGAAAGTCCTACTGATCCTCGCCCTGGTCTACGGCATCCCTCTTGCCGCAATCACGGTTCTCGCGTACCTCTGGCTGCGCGACGAACCGCCGCCCTACGATGAAGACCTGAAGGTCCAGCGCATCCAGATTCCCGAAGACCAGAATGCGCTGACCTTCTTCCTACAGGCCGTGGACAAACTCGACATGCCAAGCCGGAACGTGCCTGTGGCCTCGCAAGCCAAGGTCCGGTCCGAGGAGGACGCGGGGCCCGAGAACGAGTACGACCTGTTCAGTGACATCACTGGAGGCAAGCGTTGGGACGGCCCCTTCGTCGAGCAGGTTCTGAAGCGGAACACCGAGGCCCTGGCCTTGTGGGAGAAGGGGATGGCCGCGCCGCATTTCCAGACGTTTGAGGTCAAGGCCTTGTGGGATAATATCCCGCACGTCTTCTCGTATCTCTATTTCGCCAATCTCGTGACGGTGCGGTCCCTCGCCGCCGCCAAGCGCGGGGACTCCGAGGCGGCCCTGGCCGACGGCCTGAAACTTGTCCGTTTCGGGCGCCGCATTGAGGGCGACAAAGGTAGTCTTGTTGAATACCTGGTTGGCCTCACGGTCAAGAACATGGGCATGGAGATCATTCGGAAGGCGTTGGTGGATTCGACGCTCCCGCCCGCACGGCTCCGCCACTACGCGTCGGAACTTTCCAAGTACCCTATCGACGTTGATGGCCTTGCCGACGCGTTCCGCAACGAGTATGTTATCCAGATGGAAGTCATCGATGGTTTGACCAGCCGCAAGTATACTCCTGCCTCCCTCATCGGGAGTTCGCCCAGGGCGCCCAGTCCAGGCACGCTACTTCTATGGGAGGCTATTGGCGCGGTCTCCTTCAAACCGCAGGCGACACGCCGGGCCTTCGCAGAGACCGCGCGATTGCGGATCGACAACGTGCCGAAGCCTTTCAGAGATATGGCGCCCGAGGATCCGACCATTCGCGACTTTAGCCTCGCTAGAGAGACATTGTCCGGAAACCTTCTCGGCCGAGTGTGCTGCCGACTCCTGCTGCCGGGCGTATGGGGCGCCCTGGAGCAGAAATGCCGCGGGAACGTCGAACTGGCCGCCACGCGGATTCTCCTGGCCATGAGGGCGTACAAACTGGATAAGGGCAAGTTGCCCGAGACCCTCGCCGATCTTGTGCCCGACTACCTCGACAGCGTGCCCCTGGATGATTACGACGGCCAGCCGATGCGCTACAATGCCGCAAAGAAGGTTGTCTACAGCGTGGGCAAGGACCTGAAGGACGGCGGCGGCATGACGATGGAGGATTATCTGAAGGCCCGCCGCAAGGAAGTCGATGAATCGGGCATGTCCTGGGACGAGGAGGCGGAGGCCGAGCAGGCTAAGTACAACTGGCAGTGGCCCGATCCGAGTTTCGAGATCAAGTTCTGACCGTGTAGGGTGGGTCCTATGGACCCACGCGGTTGTGGCTGTGGCAGTTCGCTCACGGCCACAGAGAGACCGCTCGACTTCGGTCGGGGTGACAGCGAACCAACAGAGTCAGAGATAGATTCACGGAGGCAGTCATGAAAAAGTCCCATGAAACGTCTCATGGCTTCGTGTGGGCGTTCCACGCGATGGCTTGTGTCGTGATGCTCGGCATCCTGGGCTGCAATCCTCCTGAGCCCGCCAAGACCCCGGCCAAGCCGGGCGAGGCCGTCAAGCCTGCCGAAGCCCCCAAACCTGCCGAGGCCGCCAAGATGCCAGGGGCGCCCGATGCCGAGGGCTGGCGCAGCGCCTTCGACGGCAAGACCCTCGCCGGCTGGAAGGTCACGCCCTTCGGCGGCGAAGGCAAGGTCGAGGTCAACGACGGCCAACTCATTCTCAACATGGGGGCCGCCGACCTGACGGGCGTCACCTGGGCCGGAGGCGACCTGCCGAAGACCGACTACGAGGTCAGCCTCGAGGCGATGCGCGTCGACGGCAGCGACTTCTTCTGCGGTCTGACGTTCCCTGTGCGCGACTCCTTCGCCAGCCTCATCGTGGGCGGCTGGGGCGGGTCGCTGGTGGGCATCTCGTGCTTCGATTACGCCGACGCCGCCAACAACGAGACCACAAAGATGATCTCGTTCGAGAACAAGCGGTGGTACAAGATCCGCCTGCGGGTGACCGAGAAGAAGATCGAGGCCTGGATCGACGACAGCCAGGTGGTCGACGCCGAGCCGGGCACGCGCAAGATTTCGGTGCGGATGGAGGTCGAGGAGTCGAAGCCGTTCGGCCTGGCCGCGTGGCGCACAAAGGCCGCGCTCAAGAACATCCGCATCCGGACGTTGTAGCGTGCGGCGGCCGGCGCCGTGGCCGAGATCGAGAAGGCCCTCGGCGCGTTGGGCGCGGTGCCAGGTCAGGTCTCCGCGTCCACGAAGTAACACTCAGTTGCTCAATTGACTGGGGGTGGCATGCAACGCAGAACTGCGCGCCGCGGCTGGCAGGCTGGTGCCCCCCGCGGGTCCATCAACCGACCGGCAATGTCCCAGCAGGCGACGCAACCGCACCCCGAACGGTCTTTGCCGGAATTCCTGAACAATGGGGTTGACATGGGGGCGTCTTCCGGCTAAAGATGCCGATTCCGAGGTGGCGGCAGGCGATGCTGTCCGGTTGCAATGCGGCAATTCTGATGAAATGTCAAGAACGGAAAGGGCGGTTCTATGAATATTCAGGAGATTGAGGCCAAAGTATTCGGCACACCAGTGCCGGAAGTCCAGAAAGTCGCTTTGGCCTATTCAGGCGGCCTGGATTCGAGCCTCTGCATCGAACTCTTGCGGCGCGTGTACAAAGTCAAGGACGACGGCATCTTCCCCATCACCATCGACGTCGGCCAGGGGCAGGACGAGGTCGAGGTCTCGAAGACCAAGGCCGGGCAACTCGGCGTCAAGGCCATCCTGATCGACCTCAAGAAGGAGTTCACGGAGAACTGGCTCACGAAGGCCATCCGCGCCAACTCCGACTACGAAGGTTACCCCGTCTCGACGTCGATGACGCGGCAACTGGTGGCCCGGGCCGTGGCGAAGAAGGCCGTCGAACTGGGTTGCGACGGCCTGATGGAAGGGTCGACCGGCAAGGGCAACGACCAGTACCGCATGCACAACACGTTCAAGATCTTCGCCCCCAAGTGCAAGGTGCTGTGCCCGGTGCGCGACTTCGACATGCTGCGCGACGAAGAGCGGATGCTGTGCGAGGCGTGGGGCGTGCCGGTCGACGAGCAGATCGCCGGCGGCGACGACAAGACCATGTGGTGCCGCTCAATCGCCTCCGGCGCCATCGGCCTCGACCAGGAACTCCCCGAGGACATCTGGATGTGGCTCAAGTGGCCGCAGAAGGCCCCGGACAAGACCGAGGAGGTCTCGGTGACGTTCGAGGAAGGCATCCCGACGAAACTGAACGGCAGGAAGATGCCGCTCGATGAACTCATCATGGACCTGAACGTCGTCGCGGGCGCATGCGGCATCGGGTACATCGACATGTTTGAAGACGGCATCATGGACTTGAAGAGCCGCGAGATCTACGAGGCCCCGGCCGCCCACGTCATCCTGCGGCTCCGCCACGACCTCGAGCAGTGGTGCCTGACGAAAGACGAACTGGAGTTCAAGGCCGCCGTCGACCGCAAGTGGGCGTACCTGGTGTACCACGGCATGTGGTTCCACCCGCTGAAGCGCGAACTCGACGCCTTCTGCCTGGCGGCCTCGAAGTTCATGAACGGCACGTACAGGGTCGGCCTCTACAAGGGGAACATCCAGATTCTGAAGCGCGAGAGCCCGACGGGCCTCTTCTCGCCCGAAATCCGGTCCATTAAGTCGAAGGGCTTCTCGCAGAAGATGGCGAAGGATGCGGCGACGATCCGCGGCCTTCCGTTCGAGATCCTCGCCCGCCGCGGCGGGATCGAATAACATCCTGTTGCGACCCCGCAGCGGGGGCGGCGGGTGGCATTGACGTCGCGCGAAGTTCATTGGCGCGCGAGGCATCCGAAGGTATCGTGTGCGAGGCGACTTCGGCCTCGCACACGCTGTTTTCGGCCCCGTTCGCCGGCCCGGCACTCGTTGCCTGGCAACACCTGGTTTGCCGCCCGCTTTGGTGGGCGGGCGTTACTCTTAGCGAAGGGCTACCGCCATGGCAAAACTCTGGGATAAGGGTTACCGCATCGACCCCGAGATCGAACGGTTCACCGTGGGCGAGGACCACCTGCTGGACCGTGACCTCGTGCGGGCCGACGTTCTGGGCTCGGCGGCCCACGCCACGATGCTGGCGAAGGTCGGCGTGCTCACGGTCAAGGATCGCGAGCGCCTTCTCAAGGGCCTGCGCCAGGTCCTGGCCGACTTTGCCGCCGGCAAGTTCTCCATCCGCCCCGAAGAGGAGGACGTGCACACGGCCGTCGAGGAATATCTCACCCAGAAACTTGGCGACCTGGGCAAGAAACTCCACACCGGCCGCAGCCGGAACGACCAGGTGCTCCTGGACCTGCGCCTGTACGGCAAGGAGCGGCTGCACACGCTGGCCGAGCGCCTGATCGCGCTCGCGCGGGCCCTGGCGGCCTTCGCGAAGGCCAACGAGTTCGTGCCGATGCCCGGCCGCACCCACATGCAGATCGCCATGCCCTCGAGCCTTGGCCTCTGGGCGGGGGCGTGGGCCGAGGCCATGCTCGACGACCTGGAACTCGTGAAGGCCGCCCACACGCTTACGGACCAGTCGCCCCTGGGGTCGGGCGCGGCGTACGGGTCGGCTCTGCCGCTGGACCGGCCGCTCGTGGCGCGGCTGCTGGGCTTCGCGAAGGTCCAGAACAACGTCCTGTACTGCGCCAACTCGCGCGGCAAGGCGGAACTGGCCACGCTCCAGGCCTGCACGCAGATCATGGTCGACCTCTCGCGCGTGGCCACGGACCTCGTCATCGGGTCGATGCCCGAGTTCGGGTACTTCCACATCCCGAAGGAACTGTGCACCGGCTCGTCGATGATGCCGCAGAAGCGGAACCCCTGCGGCCTGGAACTCGTGCGGGCGAGGGCCGCCGCCGTCCTCGGCTACGAGCAGGCCGTGGCGGGAATCCTGCGGGCCCTGCCGAGCGGCTACAACCGCGACTTCCAGGAGACCAAGGGGCCGCTGATGCGCGGCGTCGACACGACCATCGCTTCCTTGAGCGTCATGCGTCTGTCGATCGAGCGGCTGGAGGTGGTGGAGGAGAACCTGCGCAAGGGATTCACTCCGGAGATTTACGCGACCGACCGTGCGCTGGAACTTGTGCTCGAGGGCAAGCCCTTCCGCGACGCCTATCGCGAGGTGGCGGCCACGCTCGGTTCGCTGGCCGCGCGCGACCCCGTCGCCAACCTCAAGTCGAAGAGACTCCAGGGCGGCCCGGGCAACCTGGGCCTCGCGACGCTCGCTAAGCGCTCCGATGCGGCCGAGAAGTGGCTCAACTCCGTCCGCGGGCCGTTCCAGATGGCCCTCAAATCGCTGCTGGGATAGCGCGCTTAGCATACGCACGGGTGCAAAGCACCCACTTTACGCGCGCGGGCCGATGCGGATGGTGCGGCGGCGGCGCTCGGCCACGAGGTCGCCCGGAAGGTCGATGGGGCCGGCCACGGTCTTCGCCAGCAAGGCCGAGACCACCTCGCGCGTGCGCTGCATCGACATATATTTCAGGCCTCCGCCGAGGCGGTCGACTGCGCGGCGGATGATGGCGCCCTGAAGCCAGGGCCGCAGGGGCTCGAAGTCGTCGGCGTCGATGAGGATCGCTTGCAGCGGGGGTGCTCCGCACCCACCATCGCCATGTGGTGCGTCCGCCGTATCCGGTGGTGGGCGCAGAGCACCCACCCTAAGTTCTGGCGAGGGGGCATCGGCGCGCGGCGGGTCTGGAGACCCGCCGCGCACGTGCTGCGGGTCAGCGGACCCGCCGCGCTCATCCGCATGGGCCGGCACTTCGCGGACGATCTGGCGCCAGACCGCGTCGAGGGCGTCGGACAGCACTTCGCCGGCGGCGGCGGCCTGGTCGGCCAGGCGAAGGAGCGCCTCGTCGACCCTCGGGTTGAACTCCTTCGCCAGGAGAGGCAGGAGTCTGTTGCGCAGGCGGTTGCGGGTATGGAAGTCCTCGCGGTTCGTCTCATCCTCGCGGTAGTCCTGGCCGATGGCGGCCAGGTAGCCGAGAACGAGGCGTCGCGGCACTTCGATGAGCGGCCGGACGATCTCGATGCCCTCCTCGGGCAGCAGGGCCGAGCGCGGGCCGAGTGCCGCAAGCCCCTCGATGCCGGTGCCGCGAAGGATGTGGAACAGGACGGTCTCCGCCCGGTCGTCGGCGTGGTGGGCGAGGGCGATCTTCTTGGCGCCGCGGCGCCGGGCCACGCCGGCCAGGAACGCCCGGCGGACGTGGCGGGCGGCTTCCTCGATGCCGACGCCGAGTTTCTCGGCCTCGCGCCGCACGTCGGCGCGGCCCACTTCGCAGGGGAGTCCCAGTCGCCGGGCAAGGTCCTCGACGAAGGCCTGGTCCTCGTCGGCAGCGCCCGGGCGCAGGCCGTGGTTCAGGTGCGCCACCACGGGCGCGATCTTGAGGAAAGCCGTGCTGACGGGCCTTGGCCCGTGCTGCGCCAGTTCATGCAGGATCACGAGCAGGGCCACGGAGTCGGGGCCGCCGCTCGTGCCCACGATGACCGGCTCGCCGTGTTCGCGCCCCATCGCCGCGCGCGGCAAGAGGTCGTACGCCTCGATGGTGGCGCGGACCTGTTCGACGAAGAGGTGCCGTGGATCAGGAATGCTCATCGGCGGCATTATAACCATTTTCAATTTTCGAGACCCGAAAAGACTGAACCGCAGAGTGCGCGGAGAAAAACACGGAGACAGACAGAGACGGCCTTGCTCCTGGGCGATTCTGGTTGACGCTGCGGGCACGGAATGGATACGTTGGGTAGACATGCCGGGCCCAAGGAGGAGGCTATGAGCGAATTGACATCGACGCCGTGGCCGCAAGGTCCGCCGCCCCCAAGTCTGCGCGCCTGCGAAGGCTCGGGCATGGCTTGGCGGTTGCTGAAAAGCGACTTCTGGCGGCTGTGGCTTCTAGCACTTGTGATGAATGCCATCGTCTTCGGGACAGGGCTGGTCGGCCAGTGTTTCGGCGTGGTGCCTTTCATCGGCGGGTGCATCTCGGCCACGGTCGGATTGGCGATGGCGCTCTTCCTTCAGCCGGCGCTCCAAGCGGGACTGTTCTACGCCATCCGCCAGAAGATCGACGGGGCAGACGCCAAGGTTGAGAATGTCTTTGCGGCCTTCCGGTGGCGGTACTGGGAATCGGTGGTGGGCCAGTTGCCGTCGTTCGCCGTCGGGATGGCGGTGGCACTGGTGTTGGTGGTCATGGTCCTGGTCGTGCTCTTCGGCGTGTTGGGGATGGCGAAAGGAAATCCGGAGGAACTCTTCAACCGGTCGGATGCGGCCACGCTGTGGGTGTTCATCGGGGGATGTGCCCTGGCGCTGCTGGCGGTGGTCGGGGCGGCGTGGATATGCCAGTTGTTCCTGGTCTTCATCCTCCTGGCGATCTGGGATCTTCCGGGCAAGTACTGGGAACCGATTGCGACGTCGCTCTCGCTGGTCAAGGCCCACTTCTGGTCGGTGTTCGGCCTGGGGATCCGATTCCTGTTGATGGTTGTGGCGGCGTTCGTGCTCGCCGCCATCTTCGGCGGCGCAGTAGCCGGGATAGGCGCGTTGGCCGAGACGGACTGGCACGGCACGCCGACGACCTTCATCATCTGCGCCGTCATCGGCGCGCTTCTGCTCTATCTGGTGTTGGGCCTTTTGATGTGCGTGGTTCTCGTGTGGTATCATGCGGCGCTCATCTATCTGTACCGGTCATGGCGCGGCCAGCCGCTGGTCCAGTCGGTGCGGTTCCCGTGGGAGGTTGACGAGCCGGCCGCGGCGGCGCTGCCCGGCGGCGAGGGCCCCATTGTTGCGAAGGCAATCGCGTGATCGAAACGGCGTGCCCCAACTGCCGGACACTGTATCGTCTCCTGGAGCAGCACGCCGGCATGAAGGCAAGGTGCCGGCAGTGCAATACTGTGTTCACCGTTGTGCCCCTCGCGAGGGCCGGTCCAGTCATCGTCGACCGACAACCGATGTGGATGCGTCCGGTGTCGGCGATCATCGGCCGACTCTCAGCACCGAGCTACGCCATTATCATGGGGTCGGTGGCGTTCTTTAAGCCAGGCCCCACAAGGGTGGACGCGGAGGTGCGCGACGTGGTGGATGGCTTTTGTGCTGCTAATACGGATGACGTTCTCGAGGTGCAGCTCGGCTCGTCGATGCCCTTAAGGAACCTGAGGCGCATTTGGCGGCGGCGGGGACTAAGCGTCATCGGGAAGGTGATCGGCACTGTGTTTTGGCCGTTGTGGGAATGCCACAAAGCAGTGATGCGGTCAGACTCGTACGACCCTTACGCCCACTCGGTTGCGCTCTACCACAAGGATCGGGCCATCATAGCGCACGAACTCGGGCACGCCCAAGACTACGCTAGGCGGGAGTGGCGTGTCCTATACGCGCTGAGCAGGATCCTTCCGATCATCGGCATCTTGGTCGTGCTATACCAAGAATGGCTGGCCTCGAACTATGGAATCCAGAACCTCCAGTCTCGCGGGCTGAACCATGCCATCCGTCGCGCAAACCGCGTATTGGGGGGTGGTTTCGGGTCCTACTTCGGAGTACTCTTCTTGGGAATAGGAGCGGTACCCGGCGGGCTCCTGGGGCAGATTTTCGGTTACGTGGTAATGCCTTTCGGAAAATCCTTTTGACCTTTGCCGGGTGCCATGCTTTCGCGCTGTGGCGAAAGCATGGCACCCCTCTTATCGCGAGTAACGTAGCACTAGCGTTGATGCAAGTCCGCGCGGCGGGGATTCTGTGCTGCCGACCCCTGTTCAGCCGGCTTGACATGTTGGCGCCTATGGAAAGCCACGTTGACGATGCGGCGAACCGGACCATTCGCCGGCCGGACCGGATAGGCCATGCCATCGTGGCGGCCGGCCTGGCGGCGATGTTCGCGGCCAGTTTCGCCGGCGTTGACCGCCTGAAGTTCGCCCCGTTGCCGCTGACCGGCGACGGCGTGTCCTCGATCTGCCTGCTGAAGCGGCTGACCGGCGTCCCGTGCCCGACCTGCGGTATGACCCGTTCGTTCTGCTCCATCGGCCGCGGAGAGTTCGCGGCGGCAGTCCGGTTCCATCCGCTCGGTCCGTTGCTCTACGTCATGTTCGCCGTGGCGATGGTCCGCTCGCTCGCGATCGCCGTCTCGGGCCGGCGGTGGCTCGGGCGAGCGGCACGCTTCCTCATCCTGTCGATTCCCGTGCTGATACTGGTCGGGCTTGTGGTGTGGATCGTGCGGCTGGGGTTCTTCTTCGCGAGCGGCGAAGGGTCGGCGGCCTGGCGGGAGTCGCTGCTGGGGCGGCTGCTGGGGTCTTTTTAGAACCCTACGACTCCGCAGGTCTACGCGGGGGGTTTGCTGACGTGCCGCACCCGTGCACGGCAAGCCGTGTAGCGCGCCGGGTCAGGAGGCCCTTCGCGCACACAGCCAACCCCGAAGTGCCGCGACGTGCGGCGGGCAAGACTGCCCGGCGCGCGGCATTCCCGGTATCGCGCCGACTTCAGACCTTGGACGTTGTACGGCCCTTCACGTCTTCAGGGATTCCATCGACACGACGCTTGAAGGCAGGACGATCAGCACCGGCAGCCAGGCGGCCGTGAGCGGAAGGATGTGGCCGCTGCGGCCGAAGGCCGTTGCGGCGAACGACAGCACGAACACGCCGATGACCAGCACCACGGCGATGCCGATCGAGACGAAGTAGTTGCGGTCGTCGCGGCCGGCGACGAACGGCAGGCCCAGGAGGAGCAAGAGCACGTTCAGGAGGGGGCCCGTCACGTGCTGGTGCATCGTGACCTGGAGGAGCCGCCGGTTCCCTCGCATCGGGTCCTGGGCCAGGGCCTTGAGTTCGCCGTAGGCCATGTAGCGGTGGAAGTCGCTGGCGCGGTGGCGTTCGATCTCCGCCGGGCCGACGTTCGTGGCATAGAAGTCCACGCGGTCGCCTTCGGGCCCTGTGGGGAGGCGGTCGACGGGCAGGGGGTCCTTGATGGGCCCCGGGGGTTTCCGCAGGCCGTCCTGAAGGCGCCAGCCGCGGGCCCTGGGATCCCAGATGGCGCGCGTGGCCTCGATCGTGCCGCGGGCCTGGTATCGGGAATCGCGCAGGAAGATGCGGACGCGAGGCGGGTTGGCTTCCTCAATCAGCCGCCGGGCCCGGGCGTCGTTGATGACCGGGTCCCTGGACTCGCGTTGTTCGAACCGCTCGGCCAGCATCTGCTTAGAGACGGGGTCGAACTTCGGGGCGTAGATGATGTTGTTGTGCTCGTCTCGGACGAATTCAACGGAGAAGGTCTCCCGGATGTTCAGGTCCTCGGGGCTTCGCGAGAGTTGGGCGGCGATGCGCGGGATGATGACCTCCTGGTTGAGGATGTAGAAGCCGTCCAGGCCGAGCGCCACGACGATCATGGGCCACATCACGCGGTAGAGGCTGATGCCGGCGGCCTTTATGCCGGTGATCTCGCGGCTGCGGTTCAGGCGGACGAGACTGGCCGCCGCCGCTACCAGCAGCGCCGGCGCCAGCAGCAACTGGAAGTAGTCAAAGATCTTGTAGTAGTAGTAGTTGGCGATGCCCGACAGGAGCGCCCAGTACCCCGATGCCCGCGTGGCGGCCGAGAGGTCCATGAACTTGTTGACGTTGAACGAAAGGTCCAGGAGGAGCGTCAGCCCCATCATCGCCGCCAGCACGATCACCAGCGACACCAGGAACGTCTGCAGGATGTAGCGGTCGAGGATCTTCATCCGCGCCGCCTCCACACCAGGTGCCGCAGCCGTACCGGCGACGCCCAGAACCAGGTCAGGTAGGCCAGGATCGCCAGCCCCAGGAGGACCACGACGACGTTGGGAAGCCAGACCATCCACACGGCCGCGTGCGGGTTGGCCGTGGCCCGGCACACGGCTTTGACGGCCGTCATCGTGAGCACCGTGGCCCCCAGCCACGGTGCCAGGGCCACGCCGAAGGCCGTCAGCAGGTGCCCGCTGTGGAAGTACATGCCCAGCCCCGCGCCGACCAGGACGAGGCCTAAACACCCCAGGGCCGACGCCAGCCGGCCGTGCATCTCGCCCGTGACGTGGGCCTGGACGTTCTTAATCGTCGCCTGGATGGTGGCGTCCTTGGCGTTGGTCAGGCTTCGGACCTGCTCGGCGATCTCGGGGTGCCGCTGGACGGCCATCAGGTGCCACAGGCTCAGGTCGCGCTCTTCTCGCGGGACGCCTGTCGGCAGGTCCAGCGGGATGACGTGGGTGCCGTAAATCCGGGGTCCTTGTTCGTCGAGGACGAAGGCATCCCATACAACCAGTCTGGCCTGGTTGGCGGCGTTGTCGAACTTGACCTGGCCGTACGGGGCGTAGCAGTACATCTGCCCGGTCTTGCTGCGGCGCCGGAGCATGGGACCGTGGAGCATGTCGCCGTCGACGCGGTCCACGCTGAGGTCAAACTGCGCCTGCTTCCAGCGGACCTTGCCCGAACTCCCCAGCATACCGAAGAAGAGGTGCTCCGCGTCGCTTCGGGCCAACCGCTTGGCGGCGTAATGGCTCTCCGGAAGGGGCCAGGCGGCCAGGCATAGCGTCACGGCGGCAGCGAAGAGCGCCAGCAGGATGCTCGGCCAGAACAGGCTGGCCGGCGAGATGCCGCTCGCCCGGCAGGCCGTCAGTTCGTTGTCGGCCGCCATCCGGCCATAGACCAGCGTGCCGGCCAGGATGGCCGCCAGCGGCATGGCAAGGTAGATGGCCCCGGGCACCGAGAGGCACATGTACAGCAGCGACGCGACCGGGCCGAGGCCCTCTTCTTGGAGGACCTTCAGCACCAGCGCCACGCAAACTACGCCTGAGACGGCGGCCACCGCCAAGGCCAGCGCCTTAAGCATTTCCACCAGGATGTAGCGATGCAGAATCCGCACGGCACACCATCTCCCCGGGCAGGTCAGACGGCTCCAGCCGTGTCGGAATCATAGCAGGAAGGCCCCTGGGAGTAAAGCGCCGCGTGCGTAAGGTGGCGTGCGTAAGGTTGGCGCGGCAGGGGGCCGGCCCCTATAATCGCGGCATGCTTGCAGAACTCTGGACCTCGGTGCGCCAACTGGTCCTGCCGGCTCACTGCGCGGCCTGCGGCACGGCGGCGCCGGCCGAGCGGAGGATTCCGCTGTGCGAGTCGTGCAGCCAGGCGCTGGCTGCCCTCATTGAGAGGCCGTATTGCCCGCTCTGCGGCCGCAACGCCGGTCCGTACACGTCGGGCCGCGAGGGATGCTACTTCTGCCGCGAGTATCCCGTCCGGTTCGATGCGGCCGTCCGGGTGGGACCTTACGTGGACCCCTTGCGCCGGCTCATCCTGCGGTGCAAGAGAGAGCGGCGGATGGAGATTGCGGATCTTCTCGGCCGCCTGATCTCGGAGCGCCTGGCCCTGGCGCCTTGGGCGGACCTGGTCGAGGTCATCGTGCCGGTGCCCCTGCACTGGAGCCGTCGCCTCGGACGCGGGTTCAACCAGGCGGAGGTCCTGGCCCGAATGCTGGGCGGCGACGGCCGTCCGGTCCGCCGTCGCCTCGTCAGGACCCGCCCGACGCCGCACCAGGCCGGTAGCGATGCCGCCGAGCGGCGCCGGAACGTCCGCGGCGCGTTCGTGCCGCGCCGCAGCGCCGCCGATCTCAAAGGCAAGCGAGTCCTCCTGGTCGACGACGTGATGACGAGCGGCACCACAGTCGACGAATGCACGCAGGCGCTCCGGCAGGCCGGGGCCCGCGACGTGTACGTGGCCGTGGTGGCCACGGCCGACTTTGACCATCCGGCCTCGTGGTGACCTTTTCTTTTGCCCGCCGCCGCCTCGCCGGACTATAATGCGGGTCACCGACCAGGCATCCGGAAAGAGCGTACCTGTCCGGGCACAGCCCGGGGGCGGACACGCATGGCGCTGATTCCATTTGGCCGTCGACTGAAAAGCCTCGGCCGCCTCGGCCATGTCGGGTCGATCCTCACCAAGCACGGCTTCGGGTGGCTGACGGTCCGGCTTCACCTGGAGCGGTTCGTTCCCTTCCGGAAGCGTCTCCTGCCGGCTCGCTCCGCCGAGACGGACGCCGCAGGGCCGACGACGGCTGCCCGCGTGGCCAACGTCTTGGAGGAACTGGGCCCCATCTACGTGAAACTGGGCCAGGTCCTGGGCAGCCGGACCGACCTCCTGCCGCCGGCCTTCATCGAGGAGTTCCACAAACTCCAGGACCGCGTGAAACCGTTTCCGACGTCCGAGGCGCGGGTCGAGATCGAGCGCGAACTCGGCGGGCCGGTCGAGGAGTTTTTCAGCGAGTTCGGTCCGGAGTCCTTCGCCGCCGGCAGCGTGGCCCAGGCGTACCACGCCCGGACGAAGGACGGGCAGGCGGTGGTGGTCAAGGTCCGCCGGCCGGGCATCCGCCAGTTGCTCGAAGCCGATATCGACATCCTGACCCGCCTGGCCGAACTGGCGGAGCGGTACGTGCCGGAGTATCGCATTCTGCGTCCGGTCATGATGGCCGAGGAGTTCGGGCAGACCATCCGCCGCGAGATCGATTTCCTGGCCGAGGCGTCGAGCACCCAGCGGTTCGGCGAGGCGTTCGCCGAGGCGCCCCACGTCCGCGTGCCGCGAGTCATATGGAACCTGACGCGGGCGGGCGTCCTGACCCTTGAACAGGTTGAGGGCATTCCGATCTACTCCGCCGATGCCCTCGCCGCTGCCGGCGCCAACCGCAAGGCCCTGGCGTCGCATCTGGCGGAGTGCTTCATGCAGCAGTACTTCGAGATGGGCCTCTTCCACGCCGACCCGCACCCCGGCAACCTCGTGGTCCAGCCCCCGGACGTGCTGGGGATCCTGGATTTCGGCCAGGTCGGGCGGATGAGCGACTCGATGCGGTCGAGCCTCGGCACGGCCCTGCTGGCGGCCCTGAACCGCGAATTCGACATCGTGCTCGATGTTTTCGACGACCTGAATGCGCTGCCCGACGACCTCGATTCCGACCGCCTGAAAAGCGACCTGGCGGCCCTCGTCGACAAGTACGCCGGCGTGCCGCTCAAGCGGGTGGACCTGAAGGGCCTCCTCGACGAAATCATGGCGGTGGCGCGGCGGCACAGGGTCATCCTGCCGCGAGACTTCGTTCTCCTCGGCAAGAGCCTCGTGACGATGGGCGGCGTGGCGCTCACCCTGGACCCCGACACCAGCATGGTCGAGGTCGTCCGGCCGAGGGTCCGCGAACTCATGGCCCAGAAGCTCTCGCCGAAGCGGATGCTCAGGGCCGCGCTGACGTCGGCCTACCACTTAAGCGCGCTGGCCGAACAGGGGCCGCGGTCCCTGCGGCAACTGGCTAGGAAGATCATGCGCGGGCGGCTCCAGATCGTGTTCCGGCACGAGAACCTCGACCGCTTCATCACGGAACTCGACCGCTCCTCGAACCGGCTCGCATTCGCGGTGGTCGTGGCCGCCATCATCCTGAGTTCGTCGGTCCTCATGCAGGCCAAGTTGTGGCCGCTCATTCCCGGTACAGATATCCCCCTGCTGGG
>Ga0315286_10002181_pt1 | contig 18189 bp, 15 predicted proteins | sample YL17G10_0_MG_FD_205038 | JGI IMG/M metagenome (GOLD analysis project Ga0315286, IMG submission 205038) | Sediment microbial communities from Yellowstone Lake, YNP, Wyoming, USA - YL17G10_0 | ecosystem: Environmental > Aquatic > Freshwater > Lake > Sediment | place: USA: Wyoming | collected...
TCGAAGACGAACGACTTCCGCGCCGCCTTCGACCCGGAGCGGCTTTCCGTCGAGCAGCGCCCGCAGGGCAGCGCCGTCTGGACGATGGACAGCGACCAGGTGGATCGAGGCGGGACCCTCCTTCTCAACCGGGACGTTGAACTTGAGCCGGCTTCCCTTCTCCGCGTGCCAGAGGATGACCTGGAGTTGGGTGGCCAAGGGAGAGGGCACCGTCTCGACGCGGCCGGCGGTCGCCTCGGGATGGAGTTGGTCGATGAAGTGGAACCGGGTGCCGGTCGCCCCGCCCACTGCCTTAGGCTCCCGTTTGGGCAGAACCGGGATCTTCAAGTCGAACGGCATGAGCCCGCGGTGATCGTCAGTGGCTCCGGGGCGCGCGTAGTGGTAAGCGATCCGCGCATAGCTCAGTCCCGGCGTGGGATTATGGGTCCACAGCTCGAGGTAGGCGGCCAGCGACTTCTCGAACGGGATCGCGTCCATCACTTGGAATCGGTGGTTCGAAACGTAGCCCGAGGTGTCCGGCCCGGAATCGAGCGGCTGCCCGCAGTAGGGGTGATCGAACAGGTCGGGCCGGCTCCAGGAGTAGTTGAAATAGTCTTCCGACCCGGTCCCGAAGGTCGAGGGCACGGATTCCCCGTCCACCAGAATCTTCTCATCCCCTTCCCCCCACCAGTTGCCATGAGCCATCGGCGCGCCGGATGGATTCATGATCATGGCCGCGCAGCCGGCAAAGACCCCTTTCCCGACGGCGACCAGATACGGCAGGTCGATCACGCCGACTCCGGCAGCCAGGTCGTGGTCAGCGCGCCATTTGGCTCGGAAATGGAGCGAGCGCTCATCCCACTGCCACGGCGAGAGCACGACCGCGCCCTCCAGCCGCACTGGGGCCGGGGTGAAGTTCACGATCTCCATCCGAACCGACTTCTCGTAGGGCATGACGAAGCGGCACGTCAGGGTGCCATCGGTCTGGACGGATAAAGGGAGGCTTGAAAACGGGTTCACGCCGGGCCCGGATGCGAAGAAGTCTCCGACAGGCGCCTCGACCTGCGGCCGCTGCGAACCATCGAAAGCGATCCGCAACAGGCATCCGCGCAGCGCCGCATCGAGCGAATCGGCTTGAAGGCGAAGCTGCAGTTCCCGGACCGCGCCCGGCCCCCGGCCCTCGCTCGACCAGGTCCAGTTACGTCCCGGATCGAGGGTCCCCGCCAGTTTCGTCGGTTCGTCCTTCTGCCCGCTCGCGGGTTGGGTGAGGCCGGCGACGGCGGACCGTAGTTGCGCCTCGAACTCCTTGAGGTCCCTTTTGGGGTCAAATGCGCGTACCGTCGTTCCCCTCGGATACAGACGGACCTGGAGGTGGTAGAAATGGAGCTCGTTGAGCTTTCCTTCCCAGATGACCCTCAATCCGCGGGCGAAGGGGATCGGCAAGTAGTCCGCGTCCTCTTGGCTGAAGCCGTCTCCAGCATCGAGTTCGAGCCCCGCCGACTTCAGGTATTGGGTCGAACGGCGGGCGAGGAAGTCATAGGCGGGTCCCTCCCAGATCGGCACTCCCTTGTCCGCACCGAGCTCGTCACCACCCGGATCGAGATAGACGCGGAGGACACCGTCCATTCCCGCCGACCAACCGCGCACGATCGCGCCCGGCCCACTCAATTCGGCCAGGAGGTAAAGCCCGGCTTGTCCATCGCGCGGCTCCCGCAAGACCTTCAGGAAGCCGGGAATGGGCTCGCCCCCGAAGCCGTCGGCGTTCGAGAACCAGCCGGGCGCTTCGCTTGTGGTCGAGCGGCGGTCGTAGCTCGAGAACTGGATCGTGCGGTAGGCCGGGTCGGGCCAGCGGGCGAGCCGCGCCAAGTCGGTCATCTCTTCGAGGAGCGTCCCGGTGGTGACGGCGCCGGCACGCGATTCGATGGGCAGGTTGGAGGTAACGAGGAAAGAGAAGCAGAAGAGGGCGAGGGTTCTTTGCACGGTTCTCCCCCATAAGGGAAACGACGACTTGATGCGAGACGAATCTTCTCACCATACTCCGCCGATGCTCCTGTGCTGCTGAAGAACTCTGTCCTCCTTGAACGGCAGAGGCTTGTGGAAACTTGATCGAGCTCCGGTTTCCGGGACATTATGAGCGGCGATGACTCCTCTGTTTGCTTTCCTAAACTCAGGGGCCGCGGTTGGCGCCGCGATTGGGGAGTTGCTCCAGTATGGCTGGCGGTTTCTAAAGAATTTGTTTCTGCCCAAAGCAGTGCTCGCTGCACGGGTGCTGGCGGCGGAGAGCCAACTGGCCCTCTGCCAGGAGCGGTTGGAAAACCAAGGCGCACGCCGTCATCGTTTCTCCGACGGCTTCCGTTGGTTGTGGGTGAGAGTGTTGAGGGAGCAGTTGGGCAAAAGACCCCGATTCAACGATGATTAACGCTGCCGGCGCGTTCGCCGAATCTCAACGCGATCGCGGAGCGCTTTGTCCGGAGCATCAAGGAGTCCTGCTTGGACCGAATGATCCTGATGGGAGAGTCCTCTCTGCACCGCGCCACCGCCCAGTTCGTTCTGCAGTATCACGACGAATGCAATCATCAGGGGCTGGGGAACAAGCTCATCAGACCCCAATTCGCCAGGTTCACCCCGGAGGGGGCGATCCGCTGCCGCGAGCGCCTGGGCGGACTCTTGCGCTACTACTATCGAGAAGCCGCTTAATGAGAGAGGTGTTCAAGTTCTCGGACACTACGCCCGCTCACGCCTTGAGCTGACCAATCGTCGGTGTCATGCCGCACAGGGACTGCGGCGTCTCGAACAGGATTTCGCGCGCCACGTTGACGGCATCATCAAACGAGTATTGGCCCTGGGCCACTTTCTCGTTCAGGACCCGCGCCATTTGTTTGCGGACGATGATGGCCTTGGCGTAGCACCATTCGACGGCGTACGCGTCGGAGAAGAAACCGACCTGCTTGTTGACTGGCACCATGTCGAGACGTTCGGTCATGACGTGGCCGATCGCGCTGGGGAAGAAATTGTGCCACCAAAAGCCCGCCAGGCTGAAGTTCGGCAGCTCGCGGCACATCGTGCACAGGGTCTGGTTCGCATGGCGGCTGGAAACAAAGCACTGGAAGCGCAACCGCGGATGCCGGGCGACGATCTCCGCAAGTTGGGCCAGCGTCTTCTGGGAAATCCGGCTGGCCGTCTCAAACGGCAACGGCTCGGCGCCGAGACTGAATTGAAACACGATTTCGTCTGCCCGCTTCTCCAGCGCGGCCAGAAAGGCTTCGCCAATGTAGGCGGCGTAGATGTCGCGCTCCGCCAGGCCGGCGTGCGCCCGGCGTTTGAGCGCGTCCGCCATTTCCTGGTCGCCAGGCAAGCGATAATCAATGTCCGTCGAAACGCCGGTGGCAGTGGAAATGACTTGGTCGTAGGGAATGCTGTCCACGTAGTGCTGGATGGCGGTATGAATGTCATCGAGCGTCTTGATGGTGCGCTCCGTCGGTGGGCGCGGGTCGCCGCCGATCGTCACGGGCGCTTCCGGCGGGCGGCTCCAGGTGCGTTCGAGATCATAGACTGCCGTGTCATACTCGCCCCATTGCGTGCGCATGAACATACCCCACTCCAGCGAGTACTGAAGCACGTCGTCTGCCTCGCCGTTTCCGCGCCGGCAATACTCCGCGCAGGTGCGGCGGATGTTCGCGCGCTTCAAGATGGAACGCGCCCAAACCCCATCGTCGGCACGTTCGCGGACGAGGTCGTCGAGCCGGCCCCAGTTGTCCGGCGTGATCGATTCGTTCCAGTTGTAGAGGTCGCGCAAGATGATGCAGACGCCCCACCAGCCGCTGGTGTTCTGGATGTGCCGCAGATACGGCAGGGCCTCTTGGATGCGCTGGTGCGCCTCTTCCTTCGTGGCCCAGTTGGGAAACTGCGTGAGCCGCGCCCCGGTCGGACACCCCGACGAGTAGAGGTCGCTCACGATCATGTGGTAGAGCAGGATGTCGTGCAATCCGCGCGCGGCCAGTTTCGCGCCGCACAGGTGCGTGTGAACGTCCAGCACCGGCACTTCGGCTAAGGCGTGTTCCAGAGCGTCAACGTGGGAGGAGAGGTTCATGAATCTGGAGATGGTTGCTGGTGTTGAGATCAGGGAAAATGCCGTGAGTCGTCCGGGTCCTTTTTCTTGAAGTGGCATTCAGGCCGGGGGCCCAGAACGCGGTCCTACACGAAGGAATCCTTCCACGGCAGGGCGGCGCGGGATTTCGCCGTGCATTGCCTTGAGGGCGGCGGCGGCGGCGGCGAAACGGATTCTTTCCTGAAGCGGGTCGCCGCGGGCCAGGCTGGCAGCATACGCGCCATGAAAAACGTCGCCGCAGCCGGTGGTGTCGGCTGCCCTGACCGCAAAGGCCGGATGGTGACGGGCCTCAAGCTCGCTCTCCGCCGATACGCTCCAGCAGCCGTTCGCTCCGGAGGTGACCAGAACTAGGGAGCGATCCGGTTGCCAGAGGGCCCGCGCGGCTTGGGCGGCACTGGATTCTTTGGTGATCCGGCAGGCGAGTTCCACGGAGAGAATCAAGTGATCCACCAGAGCTAGCACTTCCTGGAACAGGGGCACGGCCTCATCTTCAAAATCGGCCACTACGGCCACCCCGGCCGACCGGGCCAGGCGGGCGGCGCGAAGGTTTCCCTGCATCCCCGAGTGATCAATGAAAAGAACCTTTGAGTCGCGGATCACGTCCTCAGACGGCAATGAGGGATGCGCGCCGATCATTCCCTCGTCCTCATAAAATATGTTCCGACTGCCGCTGTCCGTGCCGACGACGATCGTCGAGCGAACGACTCGCGCTTCCGGCAAGCGTGGGGCCTGCGAAGTATCCACGCCTTCGCCGATGAAGTTCCAGGCGACACGCTCGGAGTGTTCGTCCGTCCCTAGACAACCGGCGTAGGCGCACCGCGCGCCCAGACGGGCCGCAGTCACCAGCGCTGAGCCCGTGAGTCCGCCGCAGCGCCGCAGGCTGTGCGCCACGCGGACCTTTGTATCGGCGCGCGGGAACGAGGGCACGTAGAGCAAATCGTCCACCGCCGTACAGCCAAGACCGAGGATATCAAGGCGTTTGGTCGCGGAAGAATTCACGGTCAGATTGGATCCTGACGGCTCTCGGGACAGGAATCATCCCTCGCCCGTCGATCCTTCGGTCTCGAGAGCCGCATCCACGCTCCGGCCATCCAGGATCACCGCTTTGAAGGCACGCAACGCCTCTGGCACCTTGTTCACGCCCCAGACGTTGCGGCCAATGGTTGCGCCACGACCGCCGGCTTGCACCACTTCAGACATGGCTGAAAGAGCGGAACGCAGATTCTTCGCCTTGGGGCCGCCAGCGGCGACCACCGGCACGGGCGAGCTTTCGACCACTTGTCGAAACGAGGCTACGTCGCCGGTGTAGCCGACTTTGATGATGTCCGCGCCCGCCTCGATACCGACGCGCACGGCCCACATGATGCCTTCGGCATCGAAGACGATCTTCGGCGACGGGGCGGAGAAATCGCGCGGGTAAATGTGGGCGATGACTGGCAGATCGTATTTCGCCGCCTGGGTCACGCAGTCCATGAGCATCTTGATGAATCTGCCCTCGTTTGGCCCGAAGATGCCGATGGCGATGGCGATGGCGTCGGCCCCCAGGCGAACGCACTCCTCGGGGTTCGTCACGGATTCGATGACGCGGTCATCCGCCGTGAAGCAGCCCGACTGCACAATCAGTGGAATCTTGCCGGCGAACGGCGCCCAGCAATGTATGGCGGTGCCCTTGCTCATCGTCACCGCGCTGGGCTGGCCGGCGGCGATCTGGGCCAAGGCGGCCGGCAGATTGGACAGGCCGCCACCGGGTAGCAGCTTGCCGTAGCCGATGAAGTGGTCCACTGCCACGGAGCAGAGCCGTCCGCTGGGATGGGCGAAGAGACGATTAAGTCGGATCTGTTTGCCGATGTTCATTCGGTCGCAGCGAGCTGCCTAGTTGGGCTCAGGATTTGGGTGAGACGAGTCGGCCGGCCGCGTCATGCATGGTTGGACCTTTGGCCGTGATCCGCTGCCGCGCTTGTTCCACCGGCACGTGCCGGGGCACCTCAGCAGGACGGCCTTGCGGGCGCGCCCAGAAGACGCCGTTGGTGATGCCGCGCTGAATGTCGGGATGATGGAAAATCGGATAAGCTTCGTGGCCTGGACTGAAATAGAAAATCCGTCCGCTGCCGCGTGTCCAAGTGCAGCCGCCGCGGAAAACTTCGCCGCCTTCGAACCAGGAGATGAAGATCAAATCGTCCGGTGTGGGAATACCGAACGGCTCGCCATACATTTCGGATTGCTCCAACTCGATGCAGTCGCCGAGGCCCGCCGCAATGGGATGGCCGGGATTCACGACCCAGACCCGCTCGCGTTCGCCCGCCTCGCGCCAGCAGAGGTGGCAACTCGTGCCCATGAGCCGCTTGAAAACTTTCGACTCATGGCCGGAATGCAGGACCAGCAGACCCATGCCGGCGATGACGCGCTCCTGCACGCGAGCAGCTAATTCATCCTTTACCGCCTCGTGCGCGGCGTGTCCCCACCACAACAGCACGTCGGTGGTGTCCAAAACGGCGGGCGGCAGCCCTTGCTCCGGCTCGTCCAGTGTGGCGGTCCGCACGCTCAAGCTGTCCTGCTTACCGAGGACGTCGGCCAGGGTTTGATGAATGCCCCGCGGATAAACCCTGGCCACCTCGGCGTTTTCCCGCTCATGGACGAATTCGTTCCAAATGGTGACGCGTAGCTTTTGCATAGATGCCGAGATCATGTCACGCGAGCGGGATTTGCACCATACAAAACCCGCCGTGTTTGGCCGACATCATCACCTTGGTCCTGGACATGAACCGCGCGAATCCGTTGTGGGGCGCTCCCAGGATTCACGGCGAGTTGCTCAAGCTCGGTGTCACCCTCGCCCAACGAACCATCGCCAACTACATGGTCCCGCGTACCCGTCGCTCCTCTTCCCAGAAGTGGAAGGCGTTTCTTCGCAATCACCTGGGCAGCATGGTGTCGGTCGACTTCTTCACCGTTCCCACCCTCACCTTCTTCAGGTGCTCTACGTCTTCATTGTCCTTTCCCACCAACGTCGTCGAGTCCTCCATCTCAATGTCGCCGAGAGCCCCTCGGCTCGTTGGACCGCGCAACAACTCCGTGAAGCCTTCCCCTTCACGATGCCCCCGAAGTACCTGCTCCGAGACCGCGATGGCATTTACGGCCCTGAGTTCCGGTGCCGCGCCGGGGCTTTGGGCCTGGAGGAAGTCCGGATTGCGCCTCGCTCACCGTGGCAGTCGCCTTATGTGGAACGGTTGATCGGTTCCGTCCGCCGCGAATGCCCGGACCACGTTATCGTGCTCAACCAGGCTCACTTGTACGGTTTGCTCAAATCCTATTTCGCCTATTATCACCGGAGTCGGACCCATTTGGGCTTGGACAAGGATGCCCCGGAACCTCGACCGGTGCAGGGTACGAAGGAGGGAAACATCGTTGCGTTTCCCCAAGTGGGCGGACTGCATCGTCGTTACGAACGTCGGGCGGGCTGAGGTCACGTTCCTCGACACCGGCACATCGAGTAGCCCGCTCGGCCAATGCCGCATACCGTTGAGCCTTCGAGTCCCCTGACGACCCTCCCGTCAGCTCCCGCGCCTGAACGTCCCCATTGTTCGTGCCGACTCCCGCTCAAGACACTCGCCTCTCCCCTCCCATTCCCTGTCCGATGGAGTTTCTGCCAACGACAGGCTCATCGGGACGATTCGCCCTCCCTTGTTCAAACAGGCTCTCACGCCGACGGCAGCGCGCGGTTCCGATAATGCAGGACGGTGAAGTCCGAATGCTCGAGGAGTGTTGCGACCAACTCGAACCGATCTTCCAAGGGCGGGAAAAACGTGTCGCCCTCAACCATGCGCTTCACGCGGGTCAGGTAAAGCTCGGAGCACAGCGGCAGGGCCTGGGCATACACCTCCGCGCCGCCGCAGATGAAGACCAGACGCGGGTCGTCGGGCGCGAGCGGCAGACGATCCAGGCCGGCGGCCGTTTTCACACCCGAATGCGACCACGCGGAGCGGGTAAGCACGATCGTCTCGCGTCCCGGCAGCGGCCGGCCGATGGACTCGAACGTCTTTCGTCCCATGACCAGCACGTGGTCGAGGGTCGTTCGCTTGAAGAACCGGAAATCATCGGGCAGATGCCAGGGAATCTGCCCGCCGCGTCCGATCACGCGGTTCTCCGCCATGGCGGCGATGGCTGTGAAACACTTCATCGCCCCGTCTCACCCAGCCGGGGCTGCAAGGTCAACCGGCTCAGAATCGCCTCGGCGGTGAAGTCCTCCAACCAGAGCCGCTCGCGTGTCGCGGTGGTCCAATCGTCTAGCTCGTCCCCGTAAACCAGGTCCCTGGCGCGGATGCTCTCGATCCGCTCCGCCAGGTCTTTGCGCAGGCGCGGTTCGGCATCGGGCATCTCACGCATCGCCGCCACGGAACGCTCAACGAAGGCTTGGTCCACCAAACCGGGCCGGGCGAAGTCGCCGGGCGGCACGGAGAAAGGGCCTTCGCGAGGACCCGCAACGGGTGCCGGCAACGAGCCCTGAAACAAGTCCATCTGTTGTGATTTCACGATGACCAGGCGAAGCGGCTTTCCTTCACGCGCTGGTAGTTCGCGTCCACTTCCGGTTGGAGGAGAATCAGCGCGGCGAGGCGGCGGGCGGTGTGAGTGACTTCGCGGGCCTCGTCGGTCGTGAGCGGACGGCCTAGCAAATCGTGCTCGCGGTAGCTCAGCCATTTCTTCAGCACTTGGTAGCCGCCGATGGTGAAGTCCCAGACTCTCTCCGGCACGTTGCGCCAGCCGGTGGTGTCGTTGAGGAACACGTCGTGGGTGGTGGAGCCGAGCAGTGTAGCGGCGGACTGGTGTCCGCCGCATTTCTCCTCCGGCGCGGGCGGGGGAATGATCCTCGAAGAAGAGTGCGACGAACACCAGTTCGCCGCTACGCTATCCCATGCCGCCGCTTCGTCCGCTGTGGAGCCGCGCGTGAGCATCTTGCCCTTGCCGGGCATGGTCACGCCTTCCTTGCCTGCGTGGCCCCAGCCGGCGGTCACGCGCAGATCCGGCGCGCCCGAGGCGTGGAGTTCGGCAATGGTGACGAGCTCGGGCCGCAACCGGTCGCCGGTGATGCCGGGCACCGGTGTTTCGGTGTCAAGCAAGGCGGCGATCTGCCGCCCCAATCCCGCCGAAGCCAATAGGAGCTTTCTGGAATCTGGCAACGGTACACGCGGCCAGTCCTGGCGGATGCCGTCGGCATTTTCCCGAAGGTAAGCCGGTGCGTAGCCGATGGCCAGTGCGTGCAGCCAGATCAGCGCGGCGGCCTCGGCGTCCGTGTCCAGGTGCTTGACGCCCAACTTCGCCAGGTAGGCGCGCGCGGCGAGTGAAAGGTTCGCCGTCGCATTTCCGCCGCCGGCCTCGTAGGCCGGGGCGGCCTCCTCGAGGATGCTGCCAAACTCTCCGTTGCCGTCGTCTTTCCTCCTCTTCGGCCTGCCGGGCGGCGCCGTGCGGAGATGGAAGGGAATGGCGACGGCGTCGGGCGTAAGACAGTGGTCATCAGAAAGCAACTGCGTGTAGAACGATGCCGGCCCTTCCGGCGACTTGGCGGCTTTGAAGCGCGTCAGCAGAAACTCGTTCCCCTTCCAGCATTGCGCCCAGAGTTTGGGCCGCGGCTCGTTCCACAACGGGCGCTCGGTGCTGTAGTAACACCAGCGCACATCGAACGGCCGAAGGACGTAACGACGCAAGTGATCCGGCTGGAAGGATTCGGCGGCGAGCACCTTCTCGCGGGCCTTCTTCGCGTCAAAGCGGGCCGCGTCTTGAGCCAGTGGCGTTCCGAGCGCCTTCAACTGCTCCCAACTGATCTGCGGATCGTAATACTGGCGCATCCGCCGTTCCAGGGTATCGCGGTCGAAGTCCATCAAGGCCCCGCCGCGCTTCTCCATCAGCCCGTTGCTCGGCGGTTCCGCGCATAGCTCGACGAGCTTCGGCCATTCGAGGTAGTGCGAGGCAACGACGGCCGGCCGGAAGGAATACCGATTGGCGGCCGTCGGGTGCGCTTTGTGGTACTGCCGGTCGAACTTCTTCGTTTTGAGGCTCTCGATCAGTTGGGCACGGCGGGCGGCGGCACGGGCGGCGTTCAGGTCGTCGCGAAAGAGCACGGCCGGCTTCCGCTTCTTGCCCGTGCGTAGTAGCAACGATGTGGCAACACCCTGCTGGATGCCCGGCGAGAAGCCTTGCATCGCGAAGATGGTCTCACTCGTGTGTCCGTCCGGCGCGTACTCCGATATTTTACGGTTGCCGTGGAGGTTCTCGATCCAAACCTTGTCGAACGAATTCAACAGGTGCTTCCGCATCACCACGAATGACGGGTCGCTGATCCAGGAGTGGTTCGAGATGAAGCTGACGATGCCGCGGCGCGGCGCGTCAGGCAAGTGGTGCTCGGCGATCTTCCGCTCGGCGATGCGGAAGAAGCGGATGTAGAGATCATCCAGGTTGAACTTCTTGATCCCCCACTGGGAGATCAAGCCTTCCTTGTAGGGCTCAACCAAGCCCTGTTCCTCGTGCGGGCTGACGCCGGCGTAGGCGTTGTAGGGCGGATTGCCGAGGATAACGAGGATGGGCGTCTGGGTCTTGACCTGACCCGCCCCTTTGCGCTCGGCCTCCAACTCAGGCCAGTTGGCGAGGTGAGGGTTCTCACCCGCGAAATCCCAGCCCGTGAGCGCGTTGGTCAAGAAGATGCCGGCGCGTTCGCCCTTGGCCTCGTCGAACGGCACACCGAGGCTTTGCAACAACAGACCCATCTGCAAGTGCGCCACAACAAACGGGGCGGGCATCAGTTCGAAGCCGTAAACCCGACTCATGGAGGCCTGCTTGGCCGCCATCACGGCCAAGGCCCCTTCGCCTTTCTCCTCGCGGAGCGTCTTGACCATGCGGCGGATGACTTCGACGAGGTAGGCGGCGGTTCCGCAACAAAGGTCGAGCACGAACACGCGCGGGTCGGCCAAGCCGTCCGGGATGTCGAGTTCCTCACGCAGCACAGTGTCCACGCGGGCGACCTGGTATTCGACAATCTCCGGCGGTGTGTACCAGACGCCGAGCTGCTTCCGAAGTTCGGGATCGAAGGCTTCAAGGAACGGTTCGTAGAAATACTGAACGGCGTGGCTCTCGATGAACCGGGCGAAGAACTCGGTACGGTCCACGCGGTTGAGCGCGGTGGCCGTCCAGTCCAGCGGCTCGACGAGGCCGAGCGGGCCGAGCCTGCCGGGCGTGGCAATCTGCTCGAAGAGCGCCCGGATCATCGGGACGTGGAGCGTCCACGAAGCGGCACGCCAGTCGAAGCAATCCTTGCGAAGCGGCTTCTCCTTATGCCAGAGCACCCAGGCCGAGAATACGCCGTAGAACACCGTCTGGACGAGCGTGGAGCGGAAGAAGTGCTCGCCTCTGTCCTGCTCAAACTTCATGCCCAGCACCTCCTCCAACGCGGCACGGATGGCCGCGAGCGCCGGCAGGTCGGCGGCCGCCTCGACCCGAGCGCGGGCGTCGCGGGCATAGGAGGCGAGGAACCAGGCAACGTCTGAGGGGGACTGGAGCGGCGCGGCGTGCAGCATCACGCGCTTGAGATACTCGGTGAAGCGCTCGCCCAACGCGTCGGCGGCCTTCCGTGGCGTGGCCGCAGTCACCCAGAAAGAGGCTTCGTCGGGAGCGAGGCGGAAGGTTTCGAGTTTGGCCGGCTTGCCGGCGGCGTCACGGCCCACGAGGACGAAGTCGCGATAGTTGGTGACGAGAACCAGACGGTAATGCCCCCAGTAGCGCGAGACCTGTTCGCCTTCGGCGGTGAGCCAGGCGTCATCCGAGGCGGGCTTCACTTCGATGACGCCGCGCGAGAGGCTTTGGCCTTCGAGCGGCAGGGCATCGGAGCCTTTGGCGAACTGCTCCGGCGTGAAGAAGCCCGCGTCAGGCAGGCCCGCACCCTGGTTCTTGAGGCCAACGAGGCAACGGACCCTGGGCTGGAGGGTGTGGCCGAGGGCGTTGAAGAGATTGGCGAGCGCGCCGTAGCCGGAGGTTTCCTGGGTCGCCGCGCCGGACGCGCGCGTCGCTGTCAGTTCCTCCAGATATCTCTCCAGCGGGCTCGTCATGCGTGTGGAAGAGTAAGCAGGTTCGCGGCCCAGATCAAACCGCAATCGGCGCCTTGATGGCCGGGTGGGGGTCGTAACCGACCAGATCGAAATCCTCGTAGTGGAAGGCGTGGACGTCCGTCACGGCCGGGTTGAGCTTCATCGTCGGGAGCGGGCGCGGCTCGCGACCAAGTTGGAGCCGGGCCTGTTCGAGGTGATTCGAGTAGAGGTGCAGGTCGCCGAAGGTGTGGACGAAGTCGCCCGGTCTGAGCCCGCACACCTGGGCGATCATCAAGGTGAGCAACGAGTAGGAGGCGATGTTGAACGGCACGCCGAGAAAGAGGTCGGCGCTGCGCTGGTAGAGCTGGCAGGAGAGTTCGCCCTCGAGCACGAAGAACTGGAAGAGCGTGTGGCAGGGCGGCAGCGCCATCTGCTCGAGTTCGCCCACGTTCCACGCGCTGACGATCAGCCGCCGGCAGCCTGGGTCCTGGCGGATGCGCTCGATGACGCGGTCGATCTGGTTGATGGACCGGCCCTCGGCAGTGCGCCAGTCGCACCACTGCGCGCCGTAGATGCGGCCGAGGTCGCCGCGTTCGTTGGCCCACTCGTCCCAGATGGTCACGCCGTGGTCGTGAAGGTACTTCACGTTCGTGTCGCCGCGCAGGAACCAGAGCAGTTCGTGGATGATGGACTTGACGTGGAGCTTCTTGGTGGTGAGCAGGGGAAAACCGTCCGCCAAACGGAAGCGGGCCTGGGCGCCGAACACCGAGCGCGTGCCGGTGCCGGTGCGGTCGGACTTCGGGTTGCCGTGCTCCAGCACCAGCCGAAGCAGCTCTTGGTATTGTCGCATGACGACGGTCTGGTTGCCGGGTTCGGTGTACTTGGGTCCCGCCCCCGGCGCAAGCCCGGCGATTGACGGCCAGGTTCAGGGTGCGGTCGGTGATCACGCTCGCACCCTGAAGAATCTTGGTTTTCGCTTTGTTCAGCCGCGAATCCCTGTTAAGGAGAGGGCCATGCCTGCCAAGTTTAACATCGGTTTCATCGGCGCCGGCCAGATGGCCACCGCCTTGGCCAAAGGATTCGTCAAGGCCGGACTGGTCAAGCCGGACCAGGTTCTGGGGAGCGACCTCATCGAGGCCGCGCGCGCCGCGTTCGAGCGCGAGGTCGGCGCCCGGATCACCGCGTTCAATCCGGATGTGCCCAAGTTCGCCAGCGTCTTTATGCTGGCCGTCAAGCCGGCGCAGGTGCCCGCCGTGTTGAAAGAACTTCGCGGGCACATCAACGAAAAGCATTTGCTCGTCTCCCTGGCCGCCGGGGTGCCACTGGCCAAGCTCGAGGAAGGGCTCGAGACCGGCGCCCGCGTGGTGCGGGTCATGCCGAACACGCCGGCGTTGGTCGGTGCGTCCGCGAGCGCCTATGCCTTGGGCCGGTCCGCCACGGCCGAGGACGGCCAACTCGTGGAGAAGCTCCTCAGCGCGGTGGGTCTGGCGCTCCCGGTGCCGGAGCCGTTGCTCGACGCCGTCACCGGACTCAGCGGCAGCGGGCCGGCGTACGTCTATCTGATCATCGAAGCCCTGAGCGATGGCGGCGTGGCCGCCGGGTTGCCTCGCGACATCGCCAGCAAACTCGCCGCCCAGACCGTTCTCGGCGCCGCGCGGATGGCCCTCGAGACGGGGCTGCATCCGGGTGCGCTCAAGGACATGGTCACCAGCCCCGGCGGGACCACGATCGAAGGCGTGCACGAGCTGGAGAAGGCTGGCGTGCGCGGGGCGCTGATCACCGCCGTCCGTGCCGCCGCGGACAAGGCCCGCAAACTGGGTCAAGGCTGACAACCATGAAGATGGAAGATGGAAGATGGAAGATGGTGGGGCTGGCGCCGGCAGTTATGGGTTCCATCCTCCTTCTTCCATTCTCGCTCTTCCTTCCACGATGAGCTTTTCTTCTCCCACCGAGCGTCAGGCGCGGCTGATCTGGTTCAGTGTCTCCGCGCTGGCCATCGGGTTGCTGGTCGTCTTGCTTTGCCTCCTGGTCTGGGGGTTGGGTAAAGTGTTGAACGTCCTCCGCCCGGTCCTCTGGCCCCTGGCCGTGGCGGGGGTCATCGCCTATTTGCTCGATCCGGTGGTGGACTTCCTCGAGCGCAAAGGCGTCCCCCGCACCCGCGCCATCCTCGTCGTCTTCGCGCTGGCCTTCTTCATCGTGGTCGGTCTGCTGGGCAGCATCGTGCCCCAGGCCGTGGTGGAAACACGGCAGTTGGTCAGCCAGTTGCCCACGTATGCGGTCAAGCTGGAGAAGAAAGTGGAGGCGTGGGCCAGCAACACCAACGCGCCCGTGCGTCGCTTCTTGCAGGGTGACCTCACGACCACCTTCCGCACCAATGCGGCCGTGGCGACGAATCTCGATACGCCACCGGTTGCCACGAACGGGGGGGGGCCATCCCCGAACCCTTCGGATTCACGGTCGCTTTTCGGGCAGCCGATCGACAGTGACACGATCAGGTCGGCGACGACTTGGCTCGCCCAGGCGTTGCCCAAGGTGGGGTCATGGCTCTTCGGGCAGGTGATCAAAGTGGCCTCCTGGTTCGGCGTCCTGGCCGGGCTGGCCCTCGTGCCGGTCTATGCCTTTTATTTCCTGCTGGAGAAAAAGGGCATCCAGTCGAAGTGGACGGACTACCTGCCGGTTAGCCAGTCCGGTTTCAAGGATGAGCTGGTCTTCGTGATCTCGTCGATCAATGAGTACCTCATTGCCTTCTTTCGGGGCCAGGTGCTGGTCGCCATTTGCGACGGCATTCTCTACACGATTGGCTTCATCAGCATCGGCCTGCCCTACGCCGTGTTGCTGGGCGTGATGGCGACGTTCCTGACCATGATCCCGTTCCTCGGCGCGATCTTCACGTGCGTCGCCGCGTTCATCATCGCGCTGGTGCAGTTCGGCGACTGGCTGCATCCGTTGCTGGTGCTCGTGGTCTTCGCCATTGTGCAGGCGCTGGAAGGACTGGTGATCTCGCCGAAGATCATGGGCGACCGCGTGGGCCTGCACCCGGTTTCCCTCATCATCGCCGTGATGGTGGGCACGACGCTGCTCGGGGGCATCCTGGGCGGCATCCTGGCCATCCCGCTCACGGCGGCGCTGCGCGTCCTGATGTTCCGCTACATCTGGAAGACGCCGGAGAGCGTTCCCTCAGCGAAGCGTTGAGTCAATGGCCAAGAGCTGCCGGACGTCCACGGCCTCCATGCCGGCGGCGCGGATGGCCTCCAGCCCCAAGTCCGTATCCTCGTAGGCGCGGCAGAACCGCGGCGGCACGTTGATGCGCCGGGCCGCTTCCAGGAAGATGTCCGGGGCCGGTTTCGGGCGCTCGACGTCTTCGCTGGTCACCACGGCCAGGAAGAGTTGGCGGATGCCCAGATGGTTGAGCACGTGTTCAATGGTGCGCCGCAAGCCGCCCGAGGCCACGGCCAGCGGCATCTTCCCCTGGTGTTCCCGGGCGATCCCCACGACCACGTTGACCGGTTCCACCTGGGCGATCAGCGGCAAGTATTCCGATTCCTTCTCGCGTGAGACGGCGAGGGGGTCGATCGGGACGCCTTGCTCGCGCCTGAGCAGGCTCAGGATGTCTCGCGAAGGTATACCGCCCAAGGAATAGAAACGTTTTTCAGTGAACTGGAAGGGGTGTCGTTGCAGGACGGCCTGCCAAGCGCGCCAGTGCAGCGGCATGGTGTCGGCCAGTGTGCCGTCGCAATCGAAGATCAACCCGCGGACTTCGCCCGCTGTCCTCCCGAAAACCGGGGTTCCGCAGGCGGGGGCGCCCGCGCCACTACGGACCTCGGTTTTCGGGTTCATCCGGGGGACAACGGGAACGGGCCGCCGGCGGCTCAGAGCTTCGCCGCGGCGAGCCGTTCCTCGAGACCGTGGGCCATGAGCGGTTCGAGGATGCCGTCCATGTTCCCGTCGATCACCGCGGCCAGGTTGTAGATCGTCAGCTCGATGCGATGGTCGGTCACGCGGTTCTGGGGGAAGTTGTAGGTTCGGATGCGCTCGTTGCGCTCGCCGGTGCCGACCTGGGCCTTGCGTTGCGCGGCGTACTTCGCGTTTTCTTCGGCGACCCGATGCTCGAGGAGACGGGAGCGGAGCACCGTGAGGGCTTTCTGTTTGTTCTTCTGCTGCGAACGGCCGTCGGCACAGCGCACGATCAGCCCGGTTGGCTTGTGGGTCACCCGGACGGCGGAATCGGTCGTGTTCACCCCCTGGCCGCCGGGACCGGAGGCGCGGCACACGGTGATTTCCAGCTCCTCCGGCTTGAGTTGCACGTCCACCTCCTCGGCCTCGGGCAGCACCGCCACCGTGGCGGTGCTGGTGTGGATGCGCCCTTGTGCCTCCGTGGCGGGCACCCGCTGGACGCGGTGAACGCCGCTCTCGTACTTGAGCCGCTTGAAGACGTCCTGGCCGTTCACGCTGAAGATCACCTCCTTGAATCCGCCGAGGTCCGACGGACTGGAGTCAAGCGCCTCGACCTTCCAGCCGCGGGATTCGGAGTAATGGCTGTACATGCGGTAGAGGTCGGCGGCAAAGAGGGCGGATTCGGAGCCACCGGCGCCGGCGCGGATTTCGATGATCGTGTTGCGCGAGTCCGCCGGGTCCGGTGGCAACACGCCGCGGAGCACCTCCAATTCGAGGCGCTTCACGTCGGTGTCGAGCCGGGCGATTTCGTCTCGGGCCAACTCGGCGATCTCGGAGTCGGCCGGCTCAGACTTCAGCAGGGCCTGGTTGGCCTCGCGGTCGGTGAGGGCCTTCAGGAAAGCGGTGCCCTGGACCGTCAGGTCCTTCAGGCGGGCGTATTCCCGCGACAGGTCCTGGAAACGCTGGTTGTTGGCGAAGACCTTCGGATCGCTCAACTCGGTTTCGACCCCGGCCAGACGCTGGGCGAACTTTTCGAGGTGGGGGCGCAAATCCATGCCGGGAAAAAGCAACCGCCCGCAGGGAGACGTCCCGGCTGCGGGCGGAAAGGGGAAAGGTCGCTACTTCCGTTTCTTCCTGGACGTGGCCGCGGCGGCGATGGCGGCCTGGGCGGCCTGCGTCTTGGCCATCCGCTGCTGGAACTTGTCCACGCGTCCCGCGGTGTCCACAAACTTCTGCTGGCCCGTGTAGAAGGGGTGGCAGATGTTGCAAATGCCGATCAGGATGGTCGGCTTGGTGGAGCGGGTCTTGATCACATTGCCGCAGGCGCAACGAATCTCGGCATCCACGTACTTCGGATGGATGTTCTCTCTCATAACAAAGGCGCGCCAAGGTAGCACCCGCTGCCGCCTTGACAAGCGCGAAGTTCGACGGATAGACTGGCCTTCCCCTACCAATTACTTTACGGGTTCCGGACTCTTGAGTATCGTCTGCCGGCATGAACCCGCCGGAGTTCAGTGTGCGGCGCGCGACGGTCGAGGACCTGGGTGGTCTCAAGCTGTTATGGGAACGGGCTGGGCTGCAGGTGCTCGACCTTGAGAAGCGGCTTACCGAGTTCCAGCTTGCCGTTACTCCCGTGGGTGATCTGCTGGGGGCGGTCGGGCTGCACATCGTCGGCAAGGACGGACAGCTCCACAGCGAGGCGTTCACCCAGCCCGAGCAGAGCGAGCCGCTGCGTCTCCTCCTTTGGGAGCGCGTGCGCAACCTGGGCCGGAACCACGGCTTGGTGCGCATGTGGACCCGCGAAGAAGCGCCCTTCTGGCTCCAGGCAGGCTTCGCCGAGGCAGGCTCAGAACTGCTCAAGAAACTGCCGGCAGCATTGGGAGACGGTCACCAACATTGGCGGGCCATGCAGCTCAAGGAGGAAACCGTCCCAACCCTCTCGCTGGAACAGGAGTTCGAGCTCTTTCAGCAAGCCAGCAAAGTGAGCACGGAAGAGGTGATGGCCCAGGCACGGAAGCTCCGCACCGTGGCGAACGTCATCGCCTGGGTGGCGCTCGGGGCCGCGGTGCTGGTGGTCGGCTTGTACGGGTTCCGGCAGCTCAAACTGCCCAAAGACGCCGTGCCTCCGGTTCAACAGCGGTA
>Ga0315286_10002183_pt1 | contig 18184 bp, 17 predicted proteins | sample YL17G10_0_MG_FD_205038 | JGI IMG/M metagenome (GOLD analysis project Ga0315286, IMG submission 205038) | Sediment microbial communities from Yellowstone Lake, YNP, Wyoming, USA - YL17G10_0 | ecosystem: Environmental > Aquatic > Freshwater > Lake > Sediment | place: USA: Wyoming | collected...
CAACCACTCGAACCGGGTTACATCGCAAACGGCTTGACGATGCCCCTCCGGGTTACATTCTCAAATGGCTTGACACGGAGCCGACTTCGCTCGGAACCGGGCGTATCGGCGGCCGGTCAGGCTGGGAGAGGAAAGTGGCGGGACCGGGTCAGCCCCCCCGCACCAGCACTGCCGCGCCCTGCAGGCGGCCCTCGCGCAGGCGCGCCAGGGCCTCGTTCGCCTGCCCGAGCGGGAACGTCACGGTCTCGGTGCGCACCGGGATCTGCGCGGCGATCGCGAGGAACTCCTCGCCGTCGCGGCGCGTGAGGTTCGCCACCGAGCAGACGGTGCGCTCCTGCCAGAGCAGTTCGTAGGGGAACGAGGGGATGTCGCTCATGTGGATGCCGCCGCACACCACGGTGCCGCCGGGCGCAACCGCCCGTAGGGCGAGCGGCACGAGGGCGCCCACGGGAGCGAACAGGATCGCAGCGTCCAACTCGACCGGCGGGCGCTCGTCCGAGCCGCCCGCCCACACCGCGCCCAACGAGCGGGCGAAGTCCTGCGCGGTGGTGTCGCCGGGGCGGGTGAAGGCGTAGACCTCGCGCCCCTGCCAGCGCGCGACCTGGGTGACCAGGTGGGCGGCCGCGCCGAAACCGTAGATGCCCAGGCGCGCCGCGTCGCCGGCCTTGACCAGCGAGCGGTAGCCGATGAGTCCCGCACACATCAGGGGCGCCGCGGAGACGTCGTCGAAGGCGGCGGGCAGCGCGAAGCAGAAGCGCTCGTCGGCGAGCGCGTAGTCCGCGTAGCCGCCGTCCAGCGTGTAGCCGGTGAAGCGCGCCCGCTCGCAGAGGTTCTCGCGGCCGGAACGACAGAATGCACACTCGCCGCAGGTCCAGCCGAGCCACGCGATCCCGACGCGCTCGCCCGGCTGGAAGCGGCCGGCGCCCGCGCCCAGCGCGTCCACCTCGCCCGCGATCTCGTGGCCCGGGACGAGCGGCAGCTTCGGGTCCACCAGCTCGCCGTCCACCACGTGCAGGTCGGTGCGGCAGACGGCGCAGGCCCGCACCCGCACGCGCATCTGTCCGGGGCCGGGCTCGGGAACCGGCAGGGTGGCGAGGCGCAGCGGCGTGTTCGGCCGCTCGATGACCATCGCGCTCATCGTCCGACCCACCACGGCCTCCTTGCTGCGTCCGTTCGCGGCCGCCCGGGGAGCGGAAGGGCGGGCCGCGAAGCCGGCGCTCATCCTAGCGCCATCGGCCGTGTGGCGCCCGTCGGCCCCGGAGCCGCACTGGTGGCTTGCGTGGCCTGCCGGCGCTGCTCTCTGCTAGTCTGCCCAGTATGAAACCCTCCCTGCTTGCGGTCTCGTCGCTGGTGCTGGCCGGCGCGCTCGCGGTTTCGTCCGCGGCTCCGGCCCGCGCGGCCGCCGGCTCGAAGCCGGTCCGGAACGCCGTCGGTCCGCGGATGGTGCTGCCCTTCATCCAGGACGACTACACGCGGGCGCTTGCCGAGGCGCGCGCCCGCAAGTTGCCGCTCTTCATCGAAGCCTGGGCGCCCTGGTGACACACCTGCCGGTCGATGAGGGCCTTCGTCTTCACCGATGAGTCCCTCACGCGGCACGCCGGGCGGTTCGTCTGGCTCGAGATCGACACCGAGAAGAAGCGGAACGCTGCCCTGAAGAAGCAACTCGGGGTTCCGGCGTTGCCCACCTACTACGTCGTGGACCCCGCGGACGAGAAGGTCGCCCTGCGCTGGGTCGGCGGCTTCACGGTCGCGCAGTTGGACCGGTTGCTCGACGACGGCGCGGCCGCGGTCGGCGGCGAGCCGGCCACGAGCGGCCCCGGGGCGGCACTCGTGCAGGCCGACCGCCTCTACGGCGAGGGCAGCGACAGTCTTGCGGTCCTGGCCTATCGCGAGGCGCTGTCCCAGGCTCCGCCCGGATGGCCCCAGTACTCGCGGGTGGTCGAGTCGCTGCTCTTCGCGCTCGACCGCACCGAGGACTACGCGGCGGAGGCCGAACTCGCGCGGCGGGCCTATCCGCGCCTGAAGGGCACGCCCTCGGGTGCGAACGTGGCGGGAAGCGGGCTGGGCGCGGCGCTCTCGCTGCCCGGCTCCGCCCCGGAGCGTGGCGCGCTCATCGCCTCGTTCGAGGCCGCGGTGCGCGAGGTGCTCGCGGACACCGCGCTGGGCATCGCGGCCGACGACCGCTCGGGGCTCTACCTCGGGCTGCTCGGCGCCCGCCAGGACGCGAAGGACGAAGAGGGGGCGAAGCGGATCGCGGCGGAGTGGTCCGCGTTCCTCGAGGGCGCGGCCGCCCGCGCCAGGACCCCCGAGCAGCGCACGGTGTTCGACTTGCACCGGCTCTCGGCCTACCGCGAGTTGGGCCAGATCGAGCGCGCCATCCCGATGCTGGAGGCCTCGGAGCGCGACCTGCCCGCGGACTACAACCCGCCGGCGCGGCTCGCCACGGCCTACCTGTGGATGAAGCGCTGGGACGAAGCGCTGGCCCCGTCGGACCGGGCGCTGGCGATGGTGTACGGACCGCGCAAGCTCGGCGTCTACTCGACCCGCGCGGACATCTTCAGCGGCAAGGGGGACCGCGAGGCGGCGCGCCGCACGCTCGAGGAGGCGATCGCCTATGCGGACGCCCTGCCGCCCGGGCAGCGCTCGGAGAACGCGATCGCGGGGCTCCGCAGGAAGCTGGAGACCCTGAAGTAGCCCGTCCCGCGCTGAGGATCGTGTCCGTCGGGCCGTAACCCATTGGTCGCCAGGCACCTGTCCTGCCTCCCCCCGGCCCTGGGGCCCAACCCGTTGCCTCGAAGGCGCCGGGCGGAACCGGACAGGATCTTCAGAGCACAACGGAACCCGCTGCGGCGGCGAGCGCTGTGGCGAGGGGGCCACCCCCGCCTGAGGGGCAAACCCTCGGCTCAAGTCCACGTTCGCGGCGGCCGATACCGGGCTCGATGCATCCTGCGCGGGCCCTCGTGGCACCCGGCCACGGGCATGCCCATGGCCGGAAGGGCGAGGGCCCGATGTCATCCCAGCTCTGGCAGAGACTCGTGGTGGGGTTCCGGTCCGTGTTGGGGCCGAAGCCGGGCGGGGCCGCGCCGCCCGTGGCGCTTCTGGATCCCGAGCCCGACCCGGTGGGCGCGAGCGCCGTCGAGGAGCCTGCCCGGCAGAGTGACCCGGCGGCCGGGCGCGAGCCAGATGATGACGATTCGCCCGAGCGGATCGACGACCTGCAGGCCGCCCTGGACCGCAGTCTCGCGTGGCGCTCGCAGGTCCTCCTCGATCAGTCGGGCGGCAGCGCACAGTTCGGGGATGGCCCTGCGATCGTGGCCTCGCTTCAGGACCCGGAAGGCGGCGTGATCCGGCAGATTCCCTTCGCGGCCCAGCAGGCGCTCGCCGTGAGCCGCAACCCGATGTCCAGCGTCGGGGACCTGGTGAAGCTCTTCGAGCGCGATCCCACGCTCGCCCAGTCGCTGCTCAAGACCGCGAACTCCGCCTGGTACCAGCGCAAGGACGAGGCCGTCGTCTCGATCGCCGCGGGTGTGCAGCGGATCGGCCTGCAGGCGGTCGAGAACGTCCTGCTCACGAGCATCGTGGCGGGGATGCTGTGCAGGCCCGGGGGGGCGTACGGCGTGCTGGTCGACAAGGTCTGGTCGCACATGCAGCGCACGGCGCCGCTGGCGCAGAGGCTGGCGCCGGCCTTCGGCGTGGACCCGGAGATGGCTTACACGCTCGCGCTGCTCCACGACGTCGGCAAGCTCGCGGTCTTCGACTACATCTCGGCCCTGCGGCAGGGTCTGCATCGCGAGATCAAGATGCCCGAGAAGTTCCTGCACGGCATGCTGGTGCACCTGCACGAGCCGGTGGGGGGCCGGGCGGCGCTGCGCTGGGGACTGGGCGTGCGGGCCGCCCGAGCGCTGGCCGAGCATCATCGTCATCCGGTCCCCGACACGACCGATCCCCTGACCGAGTTGCTCTATGTGGCCGAGCGACTCGATCTCGCTGCTTGCGTCCGCTTCCAGGAGCCCGACTGGGAGGCTCTCTGGGCGGACGGCATGATCACTACGGACCGCGCAGCGGTGGAACGACGTTGCGCGGTGGAGCCGGACTAGGAAGCCGAACTGGGTGCCTCCTCCTGCGGCGAGCCCGCGTCGAGCGGGGTCGCCGCAGGAGGCCGCGGAGCCTGGCGGGTCACGGGCCAAGGAGGACCAGCATGGACGCATTCATCGCCCGTCAGCCGATCTTCGACCGGCGCCTGGGGGTCTACGCCTACGAGCTGCTCTTCCGCTCGGGGTTCACGGACTTCTTCGACCATCCCGATCCCGATCAGGCCAGTTCGAAGGTGATCGCGGACAGCCTCCTGCTGCCGGGACTCGATTCCCTGACCGGCGGCCGGCCGGCATTCATCAACGTCACGCGCGAACTCCTGGTCGGGGGCGGGATCGGCCTCCTGCCCGCCTCCACGACGGTGATCGAGATCCTCGAGACGATCGAGCCGGATCGCGAGGTCCTGCGCGCCTGCCGCAGGCTGAAGGACAAGGGCTACCTGCTAGCGCTCGACGACTTCGCCGCCGGCTCCACCTGGGAGCCGTGGCTCGAGCTGGCGGACATCGTCAAGGTGGACGTGATCGCATCCGGGCCGGCGGAGCGCGCGGCGCTGGCACAGCGCTTCAAGCGCGCCGGCCTCAGGCTGGTCGCGGAGAAGGTGGAGACGCAGGCCATCCATCTCGAGACCAGGGGACTGGGCTACCAGTTCTTCCAGGGGTTCTTCTTCGAGCGGCCGACCACGCTGTCGGCCCGTGACATCCCGACCTCCAGGTTCCACGAGGTCCAGCTCCTGCGCGAGATCCACCGGACGGGCCTCGACTTCTCCGCCCTCGAGGAGATTATCGAGCACGAGGTCGGGCTCTCCTACAAATTGCTGCGCTACATCAACGCCGCGTTCTTCGGCTGGCGCGGCAACGTGGATTCGATCCGGCACGCCCTGATGCTGCTCGGCGAGCGCGAGATCAGGAACTGGGCCTCGGTGATCATCATGGCCGGCATGGCGAGCGACAAGCCCGACGAGCTGGTGACGCAGGCGCTGATGCGCGGCCGGCACTGCGAGCTGCTGGCGGCCGCGGCCGGGCTGGAATCGCGCGCGCACGACCTCTTCCTCATGGGCGCGTTCTCGCTGATTGACGCGATCCTCGACTGCCCGCTGGCGAGCGTGCTGCGGGAGATCCCGATCGCGTCCGACCTCAAGGACGCGCTGCTGGGAGAGCCTGGACCGTTGCGCGACCTCTTCACCGTGGTGGTCGCGTACGCCGGGGGTGACTGGGCGCTGGTGTCCGAACGGGCGAAGCGGCTCGGGCTGGACGAAGCGGCGATCCCCGCGCGCTACATCGAGGCCCTGCACTGGTGCGACGAGAGCCTCGATCATGCGGAAGGCAGGCGCGCCGCCTGACGCCGCAGCACGGCCAGGCCCTGCGCGGATGCGCCGGGCGTGACCCGGCGGGTCAGAGCTCGGCCTGGGCCGCGGCCGGCGCGGCTCCCAGGGCGGCGACGGCGATGCCCGCCAGGATGAGCGCCGCGCCGCCGATCTCGAGCGGCGTGGGGACTTCGTGGAGCAGGCCGAAGGCGAGCGCGCTCGAGCCCACCGGCTCGCCCAGGAGCGCGATGGCCACGAACGACGCGGGCAGGTAGCGCAGCGCCCAGTTGAAGCTCGAGTGTCCGAGCAACTGGGGCACGAGCGCGAGCAGGACGAGCCACAGGTAGGTGACGGGCGCCAGGCTGAAGAGGCTCCGGCTCGTGGCCGCCATCGCGACCGTGAGCAGCACCGCGGCCATGCCATAGACCACGAAGATGTAGGGCACGAGCGTGAGCCCGGCGCGCAGGCGGCGACCCACCATCAGGTAGCCGGCCATCATCCAGGCGCCCGAGAGCGCCATCAGGTCGCCCAGCAGGGCGCCACCGGGCACGGCTCGCACCGCCGCGTGCGTCCCGCCGGCCACGCCGAGCCCCACGATGACGCCGCCCGTCAGCGCCAGCGCGATGCCGAGTGCGAGCCGGCGCGTGAGCGGCTCTCGCAGGAAGAGGGGCGAGAGCAACCCCACCCAGAGCGGCGTGGTCGTCACGAGCACCACGGAGCTGGCCACCGTGGTGTGCTCGAGCGAGGCGATCCAGAGCGCGAAGTGGGCGGCCAGGAACAGCCCGGCCAGCGCCGCGAGCCGCAGCTCGCGGGCGTTCAGCCGGGCGAGGGCGGCGCGGTGGCGGGTGAGCGCGAGCGGGGCGAGCGCCAGCGTCGCGAACGCCAGGCGCCCGGCCGCGATGGTGAGCGAGGGGGCGGTCGGCTGGGCGTAGCGGATGAAGATGGACGCCGTGGATACGGCGAGGATCCCCGCCAGGAGGACCAGCAGTTGCACCGCCCGCGCGCGCACCGGGGGATTATCCGCGATTTCGCGCGGGGGCGCGACCGGATGTAGGATGCCGCCTCTTCTACCGCTCTCGAAGCACTCACGAACCAAAGGACGGTCCCAGATGAAGCGAGTGTTTGTACTCATGGTTGTCCTCGGCGTGGCCGCGTCGTGGCTCACCGGTTGCAGCGGCCCGAAGAAGGAAAGTGCGGGCCAGGCGGCCCCGCCCTCGGATGTCGCCAGCGCGCACGGTGGCATGGAGGCGGGCGGGAACATGCCCACCGAGAGCGCCGCGGGCGGCATGCCGACGGGTGGAGTGGTCGCGCCGCCGGCGAGCGGCTCACCGACTTCGGCCGCCGGACTCACCTGGACGCTCCCCGCGGACTGGACCCTCGGGGCTCCGCGCTCCATGCGGGTCGCGACCTACATCATCCCCGCGGCACAGGGTGACGCCGAGGGCGCGGAGTGCGCCGTGTTCTACTTCGGCGCCGGCCAGGGTGGCGGCGTGGACGCCAACCTGCAGCGCTGGATCGGCCAGTTCCAGCCCGCGACCAAGTCGAAGCGCTCGACGAAGAAGGTGAACGGCATCCAGGTGAGCCTGGCGGACGTGTCGGGCACCTACACCTCGCACGGCGGCTCGATGTCGCAGGCGCAGGGCGACAAGCCCGGCTGGCGCCTGCTCGGCGCCATCGCCGCGAGCCCGCAGGGCGCGGTCTTCTTCAAGCTCGCCGGGCCCGCGAAGACCGTGGCCGCCGCGAACAAGGCCTTCGACGCGCTGGTCGGGTCGCTGAAGAAGGAGTAGCGCGGGGGGCGGCCCGGCAGCGCACCAGCATGTCGATGGACCAGCGGAGCGCAGGAGCTTCCCGGCGGTGAGACGACGTCCGGACTCCCGCCGTGCGACCCGGCCCTTGCGGTGGGGGGAGCGGACCCCGCCCTGGTTCGCCATCCTCACCGGGGGCGCAGTCCTCTGGGGAGTGGCCGCTGCCTGGCGGCGCGCCTGGCTCTCGGACGACGCGTACATCTCCTTCCGGTACGCGGAGAACCTGGTGAACGGGCTCGGCCTGGTCTTCAACCGCGGGGAGCGCGTCGAGGGCTACAGCAATTTCCTGTGGACGATCTGGACCGCGGCCGGGATGAAGCTGGGCGCGGGGCCCGAGGGCTGGTCGCTCATCTGGGGGCTCGCCTGCTACGCGGCCAGCATCCTGATCCTGGCCTTGATCGCCCGGCGCCTCGCCGGCGGGACGGCCGGAGCGGCGGTCATCCCGGTGGGAGCGCTGCTGGCGGCGCTCCATCCGGCGTGGAGCTACTTCGCCACCAGTGGCCTCGAGACCTCGCTCTTCACCTTCCTCGCGCTTCTCGGATTCTTCGTGGTCACGTCGAAGGGCGCGCGCCCGGCGGCGATCGCGGGCGCGGTGTTCGCCCTGCTCGCCATGACGCGCCCGGACGGTCCGATCCTCGCGCTGCCGGCCGGGCTCTACGTGCTGCTCGCGCAGCGGGGCACCCACCGAAGGTGGGTCCGGGCCCGGGCCGCGCTGTTCTTCGGGGCGGCCTTCGCGGTGCTGTGGGTCCCGTACACGCTCTGGCGCGTCTCCTACTACGGCTCGTTCTTCCCCAACACCTACTACGCCAAGTCGGCGGACCTCGCCTGGTGGAGCCAGGGAGCCAGGTACCTCGGACTCTATGCGTTCAAGTACTGGCCGCTGCTCCTGGGGATCCCGCTCGGGGTCGTGGCGCTCCTCGCACGCGGCCGCTCCGCAGCACCCCGGGAGGCGGCCCGCGCGCGCGCGGATGCCGGCCCGGGTCTGCTCGCGCTGGCGATGCTGGCGGCCTACACCCTGTACGTCGCGCGCGTCGGGGGAGACTTCATGTTCGCGCGCTTCCTCGTCCCCGTCACCCCGTTCCTGCTCGTGCTGACGGAACTGGGTTGGCAGCGTCTCCTCGGGCGCCGACCGCTCGCCGTGGCGGGCGCGACGGCCGCGCTGGCGCTGTGCATGCTGGTCACGCCCGACCCGATCACCGGCACCGCGGTTCGGGAGGGCATCACGAACGAGTGGGCCCTGTACACGCCGCGGTTTACCGGCTCCCTCCGCGCCACCGGGGAGACGATCCGCCCCTACCTGGAGGGACTGCCGGCGCGGATGGCCTTCCTGGGGGCGGAGGCCCGCGCCATCTACTACTCGAAGGTCGCCACGGCGATCGAGTGCACGACCGGTCTGACCGACAGCGCCATCGCGCACCAGCCGCTCGGGCACCGCGAGCGCGTCGGGCACGAGAAGCGGGCCTCGGCCGACTACCTCCTGGGGCGCGGCGGAGCGAACCTGGTCATGTCGTTGACCGAGTTCAAGGCGCTCGGGCTGCAGTCACGGATCCCCGCGGTGTCCGTCGAGCTGGGCGACCATGGGGCGATCCTCCTCCGCTGGGAGCCGGAGCTGGTGGCCGGCCTGCTCGCCCGGGGAGCGCGGGTGTACGACCTCCCCGCGGCCCTGGACCAGTACCTGCAATCCATCGATTCGCAACCCGACTCCGCCGTGGCGCAGACCTACCACGGGATCAAGCTCCTCTACCTCGATCCGGCCGGTGATCGCGCCCGCGAGGCGGTGTTCCGGCGACGGTTGGCCCGCGGCGGCGGCGCGAAGCGGGGAGGGGCGCCCCGGTGATCGGACCCGGGGCGCTTGCGTCCCCGGCGCCGGAACGCTCTCGGCGCGCCGGCTAGGTTCGCTCCCGCAACGGGCATCCAGGCTGGATTCCGCCCCCCTCACCCGACCATCGCCTCCGCCTCGATCTCGACCTTCCAGCGCGGGTCGAGCAGTCCGGCCACGACCACCATGGTGGCGGCGGGGCGCACCTCGCCGAAGACCTCGCCGTGCGCCCGGCCGATCGCCTCCCAGTCGGCGCCGTTCGCCATGTACATGCGGGTGCGCACCACGTGGCGCGGCTCGGCGCCGGCCTCGCCGAGCGCAGCCAGGATGATCTCGAGGCAGCGGCGCGTCTGCACGCCCGGGTCGGGGTCGCACGAGCCGTCGGGCCAGACCGGCGCGGTGCCCGCGACCAGCACGCGGTGGCCGATGCGCACGGCACGGCTGAAGCCGATGATGGGCTCGTAGGGCGAGCCGGAGGAGATGTTGGTGCGGTCGAGCATCGAGTCCTCCCTCGTGGTCCGGCGCCACGCCTCGAGCGAGGAGCGGCGCCGGGAGTGTGACGTTGGCGGGCTACAGCGTCTTCGGGATCGCCGCGGTGAGCACGTCGGGCTCGCCCGGGGTGACCAGCACGTCGTCCTCGATGCGGATGCCGCCGAAGCCGAGCAGCGTGTCCACCTTCGCCCAGTTCACGGCGTCGCGGTAGCGCGAGCGGCGCTCGGGGTCCTTCAGCAGCGCCGGGATGAAATAGAGCCCCGGCTCGACCGTGATCACGTAGTTGGGCTGGAGCGGGAAGTCGCAGCGCAGGAACGCGAGTCCGAAGCGCGTGCTGCGCTTGCGCCCCGGCAGGTAGCCGCTGGCATCGCGCACGCCGAGGCCCACCAGGTGGCCGAGCCCGTGCGGGAAGAACAGCGCGTGCGCGTCCTGCTCGACCAGCGAATCCGGCGAGCCGCGCAGGATGCCGAGCCCGACCAGGCCCTCGGCCAGATCGCGCGCGACCGCGAGATGCACCTCGCGCCACTCGACGCCGGCGCGGCAGCGCTGCACGCCCTTCACCTGCCCGTTCAGCACGACCTCGTAGAGTTCGCGGAAGAACCCGCCCTGCGTGCCGGCCTGGTAGGTGCGCGTGACGTCGCTGGCGTAGCGGCCGACCTCGGCGCCGGCATCGACCAGCACGTGCTCGCCCTCGCCCACCCGGCGGTCGCCGGGCGTGAAGTGCAGCACGCCGGAGTTCGAGCCCGCGCCCACGATGGTGCCGAAGGCGGTGCGCTCGGCGCCGTGGCGGAAGAATCCGGTCTCGAGCTCGACCTGCAGCTCGCGCTCGGTCACCCCCGGTCGGATCAGCTGCCGCACGGCCGCGAAGCCCGCGGCGGTCGCGGCGGTCGCGCGGCGCATGCGCTCCAACTCCACCTCGTCCTTGGGCCGGATCGCCTGCTGCAGCCTCTCCCGCGCCTCGGCGGTGACCGCTGGGTCTCCCGCCACGTCGTGCAGCGCCGCACCCAGCAGGGCGACCTCGCGCCCGCGCCGCGCGGCGAGCCACGCCGCGCGGCCCGAGAGCGGAGTGCCGTCCACGTCGGTGCGGCCCTCCCAGACGCGCTCGTCCTCGGTCACGTCCGGCACGAAGTCGATCCAGCCTTCCTTCGGGTCGAAGGCGACCACGCCGCCCACGCACTCGCGGTCCGCGAGGTAGAAGTATTCGGAGTGCGAGAGGAACGGGTAGGTCTGGTCCTGCCCTCCCGGGATGGAGATCGGTTCGCCCGCGCCGATGAGCACGATCTCGTCGGTGAGGCTCCAGGCGGAGGCGACGCGGGCGCGGCGGCGTTCGAGGTAGGCGGTCATGCACTGCACCTCATCGGGATCACGGTGAGAGCGAAGGTGCGCGGACGTCCCCGTGTCCGCGCGCCGGTCCGGTCGCTATCGGGTCTGACTCCGGTCTCAGACCTCCAGGGCCTTCAGTGCCCGCTCGTACTCCTCCGGCCGGACGTAGATCACATAGCCGTACCGGCCGATGCCATCCGTGACGCAGACGGAGGCGTAGACGTTGACCCTGGCCTCCGCGAGCTTCGCATGCACCTTGGCCAGCGCGCCCAGTTCGTCGTCGCCCTGCACCAACAGCGCCGGATGGGGGCCGGTCAGCTTCAACCCGGCCTGCTGTGCGGCGGCCGTGAGCCGATGCGGGTCCTCGGGGAAGAGCGTGAGCTGGGTGTCCTCGGGTCCGATCGGGATCGCGGTGAACGCGAGCAGGTTGACGCCGAGGCTCGCGAGCGAGGAGAGCAGCACGTAGGCTGCCCCGGGCTGGTCCGAGACCTGGGTGTAGAAGTAGTCCAACCGCCGGATCTTGTACGCCATGCTGGGTCCTCCTGTCGGGGCTGCGCCGCGAATCGTAGTGACGCGACTCACGGTCCTTCACCGCGGACGGCGGGAGCGTAGTCCCATCGGGGCCGGGTGCGCCAGCGTACCGTTGCCCTGGCGGCGGGCGCTGGCACGCGCACGCAGCGCGGGCGTAGTCTCGCAGCGGGAGGATCTCGATGAGCATCCGCGAAGACGGTGCCGCCACATTGGAGTGGGTCGCGCGCTACCTGGAGCGCGTGGGCGAGTTGCCGGTGCTGGCGCAGGTCGAGCCGGGCGAGATCCGCTCGCGCCTGCCGGCCGTCCCGCCCGAGCGGGGCGAGCCGTTCAGCGCGGTGCTCCGCGACCTGGAGGAGATCCTGCTGCCCGGGGTGACGCACTGGCAGCACCCGCGCTACTTCGCCTACTTCGCCAGTTCCGCCTCCGACCCGGGCGTGCTCGCCGAGCTGCTCGCGGCGGCGCTCAACTCCGTGGGCTTCCTGTGGCGCACGGGGCCGGCGCTGACCGAGCTGGAGCTGGTGGTGCTCGACTGGCTCGCCCAGCTCCTCGGGCTGCCCGCCGGCTGGCACGGCCACATCGAGGACACGGCCTCGACCTCCACCTTCGCCGCGCTGGTCGCGGCGCGCGAGGCGGCGCCCGGCCGGCGCGTCGTGGTCTGCTCCGAGCACGCGCACTCGTCGGTCGAGAAGGCCTGCCGCATGGCGCAGCTCGAGCTGCGCAAGGTCCCGGTGGACGCGGCCTGGCGGATGCGCGTGGAGGCGCTCGACCTCACGGACGCGTGTGCGGTGGTGGCGACGGTCGGCACCACCTCCACGACCTCCGTGGACCCGGTCGCCGCGATCGCGGACGCCTGCGAGCGTGCAGGAGCGTGGCTGCACGTGGACGCGGCCTACGCGGGCTCGGCCATGGTCTGCCCGGAGTTCCGCTGGGCCTTCGCGGGGGTGGAGCGCGCCGACTCGCTGGTGGTGAACGCGCACAAGTGGCTCTTCACGCCCATGGATTGCTCGTGCTTCTGGAGTCGCAGGCCGGAGGCGCTGCGCCACGCCTTCAGCCTGGTGCCCGAGTACCTGAGCACCACCGACGCCGCCGAGGTGAACCTGATGGACTACAGCCCCGTGCTCGGCCGCCGCTTCCGCGCGCTCAAGCTCTGGGCGGTGCTGCGCTGCCACGGGCGCGAGGGGCTGCAGGCGCTGATCCGCGAGCACGTGCGGCTCGCCGCGCTCTTTGAGGGCTGGGTGCGCGCGACGCCGGGCTGGGAGGTCTGCGCCCCGCGGCCCTTCTCGGTGGTCTGTTTCCGGCGCGAGGGCGGCGACCAGGAGAACGCCGCCCTGCTCGAGCGCGTGAACCGCGGCGGCGAGATCTTCCTCTCCGCCACGAAGCTCGAGAGACGCACGGTGTTGCGCCTGGCGATCGGCAACGCCCGCACCACCGAGGCGGACGTGAAGCAGGCCTGGGAGGTGCTCCAGCGGGAGGCGACGAGCGGGCGCGGGCCGGACGGGCGCTGATGATCCTGACAGTGATCGTAGCTTCCGCCGGCCACGGGGCCACTCAGGTCCTGAGCGCTGCCGCCGGACGAAGAGGAGGCCGCCAATGACCCGCGAGCTGCGCCGCCGCATTGCCGTCACATTGGGGCTGATCGGTGCCGCCGAGGGCCTGCGCTGGATCCCGGTCCCGGGCGTGGACCCGCGGGCGCTCCTCGGGCTTGCCGGGGCGATGCCGGGTGCGTGGATCGCCCGCAACCTCGCCGGGCACGCCTCCATAGGCATGCTCGGGTCGGACCCTATGTCTCCGCCTCGATCCTCGCGGTACTGCTCTTCCTGGCGCGGCGCCGCGGCGGCCCGGAGGAGGCCACCGGCTACCCGTTCGAAGCGCGCGCCCTGCGGATCGCGCTGCCCATCGCCCTGGTCCAGGGACTGGCCCGGGCCGTCTTCCTGCAGAATCTCGGTCTCAGCGGTGGCCTGCCCATCGTCCCGTCGCCGGGGCCGGCGTTCCTCGCGACCGCCACGCTGACCATCGCCGCCGGGGCGATGCTGATCGCGGCCCTGGCACGGCTCATCTCGTGCCACGGCGTGGGTAACGGCCTCTGCGTGCTGGTGGGGGCGGAGCTGGCCTGGGGCCAGTCAAACAGGTTCGCCGGAGACTGGTTCGGCGGCGGGAACGGGCAGCACGAGTACGCGCCCGCGCTTGCGCTGCTGCTCGCGGCGTTCCTGTGGCTGGCCGTCCCCTGGTTCTCGTCACGCTGGACGGCCACGGAATCGAGTCCGGCGGACGCGCCGGGAGCCCCGGAGCCGTGGTGGCTGCGCGCGAACGTCACCGGCATTGCGGGACTCTCGCTCGCGACGTCGATCCTGTCGGTGCCGGTGATGATGGCGGGCTACCTGTCCCCGGGGCAGTTCACTCCGGGCTGGACGTCGGAGCTGGATCTCGCCCGACCGGCCGGGGCCGTCGCCTTCATCATCCTGTCGATCCTGGCGACGTGGTTGTTCACAGCCTGGGCGCTCGACCCGGCCCGGTTGGTCCGCGCGCTGCCGGCGGCCGGCGAAGGCGGAACGGAGGTGGGATTCGACGAGCGGCGCTTCGAGCGCCGGGCGCTTCGGGCGACCTTCTGGTTCGCGGTGGGAGCTCCCGTCGCCGTCGTGCTGTTCGGCCTGGCTAGCCGCAGACTGGCGGCCCCCAGTCTCTCAGCCGTCGCGCTCGTGGTGCTTGCGGCGGTGGCGTTGGACACACTCCACCAGTTCCGCGCGCACGCGGTCATGGCGCGGGCCCTGGGCGCGCCCGCGGGCGACGGCGACTGCGGGGTCTGTGGCGGACGGCTGGCCGGTGACGAGGCCTTCTGCCCGGCCTGCGGCGCGGCCTTCGAAGACGCGCCCGCCTGCGCGTCCCACCCCGGCGGGCCGGCGCTCGCGCGCTGCGTGGTCTGCGGGAAGGCGCTCTGCGACAGTTGCGCGCTCGTGCGCGACGGCCGCTCGGTGTGCGGGGAACACGTCGGGGTCGCGTTCGTCGAGGGCTGGGCGGTGGTGGCGGTCGCGGAGACCCCGGTCGAGGCCGAGAGCCTGCGGCGGCGGCTCGTGGCCGCGGGGGTGCCCAGCCATGTGCTGGTCAGCACCTGTGCGGCGCTGCAGGGCACGCTCGGGCTCTACGACCTGACCCCCGTGGTCCCGCTCGTGGTGCACGCGTCGTGCGGCGGCGGGCTGGTGCGCGTGCTGGTGCGCCCGGGCGAGCACGGCCGGGCCACCGAGGTGCTCGCCGCCCCGGTGGACTGAGGCCGGAGCGGCAGGCCGGCCGGGCCCGGTGCCCGTGCGGCCACAACGCCGCGCCCGCGCTCCTACGCCGCCGCGCTGCTGTGGTCGTGGACCACGCGCCAGCCCGCGTCGGGGAACCAGCGCAGCCAGAGCGTGAAGAGCCCGCGCGGCTCGCCGTCCCTGAGCTTCAGGCTCCAGCCGCCGCGCACCAGCGCCTGGCCCCGCGCCGGCAGCGTCACGTCGTGCAGGTCGAAGACCAGCGTGCCCATCTCGCGCCCCTCGGACTGGTAGCGCTTCCGGTAGCGGTCGAGGGTCGTCTGCCAGCCGTGCGACACGTCCCCGCCGGAGTAGAAGGTGAGCGAGTCCGACTTCCAGTAGCCCTTCATGAATCCTTCGAGGTCGCCCCGGTTCCAGGCGGCCACCTGCGCATCGAGCAGCCGCCGCACGGCCGCGGCGTCCTGATCCTCGGGGATCACGCACGTGGTCGGGGCGAAGGCCGACGGCGCGGGTGCCACCAGGGCGCGCAGCAGGGAGTCGTTCGGGCTGGCGTTCCCGGCCGCCTGCAGCGGCCCGGCGGTGGCCAGCGCGAGGGCGAGCGTGATGAACGCGAGCGGCATGCTGGATGGTCGGGACATCATCGGTCTCCTCCAGGATCGGGCGCGGCCTCCCCGCGACCTTGGGCTGCACGGCCCCCGCGGTCCAGGGCCGGCCCGGTGTTACGGCGTCATCGCCCCCAGGTAGAGGGCGTTGAAGAGGAATCTGCAGGTGCCCACCAGCTGTGCGCGGTGCTGGACCCGCGGGCCGAAGAGCACGACGTGGCCGCTTCCGAGATCGATCTCGACCACGGCCGCGCGGTTCGTCATGAGCGAAGTGCCCTGGGCGATGAGCCGCTCCGCCTCCTCCGGCGGGAGCCCGCGCGGGTCCGCGAGTCGGCGCGCGACGCCGCGCCAGCGCTCCAGCTCGCGCAGGTTCGCCGGGCTCGAGATCACCGCCATCACCAGCGGCCGCCCGAGCGTCGTGCGACCGAGGGTGTCCAGGGCCACGCGGCCCGAGGCGCGGTCCAGTGCCTCGAAATACCGGTTGATCTGGCCGTAGTCGGCGACCTTGCGGTCGGCGCCCACCGGGAAGCCCAGGAAGGACTCGGGTGTGATCGCCTGAGCGCGATCCGGGGGCGACGGGGCCGGCACCGGGGCGGCGGGGGAGATCCGGACGGACGAGAAGAGCAGCGCAAGCGCGAGCAGGGCGAGGCGCGATCGAGCGGGCATCGGTCATTCCTCCTGGGTCCGTGAGGGTCGCGCTGAATCTGCGCCCGGCGCGGTCCCATGGCAAACGCGTGGCGAACGGAGGGCGACCTTGACTCCTGCGGGAGCGGCGGGTTCTCATGCGCGCTGGTCACGTCCATAGGGAGGAATCCGCGATGCCCGCCAGACTGCAGAATCTCGAGAACCACGTCCGCTTCGTGCCCCTGTTCCATCTGGTGCTGACGCTGCTGCTGCTGGCGAACCTCGTCCTGCGGGTGCGCGCCCTGCTCCTGGGCTTCACCGAACTGCGCCTCGCCGGACTGTGCGTCGCGCTGGCGCTCCTGATCCTCTTCTTCTACGCCCGCCAGTTCCCGATCACCGTGCAGGACCGCGTCATCCGCCTGGAGATGCGCCTGCGCATGGAGCGCCTGCTCCCCGTCGAGCTGATGAGCCGTTTCGGCGAGTTCGAGCCGCAGCAACTCGTGGCCCTGCGTTTCGCGGGCGACGGCGAGCTGCCCGACCTGGCGCGGCGGGTGCTGGCGGGAGAGCTCCGATCGAACGCCCAGATCAAGCAGCAGATCAAGGACTGGCAGGCCGACTGGCTGCGGGCCTGAGATTCGCTCGCGCGTCCGTCGTCGATCTCCGGGCCGCCGGCCCGGCGTCCCGCACGAAAGGTTCCTCATGACCACTCCTCCACAGGTTCCCGCGTCCGCCACGCTCTTCGAGCCCCTGGCACTGCGCTCCGTGACGCTGCGCAACCGGATCGTGCTCTCGCCCATGGCGCAGTACTCCGCCGAGGACGGCATGGCCAACGACTGGCATTTCGTTCACTACGCCAGCCGGGCTGCGGGCGGCCTGGGCGCGGTCGTCGTCGAGGTGACGGCCGTCGCTCCGCCGGGGCGCATCTGCCCCGGGGACTTGGGCCTGTGGAAGGATGAGCAGGTCGCCCCGCTCGCGCGCCTCGCCACCCTGATCGCGGCGCAGGGCGCGGTGCCGGGCATCCAGATCGGGCATGCGGGCCGCAAGGCGTGCATGGCGCGACCATGGGAGGGAGGTGGCGCCGTGCCGCTCGACCGGGGTGGTTGGATCCCGCTCGGGCCCGGGGCGGAGCCGTTCGGCCCCGCGTACCACACGCCCCGCGCCCTGACGCAGGAGGAACTCGAGGCGCTGCCGGGGGCCTTCGCCGCGGCGGCGCGGCGCGCGCACCAGGCCGGTTTCCGGCTGCTCGAGCTCCATGGCGCGCACGGCTACCTCGTCCACCAGTTCCTCTCGCCGCTGGTGAACCGGCGCAGCGACGGTTACGGTGGCCCCTTCGAGAACCGCGCCCGCCTGGCGCTCGAGGTCACGCGTGCGGCGCGCGCGGCGTGGCCCGCGGAGCTGCCGCTCTGGGTGCGCCTCTCGGTGACCGACTGGGCCGAAGGCGGCTGGGACGTGGACGAGGCGGTGCGGCTCGCGGGCCTGCTGCGGGATGAGGGCGTGGACCTGGTGGACTCCTCGAGCGGCGGGGTCGTGGCGCACCAGCGTGTCCCCGCGGCGCCCGGATTCCAGGTGCCCTTCGCCGATCGCATCCGGCGCGAGGCGGGGGTGCGCACCGGCGCGGTGGGACTCATCACCGAGCCCGCGCAGGCCGATGCCATCCTGCGCGCCGGCCAGGCGGACGTCGTGCTGCTCGGCCGCGTGATGCTGCGCGATCCCTACTGGCCGCTGCACGCCGCGCACGCGCTGGGCGTCGAGGGGCCGTGGCCGGTGCAGTACCTGCGGGGGATTCCCGGGTCCGCGTGACGCGGGGACGCGGGCCCGTTGCGGGGGCCGCACCGGGCGCGTAGGCTGATGGCGCTGGGTCACATCCCTGTTTCGGGCGGGCGCCCCGAGGTGCGCGTCGCCCCTCCAGGCTAGCGAGGAGACGCAATGCCCGATCGCGCTGGTGACGAAGCCTGCAGCGGGGACGATCTCGCCGCGCAGCGCGCGTTTCTGCGCCAGGTCATCGACCTGAACCCCTCCTTCATCTTCGCCAAGGACCGCGCCGGCCGCTTCACGCTGGTGAACCAGGCCGTGGCGGACAACTACGGCACCACGGTGGAGGACCTGATCGGGAAGACCGACGCCGACTTCAATGTCAGTCCCGAGCAGGTCGAGCACTTCCGGCGCGACGACCTCGAGGTGATGGACACGCAGCGTGAAAAGGTCATCCCGGAGGAGGTCATCACCGACGCCTCCGGCCGGCACCGCTATCTGCACACCATCAAGCGGCCGATCGTCGGTCCGGACGGGGTGGCGAACCAGGTGCTGGGCGTGGCCATCGACATCACGGCGCGCAAGGGGCTGGAGGAGCAGCT
>Ga0315286_10002184_pt1 | contig 18184 bp, 9 predicted proteins | sample YL17G10_0_MG_FD_205038 | JGI IMG/M metagenome (GOLD analysis project Ga0315286, IMG submission 205038) | Sediment microbial communities from Yellowstone Lake, YNP, Wyoming, USA - YL17G10_0 | ecosystem: Environmental > Aquatic > Freshwater > Lake > Sediment | place: USA: Wyoming | collected...
CGGCAAGCGCCACCATCGTTGGAGCCACCGCGTCCACATCAACGGCCGGCGCGGCCAGGTGTATCGCGGCGGGAAGCTGCGCGGGAACGGTCGTATCCGGGAGAGCGCTGGCGCCGCAGCACCCTCCGGTGGCTCTCACCGCCAGCTCACACTCGGCATGACGGCAGCATGTGCACGGCGTGCGGGCCAGCAGCGGCCCCGCCAGCGGCAGCGCCAGCAATGCCAGCAGAACCGAGATGGATGCGACCTTCCTCATCCGCTATATAAACAGAATACAGTAAGAGGCCCGCCGCGCGCAAGCCGCTGGCAACCGTACCGCCGGCCAGTGGATTACTGCGCGACCTGCGTCTCGACGATGCGGCCGTCGAAAAGCTGCACGGTGCGGTCGGCGTGGCGCGCGTAGCGGGGATCGTGGGTAACAATACAAACCGTGGCGCCCTCGCCGTGCAGTTGGCGCAATAACTCCATCACCGCCTCGCCGTTGGCGGAATCCAGGTTGCCGGTGGGCTCGTCGGCCAGCAAAATCAGCGGATGGCCAGCCAGGGCGCGGGCCACCGCGACCCGCTGTTGCTGGCCGCCCGAGAGCTGGCTGGGCAGGTGTTTGGCGCGATGCGCCATGCCCACCCTGTCGAGCGCCTCATTGACCCGCTGCCGCCGCTCGGCCGCCCGCATGCCCCGGTAGATCAGGGGCAATTCCACGTTTTCGTACACGGTCAGGTCGCCAATCAGGTTGAAGCTCTGGAAAATGAAGCCGATCTCGCGGTTGCGGATGCGCGCCCGCTCGCCCAGCTTCAGCGACTCGACCGGCCGGCCGTTCAGCCAATAATTGCCGTCGGTTGGGGAATCCAGCAGGCCGAGGATCGAAAGCAGCGTCGATTTCCCGCAGCCCGACGGGCCGGCGATCGACACGTACTCGCCCGGGCTAATGTCCAAGTGCACGCCGGCCAGCGCGTGCGTTTCCATCTCGTCGGTGTAAAAAACCTTCGTGACGGCTTCCAAGCGAATCAGCGGTTGATCCATAAAGCAAGTCCAAAGTCCGACTGAATTGCGGATTGCGGATTTCGGATTGCGGATTTGAAGCACGCCAGCCTGAAATTCGCAATCCGCATTCCGAAATCCGAAATCACTCCAGGCGGATGCGATCGACGGTGTCCCAACGATTCATATCCGAAAGGATCACCTCGTCGCCGGGCTTCAGCCCTTCGACGATTTCCACCGTGCTGACCGAAACGCGGCCCAGTTTCACCAGCACCTTGCCGGCGTGCTTGCCGTCCGGTTCGAGCTTGAACAACTGGATGGTGCTCTTCTCCTGGCCCAAGGCCGGCCGGCCCACATAGACGACATCGGCCAGGTTTTCCAGCTCGATGGTGCCGTCCACGCTCAAGTCGGGCCGGCAGCCTTTCGGCAACGGCCCGATCAGCGCCACATCGACGGTCACGTTGCCCTGCTGCACGGCCGGATCAATGCGGATCACCTTGCCCGCAATTTCTCCGTTGTGCGTGTCGATGGACGCTTTCTGCCCGATCACCACGTCTTTGGCCTGGGTTTCGGGAATCTTCAGCTCCGCCTTGAGCCGCAGGGGATTGGCGACGCGCGCCAGGTTCGTGCCGGGCACGACGCGCTGGCCGACCTCGATCGGCAGTTCCTGCAGCACGCCTGCGGCGCCGGCGCGGACCTTGAGCGCCTCCACCTGGCTGCGCTTCAGGTTGTAGAGGGCGCGAAGCTGCTCCACCTTGGTCTGCTGCATGGCCAACTGCGCCTTGGCGGCCTCCGGCTGAATGGCCAGCCGTTTGCCCTCGATCACATGCCTCGCCGCCAGGCCCTCGGCCTTGGCCCGCGACACTTTGAGCGTCAGTTCGGGAATGAGCCCATCCTTGGCCAGCGCCTGGTTGGTTTCCGATTCGGCTTTGGCCTGGTTGTACTCAGCCTGGACGCCGGCGGCGACGGCCTGCTTGTCGAGCAGTTCGGTCTGGAGCTTCACGTGCAGGTTCTCCAGTTCCGCTTCGGCGGACTTCAATTGCGACAGCGCATCGAGCGCGGCCACTTCAAGCTCCGGATTGCTCAGATCGAGAAGAACCGTGTCAATACGAACCGGCGTGCCGGGCATGACCAGGCGGCGCTCGACGCGGCCGTCGCTGGCCGCCGAAATCCAGCGAATGTCTTCCGGCGCCAGCCGGCCCAGGCCGCGCACCTGCCGCACCATCGGCCCGCGCTTGACCGTGTCGATCCAGACAGTAGCGCGCTCGACGGAAGGCGCCGCCGGCTTCAGCCGCGACAAGCCCAAGCTGATAGCGCCAACCAGAAGCAGGCCACACGCGCTGTAAACGGTTTGGCGAATCCGCCGATTCCGTGCCGCCGATTTACGTGGTATATCCATAGGACTTGCCCATCCGCAGATTTCGCAGATTACGCAGATTTGACGAGTGCGTTTTCAATCTGCGTAATCTGCGAAATCTGCGGATGGTTCTTGTCCTTATCTGTGTTCATCTGTGTCCCATACTCCCCTATTCGTAACGCAGCGCCACCATCGGATCGACCCTCGCGGCCCGCCGGGCCGGGATGTAGCTGGCAAGTAGCGCCACCGCGGCAAGCAGTGACGTGACAAGAGCGAACGTCGGGGCGTCGGCGGGGCTGACTCCGTACAGCAGCCCCGAAAGCACCCGCGTTGCCGCAAAGGCGCCGGCAAGGCCAATGGCCAGGCCAGCCATTGTCAACCGCACCCCCTGGCCCAAAACCAGAGCCAGCACGTCGCTTTGCCGCGCACCCAAGGCCATGCGAATACCGAACTCCGCCGTCCGCTGCGCCACGGAGTAAGAAACAACTCCGTAGATCCCGAACGCCGCGAGCACCAGCGCGAGTGTTGAGAAGAGCGTGAGCATTACGGAGAGGAAACGGGGCCGCGACTGAGCCTCTCCGAGCACGTCGTCCATGGTGCGAATCAAAGCGACGGGCAGACTGGGATCGATCCCGCGTATCACCTGCCGCGCGGCATTCAACACTTGGTCGGGGTGGCCGGCAGTTTTCAGAATGACATAGGTTCTCGGGGTCACATTATGTAGCTGGTCCGCAGGCAAGAAAATCTCGGTGCCGGCGGGCCGGTCGAGGCCGGCGTTCCTGACATCGGCAACGACGCCGGCGACTGTCATCCACTCCCCGCCCGGTTGCCGGATCCGCCTCCCCAGCGGACTCGCACCCGGCCAGAAGGTGCGCGCCATGGTCTCATTGACGATCACCACCGGAGGCGCGCCGAACCCGTCCCGGGCGTCGAAAAAGCGCCCTTCCATCAGACGAATGCCGAGGGTCTCGAAGAAGCGGCGCCCTACCGACTGGTAGAAGTCCACGTTTTCAAGGGGTCCGCCGGGGCGCCGGACGAAGTTCTCAATCTGCGTGTCGTTGTGTACGGCAAAGCGTTGCGGCGGCAGTCCATCGGCGACGGTCGCGGACTGCACACCGGGCAGGGCGGAGAGGCGTTCGCTCAACTCCCACCACAAGCGGCGCAGCCGGGCTTCGTCGGCATATGCTTCGCCCTTTACCGACACCCGCATGGTGATCAGACCTCGATGGTCAAAGCCCAACTTTACCCGCTGCAAATTCCAGAGAGTACGCGCCAGCAGCCCCGCCCCAATCAGGAGCGTCAGGGCCAGAGATAGCTCCCCGGCCACGAGCACGGCGCGCAGGCGGTTCGTGCTCTTTGAGCCGAAAGCCCGCCCTGTCGCGGCTTGGAGGGCGAGGCTGAGCGAACGTGTTCCGGAATGGAGCAAGGGAGCCAGGCCGAACACAAGTCCGGTGAGCACCGTAACGGCGAGGGAGAACCCCAGGACGCTTCCATCGATGCCTGCCTCGCGGATCCGGGGAATCATGCCGGCATTGGTGGCTATGATGAGTCTCACCGCTGCCGCGGCAAGCGGAATGCCGGCCGCCGCGCCGGCGAACGACAGTAAGATACCTTCCACGGTGAACTGGCGGAACAGTTGCGGAGTGCTTGCGCCCATGGCGCGGCGCAGCGCGACCTCGCGCCTGCGCGCGTTGGATCGTGCCAGAAGCAGGTTGGCAACGTTTACGCAGGCGATCAGCAGGAAGAAAGCAACGGCGCCGAGCAGCATCAACATGGCGAGCCGAACGTCGCCGACCACATCATCGCGGAGGCCGTAGATGGCCGCCGGATGCGTCTTGGGGTCGAGGCTATGAAAGCCGGCCGTGTCCCGCCCTCGAAACTGCTCCATCAGGCCGGCCAGCTCGGAACGTGCCGCTCCCGTCGTGAGGCCCGGCCGGAGGCGGGCGATGACGGAGAGCATGTGATTGGGCCTCTTCTTCTGGTCCGCCGCCGTGAGTTGAAGAGGCGCCCAGGCCCCAGCCGGCTCGTTGAGACCCGGCGGAAACTCAAATCCCGCCGGCATGACGCCGATGATAGTGGCCTTGGAGTCGTTGAAATACACATCCCGGCCGATGATAGAAGGGTCTGATCCGAACGCCTGTTGCCACAGCCCGTGCGAGAGCACGAGAGTGAACGGCGCGCCCTCCGAGGCGTCTTCCGGAGCGATCATGCGGCCGAGTTGCGGAGCGACGCCCATCATGCTCATAAGCCCGCCGGTCACATAGGGAACCATGATTCGCACCGGCTCGGAGGTCGAGCTTACGTGGGCGCTCAGGGTTGTCCACGCCTCGATCTGGTCCCAGGCGCGTCCCTCGCGCCGGAGCTCGAGGAATTCCGGGGGCGACACGGCAAACCTGGACAAACCACCACCAGGCCATTCCGGAAACTCCGTATAGACCCGCACTAGGCGCGCAGAGTCTCGGAACGGAAGTGGCTTCAGCAGGACGGCGCTGACAACGCTGTAAATAGCGGTGCTGGCGCCCACGCCCAGGGCGAGACAGGCCACGGCAGTGAGGCTGAAGCCGGGGGAGCGGCGTAGTTGCCGGAGGCCATAGCGGAGATCACGGATCAAGTCCTCCAGCAAGCGAAAGCCGAGTGCGTCGCGGTATTCCTCGCGGGTCTTGTCGATGCCGCCCAGGGCCACCAGCGCCTGCCGCCGCGCCTCCTCCGGCGCCATCCCCGCCGCGATGTTCGCCTCCGTCTGCTGTTCGACGTGGAAGCGCAACTCGTCGTCCAACTCGCGGTCGACTCGCTTGCTGTGACCCAGCGCTCGCAACCGCCTTATGAATTCACGAATCATTCAACTGCTCCCTGTCACTTGGCGCCTGAAACCTGACACCTGCTCATTCGTACCGCAGCGCCGTCATGGGGTCGAGGCGGGCGGCGCGGCGCGCCGGTACATAGGCGGCCAGCAGCGCCACTGCCGCCAACAGCGCGGTGAAAGCGATGAAGGTCGCGGCGTCGGCCTGCACCACGCCGAAAACGAAGCTGGAGGCCACCACGGCCGCTGCCAGGGCCGCCGGCAGGCCGACAGCCAGCCCGGCCAGCAACAACCTCCCGGCCTGACCGACGATCATCGCCAGCACATCGCGGCGGCTGGCGCCCAGCGCCATCCGCACTCCGATCTCGTGGGTGCGTTGCGTCACCGAGTAGGCCATCACGGCATAGATGCCGGCGGCCGCCAGCACCAGGGCGATAGCGGCGAACAGCATCATGTGCGTGGCCGACAGGCGGATGCCGCTCCTCTGATCGTCCAACCGCTGCTCAAACGTCCGCACCTGGGAAACGGGCAGATCAGGGTCGATCGAGTGGATGGCGGCACGGACGCCGGGCGCCAGCCGAGCCGGGTTGTCTGCCGCGCGCAACACAAGGAACATCCTGGCCTCTGGCGCCTGCAAATAAGGAAGGTAGACCGTGGGCCGCCTTTCGACTTGTAGCCAGTCGTGCTGCACATCGGCCGCCACGCCCACCACGGTGAACCAGTCGGCGGAGCCGCTACGTCGGAGGCGCTGTTCCAGCGGATTCTGGCCCGGCCAAAACCGGCGCGCCATCGACTCGCTGATCACGGCCGCCCGGCGCGCGCCCGAGCGATCCCCAGCCTCCAGAGACCGCCCGCGCAGCAGGGGGATGCGCAAGGTTCGGAAATAATCTTCGCTGACATACCGGAATTCGGCTTGCCAGTGGTCGCCCGGCCGTGGCGCGGGCCTGCCGTCGATGATGATGGTCGAAGAGGCGCTGCTGCCGAGCGCCGGTAAGTGGCTGACGGCCGCAGCGGACCGAACGCCGGAAAGCGCCTGCGCGCGCAGCAAAACCCGTTCGAAGAAGGCGGCTAACTGGTATGCCTCACGGTAGCGTGACTCGGGCAGCGCCACCCGCATGGTGAGCAGGTTCGAGGAGTCGAATCCGAGATAAATGTCCGCCAGTCGCCGGAAGCCCTTGGCCATCAGCCCGGCGCCGATCAGCAGGACAATGGCAAGTGCTACTTCTGACACCACCAGCAAGGACCGCAGGCGGCTGCGCCCGCTGCCTGGTGTCAGCGTGCCGCTGCTCTCTCGCAACGTTTGGCTGAGGTTCGGGCTGGCAGCGTGGAGCGCGGCTGCCAGACCGGACACCATGGCCGCCAGAGCGGCAACAAACAGGGTGAAGAGTAGGACGGGGCCATTGATTCTCACCTGCTTGAGGGCGGCCACGTGGCGGGCGATGTCGGGCGAGACGCTGTTCTTCATGTAGTTGATCATCCAGGAGGCGAACAGCAGGCCCACCAGCGCGCCAATCAAGGACAGCACCAGGCTCTCGGTAAGAAGCTGGCGGATGACGCGAAGGCGGCCGGCGCCGAGGGCCGTGCGCACCGCGATTTCTTTCTGGCGAGCGGCCGCCCGCGCCAGTTGCAGGTTGGCGACATTGGCGCAGGCCAGCAACAGCACGAAGACAGCCGCGGCCATTAGCACCAGAATGAACCGCCGGCTGCCGTAGGAGACGTATTCGCGCAACGGCACGAGTCGCACGTCGCGGCCGGCGTTGTAAAAGGGATACTGCCGCGCCAGCCGGGCGTGTAGCGCCGACATCTGGGCGCCGGCCGCGGCCAGTGAAACACCGGGCGCCAGGCGGCCCAGGACCAGAAACTGGCGTTCACCGCGCTGCTCGATCTGCTCCGGTGTGGGCGCCAGCGGCAACCAGACTTGCGTGCCCGGCGGGAAATCGAATTCCGCGGGCATTACCCCGATGATCGCGTAGTTGCTTTCGTTCAGGCTCAGCGATTGGCCGATCACTCCTCGTGGGGCGCCGAGATTCTCCCGCCAGAAGCCGTAGCTGATGAGCGCCACCCGCTCGTTTCCGCGCTGCGATTCCTCGGCCGAAAACTTCCGGCCCAGGAGCGGCTCGCCTTCGAGCAGCGGGAAAAACTCGGGTGTGACCAGGCAGGCGCGCAGAACAAGCGGCTCACCCTGTCCCGTCAGGTTCCTCTCGGCGCGACGATAGGCTGCCATGTCGCGGAAAGCGCGCGCCTGCTGCTGCCAGTCGAGAAAATTGGCGAACGAGGTGCGATCCTGTTCGTCGAGGGCGTCGGGCGCTATTTCCCACACGGTGACGATCTCGTTGAGGTGCGGAAAGGGGAGCGGATGGAGCACCACGGCGTTCACCGTGCTGAAGATGCCGCTATTCGCGCCGATGCCCAGTGCCAGGGTAAGCACCGCGACCATGGTGAAGCCGGGAGAGCGCCGCATCTGGCGCAAGGCGTAGCGGACGTCCTGGGCGAAATCGGAGAGCAACCGAAAGCCGAGCGCGTCGCGGTATTCCTCGCGCGTTTTATCGATGCCGCCCAGCGCCACCAGCGCCTGCCGCCGCGCCTCCTCCGGCGCCATGCCCGCCGCGATGTTCGCCTCGGTCTGCTTCTCCAGGTGGAAGCGCAACTCCGCATCGAGTTCGCGCACGGCGCGCTTGCTTCGACCTAACGTCCGCAATCGGCTTATGATCTTGCTAATCATTCAACTGTCCCAACACCCCGTTTGGAGTGCGGCGGCTTGCCGCCGCCTTTCTGCGCGAAGCTTGCTTCGCGCCAGTTCCCCCTACTCAGACGGCGGCAAGCCGCCTGAGACAAGGCGGCAGCAAGCTGCCGCACTCCAAGAACTGCCAACTGCTCACTCGCAGCGCAGAGCGACCACGGGATCGACGCGTGCGGCTCGCCGGGCCGGAATATAACAGGCGAACAGCGCAACGCCGGCCAGCAGTAACGTCGCAACGGCGAGAGTCATCGGGTCAGCCGGGGCTACGCCAAACAGCAGACTGCCGAGCAAGCGCGCGAGCGCAATGGCCGCGGACAGGCCGAGCACGGCTCCCAGCAAGGTGGCGCGCAACTGGCGGCCGAGCAGCAACGCGTAAATGTCGGCCGGGCGCGCACCCATAGCCACGCGGATGCCGATCTCGTGGGTACGCTGGGAAACCCAGTAACTGGTCGTGCCGTATACGCCAGCAGCCGCCAGTGCCAGCGCCACACCGGCGAAGATCCCGAACAGCATGGCGTAGAAACGCCGTGGCGCCGCGTTGCCCGCGATCAGCTCATCCATCGATTGAATATCCTCGACCGGCTGATCCTTGTCGGCCGCCATCACTTCGCGGCGCAGCGCGGCGGCTAGGGCAGGCAATTCTCCGTGAGCGCGTACAGCCAGGAAGAGCCTGGAGTAAACAGCGTACTGGGCGTAGGGCAGGTACATCTCGGCGCCCGGTTCATGATCGAGGCCGAGGTGCCTGACGCCGCCGACGACGCCAACGATTTCCCTGACCGCGTTCTTGACCCGCACGCGCCGGCCCACCGGGTCTTCGTTCGGCCACATGCGCCGGGCAATCGTCTCGTTGATGAGGACTACGGGCGGCGCTTCCGGACCGTCGGCCGCCGTGAAGAAGCGGCCGCGCACCACGGGAATGCGCAGGGTCTGGAAGTAGTGGGGTGTGGCGACCCGGATATGCGTTAGCAGCAGGCCATGCTCGCGCCCCTCGATCTCAAAATTGGTGCCTTCCTGCTCACCGCTGAACGGCAGCGGATAAACGAACGCGGCTGAGGCGACTCCAGGCAGCGACTCCACCCGGCCAACAACGTCGGAGGCAAACGCCCGGGCGTGCGCCTGGTCGAAACCGCCGGAGGCAGAATACTTGTACGACGGCAGCGGCACCCGCGCGGTCAGCAAGCGCTGCGGCAGAAACCCGAGTTCTACGGCGTAGAGCCGGGCGAGGGTGTTCATCATCAGTCCGGCGCCGGCAAGCAGCACCAGCGCGAGCGCAAGTTCGACAACCACCAGGGTGGCGCGGAACGAGGCGGTCAGCCGGGAGGAGCCTGCGGCGGTGCCTCCTTCCTTCAGGCCGGCGCCGGGCGCGGTCCGGTATGCCTGCGCCGCGGACGCTGCCGCGGAAAGCAGACAGGCAAGAGCTGCGGCGGCAAACGAGAAGCACAAGACGCGCCAGTCGAGCTGCGGGCGATCGAGCTGCGGGACGTTGCCCGCGGCCAGCGCCACGATGCTGCGGAGCGACCACCACCCAGCCGCCAAACCGACGGCCGCCGCCAGAAGCGCGAGAATCGCGGCCTCCGCCAGCGCCTGACGCAGCAGGCGCGTTCGGGCGGCGCCGACCGCCGCGCGCACTGCCATTTCCCGGCGGCGGGTGGCGGCGCGAGCCAGCAGCAGGTTGGCCACGTTGGCGCAGGCAATCAAGGTGATGAAGGCCGTCGCGCCGAACAACAGCAGCAACCCACGCCGGCTCTTTCCGACCAGTTCCTCGCGAAGCGGCAGAATCGCGACATCCCATCCCTTATTCGAGGCTGGATATTCCCGGGCATTCACCTGGGCCAGCGACCGAAGGACGGTTTCCACCTGCACGATCGGCACGTCGGTTTTCAGCCGTGCGATGACCTCGAGGTTGCGCGATCCACGCTGGCCTGCTCCCCCACTCTGCACGAAGGAACGGACCTGGTCGTCGTTCACTTCAATCGGGATCCATACGTCCTGCTGTTGCGGGTAGTGGAAATAGGCCGGCATCACCCCGATGATGGTATAGCTTCTGCCATTCATGGTCACCGCGCGGCCGGTGACGCTCGCGTCGGCGCCGAAATGCTCGCGCCAGGCATGGTCCGACAGGATCGCAACAGCTCCACGGCCGGGCTTTTCTTCCTCCGCGGCAAACGTGCGGCCGAGGGCCGGCTGTACTCCGAGGACAGAGAAGAAATTGGCGGTGACACGAGTGCCGCTCAATTCGCGCGCGCCGTCGTGCGTCGTGAGTACAAGCGATACAGGGAAGAAGCGGGAGGCGCCGACCGCCTCGAACAATTCCGTCCGCGCGCGCCATTCCAGAAATCCGGGCAGCGAAGTCGAGATCAGGTTCGAGCGATGGGGCTGAAGCTCGCGCTGCGTTGGTCCCTTGTCCCTCTCGTACACGCGCATCAGGCGCTCGGGGTCGCGGAATGGGAGCGGCCGGATCAAGACGGCGTTGATCACTGAGAAGATCGCGGTATTGGCGCCGATGCCGAGAGCCAGGGTAGTGACGGCGACGGCGGTGAAGCCGGGCGAGCGGCGGAGTTGCCGCAGGCCATAGCGGAGATCGCGGATCAAGTCCTCCAGCATGCGCAGGCCGAGCGCGTCGCGGTATTCCTCGCGCGTCTTGTCGATGCCGCCCAGGGCCACCAGCGCCTGCCGCCGCGCCTCCCCCGGCGCCATGCCCGCCGCGATGTTCGCCTCCGTTTGCTTATCCAAATGGAAGCGCAACTCCTCGTCCAGTTCGCGCTCACCGCGAAGCAACGACCAGAGCCGATCTAGGTACGGTCGCAACATCGAGGTACAATCCGCATTCCGAAATCCGAAATCCGCAATGGTCTTACGCGCCTTCCAGCACGCGATTGATCACGGCCGCCATGCGTTCCCAGCTCTGGGCTTCCTGCTCGAGCTGCTTGCGGCCGGCTTTGGTGATGGAGTAGTACTTCGCCTTGCGGTTGTTGTCGGAAACGCCCCATTTGGCGGTGATCCAGCCACGTTGCTGCGACCGCAACAGCGCCGGATACAGCGTGCCCTGGTTCAACCGCAGCATGTCTTCCGATACCTGCTGAATGCGCTGGGCGATGCCCCAACCGTGCATGGGGCCCATGGTGTTCAGCGTTTTGAGCACCAGCAGGTCGAGCGTGCCCTGCAAGACATCGGACTTCGGCTGCTTCATAGCGCTCCTTTAGATGATCGACAGGAAGTATGCGGGCCGCTCCTGTCGATTGTCAACAGGAAAATCAGGGCCGCCAGAGAGCCGTCCGCCGCGGCGGACGGCTCTGTTGCGGCAGCGCAGCGACGAGAAGTCCACACAGGCCGGGACTGACATTCTGTCCCATAGAATCTGTGAAATCTGCGTCTCCCCCCAAAGTGGGTGGAAACACGCAGCGCAGGCCATTGGGCGAAAACACCCATCGAATTAACGCCTCAACTATCTGAAGATGTTGGCTTCCACCTTGGTGACGGACCTGCTAATCTCTATCTGTGCGTCTTCCCCACTTCATCGGCCGAATCTCGTGGCGGTGGAAGGTGATCATCCCGCTGGTCGGGACGCTGTTATTGGGGATTTTTATGCTCACCTACGATGCCCTCGCGGTACAACGGCGCGAATTGGAGCAGAACATGCTCCGGGAGGGCGAAATCTACGGATTGCTGGCCGAGCACTCGCTGTCAGGGCTGGTAAAAAACCCCACTACGCCGGTCGAGCAACTCCATGAACGGTTGTCGCTGCTGTCGGACACCATGGGGGCCAAGCTTAGCCTTTTGGATGCCGACGGCAACGTCCTCCACAGCTCAGCCATGGAGGATGAGGGGCGGCCGACATCGCCGGAGATTCGGGCGCTGGCACGGGAGGCCCGGAAGCGCTCCCCGGCCATCCGGCGCTCCGGGCGCTATCAGATAGTGGCGGTCAGCCCGGTGGGGCCGGCGGCGCTGGCCCGGGTGCTGGCCATTGAGTTGGATGAAAGCGCAACGCTGGCCATGCTGGACGCCACCCGGCGGCACATCATCACCGTGGCCGCCACCTGGATGGTGCTGCTGACGCTGGTGGTGCTGGGCGTGCTGCGGGTGCTGGTGCACCAGCCGGTGCTGGAGCTGCGGCACAAGATCTCCCGCGCCCGCCGGGGCGATTGGCGCGTTGCGGTCAGTTTCGCCGACCGCCGGGACGAAATCGGCGAGCTGGGCACCGACTTCAACGACATGGTGCGCCAGCTTCGCGAGAACTGCCAGCAGTGCGAACACCTGCATAACATCCACCTGCAGCAGGCGGCGCACCTGGCGTCGATCGGCGAGCTGGCCGCCGGCCTGGCCCACGAAATCAAGAACCCACTGGCCGGCATCGCCGGCGCCATCGATATCATCCGCGACGAACTGCCGGCGAACGACGCCAACCGCGCCATCCTCGGCGAAGTACAGAACGAGTGCAAGCGGATCAAGAAGACCATCTCCGACCTGCTCAACTACGCCACGCCGCAGCCGCCGCGGCTGCAGACCGCCAGCCTGAACCAGACGCTGGAGCACGCCGTGCAGATGGTGGAGCACCAGAGCGACGGCAAGGTGGTCCGCGTGGTGCGCGATCTGGACCCCGCCCTCCCGGCGCTGCCGCACGACCCGGACCAGATCGAACAGGTGGTGCGGAACCTGCTGATCAACGCCCGCGACGCCATCAGCGGCTCGGGCGAGATCCGCGTCTCGACGCGCTTCGTGCCCAGCCCGGCGGCCAACCGCGCCCCGGTTGTCGAGCTGGTGGTGAGCGACAGCGGGGCGGGCATGACGCCCGAGCAGGTGGCCCGCATCTTCCGCCCCTTCTTCACCACCAAGCAGTCCGGCTCGGGGCTGGGCCTGGCCGTCTGCAAGCGCATCGTCGATCAGCACGGCGGCGCCATCTCGGTGGAAAGCGAGATGGCCCGCGGATCGCACTTTGTGATTCGCCTGCCGGTGGTGCCGGTGGCGGAGAAGGTGTTTACGCTGGTTTGAAGCTGATAGCTTGGAAACGAGGACTCTTAACCATGGCGCAAGAAAAGGAACGAATCCTGGTGGTGGACGACGAGCGGCTGGTGCGCTGGACGCTGCTCAAGAAATTCACGGAATGGGGCTACGAGGTCCGCGAGGCGGGCTCGGCCGGCGAAGCGCTGGACCTGTACCGGCGCGAGGTGCCCGACGTGCTGGTGCTCGATGTCCGCCTGCCCGACCTGACCGGCATCGAGCTGCTGCGCCAGGTCAAGTCGCAGTGCGACACCTGCGCGGTGATCATGATCACCGCCAACCCCCAGGTCGATGACGTGAAGGCGGCGCTGAAAATGGGCGCCTTCGACTTCATCGCCAAGCCCTTTGACTTCGACGAGCTGCGGGTCACGGTGCAGAACGCGCTGGAAACCCGGCGGCTGCGCGCCGAGTTGGACACTCTGCGCGACGAGGTGCGCCGCAAGAGCGGCTACCACGACGTGGTGGCCTCCTCGCGCAAGATGACCGAGCTGATCGAGTTCGTGCGCAAAGTGGCCAACAGCGAGGCCTCCACCATCCTGATCCAGGGCGAGAGCGGGACGGGCAAGGACCTGATCGCCAAGTTCATCCATTACAACAGCAGCCGCCAGGGCCGGCCGTTCGTGACCATCAACTGCTCGGCCATCCCCGAGACGCTGATGGAAGCCGAACTGTTCGGGCACGAGCGCGGCGCCTTTACCGACGCCAAGGCCATGAAGCGCGGCCTGTGCGAGATGGCCGACGGCGGCAGCCTGTTCCTGGACGAGATCGGGGAGATGTCGCTGGTGCTGCAGGCCAAGCTGCTGCGCGTGCTCGAGGACCAGACCTTCCGGCGCATCGGCGGAGTGAAGGACATGTCGGTGAACATCCGGGTGATCGCGGCCTCGAACCGCGACCTGGAGCAGGCCGTGCGCGAGGGCCGTTTCCGCGAAGACCTCTTCTATCGCCTCACCATCATCCCGGTGTTCATCCCGCCGCTGCGCCAGCGCCGCGACGACATCCTCCCGCTGGTCAGCTTCTTCATCGAGCACTACAACCACAAGTTCAAGAAGGCCCTTCGCGGCCTGTCGTCCGAGGCCGGCGAGATCATCCTCAAGTACGACTGGCCGGGGAACGTGCGGGAGCTGAAGAACGCCATCGAGCGGGCCATGATCCTGGAGGATGATACGCTGATCCGGCCCCTCTACCTGCCCTTCCAGGTGACCTCGCAGAGCGCCATCCCCAGCTCCATGGACGCCTTCCCGGACGCGCGGGTCAGCGAATCGCGCTGGACCGAGCTGCCCTCTGGGCGCCTGCTGCCGGTGCTGGAGATCCCCGCCCGCGGCACCTCGCTGGAGGAAGTGGAGCGCGAACTGGTTCACCTGGCGCTCAAGCAAACCTCCGGCAACCAGACCCACGCCGCCCACCTGCTGGACATCAGCCGCGACGCGCTGCGCTACAAAATGAAGAAATTCGGCCTGGAAAGAATAAGTTAAACCACAAAGACGCAAAGAACACAAAGCAACACAAAGAAGAAAACTTTGTGGACTTTGTGTTCTTGGTGTCTTTGTGGTGAAGGTATTCCGCGGCGACCCCGCCCCTACAACGCCGCTGCACGGGGCGACCCTTGTGATCGCCCCGCCTCTCGAACACAACCGCGTCAGGCCGCCAGCGGGCTAGAAGTGAATCTTCGCCGCCAGTTGCACCAGGCGCGGCCAGTTCTGCTGGTTGTCCGGCAGCATCCCGAAACGCGTGCTGGTGAAGCTGGTGTCTACGCCGGGGTAGATTGGCGTGTTGGTCAGGTTGAACGCCTCGGCCTTGATCACGAAGCGGTAGCGCTCGTTGATCTTGGTCGTCTTCTGGAAGCCGATGTTGAGCTGCGGCGCCTGGTGCTGGCGGATGTCGGAGAAGCGGTCCGGCAGCGTGCGCAGATTGTAGCTCTGATACTGCACGTAGCAGCTCTTGTCGTTGTTGAACCAGTGGTAGCGGTCCTGGTGGGCGGCATGCCATTCGCCGCACTTGTTGATCAGGTTCGGCCAGCCGACCGGGTAGCCGGAGACGTAGCTGAGGATCCAGTCGAACTGCCAGCCGCCGGCCAGGTTCTTGACGACAGGGTTGTTCGACTTCAGCAGCGCCGTGCCGGGCCCGAAGGGCAGGTCCCAGACCCCGCTGAAGCTGACCATCTGGGGCTTGTCCTGATTGTCGATCTCGTACATAAGCGGCTCGGCCAGGTTCCAGCTCTGCAGGCGGTGGTTGGCTTCGTACGCCTTGGACAAGGTGTAGCTGAGCACCCAGGTCATGATGCCGGATTGCTTGCCGCCCATGACGCGCTTCTCGACCTTGACTTGCAGCGCGTCGGAGCGGTAGCGGCCCCACTGGGTGTTGGATTGCGTGATGCCGCCCCAGAGCGGATTGGGCCGGATCAGCGTGCCGCGGCTCACCGTTGCGTTCTGCCCGACGCCGCCATTCAGAGGCAGGATGCCGTAGAACGGGTTGGGCACCTGCGTCGAGTTGTACTGCGTGTCGGCGCGCGACTTATCGAAATCCGCCATGCTGATCTCGTTGCGGCCCCAGTCAATCGGCACATAGGTCTGGTAGTTGCCCGCGAAGGAGACTTCCGCGACGATGCTGCGGGGCAGTTGATGCTGGATGCCGAGCGAGTACTGGTAGGTGCGCGGGATGCGCACGTTGCGCGGATCGTAAGTGACGCCGCGGCCGATCTGCGTCAACAGGCCATCCTTGGCCCCTGTCGGCGGGAGGATGCCGAGGGGGTAGGGGTCCACCAGCGAGTACGGGCCGGAGAGGTTCATGCCCGCAGATGGCGTCATCGCGTCCTTGCTGCTCTCATAGCTGGTCGTGATGGAGAAGCCGTTGGTGCGCGGGCCCTGCGTCGGCGACATGTAGTAGACGCCCGCGCCGGCGCGCAGTACGGTGGTCGGCCTGATTCTCCAGGCAATGCCGGCGCGCGGGGCGAGGTTGGTCCAATCCGTATCAAAGAGACGCCGCGACTGCCCGTCGACCCCCGCGAACCGCCAGCCGCCCGGGAGAATGGAAGGCGCGGTGGGATACGGATACTTCGGGTTCGTGGCATCGTACTGTGCCTTGATCTTGGCCCAGTTAGCCAACACCTGGTCGCTGTACGGGTTCTTCACGCCCATGTCGAAGGTGCTGTTTTGGCGATCGAAGCGCTCGCGGGCGTAGAACTGGACGTCGTAGCGCAAGCCCAGGTTGAGCGTCACCTTGCGCGACAGCTTCCAGTCGTCCTGAATGTAAAGGCCCCAGTACGGCCGCGTGCGGTAGGGGCTGTCCGCCCAATCCACCTGGCCGCTGGCCGGGTAGCCGAGCAGCAGGCTGGCCACCGAGGAGCCGTCATAGGTCCCCTGCTGGTAGCCGGAAAGCTGCCGGGTCCAGCCTTGGTCGAAGCTGAAGGTGCCGTTGGCCCAGCTCAAGTTGCCGATCGCCTGCGCGATGTAGTTCAACTCGAAACCGGTCTTGAGCGTGTGCTTGCCCCTGGTCATGTTCAGGCTGGGCGCGAAGTTCCACTGGTTATAGGTGCTCCACTCGCCCGAACTACTCAGGGCGAAGAGCTGCGTGAAACCGCCCACGTCAAAACGCGGCACTGAATTGTAGGTGCTGGTGGGCGCGTGCAGCATCTTTGTCATGCCCAGCTTGTCGATCGTGAAATCGTAGTCGGTATAGCGCGGGAACTTGGAGGTGAAGCGGCCGACGCTGCCGCGCACGTCCAGCACCGCCGTGGCGGAGAGCATGTGCGTCCACGCGGCGATGTAGTTCTGATCGGTGCGCTGGGAGTTAATGTCGCCGCTGCCGGCCGGAGGAGCGAATCCCGTTGAATTGCGGTACTCCTTGCCGTGCTGGAACGTCACCATCGTGTAAATCTTGTCCTTGTAGCCGAAGTTGTGGTCCCAGCGGCCCATCGGCTGGTCATATCGGTAGCGCCCGTTCGTGTTGGTGTAGTAATTGCTCACCAGCGCGCTGGCCACCGGTCCGTTCGGCTGCGGGAAATAGCTCAGCACCTTCTGCGCGACGGGACTGATGCGGCTCTGCGGGATCACGTTGCCCGGGAACGGCTGCCGGATATAGGCCGAGCCCTGGCAGTTGGTCGGCGGCCCGCAGATGGCGGACGTCACCGGATCGTAGATCTTGTAGCCGAGGGCCGTGAAGTTCTGGCCATCGCGCAGCAGGGGGTGCGGCACGCTCGAAATGACCGAGGCAGGCTGGATTTCGCGCCAGCCTTCAAAGCTGCCGAAGATGAAGTCCTTGTCTTTGCGGATGGCCCCTCCGAAGGTGCCGCCGAACTGGTTCTGGTTGTGCGGCGGCCGGGCCTTGTTCGGAGTAGGCTGTTTGTTCTCGGTGCGGTTGGCGTCCAGCACCGCGTTGCGGAAATAGTCGAAGACGTTGCCGTGGTAGTCGTTGGAGCCGCTCTTGATGGTGGTGTTGACGGCGCCGCCGCCGAAGCGGCCGTAGGAGGCATCGTAGGTGTTGGTCATCACCTTGAACTCCTGCACCGCCTCGACATTGGGCGCAAGCTGCCATGAGCCGCCGGCGTCGCTGATGGGCGCGCCGTTCAGCAGGAACAGGTTCTGCCCGGAGCGCGCGCCGTTGATGCGATAGCTGGAGTTGACGTCCCAGCCGCGCGTGCCCGAGAATCCGCCCGGTCCGAAGGCTTCCTGCGTGAAGAGCACTCCGGGCGTGAGCGCCATCAGCATGTACGTCTGCCGCCCGTTGAGCGGCAACTGCTGCGTCTTGATGGGGTCGAACACCAGGCCGCGGTCGGCCGAACCCGTCTCGATGACATCCTGCTGGCCGGTCACGGTGATCTCCTGGCTCACCGCTCCGACGGTCAACTGCGCCGGCAGGTTGACCTTGTCGGCCACCCGCAGCACGATGGCTTCCCGCTTCAGGGTCTGGAAGCCGGAGGCCGCCACCTCGATGTTGTACGTTCCGGGATTGAGGTAGGGAATCGTGTAGACCCCGTCCGCGGTTGTCTTTGTTTCCTTGATTTCATTGGTCGCGGTGTTGATGGCCTTGACCGTCGCATTGGGAATCGCGGCGCCGGTGGGATCGGTCACCGTCCCGGTCAGCGTGGCCCGAAAATCCTGCGCGTAGGCGCCGGCCACGAGCGTCAAGACCAGCATCGCGACGAAAGATATCCGTCGAACAGTCATGGTGTTCTCCTTAGCTTTGAGATCTCAAAAAGCGTCTCGCCCCTCACCTGTCGCAGACATTTACTCCCGGCTGCACGCGGAGTCAAGGCTTTTCTTTTGGCGCGGCACACCTCAACAGAGCCGCGAGCGTCAGCGAGCGGGTGCTCCGG
>Ga0315286_10002185_pt1 | contig 18181 bp, 17 predicted proteins | sample YL17G10_0_MG_FD_205038 | JGI IMG/M metagenome (GOLD analysis project Ga0315286, IMG submission 205038) | Sediment microbial communities from Yellowstone Lake, YNP, Wyoming, USA - YL17G10_0 | ecosystem: Environmental > Aquatic > Freshwater > Lake > Sediment | place: USA: Wyoming | collected...
AGCCCCGAGCAAGGTCGAGGGGCTCAGGACTTCGCTGTCGGCTTGGTTCGAGGGGCCGCTCCGCGAATCGCCGCGTCACCTGTGCGCCCTGCGGGCTCGCCGTCTCTCCGAATCCCGAACCCCGCTTGCCCGCCGAAGCCGATGTCGCCACGGACCGGCGAAGGCGGGAACCCCGACTCCCGTGTTTCTTCCTACCGTCTACCGTCTACTGTCTACCGTCACTCCCCGTTCCCCGCGTGGCCCTGCAGCGCTTCCCACTGACTCATCAGGTTGCCGACGTCCCACATCAACTTCTGGTGCTCATCGATGATCGGTTTGGACGCGTCACGATCGTCGTAAAACCCGGGCGCCGCCATCGCGGCCTCGATCGCCTTGATGCGGCCTTCGCGGTTGGCAATGCGACCTTCGAGTTCGGCAATACGATCCCGCAGTACCTTGCGTGCCCGGCCGATCTTGCGTGCCTCGGCATCCGCCCGCTTCCTGGCCTCGTACCCGGCGACACGATCAGCCGGTGCGGCGGGTGCCGGACTCTTCGGCGCCTCGGGACCCCGGTCCGTGCGGGCCGCGGGCTGTACAGCATGCAAAGAGCGTGACGGCGCCGGGGCCTTCGATGCTGGCTTGCGCCCGATGTCCAGCGGGTCCGGCAGCGCCGGAGCCTGACCCGCATGCGTGCGGCTCCAATGGAACTCCTCGTAGGTTCCCGGGTAGAGCAGCGTCCGGCCGTTCCCGATCTCGACGACCTTGGTCGCCAGCTTGTCGATGAAGTACCGATCGTGCGAGACAACGACGAGTGTGCCGCCGTAGTCCATCAGGGCATCGAGCAGCACATCCTTCGAATCGAGATCGAGGTGGTTGGTGGGCTCGTCGAGCAGCAGCGTGTTGGACGGTCGCAGCAGCATCCGCGCGACGGCCAGTCGCGTCCGCTCGCCGCCCGACAGCACGCCAACCCGCTTGTACACATCGTCGCCCGAAAAGAGAAAGCCGCCGAGGATGTTGCGAATCATCGGCACCATCTGCATCGGGGAGCCGGACGACAGCGTCTCGTAGACGGTGAGATTCGGGTCGAGCCGTGTCGCCTCGTCCTGCGCGAAGTACTGCATCACCACCTGATGGCCCAGCGTCCGTTCGCCGCCGTCGGGGGCGTCCACGCCTGAGAGCAGACGCATCAGCGTGGATTTGCCCGCGCCGTTCGGACCGAGCAGCGCGAGGCGATCGCCGCGCTCGATGTGCAGATTCGCGTCCGTGAAGACGATGGTCTGGTCGTAGGCCTTGGCGACATCCTTCAGGTCGACGACCATCCGCCCGCTCTTTTCGCAGGTCGGAAAGTGGAAATGCACACGCTTCCGCTCGGGCGGCACTTCGATGGGCGTCACCTTCTCGAGCAGTTTGATGCGGCTCTGCACCTGTGCGGCCTTGGTCGCCTGATAGCGGAACCGATCGACGAACATCTTGATCCGCGCCACCTCGTCATCCTGCCGGCGCTTGGCGTCGCGCAACCGCTCCATGCGGGCATCGCGCTCGGCGAGGTAGTGCGAGTAGTTGCCGGGATAGTCGGTGAGCGTGCGCAGATTGATGTCACTGATGCGATCGACGACGGCATCGAGGAAGAAGCGATCGTGCGACACCAGGATCACCGCGTGGGGATAGTCGTTCAGGTACTCCTCGAGCCAGTTACGCGCGTCGAGGTCGAGGTGATTGGTGGGTTCGTCGAGCAGCAGCAGGTCCGGCTTCTCGAGCAGCAGTCTGGCGAGCGCGATACGCATCTGCCATCCGCCCGAGAAGGTCTCGGTGGGCCGATCGTAGTCGGCGGGGCCGAAGCCGAGGCCCCGAAGCACGGTGTCGATCTTCAGATCGATCGCGTATCCGTCGTGCAGCCGAAACCGATCCTGGAGGTGGCCATAGCGGTGCAGGATCTCGTCGTGCTCGGAGACCGGCACCAACGGGTCGGCAAGCCGGTTCTCGATCGCCTGCATCTCGGATTTTGCGTCGAGCAGCCACTGGAACGCCAGCGCGACTTCCCCGTAGAGCGTGTGGCCCTCGTGCGTCAGGCCGTCCTGCGGCAGATACCCGACGCGCGTTCCGGACGGCTTGGTGATGGCGCCCGCGTCGGGCTCGTCCAGGCCGGCCAGCATCCGGAGCACCGTCGTCTTGCCGGCGCCGTTCGGGCCGCACAGGCCGACCCGCTCGCGGCCGGACACCTGCCAGGTGACGTCCTGCAGCAGCACGCGATCGCCAAAGGCCTTTTTCAGGGATGAGAGCTGGATCATGAGTCACGGTGCGGGCGCGCGTCGCCTGCGGCCGCGGCGCGCCGAAGGTAACACTCTACTACACGCGGATGGGTCGCTGTCCCGGGTTGAGTCACCGTGCCATCTGGCTCCCACACGTGTCCGAGCGATCGCCAAAGCGCCCTATCAGTCCGGCAGGACTGCGCAAGGGATGTCTTATGTCATATAAAGTCGTTCTGAAATCTGTCGCTTATGGCATTGTGGGCCAAAGAACCCGGCCGTAGCATCGTCGGTAACGATGATGGCGCGCGCTGCTCTTCTACGGCGGGCACTCACGACGGCGGCGATGATCTGTGGCGCCTTGGCGCTCCCGATCCACGCGTCTGACGTGGCCTCGTCCATCGTCCGGTTCCAGAGCGATATCTCCTCGTCTACCTCGCTTCGAGTGTCGAGTTCCGTGCTGCGTGTTGGACCGCGGACCTCTACCGGCGTCGAACCCGTCGTCGTTGGCACTATCGACTTCACAGCGGCCGCACGAACCCGGAGCGGCGGCGAAGTCGTGCTGACGGTCGAAGCTCAGTCGGATCTGCCGACGCTGGCTGGACCGTCGGCTGGAGGCGAGTCGGCGATCGAATTCGAGGGGTTTGGCGACGGCGCGCGCGGCGGCGTCCTGCGCGATGCCGTGCCCCAGATCGCGGGCCGCTGGGTTGGCAGCGGCGTCCGCACCGGCCAACTGGTCTTCACGCTTCGGGGCGCGACCGCCACTGCTGGCGCGACGGTGCCGCTTCGCTTCGTGATCAGCCTGCCCTAACCGCCCTTCTTCTTCGGCGGGAACACTTTTCTGACCTCAGGTCGCTTCTCGAGTGTGACCAGAAGCGTCACCTGATCGGGCGCGTGGTTCTTGCTCAGCTCAACGGTGACCGACGCGGGACCCGTCAACTGCGCGCCATCAGGCAGCGACGCGATCAGCAGGTTGATCGTGTGGGACCCCATCCGCACGCTGTCGAATTGGAATCGCCCGTCGCGCGTCAGTTCGGTGCGGGCGCCGTCGTCGAGCACCAGCACGGCCCGGTCGATGGGCGTATCGGCGCTCGACAACTTGCCATCACCGTCGACATCCTGATACACGACGCCGTGGACCGCGCCGAGCGGGAGCAGCGCAAACTGCACCGCGACGGTTTGGTTGCGTGAGACGACGACGGTCGAGCGCTGGTCAGCCGGAGCATCGTAGTCGGCCGGCACGCTGGCCATGTCGAGCGAGACGGGCTGTTCGCCAACGGGCACACCGGCGAACGTGAATCGTCCGTCGCGGCCTGTTTCGACCGAGCCCATTGCGCCGAGCGACACCGTGATGCCGTTGACCGGAGACTCATCGGCATCCATGGTGCCGTTGCCGTTCCAATCCGCGAATACGACGCCGTCGATGCGGCCCGCCGGACCGCCGTGCGACGGGCGTCCAGCGAACTGCGGCGCGCGCGCCCCGCCAATCGGAAACGACCGCGTCAGCCGGATCATGGTCCGCGTCATCCACGGGCTGCCCGTCGCACCGAGCGCATATGGCGAGTGGTCGACATAGCAGTCGAATGACAGGTACGTCTGTCCGGCGACGCGCCCGGAGAGGCCGATCGCGAGTGATTGACGGTTGGACACCGTCTGCTGGCCCCAGACGCGCGTGCGCCCGACGGTGCCCTCGAGGCGGAGATAGAGCGGCCCGAGCGGCAACTGGCCCCCGCCGCCGAGGTGCCAGTCGGTCACGCCGTCGCCAGATTCGTCTGCCCGGCGCGACAGGAAGCCCAGCACGAACAGTTGCCGGCCGCCGCGCAGGTTGATGTACAGCTGGCCCGACGCGTCGTGCTGGGTGAAACTCGACTCCGAGTTGTTCAGATCGACGTTGGAGCGGCGCTCGTATCGCGCGAACAGACTGGTGGACTGAAACCGCCCGTGCCATTCGGTCGTGAAGACCCCTGTGTCGGTTTCGAAGCTGGTGCTGAACTTCGACGGACGAATCTCGCGGCCCCCGCCTTCGAGCCGAATGGTGATCATGGACGAGCCTGCGACGTCGAATCGGATCCCGCCGTACGCCCGCGAAGACACGCCGGGCGGCACGCCGACGGTCGCGGCCGACGAGGCGTCCGGGTTGAGATTGCTCCTGGCGTACTCGGCACCGCCGAACAGCTTTCCCCAGGCGCGCACGTCGGCTTCACCCGCGACAAACACGCCCGACCGATCGCCATACGGGAAGTTCGCCACCGCGTACCGGCCGAGCGAGTACTGCTGGGCGTTGATCTGGAGCCACCCGCGCGAGAACGCCCAGATTGATCCCACGAGCGCGCTCGGCGCCCACTCCGTGAGGCTCGCGCCCCGCCTGCGGAACGCGGAGATGCTGCCGTCGGCGACGAACTGCACCGATGCGCGGGGCCGGTACCGGATGCCACCGCCCAGATCGGTGCTCCGATCGGTGAACGCGGTGTACACCTGCATCGGACCGCTACCGACGTGCAGGGCGTGTGCGTAGAGGTCCAGGCGCTGGCTGGCGCGGTGCGACATCGACGCCTGATATAGCTGCTGGCCGATCGTTCTCACATCGGTGCCGAACAGATTCCGCTGCGCGGTGACGCGTCCCGCCGTAAACAGGACCGTCGAGCGGGGGCTCGACCCGCGAATCGACACGCCCTGGAAGGTGACCGGCGGCGCGAAGAGATTCGAGAACCCGAAATCCTGGACGGCGGGCGCAGTCCAGGTATTGCCGGCATCAAACGACCACGTCAGGCCGGCGGCCTGCCAGCCCTCGAGCCTCACCACCCCGCGTCCGATGACAACGCTGTCGTTCCGCCGCGTCACATTCAGATCGGCGTAGAGATTGCCAAAGCGAAATCCGGGGTCGAATAGCTGGATGCTGAGATCAGGCTCGATGCGATGCTGGCCGCCGAGGCGCAACTGGTCGCCCGTGGTGACCTGCGTCAGTGCGGTCAGCCGAACGGACGGTTGCTGGGCGCGGACCGGAGCCGCCGCTATCGCGACAAGCAGCGCGCCAATCCACGCGATCCGCCTCATAGCTTCGCGGCGATCTCCATCGTTGTCTCACCCACGATCATCGCCGGCTGTCCCACGTCAATCTTCACCTCGATGCGGTACTTGCCCGGAGGGAGACGTGCCTCGTTCTCGCCCGAAGTTGGGATGCTGATCTCACGCTCGCTCGCGGGCAGCACCGGGACGTTCGGGATCGGCACCTGGCGCACCAGCGTGCCGGCCGCATCGTAGATCGCCAGCGACCCCTTGGTCCGGACGTGCGTGCGGCTCGTGTTGGCAAGCGTGGCCACCACCGATGGCACACCGCCTTTCGGCGTGCGGATCTGCAGGTCCGTCAGGTCGACCGCGGGCGCCGGGTTGCCGACCGTGGCGTACAGGATCGTCGCGACACGGCCCCGAAACATCACGCCGCGGGACTTGGCCACCGGATCGGCGTCCGGCCGATCGAACTCGAACATCACCGCACATCGATACCCGCCATCCTTGGTACCGGCGGGGACCGTGGTGGTGAAGCGGACCACCGCGGTCGCGCCAGCCGCGACGACCTGCTCGGGCGGATTGACGCGCAGCCAGGACGCCGCCGAGAACGGATCGGCCGGGTCCGCAGGTTTGAACTGTGGCGTGCCGTCTTTCGACAGATACCAGTCGTCGACGCGCGCCCTCACCTTCACGGCGTTCTTTGCGTCGTTGTGCAGCGTGACCACCTGCGTAAACGCGGCCCCTGGCCCCAGCTTGAGTTCGACGCGCAGGGGCGTGACTTCGACCGAGAGCGACTCTTGCGCGAGCGCGGCTGACGGCACGGCCAGCACGAGGACCGACACAGACGCCCGAACGGCCTGGCGCACCATCATTCCGCCAACGAGAGCGATCCGCCCGTGTGCTGTGCTCATCAAATGACTACTCGCCTTTCGCGTGATTCACCCACCTCACGGCTGCGGCATCACGGAGCCGTCAGCGTGTAGGTCAACGTCGTCGTGTACGTCCCGGTGGAGTAATTCCAGGAGTTCGCCACGGCGTAGCTCTGCGTTCCGCTCCAGAGCCCGGAACTGGCCCACGATCCCACGGCCTGCGCCGTCGTCTTGTTCATCGTGCCGGCGACAAAACCGGCGCCCGTTGCCGTCCAGGCCATGTTGCTCACCGCAATGGTGTCGAGCCCTGACTGCAGATCGCTACTGGCGAGAACCACCAACGACACCGTGCTGCCAAGCGTGGTCCGCGCCCCCGCCGTAATCGTCAAGGCACCGATGTTGGCGGGCATGCTCGGCACCGTGTCGGGATCCGCGTCCGCGAACGTCATCGACGCGCTCGACAGTGTCAATTTGGCACGCGCCGCGACTGTGGCCGACACCGTCAATGTATCGGTCTTGCTGGCGGCCCGCAGCAGGGGAGCGGCCGGCACCAGCACGAGTGCGACGATCAAGGCGAGAAGCCGACGCATCCAGTGTGGTTTCCTATGGGCACGACATGGTGAACGTGAATGTCGCCGAGTAGGTGCCGACGTTGTAGCTCCACGAGTTCGCAAGATGGAATACGACCGTTCCGGTCAACGTCGATTTGACGTCGCCGACACCCGAAGCCACCGTCTGGCCGACCGTCGTGCTCATCGTGCCCGCCTGGAAGGGAGGAACCGGGGTGGCCGTCCAGGTGACATTGCTGATGGGGATGCTCGCCGCGCCGCTGGTCAGATTGGTCCCGGAGATGACCGTGATCCTCCAGTTGGCGCCCCCCGATTTCGTCAACAGGTAGCTGACCGTGAGATTGGCGGCCGTGATGCTTGGCGTGGTGTCCGGGTCGGCATCCGCAAACGAGATCGATGACGGGCTGACACTGAACGTGATGGACTGCGCGTTGGCGACAGGCGCTATCAGAAGCGCCATGCCGGCGACCACCCACGCCACGATGAATCGGATACTCATGAAACGGTGCATAGGTCGCTCTTTACCCAATCGCCTGACCAGAACACACGGTGCGGCCTGCGAGTCGAAGCCCCTGTGCTGAGCGGGCACCCTTCGCGGCGTCGCTACGCCGGCACGCCATGGGTCGATCGCGAGTCGTAGCACTACGGCGCCGTCAACGTGTACGTGGCCGTTGTCGAGAAGGTCCCCGTCGGGTACGACCAACTGTTCGAGAGCGCGTACGACTGCGTGCCGGTCCGGCTGCCTGAGCCTGTCCACGACGCCAACGTCCGGGCGGTCGTCTTGCTCATCGTGCCGGGCGCGAACCCCGTGCCAGTAGCCGTCCAGGTCACGTTGGTGACAGCAATCGAATCGCCGCCGCTGGTCAGGTCGGTGGCCGCGACGACCGTCAGCGTCACGGCCGCGCCTGTGGCGGTCTTGGCCTTGGCGGTGATCGAGATCGCGCCCCCGCTGGCCGGGATTGATGGCACCACATCTGGATCGGCGTTGGCGAAGGTTACCGTCGACGCGCTCAGCTCCAGTTTCGCCCTTGCCGACACGGTGACCGCCACGCCGACGTTGCCGGTCGATGTGGCCGCCATCAGCGGCGGCGTGAGCGCGGAAGCGACGATCATCGCTGCCAGTAATGCCAGTCGGATGTTCATCGTCGAGCACCGGGCGGACGGAGTCAGCCATCCATCTCGAATGGTCCCGACAAGGATATCGCGTCTCGAGCCTGCTGCGTCGCCCGACGACAAAGATAGTGGCAGGGTTGGCGGAGATGGACCCGGGTCGGGCCGATCACGCGGACGAAGGGTCCGACTCCGCCCGGCGCTCGGTGACTGGATCCACGTGATCCGCGAAAAGGCGGGGAGGGGCGATGTCGAGGCGGGTTCGCTCGCCGTGGCTCGGCCTACGGCGGAGCCACGGCGAGGAAGACCGCGCATATCCGGCGCTCGTGCGTTCGAGTCGCGCTCGTGCGTTCGAGTCGCGCTCGTGCGTTCGAGTCGCGCTATGGCGCGGTGAGCGTGTAGGTCGCGGTGGCCGAATAGCTGCCCGTCGGATACGACCAGCTGTTGGCCAGCGCAAACGTCTGCGTGCCGGTGCGCTCGCCAGAATTCGCCCAGGTGGCCACTGACTGGGCGACCGTCTTGTTCATCGTGCCGGCCGCGAAGCCGGTGCCACTGACGGTCCACGTCACGTTGGAAATCGCGATGGTGTCGGTGCCGCTCGTCAGGTCGGTACCCGCCAGCAGCGTCAACGTCACGTTGGAGCCCGTGCCGGTCTTGGCCTTGGCGCTGATGCTCACGGCCCCTTCTGTCGCCGCGATGCTCGACGTGGTGTCAGGGTCGGCGTTGGGGAAGGTGAGCGTCGTCACGCCGACGCTCAGCTTGGCGGTAGCCGAGACGGTGCACGACACCGTCACATTGCTGGTAGCAGTCACGGCGCTGAGGGGCTGCACCACGGCAACCGCGCCAATCGTGAGGCCTAGCACAAACAGCTTGATCTTCATTTCCTGTCTCCTTCAATCGAGCCCTCATCGTGGAGCGGCTGGCGCGCGATGTCTGTATTTCCGTGATTGTGGCCCCGCGTGCCGATGGCCAATCCCGGTGCTGTGGTGACGCCGGCGTCGAAAGACTGCCGCCGGAGCCAGAGGTCAAAGTCGCTCGGACGAACCCGCCACTGACGGCCGATCCTGACCGCCGGGAGGGACCCTTTCTTCATCAGTCGATACAGCGTTCGGGCGTTCACGCGAAGTCGCTTCAGGACTTCGGCTGGCGTCATGAATGTTTCGACCGTTGCCTGACAAGGAAGGCGTAGTGACATTTTATGGCTCTTTAGAGACCCACATTAGAACGACATGAATGTCGTTTACATGTCATTAGAAGCTTTAGTGGGTTATTCACGCCAATACCGTTAGCAAAGGTGATGCCATTCCAGAAACCAACCGGCTGTGTCGAGGTTTATCGAGGGATTCGCGCGTTTCGGGACACAGCGTCCCAGAACCTGACGGTCTCACTGCCTGGTGTTGCAACACGACAGGTAGCTTGGGACAGACGTTTTCCGTCAATGCGTGTTGAAGTCGTCCAGGACCGGGAAACGAACCGGGCGGGGTGGCGGACTACTCGCCGAGCACTCGTGCGACGGCTCCCAGGATCTTGGCGATGCGGAACGGCTTGGAGAGATACCCGGCCACACCGAGATTGGCCGCCTCGATCGCGCTGGCCTCGGTCGAATACGCCGTGATGATGATCACCGGCAGCGTCGGCACCAGCCGGCGCGCCTCGCGAATCAGCGTCAATCCGTCCATGCCGGGCATCTTGAGGTCGGTGATGAGCAGATCGAACGCGCTCGTCCGGATCAGGCCGAGCGCCGCACGGCCATCCGGCGCTTCCTCCACTTCGTACTCCGCCAGCATCAGCGTCTTGGTCAGCAGATCGCGAATCGCCGCCTCGTCATCCACCACGAGCACCCGTGGGCGCCCTGTCGTTGAGCGCTCGCTTCCCGTCGCCGGCGCACCGGCCGTGAATGGCTCCGACGCAGGCAGAGCGGTGCCGTGGCTGCTGAGCCAGCGGTCGATATCCGCTTTCCGAAAGCGCCACTGGCGCCCGACTCTCACAGCCGGGATCTTCCCCGCCTTGATCAGCCTGTACACGGTTCGAAGGTTGACCTGAAGGTACTCGAGAACTTCTTCGGTGGTGAGAAAGACGTCGTCCATGTGCGTCAAGGTTCCCTACTGTATCACCGTTTGGATGACGGCGCCGCGGGAAGATGCACGGTGAATGCGGCCCCGCCGTTCGGCCTCGGAGCGGCCACCACGTCCCCGCCATGCTCGCGGATGATGCGAAGCGTCATCGCCAGTCCAAGACCACTTCCGGCGACCTTGGTGGTAAAGAACGGATCGAAGACGCGCGGGAGCACATCGGGTGCGATCCCGGATCCAGAGTCTCTGACCTCGACCGACACGAGTTTCCGGCTCGCCGAATACGACGACCGGACCTCGATCCCGCCCGCCCGCCCCTCCATCGCCTGCTCGGCGTTGAGAATCAGATTGAGAAACGCCTGCTGGAGCAGTACCGCGTCGCCAGCCACCCTCGGCACCGATTCGGACAACCGTCGCGTCACCGCGATCTTCGCCCGGCGGCAGGCCAGCGCCCTCAGGGCCAGCGCGCGGCGCAAGGCCGCGTTGACGCTGACGGGACGCTGCCTCACGTGGCCGGAACCAGCCAGCACCAGCAGGTTGCGGACGATTCGCGCCGCGCGATCGGACTCCCGGTAGACCAGACGCAATCCACTCGCGACCGGGGCCGAGAGCCTGGGTGAGCGTTGAATCAGCTCGACGTGCCCCATGACCGCCTGCAGCGGATTGTTGAGTTCGTGTGCGATGCCGGCGACCAGATGCCCCATGGCTTCTGACCGCGCGAGACGCTCCCCGAGCGCGGCCCGCTCGGCCCCGAGCCGGCGTTCCTCGGACACATCACGGGCGACAACGACAGAGCCCCGCAGTGACGGGCTCGTGTCGGCCAGCGGCGTGACCGTCACCAGAAATGTCCCGCCCAGCACCTCATCCTCGATTTCGGCCGTGCGCGCTGGTGTCAGCCCGCCCTCGCCGACATCGGGCGTGGCCAGCCACTCGGCGAAACGTGGGCCGACCATCGCGGAGATCGGATGCCCGACCAGTTCCCCGCGCATCCGGTTCAGGCGGCTCACCACCGCCTGATTGACGTGCGAGACACGGCCATCCTGGCAGCACACGAACACGAGATCGGGCATCGAGTCGAACGCGTTTTCGAGGTCGCGCCTCGTGCGCAGCACAGCGTCCAGCAACTGCGTGCTCTCGATGACGTTGGCCAGCTGATGTCCCAGGCCTTCGACCAGATCGAGCGTCTGCTGGGCCTCTCCCGGCTGCACGCTGAGACCCTGTACGAGTAGTACACCCAGGGCGCGACGGCCTCCCCGCAGAGGCGCCGCCACGGTGGCGCTGTCCGTCCTGCCGTCGGGTGGGGCACCGACAAGTCGTGCGCTCGGTTGGCGGAGCGTCTCGGCGACGACATGATCGGGATCGGTGGCCAGCACGCAGGCCACGTCTCCCTGAGCCACCGGGTCGGACGACGCGATCTGATCGATCTTGCCGCCCCGCCGATCGTGCAGCCACAAGGCGACACGATCCGCGGCCATCGCCCGTGCGACATCCGCACAGAAGCTCTCGAACCGTTCCAGCGGGATCGTGGGCGTTCCGCTTCGGCCGAGCGCCACCACCAGCCCCTGCAGATCGTGCTGCAGCGCAGCCCCCCGCCGAATCCGCGCGAAAACCAGCGCCAGGCCGATCGCGTCCGCACATTCGACGACGCGATCGGACCATTCGAGGGCAGGAACCGCCCCGGGCAGGCCGAGCACCAGCAGCCCGAGCGGCTGCCCCGCGTGGATGATGGGCGCCAGAACCGCAGCCGCCGTTCCGAGCCGCCGGGCCAGTTCGGGCGCCGTCCCGGCATCGAGCGCCACTTGTCGGACACGGCCCGAAGACAAGACGTCGGCGACCAGCGCGGCGTCGCCTTTCTCGCCGAGCCAGGCGTGCTGGCGCTGCTGGTCGTCTGTCGGATCTGCGGCCTGGTGGAGATGACCCGACCGCGCGTCGAGCTCGAGCAGCACCGATTTGGTCGCGCCGGTGGCCGCGGCCGCTCGGTCGCGCAATGCCGCCACCGCCTCGGTCAACTGGTCAGATCGCGCCAGCAGGCTGATGACCGAACCGGCGGAAAAAGGAGCGTGTTTCACAGAGAGTGAACCCTCGTTTTCGGAGGCGGCTTCGACCCCGGCCGCGCGCGCGGGGCGGGGTTGGCAAAATTCTACCCCGAACACTCGCCTCCCGGGCCAGCAGATTCCTCGGAAACGGTTTAGCGAGCCTATAATCGACTGGTGACGCTCTACGCCCATCAAGCCAGACTGCCGCTCCGATTGCTGCGTCTAACTGGATGAACGGGAACGATATCCCGGCGTAGTGCCTCCCGGGAGGACGTCGACGGGCGTCGGAATCGGGGCATTGAGGCAGGGTCAGGGAGCCAAAGACGCGATCGCCAGGCATGACGGCAACTGACGAGGAACTGGTCGCGCGCAGCGTTGCGGGCGACACGGACAGCTTCAACCAGCTCATCCTTCGCTGGGAGCGGCCGATCTACGCTCTGGCGTACCGGCAGATCGGTCGCGAGGACGAAGCGCGGGACGTGTGCCAGGAGGCGTTTCTCCGGGCCTTCCGTGCGCTGCCCGGGTTCAAGGGCCAGGCGAAGTTCTCGTCGTGGCTCTACCGCATCACGCTGAATCTGTGCCGCGACTGGATGCGGCGCCAGCGGAGGGCGCCGTTCGTGCAGGTGCCGGAGGGCGTCGATGTCTCCGATTTGGCGGCGGCCGCGGCCGGCCCGTCCGAATCGATCGAAGACGTGATCGGCCGCAAGGATCTCGGCCGGCACGTCGCGAAGGCGATGCAGACGCTGCCCGACGAGCAGCGTTCGACGATTCTGTTGAAGGAGTATCACGGCCTGACGTTTCAGGAGATTGCCGAACTGCAGGGATGTCCGTTGAGCACCGTCAAGACGCGCCTGTACCAGGGTCTGACGGTGCTTCGGCGGCAACTCGAGCGGAGCGGCGTGGTGACAGCGACACCGGCGGGTGGACGACCATGATTGACCCACGATTCTGCGGCAATGTCGATGTGCTGATGTCGTACCTCTACGAAGAGGGCGACAACCTCGAACGCCAGGCGTTTGCAGCGCATCTGGCCGGTTGTGAGGCCTGCGCCGGGGAAGTGAGCGCGATGCGGGCCGTGCGCGGCGGCCTGGCCGCGTGGGCACCGCCAGAAACGGTGCTCGACTTCCGCATCGTGCGCGAGCCGGAGTCAAGGCCCGGGCGCTTTGCCTGGTTGGCGATTCCCCAGATGCCGGCATGGGCACAGTTTGCCGCCGCCTCACTGGTGGTGGGCGTGGCCGTCGGAATCTCCGGGCTGGAGGTTCGCTACGACCAGCAGGGATGGACCGTCGGCGCCGGCTGGAGCAGGCAGGTGTCCGCGCCGACCGAGGTCGCACCGCTGTCGGGTGTACAGCAGGCCTCGACGGCAGCCGACGCGCCGTGGCGCGCGGAACTGGCGGCATTTGAACAGAAACTGCGGAGCGAACTTCGCCCGGCTGACGCTGCCGGCACAGACCCGGCCGTGCGGCAGGCGTCCCTTGCTGGCTCGAAGCCGCCGATGGGTGACCGGGAGTTCATGGCGCGTGTGCAGGAGTTGATCGACGCGAGCGAGACGCGGCAGCAGCGCGAAATGGCCGTGCGGATTGCGCAAGTGACGCGCGACTTCGACACGCAGCGCCGCACCGATCTGACCCGGGTGGTTGACGGGATGGGGGCGCTCGAAGGACGAACCGGCGCCGCCGTCGCGCAGCAGCGCGAACTGCTCAACTACCTCGTGCGGGTCTCGCAGAAACAGCCGTAGGACGGGGGGACAACGCGACCGGATTTCGAGTTGTGAGTCCGGCAGGGAACCGGGTTTCAGGGAGGAACGACGTGAGCACTCGACGATGGTATGCGGGACTGATGGCGGTGGCGTGGGGCGTGCTCGCGGCGGGGCCGGCGCTGGCGCAGCCGACGCCGAGGCGGGCACCGCAGGCTCCGGCGGCGGTCCCGAAGGCCGATCCGCAGGAGAAGGCGCGCTACCAGATCGCCGTCATGGAAAGCGTGCTCGAGACGGCCGTGCAGCGCGGAGCGACGGCGATGATCAGGCAATGGCGATCGGTTGCGCCGGAGATGCTGCTGATGGGCGGCGCGGCCGCGGCGCGCGCGCGCGGATTCCGCCTGGATGGCTACGGCTTGTTCTTCGCCGTGGACGTGCCCGCCATGCAGCAAAGTGTCATCTGGACATGGCGGATGCTCGACCGCGATTCGGCTGGCGCCAGCACGGCGATCCAGGCGCTCAGGAATTTCATCAAGGGCGTCGCCGATTCGGCCCAGCGAAGGGACCTCGAGCAGGCCGTCCGACGCCTCGAAGTGCAGGTGTCTCCGTATTCGAGGCCGGGAGAAGCCGCCGCACAAGGCGGTTCCGGCGACACGGTGGCGGCGCGGTCGCAGACTGCGGGAGGCACTGCGGTCCCTTCCTCGATCGTCCCGGCTCCGGCCATCGAGATGATGACGAACCCGGATGAAGCCTATTCGAACGCTGTCAAGGATGCGCTGATCGAGGTCATGCTGGACTACAGCCAGGCCCTGTTGGTGGGTGCCGAAGAATCGTTGACCGTGGCGGCGCGCGCCAGCAACGCGCGGGGACTCGGAGCCGACGAACAGGGCGAATTGATGACGATCTTCATCCGTATCAAGGGCGCCGACCTGCAGGCGTTGCACGCCGGCCGGATCACGCGCGATGAGGCGCGCAAGCGGGTCGAGGTTCGCGAGTATTGATATAGTGGAACCTTTCGCGCCTGGCTGGTGCCTAAATGATCTGAGTCAGCTCGACGAAAGGTGCTTCATGCGATTGCCCCGCGTTTGCTTCGTCGTGATTCTGGCGCCGCTGGTCCTTCACGCCGGCTGCGGCCCCTCCACCATCGACGTGGCCAGCACGATCAAAATCGGCGACGTCACCACAGGTTGGTTCGATGTCGGCGTCACCAACGGGATGAACAAGCTGGTGCCGAGCGCGTCGTTCACCGTGTCCAACACGAGCACGACGGCCATTGATTCGCTGCAGGTGTTTTCTGTGTTCCGCTTCAAAGATGAACAGGAGGAACTGGGGTCGTCGCTGATCGTGCTGCATGGCCAGGACGCCCTTGGTCCCCATGTAACAAGCAAGCCGCTGACCGTGAGGGGCAACTGGGGATTTTCCGGCCAGCAACCGCGTGCCCAGATGCTGATGCACAAGATATTCAGGGACGCGCGCGTCCAGATCTTCGCGAAATACCGCGCCGGTCAGTTCGTCAAGCTGACCGAAGTGCTGGTCAAGCGGCAACTGCTCACGCACTGATTACTTCTTTTTCACCATCGGCACAAAGCGCACCGGAATGACGCTGCGTTTCGTGAGCGAGCCGGCCTGGTCTTTCTCGACCACCACGAGATCCTGAACGCCCCCCACCGGCCCGACTGGGATCACCAGCCGGCCACCCGGGCGCAGTTGCCACACGAGCGCGGGCGGGATATCGTCGGGGGCCGCGGTCACGATGATGATGTCGAACGGCGCCTCGCCGGGCCATCCCAGGTAGCCGTCGCCCTGACGGACGGTGACGTTCCGATATCCCAATCCGATCAGCCGCTCCCGCGCCGTGTCGGCCAGCGCCGCGATGAGCTCGACGCTGAACACACGATCGACCAGCCTGGACAGCACGGCGGCCTGGTAGCCCGAGCCCGTCCCGATCTCGAGTGCCCGGTCCGTGGGCCGCGGGCGAGCCAGTTCCGTCATCAGGGCGACAATGTATGGCTGCGAAATGGTCTGGCCGTGCTCGAGGCCGAGCGGCGCGTCGATGTACGCGTTGGCGCGATCCGGCTCGGCGACAAACAGGTGGCGCGGTATCTCTCGCATCGCCGCGAGCACCCGCGCGTCGCCAACACCGCGCCCGGCAATCTGCTCGGCAACCATGGCCAGCCGCGTGCGGGTGAAGTCGTCCTGATCGGGCGGGCGTGGCGTGTGGCAGGATGGCGAAGTCGGCGCAGCCATGAGCGACACCGTTAACCAGAGCGCCGGGACAAGACGTGCCACCATATATAATGCGGGCGTGTCTCAAACATCGACCAACCCACAGACGCTTGACCGCCGACTCGGTCCCTTCGATGCCGCCGCCATCGTCATCTCGAATGTGATCGGCGTCGGCATCTTTATTACACCGGGGATCATCGCACAACTGGTGCCTCATCCTCTCTTGTTTCTGGCGGTGTGGCTCGGCGGCGGGTTGCTGGCGTTTGCCGGTGCGATGGCATACGCCGAACTGGGCACGCTGCGGCCTCGATCGGGCGGCGAGTATGTCTACCTGCGTGAGGGATACGGACGATTGGCCGCGTTTCTGACGGGGTGGACGTCGTTTGTCGCGGGTTTTGCCGGCGCCATCGCCGCGGGTGCGCTTGGGGCCGCCGACTATCTGGGGCGGTTCGTGCCGGTCGCGGCCGACGCGACGGCGTTATTCGCCGTTCGGATTCCAGAGCTGACGACGACGCTTCTTCTCAGGAACGGGTTGCCGTTAGTGCTGTTTCCCGGCATGTCGCTGGTGGTGTCGCCGCGCACGCTGGTTGCGCTCACCGTGATCATCGCGCTCGCCCTCGTCCACATTCGCGGTCTGGGACCCGGACGCCTCGTGCAAAACACGCTCGCGGTGGTCAAGGTCGGCGCGCTCGCACTCTTCGTGGCGATCGGGCTGGGTGTGGGCCGCGGCAGTTTCGCCAACCTGCAGGCGGTGGCGCCCGCGGGCGCATCGTTCAACTGGCCGCTGGCGTTTATCATCGTCATGTTTTCGTATAGCGGCTGGAATGCCGCGTCGTACGTGGCCGAGGAGATTCGCGACCCTGGCCGCAATGTGCCCAAGGCGCTCGCCATGGGCACTGTGGCGGTGGTGCTGCTGTATCTCGGGCTGAACGTCCTCTACCTCTACGCCGTGCCGATTGGTCAGATCGGCGGCGCCCAGCAGTCGGAGATCGCCATGGTGGCGGCAGATCGGCTGCTCGGGCCGCTGGCCGCGCAGTTGCTCGGCGCGCTGGCCGTCGTGGTGTTGCTTGGCAGCCTGAGCGCGATGACGATTGCCGGCCCGAGGGTCTACTTCGCGATGGCGCGCGACGGCGCGTTCTTTTCGGCGGCGGCCAAGGTCCACCCGCGCTTCCACACGCCGTTTGTGGCGATTGTTGCGCAGACGGTGTGGAGCTCGGTGCTGATTCTGACGAATACGAAGGATCAGTTGGCCGAGTACACCGGATTCGCCGTGCTGTTGTTCTCGGCGATTGCCGTGAGCGTGGTCTTTGTGCTGCGAAGGCGGTATCCGAACGAGCCCCGCCCGTTCAAGGCGTGGGGGTACCCGATTGCCCCGGCCATCTTCGTGCTCGCCTCGCTGGCCATCATGGTGGCGGCGATCATGGGACGGCCCGGCCCCTCGCTGTGGGGCGCGCTGATCATCCTGGCTGGGATTCCTGTGTATTACCTGTTCTGGGGACGACCGAAGCCGTGAAATTTCGTTCGCAGCAGCGCCCACAGCGTCAGCAGAGCGAGCGACGCGTCTCCCAGGGCAAACAGCAGGAACGACGCCGGCGATCCGCGCAGCAGATAATCGAGCACGAACAGGATCGCCCCGGCGCCTTTCAGGCCCGGCCCCATCAGCCACAGATACGCGCGGTACCGCTCCGGGTCGCGGTAGGGCAGCACGTAGCCCACACCGATGGCGAAGGTCAACAGCCCGTTCAGGTCCGCATGGATAGGCGGAACCGGAGCGGGCAGGCCGAAGAGCTGTACAAGAAGAGGCCGCCCCGCAAGCAGGGCGGCCCCGATGAGGAGGTCGTAGACGGCCGAAAGCGCGGCGACCAGTCGAAGCACGACGTGTCGGCTACTTGATGATCTCGAGTACGCCCTGGAAGTTAATGTTCTCGCCGAAGCGGATGTTCACCTCGAACGAGATCGACTTGAAACCCTGCGCCGAAATCTCGATCTTGTGCGGCCCCGGTTCGAGCTGCAGCTTCTGGAAGATGCCGTCAAAATCATCCACCCGTCCAGAGTAGTAGCCGTCGACGTACACGGTGGCGTTCGCCGGTTTCACCTTGAGCTTGATGCTGCCTGTCGGCCGCTGCTGGGAGCCGTATCCGCTGGGCGTGCTCCATCCGGATCCGCCGCCGTACCCGCCACCGTACTCACTGCCATAGCCGGAGCCATAGCCATAGCCCGGATATCCCCCCCGGTAACCCGACCAGAACGGGTCGTAGTAGTACGAGTAGAGGCCGTATCCGCCCCATCCGCCGGCCCAGCCGTAGTTCCCGTAGTAGCCATACGGGGAGTAGTAGCCGGGATAGCCCCCGTAGTACGGCCCATACGAG
>Ga0315286_10002186_pt1 | contig 18177 bp, 12 predicted proteins | sample YL17G10_0_MG_FD_205038 | JGI IMG/M metagenome (GOLD analysis project Ga0315286, IMG submission 205038) | Sediment microbial communities from Yellowstone Lake, YNP, Wyoming, USA - YL17G10_0 | ecosystem: Environmental > Aquatic > Freshwater > Lake > Sediment | place: USA: Wyoming | collected...
GCCTTGCGGAGATTGTCGAGGTCGGTGGTGTCGACCCAGGTCGATTCGACGCCGAAGCGGGAGAGGTGCTTTTCGGCGAGCAGGCGCGACGGCCCGTAGACGGTCGCCGAGCCCACCATGTGCGCCCCCTGGTCGAGCAGCGCCATGTAGACCGTGGAGACGGCGCCCATGCCCGAGCTCATCGCAAGTCCGGCGTAGCCGCCCTCCAACTCGGCGATCTGGCGCTCGAGCGCGTTGATGGTCGGGTTGCCGAGGCGCGTGTAGATGAAGCCGCCGGCCGTGCCCGCGAAGCGGTCGGCCCCCTGCTGAGCGTTGTCGAACGCGAACGTGGACGTCTGGTAGATCGGCACCGTGGCGCTGCCGTACGCGTCCGCGTGCGCGCCGGCGTGGATGACCTTGGTATCCATGCCGAGATTCTTCGTATCGATGTGCGACATATGAGTCCTTTGAAGGCCGGCGGGCGGTGCCCGCGCAGGCCGCCCTACAGCATATCAATAGGCGAGCCACTTCACCGTCTTGAGCACATCCAGATAGGCGGCCACGCCGGCAAGCGACAGGTCCGCACCGGTTTCGCCGACAACCGCGTTGCGGATGGCGACGACGGACCGGCGGCCGTTGACGTAGTTGAGGACTGTCGACGCGAGCGCCGGCGTCAGCCCCCAGCCCTTGAGCGCGTCGGGATTGACCTTGAGCCACGCGGCGTAGCCTTCGTTCGCCTGGAGGGAGAACTCCCGTGCACGGACCGACGGCGCGATGGACGGGACCACGGTGGTGAGAGCGGCCATCCGCGGGTCGGGCGCCATCGCCGGAATCCCCGGCAGCCCGAGTGCCGCGACCCGCAGCTTCGCGATCCCGGCGGCCTGTCCGCGCAGCGCCGTCCGGTAGAGCTCCCACTGGGCGACGCGTCCTGCGACGCGGGCCTTCGCGTCAACGGTGCGCGCGTCGATCGCCTCGATCGATCGCAGCGCGCCCAGCTCCCGATCGATCGCCCAGTCGATGGTGACGTTCGCCTTCAGCAGCGCGGGCCCGAGGCCCGCGGCGTTGGCGTCGTCGACGTAGGCCAGCGCGCGCGGAAGATCGCGTTGGGCGACGCGCCGGTAGCCGAACGCGGACACGGCGTCGATGAGGCCCGGCAACACCGCGTCGGTGCAGTTGGCCGCCGCCCACGCCGCCGCGGCGCCGATGAACGCGATCCGCTTCATCTGGGTCGGGTCGCCCTTGTCCGGCGTGTCGGTGTCGGCGTGATACCACTGGTCCGGCCACGTGAAGAACTCGATGCCCGGCACGGCCACCGATGGGTTGTTAAAGCAGATGTGATCGCTCCCGCCCGTCGCGCGGTGCGTGAAGTAGCGGAACGCGTCGGTCGATCCGTTCTTCTCCCAGATCGGCCGCGGGAAGAACTGGCCGCCCGGGCGGCCGCGGGGCGCGTCCGGCAGGTAGACGATGTCGTTCGTGCGCCAGACGTAGTGCATCAGCGACTCGGCCAGCCCGTCGAGGTAGCTCGGCAGGTAGTCGGGCGTTTCGCTCATCGTGAACACCGAGTTGTTCGTCCGCAGCGCCTCACCCACCATGTCCATGTTGATGTTGATGCTGAGACGGGCGGGCAACTCCGGATGCTGCTTGACGTACTCGTAGGTGCCCGAGATCTCGTTCGGCCAGAGGAAGTAGATCGTCCGCCGCGGGCGCGGCAGGTCGCCGCGTGCGATCAGCCGCTGGAGGGCCCGCAGGATCTCGATCTGGACGACGACCCCGCTCATGTTGTCGTTCGCGCCGCGCTTCACGTAGCCTTCGAACAGGTGCGCTGTGAACAGGACACCCGGCGCGTCAGGTTCGGTCCCCGGGATCCAGCTGAACGTGGCCTCGAAGCGATCGGGATACGCGTCGATCTTCGTCCGCGCGCGCAGCGTCACCGCGCGGCCCGCCGTGACGTCCTCGAACAGTTCCGACCACTGGCGCCACGACACGGTCATGCCGAGCTTCAGCGACGGGTTCTTCGCATACGCTCCGGACGAGTAGACGACCTGGTCGGGATCGAGATACCGGTCGCGCGAGCTGAAACTGACGACCGCCTGGATGCCGGCCTGGTCGAGCAGGCGCGCGGCCTCGTCTCTCGGGTGCGACCACATTAGCGCGATCGCACCCTTGAACCGATCGGCCGGGCCCGCGGCTAGCTGGGCCTTCAGCGCGTCGGGCGTGGACGGCGGCAGGTAGACGAGCGGGCCCGTCACATCCGCGGTCTGCGACCCGCCGGCGACCAGTGCAGCATCGGCGCCGAGCCGCGCGATGAGGCGCTTGTCGGGCGCGGTCTGCCAGAGTTCGCCCTCGGCCGGGTACTCGACCGTCCGCGTGCTCGGCGACCGCTCGATGCGCGTGGTCTCGATGCCGTAGCCTCTCAGCAGATCGGCGATGGTGCGCGTTTCCGCGAACGCGTCGGTGAACTCGCGTGGATCCCGCTGCCACGGCGCGCCGGCCAGCCGGACCTGGTTGTTGAAGACGAACTGGCCCGATACTTCGTTCGCCAGCAGCGTCAGCACGTCGGGCGGCAGGGGCGTCGTGAGCGCCGGGCTCTGGCCCGACAGGCCGGCTTCGGCCGCCAGGGCCGCGACGAGGATGACGACGATGAGCGCCAGTCTGCTGCGTCGGGTGGTCATGGGGATTCGCACGGTCAGCACCTCGGGGAACGCGGGGAAGGGCGGCCGAAGGATACACCACTCCGCCCGCAGGCGGGGGTAGGATGTAGCCGTACGCGCCCCCGGGCCCTGGCGTCCGATGCCGAATCGCCGCACGTTTCTCCGCACGCTTGCCTGCGCGGCGCCTGCGCCGCTCTGGGGCATCGGTCTTGCCCAGGATTCGGCCGCCGCCCCCCGAGCGAAGTACTGGGTGGCCGGCCCGTCGGGCGTCTCCTGCCAGCTCTGCGCCCGGCGCTGCACCATAGCGGCCGGCGCGCGCGGCCGGTGCCGGGCGCGCGAGAACGTCGGCGGCGAACTGCGGAGTCTCGTGTACGGCCGTCCGCTCGCCGTGCACCTCGATCCGATCGAGAAGAAGCCCTTCTATCACTTTCTCCCGGGCTCGACGGCGTACTCCTTCGGCACGTCCGGGTGCCCGCTTCGCTGCACCTTCTGCCAGAACTGGCAGCTCTCGCAATCGAGCCCCGGCGACTACGACGTCGCCTACCAGGCGCCGGACCAGATCGTCGGCGAGGCGGCCCGGCGCGCCGCGCCCGTCATCGCGTTCACCTACAACGAGCCGACGGTCTTCATCGAGTACGCGCTCGATATTGCGGCGGCGGCCCGCCGCCGCCATCTGCGCTCCGTCATGGTCAGCTGCGGCTTCATGAACGAGCGGCCGCTGGCCGACCTCTGTGGGGCCCTCGACGCGATCAAGATCGATCTCAAGGGGTTCAGCGACGACTTCTACCGCACCGTGTCGTCGGCCGCGCTCGCGCCGGTGCTCAGGAGCATCAAGCAGATTCGTGCGGCGGGCACTCACCTGGAGATCGTCAACCTTGTCGTGCCGACGCTGAACGACGCCGACCGCCTGATGCGCGGCCTCGTCGACTGGGTGATGGGCGAGCTGGGGCCGGACGTGCCGCTGCACTTCACGCGGTTCCACCCGGACTACCAGCTCCTCAACCTGCCGCCGACGCCGATCGCCACGCTCGAGCGCGCCCGCGCGATGGCCCTGGATCGCGGGCTCCGGTACGTCTACGTCGGCAACGTGCCGGGGCATCCGGGCAACCACACGTACTGCCCGGGCTGCAAGGCTGCCGTCATCAGGCGGCAGGACTTCTTCGTCGTCGAGTCGAATCTCAAGAACGGCCGGTGCAACGCGTGCGGCCGCAGCATCGCCGGCGTCTGGACGTGAGAGGATGACCGCCATGCGCACCACGTCGTTCGTCGCGCTCGCCACCGTCGTGGTTGGCTGCGCGGTTGCTGTGGCAGGGGCCGTGGGCCAGGCGGATCGTGCCGTCCGCAGTCCGGCGGTGGCGGGACAGTTCTACCCGGACGATGCGGGCAAGCTGCGCGCGGCCATCGAAGCGTTCATGCGCGACGCGCGGTCCGCGCGCGTCGAAGGTCCTGTGGCCGTCGTCGTGCCGCACGCCGGCTACATCTTCTCCGGGCAGATCGCCGCCGACGGCTACAAGCAGGTCGCCGGCCTCGCCGTCGACACGGTCGTCATTCTCGGCACCAACCACACGAGCGGCACGTTCCGCCGCATCTCCGTCTACCAGGGCGCGGGCTATCGGACACCGCTCGGCGTGGCCGCGGTCGATCGGCCGCTGGCGGACGCGCTCGTCACGGAAGGCGGTGCGGTATTCGACACGACGCTGCACGAGCGCGAGCACTCGGTCGAGGTGCAGGTGCCGTTCGTGCAGGTCGTCTTCCCGAACGCGAAGATCGTGCCCGTCGTCATCGGCTCGGCCGACCGCGCGCAGGCCAGCCGATTCGCCCGCGCGATCGCCTCGCTTGCGAAGAATCGTCGCGTGCTGATCGTGGCCAGTTCGGATCTGTCCCACTATCCGCCGCAGCGCGAAGCCGTCGGGATCGATCGGGCGACGCTCGAGGGCATCGCCGGCTTCGAGCCCGCGGCGATTGAGGACGCGTCGGCGGGGGTGGCGGCTCCGCGCGTGAGCGGGCTCGTGACGCGCGCGTGCGGACTCGCGCCGATTCTCGTGGCGATGGAGACCGCGAGGGCGCTCGGCGCCACCCGCGGCACCGTGGTGAGCTACGCGAACTCCGGGGACACCCCCGCTGGCGAGGCCGACCGCGTGGTCGGTTACGGAGCCGTCGTCTACGGGCGCGGCCCGAAGGGCATTGACGATGCCGCGGTCAGGCCGGTCGCCGCCGACGATCGCGGCGCCCTTGATGCCGGCGACAAACGCGTGCTGATCGACCTGGCCCGCGACACGATCACCCGGTACCTGCGCACCGACACGGTGCCGCTGCCGCGCGGCGGGTCGCCGAGGCTGCTGCGCGAGGCGGGCGTGTTCGTGACGGTGAAGAAGCACGGTCAACTGCGCGGCTGCATCGGCCGGATCCTGCCCGAAGGCACGCTCATCAGGCTCGTGTCGGCCATGGCCATCGAGTCGGCGTTCAAGGACCCGCGATTCCCCCCGGTGACCGCCCGCGAACTGGGCGATCTCGACATCGAAATCTCGGTGCTCACGCCGATGACGCCGGTTGCGGGCCCTGAGGCGATCGTCGTCGGCCGCGACGGCGTGCTGCTGCGCGTGGGCTCTGCGGGGGCCGTGTTCCTGCCGCAGGTCGCGACCGAGCAGGGCTGGACGCGTGTGCAGCTGCTCGACCATCTGGCCGAGAAAGCCGGTCTGCCCTCGTCGGCCTGGCGCGGCGCACAGGCGAAGCTGCAGACATTTCAGGCGATCGTCTTCAGCGAGTCGAGCGTGAAGTGATCCTGCTCGCGGCGGCCGGCCTCCTCTCCATGCTCGCGCAAGTCGTGATCCTGCGCGAACTGGTGGCCGCGCTGTTCGGCGTCGAACTTCTGTATGTGGTCGCCCTCGGGGCCTGGCTGGCCGGCACGGCCGCAGGCGCGCTGCTGGGACGCGGCGTGGCTGGGAGCCGCGCGGTCGTCGCCGTGGCGTTGTTCGCCCTCGGGGCGTTGACCCTCGCCGAACTCTGCTTCATCCGCACGGCTGGCGTGATCGTCGGCGCCGTTCCCGGCGCGTACCTGCCGTTTCCCGTTCAACTCGCGTGCGTCGTCGCGGCGACGATGCCGGCGTCGTTCGTCTGCGGGCTCCTGTTTCCGCCCTTGGTACGCCGGGCCGCAGTGGTCGGCGTGCCGCCCTCGCAGGCGTATGCCTGGGAATGCGCGGGCGCGGCGGCCGGCGGCCTGATGGTCACGGCGATGTTCTGGCTCGGACTGTCGACGTTGCAGGTGGCCGTGTTCACCGCTGCGACCGCCGGGATCGCCGGCCTGCGCGCGGTCGTGAGTCGTTCCGTGCCGTTTCTGATCGCGATGGCCGGCATCGGCGCCCTCGCGTCGGTCGTGGTGTTGGGGCCGGCCCGCGGGTGGGACGCGTCCCTGCTGCGGTGGCAGTACCCGGCGCTGGCGGCCGTCGAGGATACGCCGTATGCGCGCATCGTCGTGACACGCGCCGGGAATCAGCTGGCGGTCTTCGCGAACGGCGCGCTGGCGTTCGACACGGAAGGCACCAGCGCCGAGGCCTTCGCCGACCTGGCGGCGCTGCAACTGCCTCACCCGTCCCGGGCACTGGTGATCGGCGGCGGGATGGAAGGCGTGCCGGCCGCTTTGGCCGCGCACGGCCTCGCGTCCATCGACAACGTCGAGGTTGACGAGCGGGCAGACGCGCTGGTCCGCCGTATCCTGTCGCCGGCGGGCGGGCAGAAGCGAGCCGAACGGCCGGTCCGCGTGATCTTCGACGAGCCGCGGCGATTCCTCGAAGGCGCGCAGGCGTACGATCTCATCCTCGTCGCGATGCCCCCGCCGACGTCTGGCGAGACGAGCCGCTTCTATACGCAGGAGTTCTTCGCGGCCTGCCGCCGACATCTGCGCGCCGGCGGCGTGGTCGCGATCCGCCTGCCGGCGGCCGAGAACTTCTGGCCGCCGCCGCTCGTTCGACTCGTAGCGGCGGTGGTCCGGGCGCTCCAAACCGAGTTCCCCATCGTGTCGGTGATCCCCGGGGCCACGATGTATGCCTTCGGGTCGGTGGCAACGTTGCCGGATTCCGCCGAACCGCTCGTGCAGCGGCTCTACGAGCGCCGGCTGAATCCGAGACTGATGACGCCGCCGTACCTGCGCTACCTCTATGGCAACGACCGACGGACCGAAGTGCGCGGTGTCTTGACGCTCCTGGCAAGAGGCGGCGTGAACCGCGATGCCGCGCCGGTGTCGTACGGCTACGCCGCGATGCTGTGGCTGTCGAAGTTCTATCCGCGGGTGGCCGTCGGCGTCGGCTCCACTGCGGCCCCCGGAGTACGCACCGGAATCGCCGTCTGCCTCGCCTTGGTCGCGGCCGCGTTGTGGTGGGGAAGCCGGACGCGCGCACGGGCGTCTGTCACCGTGATGCTCGTCGTCAGCGCGGCGACGATGGCGCTCGAGACGGTGGCGCTTCTGCGCTACCAGGTGGCGAACGGGGTGATGTTCGTCAACGTCGGCGGGCTGCTGACCTGCTTCATGGCCGGCCTGGGCCTCGGATCGTGGGGAGGCGGGTTGCCTGCCGTGCGCCGGCGTCTCGCCGCCAGGCCGTGGATGATGGCGGCCGCGGTGCTCGTGGCGGCCGGCGGCGTTCTGCTGATGACGCGGTGGCCGGCGCTGGCGGGCATCGCCGGCACGGGCGTGCTGCTCGCGACCACCGGCGGCGTCGCCGGGGCGGCGTTTGCCGCGATGGCACACGAACGGCCCGGTGAATCGTCCCGGGCCGTTGGATCCCTCTATGCGGCCGATGTCGCGGGCGGCGCGGTCGGAGCCTGGCTGGCCCCGCTCGTGCTCGTCCCGGCGTTCGGCCTCGACGGCACCGCCGCGCTGGCAGCCGTCGCCGCCTTCGCGTTGGTGCCGCTTTGTCTTACTCTCTCCTCCCGCCGATGACCACGCGCCGGCCGTCGTAGACGGGCGTCAGGGTGCCCTTCTGCCGGACGTAGTCGGTGAGGACGTCGAGGCGGAGCTTGCCGGTGTTCTCCTGGCTGATGCCCTTCAGCGCGAACCCTGCGAAATAGGAATTGGTCGCGCCCGAATAGACGCGCTCGTCTTCGATCGGCTTCCCGCCGATCGTCGCCTCGATCAGCTGGCCATTCGTCACGCGGAAGCGGATGCCCGACACATACGGCGTGTAGCGGGCCAGGATGTCCTTGATCTGCTTGCCGGTCGCCTTGAAGAGGATCACCTTGTTGTCGAACGGGTCCAGGGTGACCAGGTCCGCCCTGGTGATGTCGCCCGCCACCAGCGGCGCCCGGACGCCGCCCGAGTTCTCCATCTCGACGTCGACATTGTAGGTGTCGCGCACCGCGTCGGCGACCAGGTTGTAGGGCGCGGCATCGTCGCCGCGGCTGCTGAAGTCACCAGTGGCCTTGCCCACCACCTCGCCGAACCTCGGAGCGATCGGCAGCCAGAACTTGTCGACGACGGCCGCGACGGACGGCTCGGCGGCGATCTCCTTCGTGATCGGGATCAGCCTCTCGCGGTACCGATCGACGCGCCATGCGCCCTTCGCATCCTTCGCGAAGAGCAGATCCAGCCGGCCGAGTTCACCGCCCCACTGGAATGCCTGCACGATGATCGTGCCGTCGACGTCGTCCTGCTTCAGGTCGTCGCCCCGCCAGACGAACTCACCGATGGGCAGGCGCGAGTGCGAGTGGCCTCCGATAATGACGTCGATGCCGGCCACCTCGGCCGCCAGAGTCTTGTCCACGTCCTCGCCGCAGTGCGACAGCAGGATGACGATGTCAGCCTGCTTCCGCAGGGTCTCGACGATGCCTTTTGCGGTCGCGATCGGGTCGAGCACATCCACGCCTTCCTTGGCGGCGGGATAGGTGCCGGATTCCTTGGTGAGGAGGCCGAACAGGCCGATTCGCACCGCGCCGACCTTTTCGATGCGGTACACCTGGCCAAGCGGCTTCTGCGAGGCGCGGTCGACGGCGTTGGCCAGCACTATCGGCGGCTTCGTCAGGCGGATGAGCTTCTGCAGCTGCGCCAGCGTGTTGTTGAACTCGTGATTGCCCAAGGTGACGAAGTCGTACCCCATGGCGTTCATGGCCGCAACGTCCGCCTCGCCCTTGTACTCGGTCGAGAACGGCGTCCCGTCGTTGTAGTCGCCGATGTCCACCAGCCACACCGGGATGCCGCGCCCCTTCTGCTGGGTGCGGATCTGCTGCGCCAGCGTCGCGCGCCGCGCGATGCCGCCGATGTCGGTGCGGACCTTCAACTGCTCGAGGTCCGACCCGGCCGGCACCAGCGTCGGGTAGCTGAACGGCAGCAGGTGGCCGTGGGTGTCATTGGAATGGAGGATGGTCAGCTGGGCGGTGGTGGCCTGAGCCACGGCCAGCGCCGGCACAATCAGAACAAGCAGACACGCCGCAATGAAGAGTCGTCGAGTCACGCGTCACCTCAATCGGAGATTGGAACACGAAAATCAGGGACAGGTACAATTTCTCACCAAAATGAGAAATTGTACCTGTCCCTAATTATCAGGGTGCGGCGATCCGCAGGGCCAGCATTGTCGCATCGTCGTAGGGCTCGGCCGTGCCGCGGAACTCGAGAATCGCGGCTTCGACCGTGGCAAGGACCTCGTTGACGGTTCCGGTCGACGCCCGGACGAGCGCGGCCTCCAGGCGGTCGGCGTCGAACATGTCGCCGGCCTCGTTGAAGACCTCGACCGTGCCGTCGGTGTACAGGAACAGCAGCTCGCCGGCACCGACCTCGATCGTGCGTTCCTCGTACGGATACCCCGGCATCAGGCCCACCGGAAACCCGCTCGCCCCCATCCGCTCGATGCGGCCGCCGGGCCGAAGCAGGAATTGCGGGTTGTGCCCGGCATTCACGTAGCGCAGCGTGCGACGAGCCGGGTCCAGAATCCCCACGAACAAGGTGAGATACACCTCGGACGGCGTGTTGGCCGCCACTTCCAGATCCAGCTGGGCGACCAGGTGGGGGAGATCGCCATCCAGAGGCAGGCGCGCGCGCAGCGTCGCCTGCACATTGGCCATCAGCAGCGCGGCGCCAACGCCCTTGCCCGACACGTCGCCCACCAGCAGGGCGATCGTGCCGTCCTGCAGGGCAAAGTAGTTGAAGAAGTCGCCGCCCACTTCGCGGGCCGGGACCGACACGCCCGCCACTTCGGTCAGACCGACCTTGAGCAGCCCGTGCGGCAGCATCTCGTTCTGAATCTGGCGGGACAGCTCGAGTTCCCGCCGCAGCCGCTCCTGGCGCACGAGCATCTGCTCGTGCGATTCCAGTTCGGCGGCCATGGCGTTGAAGGCCGTGGCCAGGTCGCCGATCTCGTCGCGCGACTCGACGGGCACGCGCGTGCCGCGTTCGCCGCGCGCCAGACGATGGACCCCGTCGGTGAGCGACTTGACGTGGCGCGTCAGGCGCGAGGCGAGCGGCACCATGACGACAAACGCCGCGGCGATCAGCAGCAGGCCGACCGCGAGGTTTGACAGCAGGACCCGGCGCATGTCGCGCAGCGAGTCGCGCATCGGCCGCGCGAGCCCGAACACGATGCCCGACGCGTCGCGACGCGTCACCACGAGCCAGTCGCCGACCGTCTCGGTGCTCGACGCCTGGCGCGACGCCAGCGACGTGAAGTCGAGATTGAGCGCCTTGATCGTCTTGTCGGCCGCCTCATCGACGGTATGAACGGATCCGGACGGTGCGAGCACGAACGGAATCTCGCCGCGGTCACGGCGGGCCAGTGAGAGCACCGTCTCGATCAAGCGTCGCTGATCGACGCTCGCGTTGATCTCGCCGATGACCTCGCCGTTTCGCTCCACCGCGAACTTCAGCGACTCCCCGCGCGCCAGGGCCGTCATGTGCGCCTGGCGTGCCTGCCGCCGGCGCTCCTGATCCGCCTGCGGCACCGCCCGCGCGGCTCCCCGTCCCTGGGCCGCCGCGCGCTCGGCCGTGTCGGTGGCGGCCTGGATGGTGGCCGCGCTGATCTCCACATCGCTCCGCAGGCGCAACTGCGCCTCCCGGTCCGCCTGCCGCTGGAGGGCGACCCGCCAGGCGGTCAACTCCGACGGATCGAGCGCCTCGAAGACCCGCGCCGGCTCGGTGCCGGCTTCCCCCGCGCCTTCGGCGAATTCGATAACGATGCGAGGCATGCCCGGCGCGACGACGGGCACGCCGCGCACCGCCGTCCGGGGGGCGGCTCCGGTCCGTTGGCCAGGCGGCATCGGCGGCCGCGGCCTCGGTCCTCCCGGTCCGAACCCCTCGGGTGGCGGCAGCATCGGCGAGCTGCCGTCCGCCGTCCGCCGGCCCCGGCCGTCCCCGCGCATCCCGCTTCGGCCGCCGCGGCCCGACCTCTCCGCGCCCGGGTCGGGTACCGGCCCGGGCGGTGGGCCAGACGGCGGGACTGACACCTCGTCGACACCCTTCGATGAGAACTCGAGGCGCTGAACGAGAGGGGCTGCCTCGGCCAGCATCATCGTCGCCACGTTACGCATTGCCGCCGCCGCTTCGGCGTCCGGAACCGCCGCCGCCGCGGTCGGATCTGTCGCCGGGTCCGCCGCCACCCGCCGTGTGACGCCTGCGGCATCCGTGGCGCCGGCCCGTCCCGGTGCGCTGCCTCCCGACGGCTGCTCGACGCGCATGCGCCACAGCCGTTCGACCCGGTCGCCCAGGTCCGCCATGACCCAGGACATCCGGTTGCCCATGTCGGCGGCCATCTGGTCGGCCTGGGTCTCGGCCGCGCGCCGCAAGGCCGCGCCAGACGAGTAGTACGAGTAGGCGGTCACCACCGCCAGCGGCAGGACGGACACCAGGAAAAAGGCGAGCGACAGGCGGGTGCGGAGCCGCATGCCAGGTAGAATAGACCACTTCGTATGGACTTGCTGCTCACCATTCTGGCCGACGACATCCTGCCGATTTTTCTCGTGGCGTCGGTGGGGTTCGTGCTTGCCCGGTACCTCCACGTCGAGGTCCGGTCGCTGTCGCGCATTACGTTCAATGCGCTGGCGCCGTGCCTGGTGTTCACGTTGATTGTGAACAGCCGGCTGAGCGCGGCGGAGTTCGGGCAGATCGTGGCGTTCACGGTCCTGCTGGTCGCGGGGATGGGGGTGCTGGCCCGGGTGGTGGCGGCGCCGTTCCGCCTCGATCGCCCCACGCTGGCGGGCTTCCTGATCGTGGTGATGTTCTCCAACGCCGGCAACTACGGGCTGTCGGTCGTGCTGTTCGCGTTCGGCCGGGACGTCCTCGCGCGCGCGGTCGTCTACTTCGTGACCAGCGCCCTGCTGATGTACACGGTGGGTGCGGTTGTGGCGTCGTCGGGGCGCCGCGGCCTGGGCGGGGCCCTGCACGGATTGCTGAAGGTGCCGGCCGTCTGGGGGCTGGTGGCCGCCGCCGTGGTGGCCGGCACGGGGATGACGTTGCCGCCGGGTATCAGCCGACCCGTGGATTTGCTCGGGAACGCGGCCATTCCGTGCATGCTGCTGGTGCTGGGGATGCAGTTCGAGAAAGGCGCCGCGCCCGAGCGCCCGGGGTTGGTGGCGGCCGCGTCCGCGCTCGCGCTCCTGGCGTCGCCCGCACTCGGCCTCCTGCTGGCGTGGCTGCTCGGCCTCGAGGGGATCACGCGGCAGGCCGTCGTGGTCGAGGCGGCGATGCCCACCGCAGTCATCACGACCATCATCGCCCTCGAGTTCGACGTCGCCCCGCGCTTGGTGACCTCCGTCGTCGTCGTGACCACCCTGGCCAGCCCGCTGACGGTTTCGGTGCTCATTGCCCTCCTGAAGTCCGGGTTCTGACTCCCGGGCCAGCGCCCCGGGGCCTGCCGGGGGGTGTCGTCGATCTGGCGAATAGGGCTTCCAAGTGCCGATATCAACCCCTAAACTGCCGAAAATAAGGGATGGATTGGCAGGCGGGTCCCTTTTCCGCTATACTCTGTCGTTACTGCCGTCAGGCTAGGCGGCAGCTTCCGTCCACATCGCCGTGGCCCCTGACCGCCTGCTCAGCGGTGAATCGGGTGGCGCCCCCAGCGCCAGGAAGACCTTTGTCGTTTCAGGAGGAGGTTTGAATGGCGTCTCGTGCTCTTGCCGCCCTGGTGGCGATCCTGCTCATCGCGGTGCCCGTGATGGCCGGCGGCCTCCAGGCCCCGGCCCAAGCGCCCGCAACTGCGCAGAGTGCGTCGAAGCCCGATCAGGCGAAGCCGCCGGCTCCGGCCACGCCTACCGAGGCTGACAAGAAGAAGGAAGCCGACAAGGCCAAGGCTGCGGAAGAACAGGCTCCCAAGTACGAGGAGCAGATCGTCGTCACCGCGTCCAAGGTCGAGCAGCAACTGATCAACGCCCCGGCCACGGTCAGCGTCATCAGTGCGCAGACGCTGGCCAGCACGGCGTCGCAGGACTTCGCCGGGTTGTTCCGCGCCGTACCGGGTGTCAACGTGTCCCAGACATCCGCGCGCGACGTGAACATCACGAGCCGCGGGGCCACCAGCACGCTGTCGACGACGCAGCTGGCCCTGATCGACGGCCGCAGCATCTACCTCGACTTCTTCGGGTTCATCGGCTGGGACTTCATGCCGATCAACTTCGCCGAGATCAAGCAGGTCGAAGTGATCCGCGGGCCGGCATCGGCCGTGTGGGGCGCCAACGCGATGACCGGCGTCGTGAACATCATCACGAAATCGCCGCGCGAGATGCAGGGGACGACGCTGACCATGGGCGCCGGCACCTTCAACCGCGACGTCAAGGGGCAGGCGACGGCCCCGGGCAACGGCGGCGTCTTCTACACGAACCTGACCCATGCGCTGGCGATCAACGATCGCTGGTCCTACAAGGTCAGCGCCACGTTCTACGGCTCCGATCCGTTCTCGCGGCCGGTCGGCAACATTCCGAACGGGACGAACACGCCGTACCCGACCTTCGGCAACACGGGGACGGAGCAGCCGAAGGTCGACGGGCGCGTCGACTATGACTTCGCCGACGGCAAGTCGAAGCTGGTCTTCGCGGGCGGCTACGCCGGCACCAGCGGCATCATCCACACGGGGATCGGCCCCTTCCGGATCGAGAAGGGCACCAACACGAGCTACGTGAAGGGCACCTACACGCGCGGGGCGCTACGGGCCCAGTTCTTCACGAACATCCTGGACGGCACCGCGCCGGCGCTGCTGGCCATCGGCACCGACGGGAAGCCCATCAACTTCCTGTTCAACACGAAGACGTACGACTTCGATCTGTCGAACATTTCGACGGTCGGCACCCGCCACGTGCTCAGCTACGGCGGGAACATCCGGCACAACGCGTTCGCCCTGTCGATCGCGCCCGGCGAGAACTCGCGCGACGAGCAGGGCGTGTATCTCCAGGACGAGATGTTCCTGAGCGAGAAGTGGCGCTGGCTGGTCGGCGGCCGCCTCGATCACTTCGACGTGCTCTCCCACGCGGTCTTCTCGCCGCGCACGACGCTGATGTTCAAGCCGGCGCCGGCGCACACGTTCCGCGTGTCGTACAACCAGGCGTACCGCGCGCCGTCGCTGACGAACAACTTCCTCGACGTCACGATCCTGAACCAGATGGACCTCGGGGCGCTCAGCCCGGCGCTGGCGGGACGGACCTACATCTTCCCGACCCTCGCTCAGGGCAACAAGGTGCTCACCGAGCAGTCGCTGCAGGCCTACGAGATCGGCTATTCGGGCGTCATCAAGAACCGCGTGTCGGTGAGTGCCGCGTGGTACTACAACAACATGAAGGACGAGATCAACTTCACGCAGGACGCCGGCTACTCGTCGAAGAACGTGCCGCCGGGCTGGCCGCTGCCGCCCTCCTACCTGGACCTGATCATCGCGTCCGGGAAGTTCGGCACGCTGGGGCTCCCGTCCCACTACACCTACCTGAACTTCGTGAAGGTCAAGTACCAGGGCCTCGAGCTGGGGTTCGATGGGCAGGCGACGAAGAACGTGCAGGTCTTCGCCAACTACTCGTGGCAGCCTGACCCGACGCCGGACGCCAGCATCCCGATGTCCGAGGTCAATATCGCGCCGCACAACCGGTTCAATGCCGGCCTCAACTTCAGCGCCGGCCGCTACTTCGGCGGCGTGGCGCTTACGTATCAGGACAAGGCCTACTGGCAGGACGTACTCGATGCGCGCTACTCCGGCTGGACCGACGCCTTCTCGATGCTGAACGGCAACGTCGGCGCGAAGTTCATGAACGGCCGGCTGATCACGTCCGTCAAGGCGACCAACCTGGCGAATCAGCAGGTCATGCAGCACATCTTCGGCGACGTGATGAAGCGCAGCGTCGTCGGCGAAGTGAAGATCGGCCTCTTCTAGCCGGGGCCGGTTCGCAGTACTCTACGGGCCGCGTGCGGATCGCCGCGCGCGGCCCGTTGTTTTTCTGGCCCCAACCCGGGAGCAGCGCATGCACGGCCAACAGGACCACCCACCGCAATCGACGGGCACGCCGCGCGAGCTTCCACGGATCCTCGGCTTCACCGACGTGATGGGGATTCTGGTCGGCACCGTGATCGGGTCCGGCATCTTCATCGTGCCGGCGGCGATGGCCGGGTACGTGCAGTCGCCCGTGCTGCTGCTGGCCGTGTGGGTGGTCGGCGGGGCGCTCACGTTCTTCGGCGCCCTCGCGTTCTCCGAGTTGGGCGCGGCGTTCCCGCAAGCCGGCGGAATGTACGTCTACCTGCGCGAGGCGTACGGCAAGCCGCTGGCGTTCCTGTTCGGGTGGACCCTGTTTCTGGTGATCGATTCTGGCGCCATCGCGACGCTCTCGATGGCGTTCGCCTCCAAGTATCTTCCACAGTTCACCGGACCCCTGTCGCTGCTGGCGACCAGGTCGATCGCCGCCTCGCTGATCGCCGCGCTGATCGCCGTGAACTGCCTCGGGACGCGGTGGGGCGCGCGGCTCCAGAACGTTCTGATGTTCATCAAGTTCGCCGCGATTCTCGCGGTCTCGGTGGGCATTCTCGCGATCGCGAAAGGCAACCCGGCCGGGTTCACCAGCCCGGCGTCGCCGGCCATGTCGGCCGCGCTCATAGGGGGATTCGGGCTGGCGCTGCAGCGGGCGCTCTGGGCCTACAAGGGCTGGGAGGCCGTGAGCTTCAGCGCGGGCGAGATCCAGCAGCCCGAGCGCAACCTGCCGCTGGGCCTGCTTGCCGGCAGCCTCCTCATCATCGCGCTGTATCTCGCGGCGAACCTGGCCTACCTCTACGTGCTGCCGTTCGACCGTCTGATCGCCTCGACCCGCGTTGCCAGCGACGCGATGCTGGCGGCGGGCTTCGACCTGGGGGCCACCGTCCTGGGCGTCGTGATCCTCTTCTCGATCACGGGGGCCGCCAACGGCAACCTGCTGACGGCGCCGCGTGTCTTCTTCGCGATGGCGCGCGACGGGATCTTCTTCGAGCGGTTCGGGCGCATCCATCCGCGCTTCCTGACGCCGCACGTGTCGATTCTCGCCACCGGCGCGTGGGCGATCGTCCTCAGCTTCTCGGGCACGTTCGAGCAACTGGCCGACTACGTCGTCTTCGGCCAGTGGATCTTCTTCGGCCTGACGGTGGCCGCCGTGATGGTCCTGCGCCGGACCCGGCCCGACCTGGCCCGGCCCTACCGGACCTGGGGCTATCCGGTGACGCCGGTGCTCTTCGTGCTGGCCGCGGTCTTCATCGCCGGCAACGCGCTGGTCAACCAGTTCTGGAATGCGATGGCCGGCCTCGGCATCATCCTGGCCGGCATTCCCGCCTACCTCTTCTGGGCCCGAGGGACGAAGCGCTCCTGACCGCGGGAAGGGTCGGAGTTGGGATAGGAGTTTCCGATGAATGCAGTCGGAAATATGCCGGCCCGCCAGTAGCCCGCTTTCGCAGCGTGACGGCGTCCATCCCCTGAATTCGACGCGCAGCGCGGGTGGCCTGGGGCTTGCAATCTCCTGCGGCATCACGGCCAGGCTTGCGGAAATCCGTCAGTCACGCGTTCACGGTACGTTCTCGACCCTGAATCGCCTCACCTGTCGGATTCCGCCCGTGCTGCCGGCCCGTTACGACCCGCCGCGGAGGCCCTGACGCCGCGACGGTCGGGGGACTCATGAAGCCACGTTCCGGGGAATACGCGCACCTCATTCGGATGGCTGGCCTGTTCGCCATTGGCATTACCGCCTTCCTGCTGCTGCGCTGGATGATGGTGCCGGCCGATTTCGGCCTGTGGGGGCACTACCGCGCCGGCGCCGTGAAAGACAACATGGAGCGGCCGGTGAAGTTCGCAGGCCAGGCCGTCTGCGTCGAGTGCCACACCGAGGTGGCTGAGCTCCGGGCGAAGGGCAAGCACGCGAAGGTGTCGTGCGAATCCTGCCACGGCGCGCTCGCCGCGCATGCGCAGAACCCGGATGGGGTGAAGCCGACGCGGCCCGACCCCCGCAAAACCTGCATCATCTGCCACACGGCCAGCATTTCGAAGCCGAAATCGTTCCCACAGGTGGTGCCCGCCGAACACGCGCCGGAAGGCTCGTGCGCGGACTGCCACGTGGTGCACAACCCGAAACTCTCCTGACGAGGCGCGGTCATGAATCAGGATCGACGTGCGTTTCTCGGATCGACCGGCAAGCTTCTGGTCCTGACGGCCTCGGCCGCCATCGCGTGGGAACACGTGCTGGCGGGCAAGCCTGAAGAGGCCCCGAACTACACCGCCACCGGCCACTGGTGGGGGATGGCGATCGACATCGAGAAGTGCATCGGCTGCGGCACGTGCGTCCGCGCGTGCAAGACCGAGAACGATGTCCCGATGGAGGACTTCGCGTTTCGAACGTGGGTCGAGCGCTACGTCGTCGACCCGGCGGATTACGAGCATCCGAAGGTCAGTTCGCCCAACGGCGGGTACGACGGCTTCCACGAGCAGGAAGTCAAGGACCCGAACCTGAAGATGTTCTTCGTCCCGAAACTGTGCAACCACTGCGCGCACTCGCCGTGCGTGCAGGTGTGCCCGGTGGGCGCGACCTTCGAAAGCCAGGACGGCGTCGTGCTGGTGGACAAGAAGTACTGCCTCGGCTGCCGGTACTGCGTGCAGGCCTGCCCGTACGGCTGCCGCTTCATCGACCCGCGCGTCGAGACGGTGGACAAGTGCTCGCTCTGCTACCACCGGATCACGAAGGGCCTGACGACGGCGTGCTGTGAAACGTGCCCGACGGGTGCGCGCGTACTGGCGGATCTCAAGAACCCGAAGGACCCGATTCACGCGTTCCTCCGCGATCACAAGGTGCAGGTGCTCAAGCCGCAGATGGCGACGGGCTCGAAGATGTTCTACAACGGCCTCGACGGCTCGGTGCGATAGGAAGGACCGACTATGCATGGCGTCGAAGGGTTCATCTACCCGAACGAGATCGAGCTCCAGTGGAGCGTGCTCATCGTCCTCTACCCGTTCATCACCGGCCTGGTGGCGGGCGCCTTCATCCTGGCGTCCCTCGAGCGGGTGTTCAACGTCCAGGCCGTGAAGCCGACCTACCGCCTCGCGCTGCTGACGGCCCTGGCCTTCCTGATCGTCGCGCCGCTGCCGCTCCAGCT
>Ga0315286_10002187_pt1 | contig 18176 bp, 15 predicted proteins | sample YL17G10_0_MG_FD_205038 | JGI IMG/M metagenome (GOLD analysis project Ga0315286, IMG submission 205038) | Sediment microbial communities from Yellowstone Lake, YNP, Wyoming, USA - YL17G10_0 | ecosystem: Environmental > Aquatic > Freshwater > Lake > Sediment | place: USA: Wyoming | collected...
TCCGATCCGGAGCAATTGGAGCGCGTGGCGATCGCCAGCCGCGAGATCATGGAGGTCTGCGTCGCCGCGGGGGGCACGATCACCGGCGAACACGGCGTCGGCGTGGAAAAGCGGAGGTACCTGCCGCTCGTCTTCGGGCCGGACGACCTCGGGCTGATGGACGCCGTGCGCGGCGCCTTCGATCCCTCGCGCCGCGCCAATCCCGGCAAGGTGATCCCCGCCGACGGCGTTCGGGCCTGGGGCGCGCGGGGACCGGCGTGAGCCGCGCGATCCCGACCCGCTGGGTGACGCAGCTGTGCGGCGCCGCCCCTCCGGCCTAGCGCACGATGCCCACGCCCGCCGCCTCGCACACCTTCCCCGCTCCGCTGCCGGCCGCCGCGACGGCCGTGGCGGAGGACGTGCGGCGCGCCCTCGCCGACGGCGCGCGGCTCCAACCGCGGGGCGCGGAAACGTGGTGGACCGACCTGGCGCCGGGCGCGCGCGCCCTCGACCTCTCCACGCTGAGCGACGTGGCCCGTCTCGACCCGGCGGACCTCGTGGTGACGGCGGGCGCCGGATGCCGCCTCGATGCGCTCGCCTCTCGGCTCGCCGTGGCGGGCGCGTGGCTCGCCCTCGACCCCCCGGGGAGCGCCGGGCGCACGGTGGGCAGCGTGCTGGCCACCGGGGGCGCCGGCCCGCTCGCCGCGCGCTACGGCGCGCCGCGCGATCAGGTCCTTGGCCTCGCGGTGGTCGCCGGCAACGGCGTCCCGCTCCGGATGGGAGGGCGGGTGGTGAAGAACGTGGCGGGGTTCGACGTCGCCAAGGCGGTCGTGGGCGGCCACGGGGCCTTCGGCGCGATCGTCGAGGCGCACCTGCGTCTCCACGCCCTGCCCGCGACAGACCGCAGCCTCGCCTGGGCCGGCTCGCGACCCGACGTCGGCAACGCCGCCGCGCGCGTCCTCGCCGCCGGCGCCGCGCCGGCCGCGCTGGAGGTGCTCGACCCTCCGCTGGCACACGAGCTGCTCGGCAGCGACGGATGGGCGCTCCTCGTGCGCGACCTGGGAGGAACCGCCGCGGTGGACGAGGAGCTCGCGGTGGTCGCCGGCGCCGTGGGCCGAGCGCTCCGCCCGGTGGGCGTCGCGCCGGAGGCGCCGTGGCGGGAGTGGCGCGCGAGGGTCGGCGCGTGGCCGGTGCTCCTGCGCATCGGCGCGGACCCGGCGGCGTGGGGCGACGCCGCCGCGCTCGCGCGGGAGCACCTTGGCGACGGCCTCGGCACCAGCGTCACGGTGCCCCGGGGGACCGTGCGCGTCGGGTACGCCGCCGCCTCCCCGGGTGCGGTGCGCGCCCTGCGCGCGGACGCCGCGCGCCGCGGCTGGCCCGTGGTACTCGAGCGCGCGGACGCCTCGCTCCGCGCAACCGCCGGCGTCTGGGGCGAGCTCGCCCCCGGCGCGCTCCGCCTCACCGGGCGCCTGCGGCGGGTGTACGACCCGAACGGCGTCTTCGCGGTCCCGCTGCTTCCATGAGCGCGCTCTCGTACGCCGGCCTGGATTCCTGCGTCCACTGCGGCTTCTGCCTGCCGGCGTGCCCGACCTACGAGGCGACGCTCGACGAGTGCGACTCGCCGCGCGGCCGCATCGTGCTGATGCGCGCGCTGGTGCGCGGCGAACTGCCGGCCGACGACGAGGCCCTCACCCACCACCTCGACCGCTGCCTGGGCTGCCGCGCGTGCGAGGGCGTGTGCCCGTCCGGCGTGGCGTACGGCCCCGCGATGGAGGCCGCCCGCGTGCAGGTCGCCGCGGGGCGCCCGGAGGCGGCGTCGGTCGCCTTCGGCCTCTGGGCGCTGGCGCGGCCCGGGCGGCAACGCCTCGCCTGGTGGGCGGCTCGCGTCGCGCGTGCCAGCGGTGCCCCGGCGGCGCTGGCGCGTGGCGCGGGCGCCGGTGCGCCGGCGCTGGTCCAGATGCTGGCGATGCTGGCAGCGACGGAACCGCACCGGCGTACCGGCGCGCCGGCGTACCGGCGCACCCACACGCGGGGGAAAGAACCGGATGTCACCGCGGCGCTGTTCCGCGGCTGCGTGATGGACGGGCTCTTCGGCCACGTGCACGGCGCTACCATCCGGACCCTCGCCTTTAACCGCATCGCCGTCGCCGAGGTGCCCCGCCAGGTCTGCTGCGGGGCGCTCGCCGCGCACGCGGGCCGCGCCGACCTCGCCCGCGAGTTGGCGCGCGAGAACGTGCGGGCCTTCGACGCCGCCGCGCCGGGCCAGACCATCGTGACGAACAGCGCCGGGTGCGGCGCGATGCTGAAGGCCTATGCCGAATGGCTCGCCGACGATCCGCTCGCCGAGCGCGCCCGGGCCTTCGCCGCCCGGGTGCGGGATGTCAGCGAGTTGCTGGCCGAGCGCGGCCCGGTGCCCGCCGCGCGGCCGCTGTCCGTCCGCGTGGCGTACGACGCGCCCTGCCACCTCGACCACGCGCAGCACGTCACCACGCAGCCGCTGCGGGTCCTGGCCGCGATCCCCGGCCTCGATCTCGTGCCGCTCGAGGGCGCCGACCGCTGCTGCGGGAGCGCCGGCCTCTACTCGCTCGTCGAGCCCGACCTCTCCGCCGCGGTGCTCGCGCCCAAGCTTCAGGCCATCGCCGCCTCGGGCGCCGACGTGGTCGCCACGGGGAACCCGGGCTGCCTGATGCAGATCGGCGCGGGCGCGCTGCTCGCGGGGATGCGCGTCGAGGTCCGACACCCCGTGGAGCTCCTCGACCTCGCCTACCGCGCGTGACCGACTTCCTGCTCCTCGACTACAACGGCGTCATCGTGGACGACGAGCCCCTGCACTGCGAAGCGTTCTTCGCGGTGCTCGAGGAGGAGGGCGTGCCGCTGTCCCGGGAGGAGTACGACGCCGAGTTCCTGGGGATGGACGACCGCGCGTGCTTCCGGCTGGCGCTGAATCGCGACGGCCGGCCGATCGTCCCCGGCGACATCGGGCACCTCGTCGACCGAAAGAGGGCGCGCTACCTCACCCTCGCCGAGCGGGGACTGCCGCTGGTGCCGGGCGCCGCGGCCTTCGTGCGCGAGGCCGCGCGGCGCTGGCCCATCGCCATCGTCAGCGGCGCGCCGCGACGGGAGATCGCCCTCGGGCTCTCGCTCGCGGCGATCGCGGAGGCGGTGCGCACGGTCGTCACGTGCGAGGACCTGCCGACGTCGAAGCCCGACCCGTCCGGCTTCCGTCTCGCCCTCGCCAGGCTTTCGGCCTCCGCGCCGGGCCCGTGGCGCGCGGCGGTCGTGGAGGACTCCCTGCCGGGCCTCGCCGCCGCCCGCGCGGTCGGCGCGGGATGCCTGATGATCGCGACCGCGCATCCCGCGGCGACGCTCGCCGGCGCGGACCTGGTGTGGGCGTCGTTCGACGGACACCACCCCGCCGAGCTCGAGCCCCTCTTTCGCGAGGTGGCGGTTGACCGGCGGGTTTGACCAACGCGCTCCGTTCGTGCCACGGGGCGCCGTCGCCCCCGGCGAGCGCGCCGCGCTGGCGCAGGGCGCCGTGGCCGCGGTGCGCGGAGACCTCACCCGCCTGCGCCTCACGGGACCCGGGCGGGTCGCCTGCCTCCAGGGGCTCGTGACCTGCGACGTGGAGTTCCCCGGCGACGGGGCGCATCTCTTTGGCGCTCTGCTCACGCCGAAGGGGATGATCGTCACGACGCTCTGGATCACCCGCCTCGACGACGCGATCCTCGTCGAGATACCGCAGGGGCCGGCCGGCGGCGTGCGCGACACCTTCTCGCGCACGCTGCCGCCCCGGCTCGCTCGCTTCGACGACGTGACGCCGACCACCACGACGATCGGTTGCTACGGCGCGGCGGCGCGCGAGGCGCTCGCGGGCGCAACGCGAGGCGCGATCGCCCCGGAGGCGGGACGCGCCGCGCGGCTCGTGATCGCCGGGGAGCCGGTCCTGGTCGCCGCCGTCTCGGCGCGGGGCGTGGCGGGATGGGACCTCATCGCCGCGGCGCCGGCGGCCGGCACGGTGCTCGCCGCGCTGCACTCGCACGGCGCCGCCCCCGCCGGAGCCGCACTCCTCGAGGAACGCCGGATCTTCTCCGGATTCCCCCGCGAGGGCGCGGAGGTGGACGACCACACGCTGCCACAGGAGGTGCGGCTCGACGAATTGGGCGGGGTGTCGTTCGAGAAGGGGTGCTACGTCGGGCAGGAGACCGTCGCGCGGCTGCACTTCCGCGGCCACGCCAACCGTCGCCTGATGGGCCTCGCCCTCGGCGCGGCGCCGCCGGCGTCGCTCCCGCTGGAGGTGCTGGGCGACGAGCGGCCGCTCGGACGCCTGACGAGCGCCGCCTGGTCGGAGGACCACGGCCAGTACCTCGGCCTCGCCGTGCTGCGTCGCGAGGTGTTGCCGGACGTCACAGTCCTTCTCGAGGGCGGCGCGACCGCCGTGGTGCGCGCGCTCCCCTGGGCGGCTCCGTGAAGGTCTTCCTCACGGGCGGCACCGGCCTCGTGGGCGGCCACGTGATGGCGCAACTGCGCGCGCGCGGCGACGCCGTCCTCGCGCTGGCGCGGTCCGACGCGGCCGCCCAGGCCCTCGCGTCGCTCGGCGCCGAGGTCCTGCGCGGCGATTTGGGCGACGCGGCCGCCTTGGAACGCGGCGTGGCCGGGAGCGACGCGACCGTGCACACCGCTGCCATCGTCCTCGGGGGCACGGACTGGCCGGCGTTCCACGCCGCGAACGTCGCGCCGACGGAGGCGCTCGCCATCATCGCGGGGCGCCACGGCGCGCGGCTGGTGCACCTCTCGTCGGTAGCGGTGCACGGACGGCGCAACACCTACGCCGCCGGCCGGAACTCCGTGACCGAGGACTTCGGCCTCGACCAGCCGGCGTTCCCCGGCGATCACTACGCGCGCTCCAAGCGCGAGGCCGAGCAGGCGCTGTGGCGCATCGCCGAGGCGACCGGCCTTCGGGCCGTCGCGCTCCGGCCGTGCGTGATCTACGGGGAGGGGGACCGCCAGTTCGCGCCGCGCGTCGCCGCAGCCCTGCGCATCGGCCGCGGCGTCGCGCCGCTCCTCGGGCGGGGGGACAATCTGCTGAGCGTCGTCTACGCCGGGAACGTGGCGGCGGCGGTGCTCGCCGCCCTCGACCGCCGCGAGGCTGCCGGTCCGTACCTCGTCGCGAACGACGGCGGGATCACTTTGAGGGAGTTCCTGGAGCGGTTCGCCGCCGGGCTCGGCGTGACACCGCGCTTCGTGCCGGTGCCGGCCGCGCTGGCGTGGCAGGGCGCGCGGGCCGTGGACGCCGTGTTGCGCCTGGTGCGGCCGCGGGCGCCGATGAGCACGCTCAAGACGGCGGTGCAGTTCCTCGCGAACGACAACCCGTACTCCTCCGCCCGCGCGGAGCGCGAGCTGGGCTGGCGACCACTCGTCCCTCCCGCGCTTGCCGCCGAGCGCACCGGCCGCGCATTCCGGCGCGGCGCGCGCGCGACCCTCTGAAAACACGAAGGCCCGGGCACGTGCCCGGGCCTTCGCATGACGATCGAGGCAGCACCTATTCCTTCTTCGCGCCGCCCATCTTCGCCGTGTCGGCCGGAGCGGCAACCTTCGCCGAGTCCATCGCAGGCGCGGCCGCGGGGGCCATTGCCGGATCAGCGGCAGGCGCCGCCTCTTCCTTCTTCGCGCACGCCATCAGACCGAGGACCGCAACCGCAAAAACCAAGCGCTTCATCATTTCTCCTTGAGCTTGAACAGACTCAGCGGAACACATCACGAGGTCCGTGCGCCGCTGCCGCCGGCCTCAACCGGCGCCAAAGCTACCCAAAGTTGTGTGGGAGTCAAGGGTTAGGTTGTGAGCCAAGGCACAGGCTCCACCCCAGAAACCACCCCTGGCGCACCTCACCTTATCACAATGTAAGTACAGAAGCCATAACGCATTGCGTCGTTGACTCGGCCTGCGAAGGAGGCCGATGGCGCCCCTCAGGCGTCCGCGCCGCTGTCGCGTGCGAACCGCCGCGGACTTGCCTCGGCGCTCCGCCTGCCGCACGTTCGAGCTTCGGTTGCGCGGGTGCCTTCACTCATCGCAAGAGGTCAAGATGGGCAAGCTGATTCTCGGAGGACTGCTCCTCCTCATCGCCTTCGTGCTCTGGACCACCAACGCCACGCTCCGCACGCAGGGGACGCGCGGCGCCGCGGGCACCGTCCTCAAGACGCTCGCCCTCGCGCTGTTCGCGGTCGGCGCACTGATCCTCGTCGGGTCCGCGGCGGTCGTGATCGAGCCCGGCCAGGTCGGAGTGCAGCACGCCTTCGGCACGGTCTCGCAGCGGCCGCTGCTCCCGGGGATCCGCTTCGTGGTCCCGTGGTCATCCATCGAACGGTACTCGGCCCGCGAGAACCAGTTCCCGGAGAGCGGCGACCAGGTGGAGCGGATGGAGGCGCTCTCCAGTGAGCAGATGGGGATGACCATCGACGTCGCGCTGCGCTGGCAGATCGACCCGATGACGGCGCCGCGGCTCTTCACCGAGATCGGCGACGAGAGCCAGATCCATAGCGCGGTGAAGAACGCCATCCGCAACGGCGTACGGGACGGGATGGTGCAGTTCACCATCAACGACATCGCGCAGCGCAACCGCATCGCGACCGTGATGCAGGCCGAGGTGGACTCCGCGCTCGCGACGCAGCCGCGCGCCGGCGGCCCCAAGTTCCGCCTCGCGTCGGTCACAGCCTTCTTCCTGCGCGACCTGCAGCCGCCGGCGCAGGTGGTGCAGGCGATCAACAACAAGATCGCGCAGGAGCAGCAGATCCAGACGGAGCGGCACCGCGTCGAGGTGGCGCGGCTCCAGTCCGACCAGCAGCGGCTGCTGAACCAGACGCTGACGCCCGAGGCGCTCACCAAGCAGTATCTCGAGATCCTGGGCGAGATGCGGACGTCGAACAACCTCGTGGTGCTGGTGCCGACGGAGGGCGGGATCCCGCTGCTGGACCTCAACGCCCTGCGCCGCAACATCCGCGAGACGCCGCGCTGATGGCGTACGTCACGGTCAGCCGGCAGTACGGCGCCGGCGGGTCGGAGGTGGCCCGCCGCGTGGCGGAGCAGTTGGGCTGGACCGTGGTGGACAACGAGTTCGTGGGCGCGGTGGCGGCCCGGGCGGGCGTCCCGGTCGAGGCCGTCGCCGCGCACGAGGAACGCGTGCCCTCGCTGATGGCGCGGCTGGCAATCGCACTGGCGGTCTCCTCGCCGGAGATGTTCGTGCCGCTGGCCGCGACGGGCGGCGAGCCGGACGAGGCGACCCTGGTGGCCGTGACCGAGCGCGTGATCCGCGAGGCCGCGGCGGGCGGCCGCGTGGTGCTGGTGGGACGCGGGGCGCAGGCGCTCCTCGCCGCCGCCGCGGAGCAGGACGCGCTGTACGTCTACGTCACGGCGCCGCGGGCCGAGCGGGTGCGGGTGATCACGGAGCGGCTCGGCCTGCCCGAGGCCGAGGCCGCGCGCACGGTGGACACTACTGACGCCGACCGGGACCGCTACGTCCAGCGCCACTATCACCGGCGCCGCGACGACCCCGCCAACTACCATCTGGTGGTGAACACCGCGCTGCTCGGCTACGACGGCGCCGCGGATCTCGTCGTCGCGGCGGCGCGCCGGCGGGGGTGGAGTTAGCGGAGCGCCCGCAGCTCCGGCACCAACCGCCACAGCAGCAGCGACCCCACAACGCAGACCAGGCCGCCCGCCGCCACGGCCTCCTGCACGCCGATGTGCTCCGCGAGCCACCCCGCCTGGAACGCGCCGAGCGGCGCCATCCCCACGAAGACGAAGGCGTAGGCCCCCATCACCCGGCCGCGCAGGCCGTCGGGCACGACGGTCTGGAGCAGTGTGTTGGTCACGGCGTTGTTCGCGATCATCGCGCCGCCGCTCAGCAGCAGGATCCCCAGCGCCAGAGCGAACCACGGCGTCATCGCGAAGGCCGCGACGGCGAGGCCGAACGCCGGCGCCGCCCACGTCACCACGCGGCCCTTCGGAAGCCGTTGGCCGAAGGCGGCGACGCCCAGCGCCGAGATCACCGCCCCGACGCCCATCGCCGCCATCAGGATGCCGAGCCCTGTCGCGCCGACGTGCAGCACGTCGCGCGCAAAGACCGGCATCAGCACGATGTACGGGAACCCGAAGATGGAGAGCAGCGCCGTGTTGAGGACGAGCGCCCGCACCCGCCGGTCGCCGGCGATGTAGCGCGCCCCCTCGCGGAACCGCGCCAGCCCGTCGCCCGCGACGGGGGGCGGCACCCATCGCGGCATGCGCATCGCGAGCAGCCCCGCCACCACCGCGACGTAGGAGACCCCGTTGAGGAAATAGCACGCGGCGATACCGACGCTGCCGATGAGGACGCCGCCGATCGCCGGCCCCACGATGCGCGCCGCGTTGAACGCCGAGGAGTTGAGGGCGATGGCGTTCATCAGGTCGTCCTTGCCCACGATCTCGACGATGAACGCCTGGCGCGTCGGAATGTCCACGGCGTTCACCAGGCCGAGGAACACGGCGGCTGCCGCGACGTGCCATAGCTCTACGCGCTGCGTCCAGATCAGCGCCGCGATGGCGAATGCCTGCACCATCGAGAGGCACTGCGTGATGGTCACGACCCGCCGCTTGTGCGTGCGGTCGGCGAAGACGCCGGCAGGCAGCGACAGCAGCAGCACGGGCAAGGTGCCCAGCGCGCTGACGAGGCCGACGTAGAAGGGGGAGTTCGTGAGCTGCAGGACGAGCCAGCCCTGCGCCACGCTCTGCATCCACGTGCCCGCAAGGCTGGTCCCCTGCCCGAAGAAGAAGAGGCGGAAGTTCCGGTGGCGCAGGGCCTGGAAGGGCGAGAAGGATGCCGCGGACATTGCCAGAATCTGCGCCCGCGACGAGCTTAGGGGGAAGGCCGCGCGCTCCGGGACTCTGGGTGCCCCGTTCCGGTGGCGCCGCGGCGGCCGGCGCCGCGCCCGCGCCGGCGAAGGAGGTGCCGGCGTGCCTGACCTCCGATGTCCCGGCCCCGCGACGGCGGCCGCGCTCCTCGCCAGTCTCGTCCTCGCCTGCCGAGAGAACCTCCCCGCGCCGGGCGGCCCCGTGGCGTCGGTGCGCATCGTTCCTGAGAGTCTCACCATCATGCAGGGCGACACGGCGACGCTCGCGGCGACGGCGCGCAACGCGGCGGGCGAGGTGCTCGAGGGCGTGGCCATCGCGTGGTCCAGCAGCGACACGGCCGTCGCGTCGGTCGGGTACGGCGGGCTGGTGCGCGGCACCGCGGCCGGCGCGGCCACCATCGCGGCGGCGACGGAGGGCGACACCGGCACCGCCCGCGTCGCCGTGCTCGCCCGCATCGCGGGGCTCGACATCGTGCCGGCGACCGCCACGCTCGTGCCCGGCGGCAGCCTCCCGCTCGCGGCCCTCGCCCTCGACCCGTCCGGCGTCTCCCTGGGCCCCAAGACCGCCACGTGGTCGAGCACGGACACCGCGGCCGTGCGCATCTCGCCCGACGGCACCGTCAGCGCCGCGCGGGAAGGGGCCGCCTGGGTCTTCGCGCGGTTCGGGAACTGGGGGGATTCGGCGCGGATCCGCGTGGTCACCGTGACCTTCACGGCGGTGAGCGCGGGCCCCTACCAGAGCACGTGCGCGACCGGCCCGCAGGGCGCCTTCTGCTGGGGCAACGAGGCCTCCGCCGGGAATCTCGGCGCGGGCGCCCGTTTCGACGCGGCCGCCACGCCGGTGGGCGTCATCGCGGGCGATCGGTTCGCCACGGTGAGTGCCGGCGACGCTTTCACCTGCGGCCTCACCGCCGCGGGCGCGCCTTTCTGCTGGGGCCATGGCGCGTACGGGCGCCTCGGCGACGGGACGGTCGACTCGGTCCGGGTGGAACCCGTCCCCGTCGCGGGCGGCCTCGTGCTGCGATCGCTCAGCGCGGGGCGGCGGCACGCCTGCGGCCTCACGCGCGACGGCCAGGCGCTGTGCTGGGGCGGCAACTCCACCGGCGCCCTTGGCATCCCGTCCGTCAACGACAGCCCGCTCCCCGTCGTCGTCGAGACGGACCGCGCCTTCGTCTCCGTGGGGGCGGGATACCTGCACTCGTGTGGCCTCGGCTCCGACGGCGTCGCCTACTGCTGGGGACGCGGCTTCCAGCTCGGCGACAGCGTCGGCGTGAGCCGGTCGCAGCCGGCGCCGGTGTACGGTGGGCACCGCTTCACGGCGCTGAGCGTCGGCTGGAACCACAGCTGCGGCCTCGCGACCGACGGCAAGGTCTGGTGTTGGGGGTACAACCTGGCCGGCGAGCTGGGTCGCCCGACCGGGATGATCGTCACCATCCCCGTCTCCGTGGACGGCGGGCCGGCGCTCGCGGGCGTGACGGCCGGCTACACCGCCACCTGCGGGCTCACCGCCGACGGCAGCGCGTACTGCTGGGGCTGGAACAACGCCGGACAGCTCGGCACCGGCGACACCACCGGCGGTCCGGCGCCGCGGCCGGTCGCGGGCGGGTTGCGCTTCACCGCGTTGAGCGTGAGCAACGTGCACACTTGCGGGCTCGCCACGGACGGGCTCCTCTACTGTTGGGGCTCCCGCGAACGCGGGATGCTCGGCGATGGCCTCGTGTCCGGCATCCAGATGACTCCGGTCGCCGTGAACGGCCAGCGCAGAACCGCGCCGGCAAGGATCGCGCTGCGATGACCGCAGACCTGTTGAACCTCCTCCGCTACCTCGTCTTCGTCGCCGCAGTCGTGGCGGCGGCCGCCGCGCTGGCGGTGATGGCGGTGCAGACCCGGCGCATCAATCCCTTCGGGCCGAAGGCGCGGCTCATCCGGCGCCTCACCGACCCGCTCCTCAAGCCGATCGAGCGGCGGCTGGTGCGCGCGGGGCTGAACCCGCAGCACGCCCCGTGGTGGCTGGTGGGGATCACGATCTTCGCCGGCATCCTGCTGTTGACGCTGGTGGAGTGGGCGGCGATCCAGGCGCTGGTGGTGCGGTCGGCCATCCGGCACGGCGGCCGCAGCGTGCTCTACGTCGTCCTCGACTGGACCTTCGGGCTGCTCGCGCTGTTGCTCATCGTCCGCGTGGTCGCGTCGTGGATCGGCCTCTCCCGCTACCACGCGTGGATGCGCCCCGTCGTACTCGCGACCGAGTGGCTCCTCGCCCCGCTGCGGCGCATCCTCCCGCCGTTCGCCATGCTCGACCTCAGCCCGCTGGTCGCGTGGCTCCTGATCCAGGTCGTGCGGGCGATGGTCCTGCCGCTGTTGTGAGCGCGCGCTTCGCGGTGCACGTCCAGCCCCGCGCCAAGCGCACGGAGGTCGCCGGGATGCATGGCGGGGCCGTGAAGATCCGCCTCGCCGCGCCACCGGTGGATGGCGCCGCCAACGACGCGCTGCGGCGCTTTCTCGCCGAGCGGCTGTGCGTGCCGCGGGCGGCGGTGCGCGTGGTGGCGGGCGCCGCCTCGCGCGACAAGCTGATCGAGGTGGACGGCCTCAGCGCCGAGGACGCGCGCCGGACGCTGCTCGACCCGCCCTCTGACGGCTGACGGCTGACGGCTCCTTCGCTTGACGGGAACTCCGACCCGCTCTATCCTCATTGGACAACCGATGCTCGTGGCGATTTGCGGCATATTGCGGCCACGTAAAACAAATCGCTAAAAAGCCGGCCCGGCGGTGCCTGCTTTTCGGCGTCGCCGGGCTGTCGTTTCCGGGACGGCCGCCCACGCCGGCGCACGGAGGAAGGACCGAGGGACCCCGATGGACGCCACAGCACGCCGCGTCGCGCTGATCGCAGCGCTCGAGCGCCGCATCCTGGTGCTCGACGGGGCGATGGGCACCGAGATCCAGGCGCACGCCCTGGACGAGGCGGCGTTCCGCGGCGAGCGGCTGCGGGACCACCCGGTCCCACTGCGCGGCGACCTCGACATCCTCACGCTCACGCAGCCCGAGATCATCGCGGGGATCCACCGCGCGTACTTCGCCGCCGGCGCCGACATCGCGGAGACGAACACCTTCGGCGCGACGCGCATCGCGCAATCGGACTATCGGGCCGAGGGCCTCGCCTACGAGCTCAACCGGGAGGCGGCGCGCCTCGCGCGCCGGGTCGCCGACGAGTTCACGGCCCGCGAGCCCCACACGCCGCGCTTCGTGTGCGGCGTTCTCGGCCCCACCAACCGGACGGCGTCGCTCTCGCCCGACGTGAACGACCCGGGCTATCGGAACACCTCCTTCGCGGAGCTGGCCGCCGCCTACGCCGAGCAGGCGGAGGGGCTCCTCGACGGCGGCGCCGACCTGCTGATGGTCGAGACCGTCTTCGATACGCTGAACGCCAAGGCCGCGCTGTTCGCCATCCGCGACGTCCTGGACCGCCGCGGGCTCGCGACGCCGGTGCTGGTGTCCGGCACCATCACCGACGCGAGCGGCCGCACGCTCTCGGGGCAGACGGTCGAGGCGTTCTGGAACTCGGTCCGCCACGCGGAGCCCTTCGCCGTGGGGCTCAACTGTGCGCTCGGAGCCGCCCAGCTGCGGCCGTACGTGGAGGAGCTCTCGCGCCTCGCCGGCACCCGCGTCTCCTGCCACCCCAACGCCGGGCTGCCGAACGCCTTCGGCGGCTACGACGAGACGCCGGAGACGATGGCCGCCGCGCTGGGCGAGTTCGCGCGCAGCGGCTTCTTGAACATCGTGGGCGGGTGCTGCGGCAGCGGGCCCGCGCACGTCCGGGCGATCGCGGAGGCGGTGCGAGGCGTGCCGCCGCGCCGCGTCCCGAGTCCGGAGCCGTGCACGCGCCTCGCGGGCCTCGAGCCGCTCACCATCCGCGCCGACTCCCTGTTCGTCAACGTGGGCGAGCGCACCAACGTCACCGGCTCGAGCCGGTTCGCCGACCTGATCAAGGCGGGGGACTACGAGCGGGCGGTGGAAGTGGCGCGGGAGCAGGTCGAGAACGGCGCGCAGATGATCGACGTCAACTTCGACGAGGCGATGCTGGACTCGCGGGCCGCGATGGTCCGGTTCCTCACGCTCATCGCCGCGGAGCCGGCCATCAGCAGGGTGCCGGTGATGCTCGACTCGTCGAAGTGGGAGGTGCTGGAGGCCGGCCTCGCCTGCCTGCAGGGGAAAGGCGTGGTCAACTCGATCAGCCTCAAGGAGGGCGAGGAGGCGTTCCTCGAGAAGGCGCGCTGCATCCGCCGCCACGGCGCCGCCGCCGTGGTGATGGCGTTCGACGAGCAGGGCCAGGCCGACACCGCCGAGCGCAAGGTGGCGATCCTCTCGCGCGCCCACCGGCTGCTGAGGGAGCGGGCCGGGTTCCCCGCCGAGGACATCATCCTCGACCCGAACATCTTCGCGGTCGCGACCGGCATCCCGGAGCACAACCGCTACGCCCTCGCGTTCCTCGAGGCGTGCCGCGCCCTCAAGGCGGCGTTCCCGCTCTCGCTGGTGAGCGGTGGCGTGAGCAACCTCTCGTTCGCCTTCCGCGGCCACTCCGTGGTGCGTGAGGCGATGCACTCGGCCTTCCTGTACCACGCCATCCAGGCGGGGATGGACCTCGGGATCGTGAACCCCGGCCAGCTCGCGGTCTACGACGACATCCCGAAGGAACTGCTCGAGACCGTGGAGGACGTGCTGTTCGACCGGCGCGAGGACGCCACCGAGCGTCTCGTCGTGCTGGCCGGCCGGCTCCGCGGGACCGCCCGCGCGGGGAAGGCGGAGGCCGACTGGCGCAAGCTCCCGGTGGGCGAGCGGCTCACCCACGCGCTCATCGAGGGCATCCTCGACCACATCGACGCCGACACCGAGGAGGCGCGGAGCCGGGCGGCGCGGGCGATCGAGGTCATCGAGGGGCCGCTGATGGACGGGATGAACGTCGTCGGCGACCTGTTCGGCGCGGGGAAGATGTTCCTGCCGCAGGTGGTGAAGAGCGCCCGCGTGATGAAGAAGGCGGTCGCCTACCTCGTGCCGTTCATCGAGGCGGAGAAGGCTGTGGCGGGGACCGCCGACGCCAGCCGCGGGACGATCGTGATGGCGACGGTGAAGGGCGACGTCCACGACATCGGCAAGAACATCGTCGGGGTGGTGCTCGGCTGCAACGGCTACCGGGTGGTCGACCTCGGCGTGATGGTGCCGACGCAGCGGATCCTCGAGACGGCCCGCGCGGAGCGCGCCGACATCGTCGGCCTCTCGGGCCTCATCACGCCGTCGCTCGAGGAGATGGTGCACGTGGCCCGCGAGCTGGAGCGCGAGGGGTTCGACGTCCCGCTGCTGATCGGCGGCGCGACGACCTCGAAGACCCACACGGCCGTCCGCATCGCGCCGGCGTACCACGGCCCGGTGGTGCACGTCCACGACGCGTCGCGCGCCGTGGGCGTGACCGGTGCGCTCCTGAGCGCGGAGCGGCGGGACGGCTACGCCGCCGAGGTGCGCGCGGAGTACGACCATCTCCGCACCGCGCACGAGGGGCGCGGCGAGGGGGGGCTGCTCTCGCTCGAGGAGGCGCGGCGCCGCCGGCTCCAGGTCGCGTGGGCCGGCTACCGGCCGCCGCGCCCCTTGATCCTCGGCACTCAGGCGTTCGCGGACTATCCGCTCGCGGAGCTGGTCCCCTACATCGACTGGTCGCCGTTCTTCGCCGCGTGGGAGCTGCGGGGCGCCTACCCCGCCATCCTGGAGGACGAGACGGTCGGACGCGAGGCGCGCTCGCTCTTCGCCGACGCGCAGGCGATGCTGAAGCGCCTCGTCGCCGACGGGTCGCTCCGCGCGCGCGGCGTGGTGGGGCTCTTTCCGGCGAACGCCGTCGGCGACGACGTCGAGTTGTACGCCGACGAGCGCCGCGACGCGGTCCTCGCCGTCGTGCGCGGCCTGCGCCAGCAGTTCGCCAAGGCGGACCGCGCAGCCCTGTGTCTGGCCGACTTCGTGGCGCCCAAAGAGACGGGCCTGGCGGACTACGCGGGCGCCTTCGCCGTCACCGCCGGCGTCGGGGCCGACGAGCTGGCGCACGGCTTCGAGCGGCAGCACGACGACTACAGCGCCATTCTCGTAAAGGCGCTGGCCGACCGATTCGCGGAGGCCTTCGCCGAGCGGCTGCACGAGCGGGTGCGGCGGGAGTTCTGGGGCTACGCGAGCGACGAGGCGCTCGCCGGGGCCGACCTCGTCGCCGAGCGGTACCGGGGCATCCGTCCCGCGCCCGGCTATCCCGCCTGCCCCGAACACACGGAGAAGCGCACCATCTTCCGGCTCCTCGACGCCGAGCGGGCCAGCGGGATGCAGCTCACCGAGAACTGCGCGATGCTGCCCGCGGCGTCGGTCAGCGGCTGGTACTTCGCGCACCCTGAGGCGTGCTACTTCGGCGTGGGGCGGATCGCCCGTGACCAGGTCGCGGACTACGCACGACGGAAGGGGATGACCGTGGACGAAGCGGAGCAGTGGCTGGCGCCGAACCTGGCGTACGAGCCGTCAGCCGTCAGCCGTCAGCCAGCAGCCGGGAGCGCACCAGGTCCCAGGGAGGGACAGCCATGACGACGCTCCGCGACCTCCTCGCCGACGAGCGCGTGCACGTCTTCGACGGCGCGATGGGCACGATGCTGTACGCGCGCGGCGTGTTCATCAACATCTGCTTCGACGGGCTGAACCTGAGCCAGCCGGAGCTGGTGCGCGACGTCCACGCCGCCTACGTGAAGGCCGGCGCCGAGATCCTGGAGACGAACACCTTCGGCGCCAATCCGGTGAAGCTCGCGCACTACGGCCTCGCGGAGCAGACCAACGCGATCAACAGCCGCGCCGCCGCGCTGGCGCGCGAGGCGGCCGCTGGCCGCGCGAGCGTCGTGGGCGCGATCGGGCCGCTCGGCATCAGGCTCGAGCCCTTCGGCCCGACGTCGCGGTTCGAGGCGTTCGAGCACTTCAAGGCGCAGGCGGCCGGCCTGCTCGAGGGCGGGGTGGACGGCTTCATCCTCGAGACCTTCTCGGACGTGGAGGAGATCCACGAGGCGCTCCGGGCGGTGCGGTCGCTCTGCGACCTGCCGGTCGTCGCGCAGATGACCATCCAGGAGGACGGCCTCACGGCGTACGGCACCGCGCCGGAGGTCTTCGCGCGGGCGCTGGACGAGTTCGGCGCGGACGTGATCGGCGTGAACTGCTCGGTCGGGCCGCAGGGCGTGCTGGAGTCCATCGAGAAGATCGCCCGGGTGACGGAGCGGCCGCTCTCGGCGCAGCCCAACGCCGGCCTGCCCCGCGAGATCGGCGACCGCAAGATCTACCTCGCGTCGCCGGAGTACCAAGCGACGTACGCCAAGGCGCTGGTCGAGTCGGGCGCGCGGTTCGTGGGTGGGTGCTGTGGCACCACGCCGGACCACATCCGTGAGATCGTGAAATACGTGGCGAGCGTCTCGCCGCGCCGGGCCGTCCACATTACGGTGGCCGGTCCCGCTCCCGCCGCCGGCGCGGAGCCGGTGCCCCTCGCGGAGCGTTCCGCGTGGGGCCGGAAGCTCGCGGCCGGGGAGTTCGTCCGGACCGTGGAGATCGTGCCGCCCAAGGGCGTGGACGTCAGCCAGATGGTGGACGCGGCGCGCCAGCTCAAACAGGCAGGCGTGGACGCCGTGAACGTGCCGGACGGGCCGCGGGCGCAGAGCCGGATGGGGGCGGTGCTGTCGGGGATCCTCATCGAGCGCGAGACCGGCCTCGAGACGGTCGTGCACTACACCTGCCGCGACCGCAACTTGCTCTCGATGCTGTCCGACCTCCTGGGCGCCGCGGCGCACGGACTGCACAACCTGCTGCTGGTGACCGGCGACCCGCCGAAGATGGGCCCGTACCCCGACGCCACAGCGGTGTTCGACATCGACTCGATCGGCCTCACGAACCTGGTGTACCGCCTCAACCACGGACTCGACCCCGGCGGGAACCCGATCGGGCGGCCCACGGCGTTCGTGATCGGGGTCGGGGTGAACCCCGTCGCGATCGAGCCCGAGCGCGAGTTGCGGCGGTTCGCGTGGAAGGTGGACGCGGGAGCGGAGTTCGCGATCACGCAGCCCGTCTTCGACCCCGCCCAGCTCGAGAGCTTCCTCCGCCGGGTCGAGAGCTTCCGGATCCCCGTCGTGGCCGGCATCTGGCCTCTGGTGTCGTTCCGGAACGCCGAATTCCTCGCCAACGAGGTGCCCGGGGTGACCGTCCCCGATGCCGTCGTGGAGCGGATGCGGAAGGCGCAGGCGCGCGGGAAGGAAGCCGCGGTGGCCGAGGGCGTGGCGATCGCCCGCGAGATGCTCGAGCGCGTCCGGCCGTTCGTCCAGGGGGCCCAGGTGAGCGCCCCGTTCGGCCGGGTGCCGCTGGCGCTGGAGGTGTTCGGCTGAGCGAGGCAGCCGCATCCCTTGCCCCGTGCCAACACCCCGTGCAAGTTGCACGTCTAGGTGATGCCATTTCAACGACTTCAGCAGCGCCGTGGGCGGTGAATCGGACGGCACGATGCACATGCAAGGCCGGGTTCTCGCTTCTCGAGGCCGCCATGGTGCTGATCATCGTGCTGGTGGTCGTCGGCTCGATGTTGCCGACGGCCAACCGGCAGATCGCGCACGCCCGCGTCAATCGAGCCGCCAGCGTCGGGGCCGCGGACTTCTTCCTCGCGCAAGATGTGGCTGGACGGATGCGCCGGCCCGTGCGCGTGACGGTAGACCAGACGGCCAAGACCATCTCCCTCAAGACGGTGACCGACAGCCTGATCCAGCGGCGCTTCTACGGGACCGATGGGGAGTTCAAGCTCACGGTGTTCGGCGCGGCGCCGCTGCAAGTGCAGGTGCTACCCAGCGGCATGGCCAACGCGACCATCACCGTCACGTTCGGCAACGGCACCTACCAGCGGCAGGTGCGGCTCTCCCGCGCCGGACAAGTGCGTATCCTGCGCATGTGACGCGCGGGTTCACGCTCGTCGAAGTGCTGATCGCCATCGTCATCTTCTCCACCGTCGTGCTCGCCCTGGCCGGCCTGGCGTGGCAAATCGCGCGGCGATCCACGCGAGCCACGGACTTGGCGCTGCACATGGCCATGAATCTGTCGGCCGCCGACCACGCCGTGACCGTCCCGTTCGACAGCCTCACCCAACTGCTGAGACCGGATACCGTGTGGAGCGGGCCGGTGAGGATCACCGCGAGATACGAAATCGTCACGCTTTCCACGGTACGCAAGGACGTCTACGTCATCACGCAGACCGGCGTGCCCGGGACGCGTCCGGACACGGTCATCATCCG
>Ga0315286_10002189_pt1 | contig 18170 bp, 12 predicted proteins | sample YL17G10_0_MG_FD_205038 | JGI IMG/M metagenome (GOLD analysis project Ga0315286, IMG submission 205038) | Sediment microbial communities from Yellowstone Lake, YNP, Wyoming, USA - YL17G10_0 | ecosystem: Environmental > Aquatic > Freshwater > Lake > Sediment | place: USA: Wyoming | collected...
CGCCGTCGGGGTCGATGGAATCGACGCGCTCCCGGTAACGCATGTGCGTGCCCACGCCGGTCTTCTGCTCCACGCCCGTCCAGAACTCGAGCAGTTCTTCCTTCGATGTCTGCGTAAAGCGCACCTTACCGACCAGCGCGATTTCCGCAGGCGCCGTCATCACCAGCTTCGCGCGGGGGTATTGGAAGACGCAGCCGCCGAGCGATTCCTGCTCGATGGTGATGAACTTCATGCCGTGCGACTTGGCGGAGAGGGAAGCTGAGAAGCCCGCGGGACCGGCGCCGACGATCACGAGGTCGAGTTTCTCGCGTGCCTTCGGCCGGCGCTTCTGAATGGCGTCCACCGCCTGGCGGCCTTGGGCGAGGGCATTGCGAATGAGCCCCATTCCACCCAGCTCCCCCGCGATGAACATGCCGGGGACGGAGCTCTCGAAATTCGGGCTGAGCAGCGGGATCTCGACGCCACGCCGTTCCGTACCGAACACCAGGGTGATCGCATCTGCCGGGCAGGCGGCCCGGCAAGCCCCATGACCAATGCAGTCCGAGGCGCCGATGAGCTGCGCCCTGCCCCCGATCAGGCCGAGGACGTGATGCTCCGGCTGCTCGGGACACGCCCTGACGCAGGAACCGCAGCCGATGCACTTGGACTGATCGATGACCGGATGGAGCGACGCCGGCTCGGCCAGACCCGATGCGGTCACGCGCTCCAGGGCGGCCGAGTTATGCTGGTGGCGGCGGTTCCGGCGCCCGAGGTACCAGACCCAGATCGCCACCAGTGGCACCGCATAGACGAGTAGCAGCGAATTACCCATGGGCGCGATCGTGACGCGCTGTCGGCAGTGCTTGCCGAGTCGTGGGTCGGGTCATCGGGAAGGTGTCAGTCATGGCAGCCTAAAGATACCTAAGATCCGGGCCGCGGCTCATCGTTCCCTCCGGTTTGAACTGATCAATCCTGCCAACCCCATCACGAATATTGAAAACGTGCTCCATTTAGCGGAATATTGCTTCCCAGCGCGGCTAGTCTTGCGACCGAAGCCGTACGTAAGAGCATAAGAACAAGAACAGGATCCTGAAGACAGGATCCAGCGAGTCCCGGGGTAACTGTCACGACGCGTCGGCCTGAGCCGGCGCCGGTTACTTTTGGAGACGTCAAGATGGTGGATGCTGAGGTCGCAACGAATTCGCTGGGCTGGTTCGGCCTGGGGCTGAGCGGTGGACTCCTGATCGCGCTGCTGGCGCGGCGGTGGAGCCAGCGCCTGCTCGCTGCGGTCAACCCCTGGGTCCTGCGGGGCTCGATCGCCGGCATTGCCGCAGTTTCCGTTGCTTTGCTGCTGGCCCATCGTCCGGGAGCAGCGGTCGCAACCCTGGCACCCGGCGCCACGGCCGAGCCGCATGCAATGGCCGGCGACTCCGCCGCCGCGCCGGCCGGCTCCATGGAGGCCGCGACCGAGGCCCTGGCCGCAAGGCTCGGCGCCAGGGGCGGCAGCGATGCGGACTGGGAACTGCTCGCGCAGTCCTATGATTTCCTGGGACGCACCGCAGACGCGAAACTCGCCCGTGAACACAAGGTGTCGGCGCAGCGCAGCCTGCAGGACGCCATGATCTCCAGTGCGAGGATGCTGGGCGGCTCGACGTCGTCGTCCGCCGAGGCGCCGGGCGCCGCGTTGCTCGCCCAGGCCGAGGAGCACCGGCGCAAGCGCGAATTCAAGCAGGCCTGCGACGCTTATCGCGCCGTCATCGCGGCCGGTGGCATGACCGCCGACGCGTGGGCCGATTATGCGGATGCGCAGGCATCGGCGTCGCCTTCGGGCAGCCTGAGTGGTGCACCCGCGGACGCCATCGCGAAGGCGCTCGCGCTCGACCCGAAACACACCAAGGCTTTGTGGCTCAAGGCGAGCCTTGCGCATGAAGAACACCGCTATCAGGACGCGCTCGACACCTGGCGCTCGCTGCTGGCGCTGATCCCGCCCGGCTCGTCCGACGCCCGGATCGTCGAAGCGAACATTGCCGAGGCCAAGCGCCTCGCCGGTTCGAAGGGTTGAGGCCCGCCATGACCGCCCAACATACGCTACGCGACTCGACCACGCAGACACTGCAGCGCGAAGCGCCCAGCATCGCGCGGCCCCACCTCCTGCCGGTCCGCGCACGGCGCGACCAGGAAGCATCGACCGCACCGCGGCGGCGTTGGATCACGCCGACGCGGGTCTCCTTCCTTGTGGTCGCCGCACTGCTCTACTGGGGCTATCACTTCCAGACAGCGCAATACATCACGCCGCGGGCGGGCTTCGGCTACGCGCTCGGCATCATCGGCGGCAGCGCGATGCTGCTGCTCATGATCTACCCCGCGCGCAAGCGCATCCCGGGATTGCGCCTGATCGGCACGACCAAGCTGTGGTTCCAGATCCACATGGCGCTCGGCGTCCTCGGCCCGGTGCTGATCCTGTTCCACGCCAATTTCCGCCTCGGCGCGACCAACAGCAACGTGGCGCTGTTCTGCATGCTCGTGGTCGCGGGCAGCGGCCTTTTCGGGCGCTATTTCTACGCCCACATCCATCACGGACTGCACGGCCGCAAGGCGACGCTGGCCGAGTTGCAGGATTACGCGGAGCGGCTGCGGCACGTCTCGACGGAAGTTGCCTTCCTGCCGGAACTCGTGAACCGCATCGGCTCCGAGGAGCAAGCCATCATCCGCCGTTGCGAGAAGACGTTCGTGCTGGCGCGGCCGATCGCGGGCGCATTCGGCGCCCTGCTGGCTCGCCGCCGCTTGCGGCGTTACGTGCGGCGGGAGATCCGCGTCGAGGGCGGCAGCAGTTCGTCGTCACCCGCCCAGGTCGAGCGGCTGAATGGCGTGGCGAGCGGTTACATCGATTCGCGCCTCACGGCCACCCGCCGCGTCGTCGAGTTCTCTGCTTTCGAGCAACTCTTTTCGCTCTGGCACGCATTGCACATGCCGCTGTTCCTGATGCTGCTCGTCGCGGGCACGGTGCATGTCGTTGCCGTGCACGTGTATTGAGCGCGCTACGGGTCGGCAATGCGCCATGATCACGCCGGGTACGCAGCCATCGTCGCCCTGCTGGCGATCATGGGCCCGGCGACGACCCTGGCCGCCGGGATCGAAACCCTGCTGATGCCGGGCAAGGTCTCCGCAGCGCATGCCAAGCTCGAGCAGGAGTGCGCGCAGTGCCACGACCGCGCCGACCGCGACCGTCAGGCGCAACTCTGCATGGCTTGCCACAAGGAAGTCGGCGCCGATGTTCGCGCCCACACGGGTTTTCACGGCCGGTTGCCTGGCATCGACGGCGCCCAATGCAAGGCGTGTCACTCGGAGCACAAAGGCCGGGACGCGGAGATCGTCAAGCTGGGCCGGACATCCTTCGACCACGTACACACCGACTTTCCGTTGCTGGGGGCCCATGCATCGGCGGCCTGCGCCGGGTGCCACAAGACGGGACGCAAGTTCCGCGAAGCCCCGGGCGCCTGCGTCGATTGCCATCGCGACAACGATCCCCATGCCGGCAAGTTCGGCAAGGATTGCGGCGCCTGCCACGAGGTCACCGGCTGGGCGAACGCCCGCTTCGACCACGGCAAGACGCACTTCGCGTTGCGCGACCGCCATCAGCAGGCGCCCTGTGCGGCCTGCCACTTCGGCAAGCGTTACGCGGGGACGCCGACCAAGTGCGTCTCCTGTCACGCCCCGGACGATGTGCATGACGGGAGCCGCGGCCCGGACTGCGCCAGCTGCCACAACACGGCTGGCTGGAAGACCAACCAGTTCGACCACTCCAGGACGGCCTTCCCGCTGACGGGCGCGCACACGGGCATTGACTGCAAGGTCTGCCACAAGACGGCCAACATCAAGGACCCGCTGCCGAAAGACTGCGCGGGCTGCCACCGTGCCGAGGACGCGCACGCCACGCGCTTCGGCGCTGCCTGCGACAAGTGCCACGCGACGAGCGGCTGGAAGCCGGCGATCTTCGATCACACGCGCGACGGCAAGTTCGAGCTCATCGGCTCGCACTCGCGTCTCGACTGCCATGCCTGTCATACGGCCCCGGTCGCGGAGCAGAAGCTCGGCACCGACTGCAATGCCTGCCACCGCACGCGCGACGTGCACTCGGGACGACTCGGCACCGACTGCTCGCGTTGCCACGGCACGGAAACCTGGCGCCAGGACGTCGTCTTCGACCACGACCTGACGAATTTCACGCTGGTCGGACTGCACGTTGCGGTGCCGTGTCACCGGTGTCACGTCGCACCGTCGTTCAAGGGCGCGCCGACCGGCTGCAACGATTGCCACCAGCGCGACGACCGCCACCAGGGTTCCCTCGGCAAGGACTGCGAGAGTTGCCATACCCCGAACGGCTGGGGCATCTGGGAGTTCGACCACGCCAAGACGGGCTTCGCGCTGCTCGGCGCGCACGCCCGCGCAACCTGTGAGGGCTGTCACAAACAGCCACCGGAAGTCGTCAAGCTCGCCGGCGATTGCGCATCCTGTCACATGCAGGACGATGTGCACCTCGGGCAGTTCGGGCGGCAGTGCCAGCGCTGCCACAACAGCTCGACCTTCAAGGGCGCGCGCCTGCAGTGACGAGGGAGCGACCCATGCGAAAACAGCTCGCAAGCTGCCTCCTCCTGCTCACTCTGGTGTGCGGGACCGCCTTTGCGCAGGCTCCTGGCAAGACGTTCGATCACCTGACGACCGGCTACGAGCTGACCGGCGCGCACCGGCTGCAGCCTTGCGAGTCGTGCCACGTCGACGCGGTGTTCAAGGGCACGCCCCGCTTGTGCGCCACGTGCCATTCGCCCGGCTCGCGCATCGGCGCCACGCCGAAGACGGCCGATCACATCATGAGCGCGGAGAACTGCGGCGGGTGCCACACCACCGCCGCGTGGGTGCCGGCCAGCCGCTTCGATCACGACCTGACGCGCGGCAGCTGCGCAAGCTGTCACAACAACGTCGAAGCCCCGGGCATGCCGCCGGGCCACATCCAGACCAGCCAGGACTGCGGCGCCTGCCACAACAACACCGCCTGGTCGCCCGCGAAATTCGATCACGCGAGCATCACGAGCGGCTGCGCTTCGTGCCACAACGGGTCGCAGGCCACCGGCAAGGACCCCAGCCACGTGCCGACGCGCCTCGGTTGCGAGAGCTGCCACTCGACCTCCGCGTGGGTACCGGCGCGCTTCTCGCACGATGGGATCGTGGACGGCTGCGCCACCTGCCACGACGGCGCGAAGGCCACCGGCAAGAACGCCACGCACATCCAGTCCACGGCGAGCTGCCAGGCCTGCCACTCGACGACGGCCTGGAAGCCGGCGACGAAGGTCGACCACACGAACGTGCTGGGCAGCTGCTCGTCCTGCCACGATGGCGTCAAGGCCACCGGCAAGAAGGCCGACCACATTCCGACCAATGGCGAGTGCGACAACTGTCACTCGACCCAGGCCTGGCTGCCGGCCAAGTTCGATCACACGGGCATCGTGAGCAACTGCGTCTCCTGCCACGACGGCACGAAGGCCGCCGGCAAGGACATCACCCATATCCAGTCGACGAATACCTGCGAATCCTGCCACGTGGTCGCGGCCTGGAAGCCGGCGTCGAAGGTCGACCATCTCCAGGTGCTCGGCACCTGCTTCTCGTGCCATAACGGCACGGTCGCCGACGGCAAGAACACCTCGCACATCCCGAGCGACGACACCTGCGATCGCTGCCACACGACGATCGCCTGGAAGCCCGCGACGTTCTCGCACGATGGCATCTCGACCAACTGCGTCTCCTGCCATGACGGCGTAAAGGCCAATGGCAAGAGCGTCACCCACATCCTGTCGACCAACAGCTGTGAATCGTGCCACTCCACGGTGTCGTGGAAGCCGGCGACGAAGGTCGATCATTCCCAGGTGACCGGCAGCTGCTATTCGTGCCACAACGGCACGGCGGCAACCGGCAAGAACGCGACGCACCTGTCGACATCGAACGCCTGCGATGCCTGTCACACCGTGAGCGCCTGGAAGCCGGCCACGAAGGTCGACCACGTACAGGTGATCGGCACCTGTTCTACCTGCCACGACGGCACGCGGGCCACGGGCAAGGGACCGAATCACATCCTCACCACGCAGGAATGCGGCACCTGCCACACGGCCCTGGCGTGGACGCCCGCGACCTTCAGCCACTTAGGCATCGTGAACAACTGCGCTTCGTGCCACGACGGTGTCAAGGCGACCGGCAAGAACGCGACGCACATCCAGAGCACGGCCACCTGCGAGTCGTGCCACGGCACGACCACCTGGAAACCGGCGACGCGGGTGGATCACACGCAGGTGCTCGGCACCTGCATCTCCTGCCACAACGGCACCATCGCCACGGGCAAGACCCCCACGCACGTCACATCCGACGACAACTGCGCCGCGTGCCACACGACGATCGCATGGAAGCCGGCGACGTTCAGCCACGCGGGGATCACCAGCGGGTGCGCAAGTTGCCACAACGGCACCACAGCCACCGGCAAGAGTGCCAGCCACATCCTCGCGACTAACAGCTGCGAGTCGTGCCATTCGACCGTGACCTGGAAACCGGCCACGAAGGTCGACCACACCCAGGTCTCGGGTTCCTGCTACTCGTGCCACAACGGCACGACCGCCACCGGCAAGAACGCGACGCACATCCAGACCAGCAACACGTGCGACGCCTGCCATGCCACCGTCGCCTGGAAGCCCGCCACCAAGGTCGACCACGCGCAGGTGATCGGCAGCTGCTATTCGTGCCACAACGGCACCACGGCCACGGGCAAGCCCCCGGGCCACATCGTGAGCGACAACAACTGCGAGAACTGCCACTCGCCGCTCGCCTGGAAGCCGGCTCGCATCGATCACACCGGCATCACTACCAATTGCTTCAGTTGCCACAACGGCGTGAATGCCACTGGCAAGAACGCGACGCACATCCTCACCAGCAATACCTGCGAGGCGTGCCACACCGTCGCGACGTGGAAGCCGGCTTCGCGCGTCGACCACACCCAGGTGACCGGCACCTGCTCGTCCTGCCACAACGGGACGATTGCGACCGGCAAGGGGACGAACCACATCCCGACGACGCAGGAATGCAGCACCTGCCACACGACGCTGGCCTGGACGCCCGCAACGTTCACGCACACCGGCATCACCAGCGGCTGCTCGACGTGCCACAACGGCGTGAATGCGAACGGCAAGAACGCGACGCATATCTTCACGAGCAATTCGTGCGAAAGCTGCCACGTCACCTCGGCCTGGAAACCCGCGTCGAAGGTGGACCATACGCAGGTGACCGGCACGTGCACGAGCTGCCACAACGGCACCATCGCCACCGGGAAGCCGGCCACGCACATCGTGACGACGTCCGAGTGCAGCGGCTGTCACAGCACGGTCGCCTGGAAGCCGGCGAGCGGCTTCACGCATGCCGGTATCACCGGCAACTGCTACAGCTGCCACAACGGCGTCAATGCCACCGGCAAGAGCGCCACGCACATCACGACCACCAACCTGTGCGAGAACTGCCACACGCCGTCAGGCTGGAAGCCGGCGACGACCGTGGATCACTCCCAGGTGACCGGCACGTGCTACTCATGCCACAACGGCACGATTGCGATGGGCAAGGGCACCACGCACCTCAACACCTCGAACACGTGCAACGCGTGCCACACCACGACGGCCTGGAAGCCGGCGACGAAGGTCGATCACACGCAGGTCATCGGCACGTGCTCGTCGTGCCATGACGGCACCAAGGCCATCGGCAAGGGCCCGAACCACATTCCGACGACGCAGGAGTGCGGCACCTGCCATACGACGCTGGCCTGGACGCCGGCGACGTTCACGCACACCGGCATCACCAGCGGCTGCTCGACCTGCCACGACGGCGTGAAGGCCGGCGGCAAGAATGCCACGCACATCTTCACGAGCAACGTATGCGAAGCCTGCCACGTCACGACGGCCTGGAAGCCGGCTTCGAAGGTCGACCACGCGCAGGTGGTCGGCACGTGCACGAGCTGCCACAACGGCACCATCGCCACCGGCAAGCCGGCCACGCACGTCGTCACCACGGCGGAATGCAGCGCCTGCCACAGCACGCTGGCGTGGAAGCCCGCGACCGGGTTCACGCACGAGGGCATCACCGGTAACTGCTACAGCTGCCACAACGGTACGAACGCGACGGGCAAGAACGCCACGCACATCACGACGACCAACACCTGCGAGGCCTGCCACACTCCCACGGCCTGGAAGCCGGCCGTGCGGGTCGATCACACGCAGGTGACCGGGACGTGCTACTCCTGCCACAACGGCACGATCGCCACCGGCAAGAACTCGACGCACATCGCGTCGGACAACACGTGCAACGCGTGCCACACGACCACGGCCTGGAAGCCGGCGATCAACGTGGATCACGCGCACGTGATCGGCGTCTGCAGCAGCTGCCACGACGGCCTGAAGGCGACCGGCAAGCCGGTCGATCACGTGCCGACGACGCAGGAATGCGGCTCGTGCCACTCGACGCTGGCGTGGCTGCCGGCGAAGGTCGACCACAGCACCATCACCGGCGGCTGCAAGAACTGCCACAACGGCACCAGCGCGACGGGTCCGTCCACCGGCCACATGACGTTCCCGGTGAACAACTTCGACTGCAACCACTGCCACACTGTGACCGCGTGGACGCCGAACACGTTCAAGCACATCGCGGGCGGCGGTTACCCCGGCGACCACCGGGTGGCACTCACGTGCCTCAGCTGCCACAAGACCAATACGGATGCGGCGACCTGGCCGGCGCCCGCCTACAAGCCAGCCTGCGCCGGCTGCCATGCGAGCAACTTCAAGCCGGACCCGCACAACAAGTATCTGGACGTGAGATACACGGTGAGCGAGCTGCGCAACTGCTCCGGCGCGTGTCACGTGTACTCGAACTCGACGATGACGACGATCCTGACGCGCCGCTCGGGCCCGCAGCATCGCATCACGGACTCGTCGTTCAATAACTGATGGGCACGCTCGTGAAACACCTGGCGTACTGCGCCCTGCTCGGTCTGGCATCGGCCGCCGCGCAGGGCCAGTCCGTGCGACTCGTGGAGGACGTCGGCGCCTCTGAGCAGCGCGGCTACGTCGCGGTGACCGTGCTGTTCGGCTGCACGTTGCGTTACGTCAGCCACACGCCCGCGACCGCCGGCGACATGGTGCAGGTTCGACTGAGCGCCGCTCCCGACTGCGGCCCGCCGTCCGGCGCGATCGAACAGCCGCTCAACGTCGGCGGCAGCGGCTTCGTGCGCTCCGTGGACGTGGTCCGGCCCTTCGGAACCGACGTCGAGCTGCGCATCGGCTGGACACGAGCCGAGCAGTTCGTGATCGTGCCGTCCTTCAACGGCCGCGGACTGCGCATCCGGCTGCTGCGACCTGAAACGCCGAAGGTGGCCGTGGAGGCTATGCCGCAGGGCACGTCGACGTACGCGGTCAACCTCGACTCGTCGAAGGAACCCTACAGCCAGGAAGCACTCGCCGCCGCCGCCGCGGAAACGGGCGTCCGCGCCTATGTGTCCGAGGTCGTGGTCGACGAACAGCGCTGGTACCGGCTGCGCGCCGGCCCGTTCGTCACGGAAGCGGATGCGAAACGCGTGCTCACGAAGGCGCGCACCAACTACCCGAAGTCGTGGATCGCGATCGCGGACGACGAGGAATTGACCGCAGTCGGCACGCCCACGGCCATCGGGCACGTGGAGGCCGCTCCCACGCCAGCCGCCACGACGCTGACCAGCCCGGATCTCGAGAAGGCCATCAAGCAGGCCAAGGATGCGTTCCGTCACAAGGATTATGCGACGGCAATCCCGCTGCTCACGAAGCTGCTAGAGCAGCCGGAATTCCCGCAGCGCGCGGACGCGCAGGAACTGATGGGCCTCGCGCACGAGCGCAGCGGCCAGCTCGCGCACGCGAAGGCCGACTACGAGGAATACCTGCGCCGGTACCCGCAGGGTCCGGCGACCGATCGCGTGAAAAAGCGCCTGCGCGCCCTCGCGCTTGCGACGCGCCCCTCGCAGGGCGGGCGGGTTGCGGGAGAGGAAGACTCGGCGTGGAGGTTCTACGGCGGCTTTTCGCAGATCTATCGCCGCGACTCGACGAGTTTCAGCAACGACGCGGTCTCCGCGGACCTCACGACGCAGAACGCACTGATCAACGACGTCGGGCTCGTCGCCCGGCGGCGCGGCGAGCGATTCGACTTTTCAACTCGCGCCGCAGCCGGCTACACGCTCGACATGCTGTCGGACGGCCCCGGCGACCAGTCGCGCATCACGATGCTGTTCGCAGAGCTGAACGATCGCGAACTCGATTGGACGGTGCGCGCCGGCCGGCAGTCCGGAAACGCGGGTGGCCTGCTCGGCACGTTCGACGGCGTCTATGCCGGTTACCAGGTCCGCCCGCGATTCCGACTCAACGCGAACTTCGGCTACCCCGTGGAATCGACGCGCGACGGGCCGAACACCGACCGGCAGTTCTACGGGCTCTCGGCCGATTTCGGCACGTTCGCCAACGCCTGGGACTTCTCGGTGTATGCCATCTCGCAGGATTACTTCGGCACGACGGACCGGCAGGCGATCGGCACGGAAGCCCGTTACTTCAAGCCGGGCATCACGATGGTCGGCCTGCTCGACTACGACATCCACTACCAGGACCTGAACAACGTGCTGCTGCTCGGCACGTTCGCGCTGCCCGCGCGCTGGACGGTCAACTTCAACCTCGACCACCGCAAGAGCCCCAGCCTGACGACCCGCAACGCGATGATCGGCCAGCCGGTGACGAGCTTCGACGAGCTGTTCGACCTGTTCACCACCGACGAGATCGGGCAGTTGGCCCGGGACCGCACGGCGGAATCCGACGCCTATACGCTCTCCGCGTCGCGGCCGCTCGGCGAGCGCTGGCAGTGGTCGGTCGACATCGGGAGCTTGACGTTGAGCGGCACCCCGGCCTCGGGCGGCGTGGCCGCCACGCCGGACTCCGGCGCCGACGTCGCCGTCGCAACGCAGCTGATCGGCTTCGGACTGTTCGGCCGCGGCGACGTGTCGACCCTGGGCCTGCAGTACCAGACCGGCTCGACTATGGAGACGCTCTCGCTGGGCCTCAGCTCGCAATTCCCGATCGGCGAGCGCTGGCGCCTGCAACCGCGCCTGCGCGTGGACCAGCGCAAGTTCGACGCGGACGGCTCCACGCAGACGACCTACGTTCCCACGCTGCGCACGGAACTGCGCGTGCAGCGCTTCACCATGGAACTCGAAGGTGGGGCCGAAATCGGCTCGCGCGACCTGGGGCAGACCACCGAGGACACCACGAGGTATTATTTCAGCCTAGGTTACCGCTACGACTTCTAGGCAGGCCTTTTCCGCCCGTTACTCGATGCGCCCAGCAAGACAAAGACTGACGCCTGCAGCGACGGCGCTCGTCGCCGTTTTTTGCGGGCTGGTCGTCACCGGCTGTGCGACACAGAATGAGTCGGCGTCCCGCGAGTACCTCGACGAGCGGACCGCTGCGACGGTCACCGTGGCCGGTGGCGGACTGGTCTTTGCGCGGGCGCGTCCCGAGTACGCGGTCAGTGCGCGCGACTACCTGACGCTGGTGCCCGTGGATGTCAATCGTGCCGGAACCCACGTGCTGTATTTCTACGGCTACGTGTGGTCGACGATCGACAAACCCGCGGGCAGCGAGGCGCTTGCACAGTTCGAGTTGATCGCCGATGGGCGGCGGATCCCGCTCGCACCTTCAGCCGCCGCCCCGCGCGCCCTGGGTTTCGGGGATCCTCCAGTCAAACTGCCCGCGCGCGATGCCCGTACCTTGATCGTGGTCACGAGTCGCGAGGTCCTGCAGTTTCTCGTGCGGGCGCAGGAACTGAGCGCCCTCGGCACTCGCGACGGCCTCGGCGAGCGCTACGATCTGTGGGATGACGGGCGCAGCGCCATCGAAGAGTTCCTGCACGGAGGCGCCGCGGGACGCTGACCGGTTAACATGCCGGGATGACGCGTCCGATTTCACCCGTTCCCGCGCTTGCGGCGGCAGGCCCCCTTGGTTGATTCCACCGCATCCCGGCGCGGCCGGCTGTTCGTGGTCGCCGCACCCTCTGGAGCCGGCAAGACGTCGCTCGTTCACGCGCTGATGGAGCGCGAGCCTGGCCTGCGGTTCTCGATCTCGTACACCACGCGCAAGCAGCGTCCGAACGAGGTGCATGGCAAGGACTATTTTTTCGTCGCGAAGGACCAGTTCGAACGGATGGTCGCCGCGGGCCACTTCCTCGAGCATGCCCGGGTGTTCGACAATCATTACGGCACGCCGCGACTTCAGGTGGCGGACTCGCTCACCGCCGGGCAGGACCTGATCCTCGAAATCGACTGGCAGGGCGCCGGCCAGATCCGCCGTGCCATGCCGGAGTTCGTCTCGATCTTCATCCTGCCGCCGTCGCAAGCCGAACTCGAGCGGCGGTTGCGCGGCCGGGGCACGGACGCGGAGGACGTGATCCAGCGCCGGCTCCGCGATGCCGCTGCCGACATCGGGCACTGGCATGAATTCGACCATGTCGTCATCAATGACGACTTCCAGCGCGCACTGAGTGAGCTACAGGCTATCGTTGCCGGCCACGGCGAGGCATCCCGCCGCGATCGACCGGGCCTCGCCGAGGTTGTGCGGGCGTTGACGGCCGCCTGACGGCGGCGGCTGGTGTGGGTCGGCGGGAAGCCAGCCGTTGGGTCGGGCTACCGGTGGGAATGACCAACCTATGTCGAGTCGCGGCGCGGGGCGCCGCTTGGTCGAATAGCTTGGTCATTCCCACCCGGGATGCACGCGCCTGAGCGAGCTTTCGGGCGGCCCGAAAACTCGCACGGCGCAAGCAGCGCCCACCGGCCCCAACGTCACCGGCGTGACAGGTCGGGCCCTGTCACCGCAGCCGGCTGCTGCCACCCGGCCACCGCCACCAGGCGCCGTGCGAAGTCTCCGGGACGGAGACGCAGCTCAGGCGCGGTGTGTCCACCGTCCGGGCGGGTTGAATCCCGACCAAGCGGCGCCCGGCGCCGCGACTCGGGATTCAACCCGTTCGGACGGCTGCGACTCGACCCGTCTGACGTTGCCCTCCCGGCCCCCGGAGCGACCCGCAGGGCGCCTGTGTTATGCTCACGCCCCTTGTCCCTGCCCGACTGACCGACGCACATCCATGGCCCGTATCACTGTCGAAGACTGCCTGCAGAACGTCCCCAACCTGTTCCAGCTGGTACTGGTCGCGTCCAAGCGCGCCCGCAAACTGGCGAACGGCGCCGAGCCGACGCTCGACTGGGAAAACGACAAGCCGACAGTGCTTTCGCTGCGTGAGATCGCGGCGGGCCACGTCGGCCTCGAGATCCTCGAGGAGCCGGACCTGCCTCCGCCGCAGGAATTCGTGCCTGAGCCCGAATTCATGGGCGAGCTCCGCGCGCCGCAGCTCGGGTTGGGAGACTAACCCCGACCGCGCCCGCCGATGGACGTCACGTCTTCCCTGCGCAGCCTGCTGCCCTACGGAAGACGGTCCATAGGCATCAATCAGCTGGTATCGAAGCTCGAAGCCTACCTCCCGCCCGAACACGTCGAGCGGGTGCAGGAGGCGTACGACTTCGCCTTCCAGGCCCATGACGGCCAGCGCCGCCGCTCCGGCGAGCCCTACATCACCCATCCCGTGGCCGTGGCGGACCTGCTCGCCGACCTGCGGCTCGATGCGGAGACGATGATCGCCGCAATCCTCCATGACGTCATGGAGGACACGCCGATCGCCAAGGAGGAAATCACCTCGCGCTTCGGGCCCGGCGTGGCCGAACTCGTCGATGCCGTCAGCAAGCTCGACCAGATCCAGTTCCGCAGCCGCGAGGAGGCGCAGGCCGAGAGCTTCCGCAAGATGCTGCTCGCCATGGTGCGCGACATCCGCGTGATCATGGTCAAGCTCGCGGACCGCACGCACAACATGCGCACGCTCGGCGCCATGCCGCCGGCCAAGCGGCGCACCATCGCGCGCGAGACGCTCGAAATCTACGCGCCGATCGCCAACCGGCTCGGCATGCATTCGATCAAGCGCGAGCTCGAGGACCTCGGGTTCCGCGCGCTCTACCCGCGGCGCTACAAGGTCATCGAGACCGCGGTGCGCCACGCCAAGGGCAACCAGAAGCAGTTCGTCGGCCGCATTTCGGCGGCGCTGAAGGGCGCGCTCGACAAGACCGGCATCGCGGTCCGCATCGAGGGGCGCGAGAAGGACGCCTACAGCATCTACGAGAAGATGCGGCGCAAGAAGCTTTCGCTCAACGAAATCGTCGACGTCTACGGGTTCCGCATCATCGTCGATGCCGCCGACACCTGTTACCGGGCGCTCGGCATCGTGCATGGCGTCTACAAGCCGATGCCGGGACGCTTCAAGGATTACATCGCGATTCCCCGGGCAAACGGCTACCAGTCGCTGCACACCACGCTCTTCGGGCCGAACGGCACGCCCGTCGAAGTACAGATCCGCACCGAGGAGATGCACCGCGTCGCGGAATCCGGCATCGCCGCGCACTGGCATTACAAGGAAGGCGAGGCGGGCTCCGGGGAGCAGGGCGACCGCACGCGCGAATGGCTGCAGCAGCTGGTCGAGATCCAGCAGGGCGGCAATTCCGAGGAGTTCCTCGAGAGCGTCAAGGTCGATCTGTTCCCCGACAAAACCTACATCTTCACGCCGAAAGGCGAGATCCGCCGGTTGCCGCGCGGCGCCACCTGCGTCGATTTTGCGTATGCCGTGCACACCGACGTCGGCAATCGCTGTGTCGCCGCCAAGGTGGACCGCCGCCTCGTGCCCCTGCGCACGCCGCTGCGCAACGGCCAGACGGTGGAGATCATCACCGCGAAAGGCGCCACGCCGAACCCGGCGTGGATGAACTTCGTGGTCACCGCCAAAGCGCGCGCGTCGATCCGGCAGTACCTGAAGAACCTGAAGCGCGGCGAGGCAGCCGAGCTCGGCCGCCGCCTCCTGAACCAGGCGCTCGAGGAATTCTCGCTCAACCTGCGCAAGGTGCCGGACGCGGCCATCGACACCGTCGCGGTCGATCTTGGGCTCAAGACCCGCGAAGAGCTGTTCGAGAAGATCGGCCTCGGCGAACGGGTGGCGCCCTTCATCGCGCGGCGGCTGTTGCCCGCGGACTCCGACGCCGTGGCCGAAGCCACGGCCGGCCCGCTGGCGATTGCAGGAACCGAAGGCCTGGTCGTCACGTACGCGCGCTGTTGTTTCCCCATCCCGAACGACCCGATCCTCGCGAGCCTCTCAAGCGGCCGCGGCGTCGTCATTCATCGCGAGGTCTGCGGCAACCTGGCCTCGTTCCGCAAGCAGCCCGAGAAGTGGATTTCGGTGACGTGGCAACCGGCGACCGATCGCCTGTTCCACGTCGAGATCCGCGTCGAGGTCACCAACCGCATGGGGGTGCTGGCGCAGATCGCCTCCGCCATTGCCGGCACGCAGACCAACATCGACCGCGTCTCCGTCGTCGAGCGCGACGTCGACACGTCCACCCTCATCTTCGAGCTGCTGGTCCACGATCGCAGGCAGCTGGCGTCGGTGATCCGCGGCGTGCGCACCATGCCGGAAGTGCTGAAAGTGATCCGGACACTCGCCTAGGAAGCCGTGGCGTGTTGCGCACTGCTGCGATCGGCGGGGTGATCTGCGCACTGGCGCTGCTGGCCCAGGCGGCGGCCTACGGCGGCGAGCGCGACGCCAATGCCGCGGCGCTGCGCGCCAGCCAGGCCGCTATCGGCCGTGTGCTGGGCGACCACCAGTTCACCGATCAGGACGGCCTTCCACTGCGTATGGCCGAGCTGCGCGGACGCCCGCTGCTGCTGAGCCTCGTCTACACGCACTGCTATTACATCTGTTCCGGGCTGACGATCCGCCTGCGCGACGCGGTCAGGATCGCGGAGGAAACGCTCGGTCCCGGCAGTTTCGCGGTACTGACGGTCGGCTTCGACACGCGGCACGACACTCCCGCGCAAATGCGCATCTACGCGAGGGAACGCGGCATCAGCGAGCCCGAATGGCATTTCGCGACAGCGGATGCGGCGACGATACGCAGGCTGGCCGACGAGGTTGGATTCACCTGGGCCGCCGTGCCAGGCGGCTTCGACCACGTCACTCAGGTCACGATCGTGGACGTGGACGGCCGGGTGGTGGAGCAGGTCTACGGGCAGGACTTCCCGACACCGGCGCTGATCGAGCCGCTCAAGCAGCTGGTGTGGGGACGCGCGTCTAACCGCACGGGGGTGCAGGGGCTCCTCGGCCGCGTGCAGCTGCTGTGCACCGTTTACGACCCGGTGGCCGGGCGCTACCGCGTCGATTACTCGATGCTCGTCGGCTTCTTCCCGGGACTCATGGTGCTGTGCATGGTGGCCGTCGCCATCCTGGCCCTCGCGCGCAAGCCGCGCTAAAGCGAAAACGCACCTGCTGCGGCGCGCTGCATCGCAGCACGATACGCGCCGATTTTTCTGTTACAGTTTTTGTCATGTGGGCATTTCTGACGACTCTGTTGTTGCTGGCGCTGGCGTTGCTGCTGCTGCGCGCCTGGCTGCGCCACTCGAAGCTGGCATTGGGGGTCGTCATCGGCGCCGCGTCGGCGCTGGCCGGCGGATCCATCGTCAAGGCGCTGCTCGCGATGGGGCACCTGCCGATCTGGCTTCCCGCGCTGCCGTTCGCACTGATCGCGATCACTCTGTTTGGTTTCGGGCTGCTGGCCTGGTTCTGGGCGCACGACTGACGGGTCCGATCGCAGCCTCTGCCAACGCAAGACTTCGACCGACGAATTGAATTAGCTGCTGAAAAATAGCAACGTGATGACCTTGTGCCGCGCGGGACCGCTCGACCGCCAGACGAGACTCGATCACGGTCATGGGGGAAACAGATGAAGTGCCTATATTTCCTGGCGCCGACGCTCGCGGACACCCACGAGATTTCCGATGACCTGCACGCGGTCGGCGTGCAGGACTTCTTCCTGCACGTCATCTCCCGTGACGAAGCCGGGTTGAAAAAGCAGCACGTGCACTCCAGCAACTATCTCGAAACCCTGGACCTCGCCCGCTCCGGCATCATCGGCGGCCTCGTGGGCCTCGTCGCCGGGGTCGTCGGTGTGGCGTTGCTGCGGCATTTCGACCCGATCGGCATCGAGATCCCGAATCTCGTCAGCTATGCGATCGTCGGGGTCGCCACGCTGTTCGGCACCTGGGAAGGCGGCCTGGTCGGAATCGCGACGGAGAACCGCAAGCTCGCAAAATTTCACGACGACATCCAGGCAGGCAAGTTCCTGGTGCTGATCTACGCGCTGAAGGACCAGGAAGACAGCGTCAAGAACATGATGCGCACGCGGCATCCCGAGGCGAAGCTCGTGGCGGTCGACCGTCACTTCGTCAACCCTTTCAGTTCGCCGCGCAAGGATGCGGCCGACGAGGACGCCGGCAATCCGGCGGCCGGGAAGGTCTGACCCATGGTGCTCGCAATCGCGATCGTTCTCCTGGTGATCGGCACGGTCGCCTTTCACATGCTCAACCCGTGGTGGTTCACGCCGATCGCCTCCAACTGGGGGTTGATGGACGACACGGTGCAACTCACGTTCTGGGTCACCGGGGCCGTGTTCGTCGCCGTGAACCTGTTCATGGCGTACACGATCGTCCGTTACCGTCACCGCAAGGGCCGGGAACAGCGGGCGGAGTACGAGCCGGAGTACAAGAAGCTGGAGTGGTGGCTGACGGGCCTGACCACGGTGGGCGTGGCCGCGCTGCTGGCACCGGGGCTCGTCGTCTGGGCAAAGTTCGTCACCGTGCCGAACGACGCGACGATCGTCGAGGCCATCGGCCAGCAATGGGCATGGAGCTTCCGCCTGCCCGGTAAAGACGGCGCGCTCGGTACGGTGGATGCAGGCCTGATCGGCCCCGGCAACCCGTTCGGAATCGATGTGAACGATCCACAGGGCCGCGACGACGTACTGATCGCCGGGCCGGAGTTGCACCTGCCGCTCGACCGCCCCGTCAAGGTACTGCTGCGCTCCAAGGATGTGCTGCACAACTTCACCGTGCCGCAGTTCCGCGTCAAGATGGACCTGGTGCCGGGAATGATCACGTACCTGTGGCTCACGCCGACGCGGACCGGCC
>Ga0315286_10002190_pt1 | contig 18166 bp, 22 predicted proteins | sample YL17G10_0_MG_FD_205038 | JGI IMG/M metagenome (GOLD analysis project Ga0315286, IMG submission 205038) | Sediment microbial communities from Yellowstone Lake, YNP, Wyoming, USA - YL17G10_0 | ecosystem: Environmental > Aquatic > Freshwater > Lake > Sediment | place: USA: Wyoming | collected...
CATAGCTAAAGCAGTAAGAAAAGATGCAAGAGTCATTCAAAAGTCTATTCTTTATATCGGCACAGCCGATACTTTGTATAAAAAACTAATTTCTCTTAAAAAGAAGTAGGATATCTGTCCCACGTTCGCCCTAATGGGTGTTTAAATGGAGGATGCGTGCTTGAAAGTGGATTAACTTTTTGTGATTCAAATCCAGATGTGTGTGTAGATGTTGATGAAAATAGTTCTTGTTGGAGTAACTATTGGAGAGAAAATAACCCTTTTATTAGAGGGGGGATAAGAATTCACAACTCCCAAGATTACGAAACAGCTGAATTTAATTCAAAATGCATTAATGAAACTACAATTAAGACATTTGGATGTGAGCCTTTTACAAGCGAGTATAGAGATAATTTTAAACTTCCTTTTACGGGAGAGATTTCTTGCCCTGTAGAGTACTCATGTTATGAAGGGGCTTGTGTTGAAAATGAGGCTGTTATGGACAGCGGGGTAGGAGATTTGAATGAAGACTTTGTTATAGACTCTACAGATGTCAGTCTTCTTGCACAGCTTAATGCGCAGTTTAATTCTGCTTATAATTGGAGAGCAGATGTGGATTATGATGGTGTTGTGGATATATATGATTATTACAGGCTGGACCAGATAGTAATAGGCGGTTCTTATTTCAAGTATCCTATAAGGGATTTTACACTTAACAGTTCTTACACATTATATTCAAGTCAGGAAGATATTATTGGAATTTTAACTGAAAGCACACCTGGTTATAAATTTGCATGGCTTGCTGAGCATGAACTCGGAGGCGCGAGCAGAACGCAGTGCGTTCCTCCTGTAATAAAAATAAATTTAAAAGATGTTACAAGGTATACGAGGATGCTTGGTTTTTCGAGCTATTCTAATCCGCTAAGATATGATGAATTTAAAATGATTCCTGACTGCGATATTTGGCACCAGTTTGAAGCAGATAATCTCATTAGAGAGTATTTTATTTACTGGATGTTTAGAAAGTTCAGTGTCCCAACTTTTGATGTTATAGCTTTTGGAACTGTAAATTTTTCTGTTCCCGACTCTCAAATAAATCCTGATAAGAAGTATAATTATATGTTCTTGCAGAAAGAAAAAGCAGACAAAGACACTGTTCCTTTTGAAACGCAATTTAATTTTTATTCAATACTTGATGATGATTTATTGTCTGATTATGGATGGAGTTATAATTATGGCGCGTCAAATGACCTTACTGGAATACTTATTGATAAGCAAGGAACAGAGGAGTTTATGGAATTTGATGTTGAAAATACAATAAGATACAAATTATTAACTGGCTTTACCAATCTTTGGGATAGAGGATTTTTCCACAACGAGCTCTATGGTACTAATTTAATTACTTGGAAGCAAGTTCCTTATGATTTTGATTTATCTTTTGAATGCAATTCTCTTCCGAGCCCTTATGATTTGGGAATAGGAAGCCTTCCTGAAGAAAACCAGCAGATTTTCAAGGACAAGTATTATTCAGTTGCAAGAGAAATATTTGGCAATCCGCAGAATTTGTTTGATATGCTGACGGCTATAGATGCTTATCCTTTCAGAGCAAATAAAATTAAAATGAAGAATTTTATCAAAGCAAGTTTTTACAATTATGCTCTTTATTTTAATTCAGAAGAATTTGCAGCCTCTATGAATAAAACTTACGAACCTTTGCCTAATGCTGAGATTTATGAAAGAGAGGCAAGAAGATTGTTAAATGATCCAGACTTAGATATTTTATGCAAGGACTCTTCTCCTCAGAATGCGTTGCAGCAGTGGATTAATCAATAATGCAATAATCAAAAAGGAAAGCTGGAAAAAAGATAGGTTTATAAATTTCTGATAGGTAATCCATATTATGGAAGGTAGTTTATTTGTTAAGTCAGATTCAGTTATAATTGAGGATGGAAGATTATTAACTGCGGAAGGAGATTTGTTAGGCGGTTATGTTGTTGAAGGCGAGGACTTGGAAGAGACATGCGTTAAAAAAGCAAAAGAGAAGAATATAGATATAGAAATAATAAAACCATTAAGCCCGAGAATTAAGTGGGGAGCTGACGAAAATGGAAAGAAAATAATAATGGTTAATATTAATTATTTATCTAAACTAAAAAATAAATCTGAAAAATGGAAGGAAAATTTATAATTGCATCTGGCCCGGTAATAATTGAAAATGGGAAGTTAATGGTAAATTTAGATGATAAAGACGATTTCTATAAACTTCCTGGCGGGACAATTGAAGAAGGAATTGAAAATTTAGAGCAAGCGTGTCATAGAGAAACAAAAGAAGAAAATAACGCGGAAATCAAAATTATTAAGCCCTTGCATCCAATGGTTTTATGGAAAAATCCCCAGACAAGTAAAAAAATGGCCATATTATTGATTCATTATTTAGCAAAATTAAAAAATAAAAGTGAAATTAAAGCAGTTCCGCCAATTAAAGAGGTTAAATGGCTGGACATAAAAGAGATTAAAGAGGGGAAGCACTATGTTGCTCCAAACATAAAGTTTTTAATTGAAAAAGGCGATATAAAATAAAACAGACACTGACAAAAAAGAGGAAAAGATTTAAAAGATTAGACTTTTATATAAATATATAAAACAAAAAGAGGCAAAATGAAGAAAAAAACATTAAATGCTTTACAGATTATTGCGTGGGTGATTGGTTTCGCGGCAGTGGCTTTGTTAATTTATGGAATAATAAGGGCACTTTTAGCTTAAAATGAAAACAGGAGATGCGCTGTCGATATTTTCCCAAATAATTAATTTCATCATTTTTATTTATTTCACAGTAACATTATTAAAATTGAACATATTGGACCTTGTTGGCTTATTAATCAGCGCCTTTGGGTTATTGGCTTCATTAATAGCAAATATAGTTTCAGTATTAGAAACAAAGAGGTAAAAATAAAATGCTGCTTCGAACGCATCTTGCAATAATGGTTTTGGCAATTGCGCTATTTGTGGGTGCAGTTGATGCCCAGCTTTTGTTTATTTTTGTTGCTTTAATTGCCACGCTGCTGCCAGATATAGATACTGGTTTTTCAACTATAGGCAAGCACAAAGGATTTAGGTTTTTCCAGTTTTTTGTAAGGCATCGAGGCATTATACATAGTTTCACTTTCTGCATCGCTATTTCAATAGTTTTGGCTTTTTTCTGGCCTTCTGTGAGTTTCGGGTTTTTTTTAGGATATGGCTTGCATTTGTTTGTAGATAGTTTTACTCCTGAAGGAATCATGCCTTTTTGGCCATACAAAAAGAAAAGTTCGTGGCATTTTAAAACCGGAAGCTTGGTAGAAACTAGCTTATTTCTTATTTTTATCCTGCTTGATATACTTATAGTGGTTTGGAAGTTTTTTTGAAAGGGTTATAAATTATGCCTTTTCTTGAGGATTTCAATTTTATTTAAAATTGCTTTTTCTAAATCAATATCAAAATTATCGGCAAGTATTGATAATTGCAAGAACACATCTGCAAATTCATCTTCTAAGTCTTTTTTTTCAGGATTTTTATTTCTTAATCTTTTAAAGTTAACGATGCGAGCCAATTCACCGAGCTCTTCAAGCAGTTGAGAAAGATTTAATTGGGCATCTCTGTCTACATTAAGCTTGTTATCAATCTTTTTCACTATATTCGAAGCAAGTTTCTGAAATTCTTTAACTTCCATAATAAGCAGTATTTGATTGAAGTATTTATATTTTTGGTGGATTGTGTGTTTAACTAATTCTTTTCAATATTCTTTGAAATATATAATCAATTAAGATAAACCTTATAAACGGGGAAGGGTTTTTCTTGTTATGAAAATAGGATGTTATGATAAAAATAGACAGAGTGATAGACTGAGTGCATTAGGCCCTTTCATCAATACATCTAGAGAAGAGGGGGTGGAAATAGGTGACTTAGAGTCTTTACCTGTGGACAGAGTTCAAGAATTACCTAGGGTTATTATTGTTAACCCGACTGCTTCTGAAACTTTTAAAGACTCAGATTTTTATAGAGATTTTAAAAAATGTTTAGAAAATAATCCTGATAAAAGATTTTATATATTTTTAGCTCCTTTTGTTAGTAGAGATATAGCTTTTGATTCAATCGGCGAGCACTCTAATCTTACTTATCTGAGTTTAAGAAGCTGGGGGAGATTTAAAGAGTTTGCTGGAACTTTGATGGAGTTGTTGGAAGAAGCTAAAGGTGAGTTTGTAAGATAAAAATGGCTGAAGAAAAAAAGGAAAAAGAAGAGCATACATTGAAAGATTTGCCTGGCATTGGCCCGGCAGCTATTGAAAAGCTAGAGGCAGCTGGAATTTATGATTTAATGGGGGTTGCGGTAATGACTCCTCCTGGGCTCGCTGAACTTGCAGGAATGGGGGAGGCGGTTGCCCGCAAGGCTATACAGGCAGCAAGAAAAATGATGAGCCTGGGCTTTCAAACAGGAGTAGAGTTTGCTAAAAAAAGAGAAGAAGTTTTTTATATTAATACTGGAAGTAAAAACTTAAACGCGCTTCTTGGGGGAAAAGGTGTGGAGACAAAAGCCATAACAGAAGTATTTGGAGCTTATGGCAGCGGGAAGACACAGCTTGGAATGCAGTTGGCAGTAAATGTTCAGCTTCCTTTAGATTTGGGCGGAACAAATGGAAAAGCAGTTTATATTGATACAGAGGGAACTTTCCGTCCAGAAAGAATAAAGCAAATGGCAGAAGCAATTGGCGCAAATCCTGAAAAAGTTTTGAAAAATATATTTGTGGCAAGAGCATTTAACTCTGATCATCAGATACTTTTAATGGACAAAATAGGGGAAATGATTAAAGATGGAGAGCCGATAAAGTTAGTGATTATTGATTCTCTTACTGCGCATTTTAGAGCTGAATTTTCAGGGAGGGGGCAGTTGGCAGACAGGCAGCAGAAATTAAACAGATATTTGCATAATTTAATGAAAATAGCTGAGCAGTATAATCTTGCTGTATACGTTACAAACCAAGTTCTTTCAAATCCTGCAATGATGTTTGGTGATCCAACAACCCCTGTTGGGGGGAATATACTCGGACACGCTTCGACTTACAGAATTTATTTTAGGAGAGGTAAGAAGGGTTCTAGAGTAGCTAAAATGATTGATTCTCCAAATCTTCCAGAAAACGAAACTATGTTTTTTGTGACAGCAGACGGATTAAAAGATGAAGAGTGATTTTTAAATGCAAAAGGAATCTATTATTCTTTAGAATCTTGTTGGTGATATATAAAATTTATTAGCTTTGCAATGAGAAGATTGAGCTTAATGAGTCTGTGCATAGATTAACAGCATAGAGAGATACAGAAACCTGCGACTTTAATCATGGGGCAGGCTATTTTAGGGCATTATTTTTTTGATAAGTATTATTTTTACTAACTTTTATAAACTCCTTTCTTCTTGTTATTTTATGTTCAAATTTTTTAAAGAAAAGCTGAAGTCCTGGCTTGGAAAAAGCAAGGAAAAGATAGAAGAAAAGGTTGAGAAAGAAACGAAAGAAGAAAAAAAGCCAGAGGAAGAATTAAAGGAAAAACTAGAAAAAATAGAGAAAAAAGCAGAGAAAGAAATTAAAAAACAAAAGAAAAAGGCAGCTAAAGAAAAGAAAGCTGAAGAAGAAAAAGAAGAGAGCCTTCTTGAGAAGAAGCCTCGGGAAGAAGAAAAAGAAGAAGCAGAGAAAACAGAAATAACTGAAGAAGAAATTGAAAAATTAGAAGAAACTATGAAAGAAGCCCCGGGAAAAGAGCTGCCAATGAAATTTGAAACAGGTTTGCAAAAATATGTTCCTGATTCTGAAATCCTTTTTGAGAAGAAGCCTTGGGAAGAAACTCAACTTGAAGAAGAAATTGAGCCGATAAGCAGAGAAGCTCCGGCATTCGAAAGAATTGAAGAAGAAAAGGAAAAAGAAAAAAAGCCAAGCATATTCAAAAGATTAAAAGAGAGGTTTTCTTACAAGCTTTCTGAAGAGGATTTTGAAGAGATTTTTGAGAATCTAGAGATGCTGCTTTTAGAGAATAATGTTGCTTTAGAAGCTGTTGAATCTATTAAAAAACAGCTTAAATCTGAACTTCTTGGAAAAGATATTAAAAAAGCAGACTTAGAGCAGGAAATTAAAAAAGCTTTGAAAAAAGCAATTGAAAACTTATTAATAGAGCCAGATGATATTTTAGAGACTGTTAAATTAAAGAAGCCGTTTGTTATTGTTTTTTTTGGGATTAATGGAACAGGAAAAACAACAACAATCGCGAAAGTTGCGCATCTTCTTTTGAAAAACAAAATTTCATGCGTTTTAGCAGCTTCTGATACATTTAGAGCAGCTTCTATAGAGCAGCTGCAAGTGCATGCAGATAAATTAAAAATTAAACTTATAAAACATGACTATGGCGCAGATCCTGCTGCAGTTGCGTTCGACGCAATTAAACACGCAAAAGCTCATGGAATAGAAGTTGTTTTAATAGATACTGCAGGAAGAATGCACACAAAAGAAAATCTGCTTTCTGAGATGGAAAAAATCTGCCGCGTCACAAAACCAGATTTAAAAATATTTGTTGCAGAAAGCATAGCAGGAAATGATGCAGTACAGCAAGCTAAAAATTTTAACGAAATAATTGGAATAGATGGCAGCATTTTAACAAAAGCAGATGTTGATGAAAAAGGCGGCACTGCAATTTCAATTTCTTATGCAATACAAAAGCCAATTTTTTATTTGGGCACAGGGCAGGAATATGAGGATTTAGAGCCTTTTGATAAAGAGAAGTTTGTAAAGGAGATGGGGTTGTGAAAATCCTATGTTCTTCTAAACAAATCAGGATCTAAACTAAGAGCCTTGCACATCTCATTATTTTTACCTTTTTTAAGAACATAGAGGTTTACTCTCTTTCCAGTAAAACCAAGAGAAGCAACAACATCTTTTGCTATGCCCAGTTCAATTAAACGCTTCATAGGCCCCTCGCCAAATGCTCTCCAATCTATTCCCATTCTATCTATTATCTTACCAAAATTATAGAAGCAATAACCCTCCATTTCTTTAGCAAAAGCGCCATATGTTCTTTTTATACTTTCTTCTGAACTCTCATCTAAAACTTCTGCTTTTAGCAGTTTAAAATAATTTGGTCCTTCTGGGCATGCCCCCCTCTTCCTCAAATCAGTCTGCATTTCATTCAACACACTTACTCGCTCGTCAGGAACCTCTTCAACTGGTTTTTGCCGAGCATCTATCGAAGGTATCGCAGGAGTTTCAACTGGTTTAACAAACCTTCGATAAACCTGCGCAGTAGCGCCAAGAGCTTCAATAGTTTTAACTAAGCCATCTAACTCCGGCTTCAAAATATAAGGCTCATCAATAATCCCCGGCAAGGTATGAACATATCTTGCACATAACGCTCTTCCTAAATATCCAGAAATATCTGCAAAATTCATTTCAGTTTCTGATTCTAACTTCAATTGAACACTTCTAGAAGAAAGACTCATAATTCCATTAGTTTTATTTATTATTTCTACTAAACTCAAGCCTTTTAATCTTCCATTCTCGCCGAGTTTATCAAATATTTTGCCGATTCTCGGCTCACTAAAAACACTGCTATGAACTAATTGCAAAATCTGCAAAACATTTTCTCTAGAATAAAAATCTGGCGGATAAATATCTATTTTTTTCCCGCCAAGTTCATAAGCCACTCTAGATGCCACTCTTGTTTCAGCTGCTTTTTGCTCAACTTCAGCCTGCTTTTGAGCTTCAACCTTTTGTATGTGTGGTTTTAATCCAGCATCATCTTTTAAAAGTTGCCTAATTCTATACTCAAGCTTTCCTGGATCACTGACTTTATACCTTGTTGACCTGCCACTTCCTGTTACAACACAACACTCTTGAATAACTTCATCATCCTTAAACTTCTTGCGTAGTCCATCGGCTTTATTAAAAAGATTTTTTCCAGTATAACCTAATTCTGCTTGCACTACCCTTTTAAAAATATTGTGCAAGCTTACTCTTGTTGATTCTGCTTTTTTTCGTGCTTTTTCTGGTGGATACCAATCCTTAATAGCAACATCAATGTCATTTCGTGTGCGCGTATCAGTTGGTAAAACATGATCATGATAAATAATTAACTCCCTCCGCATTCTCACAACAATTTGCCTGGCTTTTTCCTCTCTCAAATAAGTATTTGGATCTATGTTGGCAAAAAGGCGAGAATGTTCTTTTAATAAATAATCAACTACACTTATCTTTCCACTAGTTTGTCTTGCATCCATCTAAATACAAAATAAACAGCTTATTTTAAGTTTTTCTGAGTTTTAATACTGGATTATAATAGCAACATTCTAGAAGGCAGAAAATCTAGGGGCATTGGTCTTCACGCATTTTCCTCTCAACCACTAATTTTATAAGATTAATTTATGGTAGAGGTAGTAAAACGATAGTTTTATAATATTTATTATTGTTGAAATATTATGAATAATGCACTGTTAGAAAATAAAAAACCACTTAATCCAAAACACCTCAAAATAATAGAAGTGATAGTAATAATCGCAAGTATTTTTGTTATGATATTTGATACATTGAGATATCTAGGGGTAATTGATCGTAGATTATTAAAAATGAGTTATGGTTTCTTCCCAAATTTAATACATCCATCAGTTAATTTTTCATTATGGGTGGCTTTTTATATTATATTGATTTCAGTCATAGCAGTAATTTGTTATCTAACTTCTAAATCAGAGATTGTAAAAAAGAGTGAATATGGTATGTTTAAATTTATTTTTCATATAATAATTGCAATACTCATCTTGTTCATATTAAGGTTTGTTATAATTTTGCTTTGGATTCTTACCGGGCATGTGGTTCCGTTATTCCCTTAAACTTAGCTTCTGCTTGATTATACATATTCAACCAATAATCATAAAAACCCCTATTTCTTAAAATATCTATGTTATCTTCATTGGGAAACGCACTGAAAAAAGCATTTGATAAGCTAACTGGAAGTATATTTCTTGACAAAAAGACAATAGATGCAATTATCAAGGATTTGCAAAGAGCGCTTATAGAGGCAGATGTAAATGTCAAGCTTGTCGCAGAGCTAAGCGAAAAAATAAGAAAAGAAGCTTCTGAAGAGAAAATTAAAGGCAAAGGCATTGATAGAAAAGAGCATCTTATCAAATTGTTGCATGATGAAATCTTGTCTATGCTTGGAGGAGAGAAAAAAGAGCTGGAGTTGGGAAAGAAAAGCAAGATTATGATGCTGGGGTTATATGGTTCAGGGAAAACAACATCATCTGGGAAATTAGCATTATATTACAGCAAAAGAGGAAAGAAAGTCTGTATGTTGGGGTTGGATGTTCATCGTCCAGCAGCAGCAGAGCAATTGGAACAGCTTGGGAAACAGATAAACCTTCCTGTATTTATTGACAAGCAAGAAAAAAATGCACTGAAAGTTTATAAAAAATTTGAAAAACAGCTTGAAAATTACGATTTAGTTATTATAGACACAGCAGGGAGGCATTCGCTTGACAAAGAACTTGTTGAAGAGATAAAACAATTAGAGCAAGAGATAAAGCCAGAGCATATTTTATTAGTTATGCCTGCAGATATTGGGCAGGCTGCTAAAAAACAAGCTTCCGAATTCCAGGAGGCATGCAAAATTAATGGAGTAATAATAACAAGAATGGATTCGAGTGCAAAAGGCGGTGGTGCTTTAACAGCTTGCAATGAAACAAAAGCTCCTGTATTCTTTATAGGAACAGGAGAAAGAATGCACGAGATTGAGACTTTTAATCCTTCTTCTTTTATATCTAGGATTCTGGGGTTAGGAGATTTGGAAAGTTTAATTGAAAAAGTAAAAACCGCTACAGATATAGACGAGAAAAAACAAGCAAAACTAAAAAAGAAATTAGAAGAAGGAAAATTTAATTTACGTGATTTGCAAGAGCAATTAAAGCAGATGTCAGGGATAGGAAGTCTAAGTAAAATAGCTAGCATGATTCCTGGCTTAGGAAAAGCAAAAATTCCTGAAGGAATGCTTGGAACGCAAGAAGATAAATTAAAGAAATGGCAGCATGCTATAAACAGCATGACAGAAGAAGAAATATCTAATCCAGAAATTTTAGAAAAACAAACCTCAAGATTAAGCAGAATTGCAAAAGGAAGCGGAACAAATACTTCTGATATAAGGCAGCTTGTTAAACAATATAAAATGCTGAAAGAATTTGCTTCTGGCAGCCTTGCAGATATTGACCCCTCTCAGGGGCTTTCTCAGAAGCAAATGCAAAAATTAGCGAAGAAGTTTGGGAAGAAGATGAGAATATAATCCTAAATATGAACCAAAAGCTTTAAAAACAAATCAGTTTCTAAATACAGATTAAACACTTAAACTACTAAAAAGAGCAAAAATGGTGACGAGCATAAGTTCAGGGGCTTTAACAGCAGCTGTTGGTTTTTTTGGGGTGCTTGTAGGAACACTTATAGGCCCTTACATTAACCATAAACTCAATCTTAAAAACACAAGAAAAGACATAATTTTCAAAAGAAAACTTGAATATTTTGAAAAATTATCAGAAAGCATAGAAAAGAACATTAGGACTTACCACAATTCAATAACAGAAGCAGAATCTGCCAAAAAACAAAAACTCAAGGAAATTTACGAAAAACTCAAACAAGAAAGGAAAAACTTTCTGATTATGGCGAGCCCCTTATATTTTAACATAAGAAACTTATCTGAAAAAATAGTTTCTTTTGTTGATATAGAAAAAGAGATATTTAAAGAGTTTGAAAAATTAACAAAAAGCAATAACGAGAGCCAAAAAGAAAAAATAATTTCAGATTTGAAAGAAAAATTAAAAAGCTTAGTAGATTTTGGAAATAGAATAGTTTATGAAATGAGAAAAGAGCTTCACAAATGAAATCAGCAATCCTCGCACGCGGTGCAGAAGCAATAATTATTCAAGAAGGCGACAATTTAGTCAAAGATAGAATAAAAAAAGGCTATCGCCTTCCTCTTTTGGACGAAAAACTGCGAAAAAGCAGGACGAAAAAAGAGGCAAAACTTCTTGAAAAAGCTTCTTTTTTAATTAATGTTCCAAAAGTTTTCAGCACAGATAATAAAGAAAAAATTACAATGCAGTTTATCGAAGGCAAGAAATTATCTGACTGGCTTGACAAACTGCCAGAGGCAGAGCAAATATGCGAAGAAATCGGCAAAAATACAGCAAAACTACATGATGCAGACATTATCCACGGAGATTTAACAACTTCAAACATGATTTTAGTGGAAAATTCTGAAAAACCTGCTGAACTTAAACCTAATAAAAAAGATATTAATATTACCAATAATATCAATAATAAAATAACTGCGGAACAAGCGAGCAAGAGGAGCTTGTGCAGCAGAGAATTTGGAGAAACAGCCGAGCGAAGCGAGGCTGATAAAGGCTTCAAGATTTATTTCATTGATTTTGGCTTGGGGTTTAACAGCAAAAGAGTAGAAGACAAAGCAGTTGACTTGCATCTCTTGCGCCAAGCATTAGAAGCAAAGCATTTTTCAAACTGGCAGAATTTATTTTCTGCTGTGCTTAGAGGATACAACAGCAAAGATAAATCAAAGATTCTCGAGCAACTTAAAAAAGTAGAATCAAGAGGGAGATATAAGAAAGGCTTTTAAATTCCCTATTTCTTATTTCAGCATAGCCCCGTAGTGTAGCGGTCAAGCATATAGCCCTTTGGTCCAAATCCTAAGGATTTGCTAAGACAGAAAGGCTGTGACCCAGGTTCGAAAGAGCTTCTTTCTTTAAAAAAGAAAGAACTTCGGAAGAAAGAAACTACGAATGTGGAGAGAAAAACTCTGGCTCACGAAAGTCCTGGCGGGGCTATTATTGAAAAGTAGTGTGCTCTTAATCGTGGTTTAATAGCAAGCCATAATTAAAGAAAGCATGACTGACATACACAATTTAAAAAGAAGATTAGAGGGAACACTTGCGAAAGTAAAAAACTCTTCTATTTGTGAGGAGAATAAGAAAGCAATTTTTGACTTTCATAACTTTTGTTTTAGCGAAGGAATTGGAGCTGGGAAAGTCCAGAGATATGTTTTTGACTTGGAAAAAATAGCTAATCTTCTTAAGAAAGATTTTGATAAATGCAACAGGCAGGATATTCAGAATGTTGTCGGCTTAATAGAAAAAATGGATTATGCTCCTGAAACAAAGAGGGGAATAAGAATATCAATAAAGAAATTCTTTAAATGGCTTAGAAAAATAGACGATAAGGGAGTTTATCCTGATGAAGTTAAGTGGATGTCTACAACCAGCAAGAATGGCAGCCACAGGCTTCCAGAAGAGCTGTTGACAGAGCAGGATATAGTAAAGCTGATTAATGCCTCTGGAAATAAAAGAGATAGGGCTTTTATTTCAGTTCTTTATGAATCAGGAGCAAGAATAACAGAAGTCATGACAATTAAAATAAAAAATATTTCTTTTGATGATTTAGGAGCAAGGATTAATGTATTTGGAAAAACAGGCTCAAGAAGAATAAGACTAGTTTCTTCTGCTGTTTATTTGCAAGAATGGTTAAATGAGCATCCAGATAAAGATAATCCTGACTCATTTGTTTGGATTAAAACAAATAATGAATTAATAGGTTATGCCCGAATAGGAGTTTTATTAAAAAGAATAGCAAAAAGAGCAGGAGTTAAGAAAAGAGTTAATCCTCATTCATTTAGGCATGCAAGGGCAACTTATCTTGCAAATTTCTTGACAGAGGCACAATTAAAAGAAGTTTTTGGTTGGACTCAAGGAAGTAAGATGTCTGCTATCTATGTTCATCTTTCAAGCAGAGATACAGATGAAGCAATTTTGAAAGTTTATGGTAAAGTTATTAAAGATAAAACAAAAGAAAAAAGCCTTTTAACACCAAGAGAATGTTTAAGATGCAAAACCCAGAATGAAGCAACAAATAAGTTCTGCAAGTTATGCGGGTTTGTCCTTGACAAGCAGGAAGCAGATAAAATCATCCAAACAGAATCAGAAAGGCAAAATATGGATGAGTTAATGAATAAGCTGATAAACAATAAAGATGTTTTGAAAATGTTAATTGAGAAAATGGTGGAGATAAATAAAAATGCATAAAATTATAAATTGGTTTAATCTTTATGAATTATGGAAATAAACAAAAAAGAGTCTGAAGTAATAGAATTCAAAAAATCTACATCTGAGCTAAAAGAGGCAATTATATCAATAGCATCTATATTAAATAAACACAAGGGCGGAGAGGTCTATTTTGGGGTTAAAAATAATGGGGAAATTGTTGGGCAATCTGTAACTGAGAGGACTATAAGAGAAATTTCAAAGTCAATATCAGATCATATCGAACCAAAGATATTCCCTGAAATAAAAGAGGTTGAATTAAACAAGAAAAAATGCATTCATGTTATATTCTCTGGAAATGATAAACCCTATTATGCTTATGGAAGAGCTTACATTCGTGTTGGAGATGAGGATAAGAAGCTGAGCAGTAAAGAGCTGGAGAAAATCATTTTAGATAAAAACAAGGATAAATTAAGTTGGGACAGAGAAGTTTGTAAAGAATCTGAACTAAAAGATATTAGTTCAGCTAAATTAAAGAAATTTCTAAAAGACTCTAATCTGGAATATGATTCCATAGAAAACTCTCTTAAAAAATTAGGTCTCATCTCTGGGAAAAATTTACTTAATTCTGCCCTCATTTTATTTGCGAAAAAACCAGAAAAATTTTTCAAAAATGCAAAACTTCGGTGCGCTGTTTTTGGGACTGAAGACACAACAGTATCAATTGATATGCAGGAATTTGAGGGAGATTTGTTTTATCTAATTACAGAAGCATTAAACTATATTTTAAAAAACATTCATATAGGGATGGAAGTAGAAGGATTATACAGAGAAGACATCCCAGAAATTGATAAAATGGCAATCAGGGAGGCAATTATAAATGCATTTTGTCATAGAAATTATTATTTATATGATTCAGTTAATATTGCAATTTTCAAAGATAGACTAGAAATCCGAAGCCCTGGATTGCTTTATGGTGGATTAACTATAGAAAAAATTAAATCCCAAGAAGTTTCTGAAAGGAGAAATGAACTTCTTGCAGAGATGTTTCATAAAGTTCATCTTGTTGAAAAATGGGGGAGGGGAATAAAATTAATCCTGTCCAAAGAGCCATTGACAGAATTTAAGGAAATAGGCAGGCAATTTGTTGTTGTATTTAAAAGAAAACATTTAGAGGTTACCGATAGGGTAGGTGTAAAGTTAGGTGTAAAGTTAGGTGTAAATGAATCAAAAATCCTTGAACAAATATCTGAAAATAATAATATAACCATGAAAGAATTGGCTAAAAAGGTGGGAATTAGCGAAGTGGCCATCTATAAGAATATCGAAAAACTTAAAAAAAAGAAAATGTTAAGAAGAGTAGGCTCAGATAAAACAGGTAATTGGGAAATTATTTAGAAAGATAACAAGTGAAAGTAGCAAATGCGTAGCATTTACTAATTCCTTTTAATTTATATATTTTATTGTGACTATTTTATATATTTCTGACAACCCTAACTCCATGCCCTTTTACAATTTCAATTAATTCAAATTCTCTTAACAAGAATAATAACTCCCAGCATTGCTGTTTATTAATACTGAAATTTCTGCATATTTTCTCAAATAAATGAGGAAAAGAGATTATTTCTTTATGATGCTGTTTTCTGAGTTCTTCAAGCCTTTGAAAGAGCACTCCATACAATCCAATAACTTTATTCTGCCCTTCCATTAAAAGCCTCCGACTTACCGTTCTGTTCTTTTAGATATTCTTCATAAGCTTTCATTAATACAATAATCCATTCAGGAAGTTCAAAGCTTTCTTTTCTTATATCTTCAAAATTTGGAATTTTTGCTTGCATGATTGGTTAAATGAATTTAATTTTATATCTCTCTTGTATAAATTCTTGTACATAAGATTTTTGAGGTTTAAATAAAATCGGAGAAAAATTTTGCTTGATTTTTTGCTTGAAAAATTGCTTGATTTTTCTCTCTGAAAGCTTATCGCTTTTAATTTACTTAGAATCCAAAAGAAGTAGTGCCTTAAATATGTCCGAGTTAATTTTTATGTACACTTTTACGTACATAAACATGTACATTTTTAGTTTAAGAAATATGTAATCGTCCTTTATAATCCAAGCCATATTCCAGCTTTTACATGGAGATAGAAGAAATTATTATTTTTATATTTGTAAGTTTTATTGTAATAACCTCTGTAATCTTACCAGTCTTAATTGAACTTAAACAAGATGCAATAAACGCCTATCTAAAAACATACCCCCCTGTTTATAATTTCTTTAATAATGTTATTTTGAATCACATAACAATAATAATTTTCATTACTTTAATATCTGAATTATTAATCTATATTACTTATAAAGAAATCTCTATTCAAATTCAAAGAAAAAGAGAGATAGAAACTGAAACAGAAGAAGAATGGGCGCAATTGAATAATTTCTTAGAAGTAGACTTAAAGTCATTAGATTACAATAGCTTAATTGAGTTATATGATAAATTCAAATATCCAAGATTTTCTTATATTTCCCTCTCAGAATTTGAAAAAGATATTGAACTTAGATTATTTGAAGCAAAAAAGAGATTAATAGTTTTGGATCATAAAAAAGATGTTGAAATAGAATTAGATAAAAAACAAGAAGCTGAACAAAAACTTGAAGAAATCAATCATGAAATTCACCTCAAGGAATTAAAAGATAAAGAAAAGAGGGAAAAGATTATTGACAGGCTGAGTATAGGCTATAAAGAAGTTTTCAAGAGAGAAAATTTAAACCCTAAAGAAAGAGAAATTGCAAAACAAGAAGGCTATCATGCAATTAATGAGTATTGTGTCTTAGAAAACAAGCTTATACCTGTTTTAGTCAAGCCAACACTAAATCATTCTCCTACCCATACTTTTCTTGTCTGGTCTGTTGCCAAATTATTAAAAAAGTTTCCCAAAATAGAAAGGATAATTGAGCATGATACTAGAGATGCAGATATAACCTTTAGAATTAAAAATAAAATCTATGCAATAGAAATTGAAAAAGGCTCTTTGCTTAGAAAACAGAGGCAATTAAAAGAAAAAATTGAATCTTTAGATGATGCTTACAGAGATAACTGGCTTATTCTTGTTTCAAATAAAAATTTAGCCAAAAAATACAAGAAATTTGGAAATGTTTCCACAAGAAAAGACCTGAGAAAGAAAATTGAAAAATGGATAAAGAGAGATGAAAGTAGTAAAAAATAAACAAAAACAAGCAAAAAACTAACACCCGCTTTTTTCAGGTGTCAAACATGTTTTATATTCGATAAAATTGCAAAATTGCCACCTGAATTGATGCTCTGTATATGTATAAAGAAAACTAAAGATTACTCCACAACAAATTAAACATTAACTTTTGTGTATCAAAAAAATTCTTTTCTTGAATTAGAATCCCAATTGGCTCTTTTTCCTCTAATGATACCATAGCGATTTTATCTTTATACAACCAAGTCGCAGTTTTTATTTCATTTTTTATCTTCTTAAAAGGAGCTTCTTTATCATAAGGTTTTTCATCACTAATTATTCTAACAGAAATTCTTTTCTTTTTCCTTCTCTCAACAAAATGCGGGAAATAGAATTCAAATAATTCAAACAGGTGTTTTTTGGATGCAATGCAATCAAATGATTTACTGTTCTGCAGAATATCTTCAAAAATATTTTTTAATCCCTCTTTACCAACATAAACCTCTATACTTGGCTTTTTAGCTACAGACTCCTTTATGGCATTTAATTCAGGTAATGCCTGTTTAACAAGATTTTCCTTTTCCTTAAGCAAATTAAACAGATTTTGAGGATTTATAGCTTGGTAATATTTCTTCCCTGAAGAAATAGTATAACTCACGAACCCCTTTTTTTCAAGAGAACTAAGAATATCATAGACAGAAGTTCTGTTTAGTTTAGCTATTCTGGTTATACCCTGAACTAAACTTGAACCAAGTTTAAGATTAGCTAAAAAAACTTCTATTTCTTTATTACTTAATCCAAAGGCTCTCAAAGCTTCTTCTTTCATAAAACTAAAGATATTTCAAGATTTATAAACTTGTCGTTTTTAATCCACAACAAAATATTAAATAGATGGATGTTGCTATTGTTAAGTAAACAAAACAATAAAAATAAACAAGAATAAAATGGAAAACAAACAATTTACAATAACAAAAAGAATTGCCAAGCATGGCAATCAGGCAATCATAGTTGTACCCAAGATACTTGAAGAACAGCTCAAGCCTGGAACTTTAACTCAAATTACAATAAACATCCTAAGGGAAGTAAAATAAAATGAAAGTAGTAAAAAACAAACATGCAGAATCCAAATTCACTTTAAATGAAATGGGCTGGGCAAGGGATTTAGAGTGGATTATTCCCTCTGGAATCTTTGGAGGAATTGATGGAGTATTATCCAGCCTTTTTGTTCCAAGTTATATCCCTAGAACCCTTAAAGAATTGCATGAGACCGGAGTCTCTCCAGGAATTGCAGAATTTGTAGGGAATATTGCAAGTATTGGAGTTTATGGTCTTTGTATTAATAAATACATAGAAAATATAATAAACCATCCAACAAATCTTGAGTCTTATATACCTCTAGCTATAAATATTCTTGCAGGTGTAGGTCTTCCGATTGCGAGACGCTTAATAAGAAAAAGCCAAAAAAGCCAAGAAGATTATGATTTATTAAAACAATATTTACCACCAATCCTAATAGAAAATAAAAAACAATAAACAAAATGACAAATAATCAAAAAGGTAGATTCAGACTAGCCAAGGAAGTTAAAGATGCTTTGAAATTAGTGAATGATAATAATCCTAGTCTAAAAGGGACAGGGTTCGAGAGATGGTTACTTTCCTTACCCAAAAAAGCATTAGAATCCCCTGCAAAGAAAGACTTTGAAGTATCTTTAGAATTGTTGGGAGAGAATTATAATATCCCTTCCGAGCAAAAAGATGCCCTATTTGCAATTAGAAAAGCAAGTATGGAATGGAATGGAAAAAAGAAGTTACAAGAATATTGGGAAAATGCTGAAAACGGTGGTCACATCAACCAAGAAAATATTCGTTATTTTAGATATCCTCCT